>WNGB01020172.1_pt2 | contig 10690 bp, 12 predicted proteins | sample 5400681 | NCBI WGS metagenome assembly WNGB01 (sample SAMN13153367, study PRJNA577476) | soil metagenome | isolation source: 115 cm soil or saprolite under grassland replicate 2 | place: USA:California | collected 2016-06-15 | reverse complement strand
CGCGTGTTCGATTCGAAGAAATAGAGGACCTGGCTCGCCAGAACCGGGAAGACTTCCGGTATGATTCCGAACCGCACGCCCAAGAGCTGGCCGCCGCCGGTCGAGACGATGCCCTCGACGGGCTTGCGATCGGCCGCCTCGATTGCCTCGGAGAAGAGCTTGCCGAAGGTGCCGATGTCGGCGGTCATGATGGCGAGCGCACCGGCGAAGGGGCCAAGGCCCACGACGTTCACCCAGATCAGCGCCCACACCAGAATGTCGACGCTGCGGATGGTGTCGAGCGAGCGCCGCGACAGGAAGCGCACCACGCGCTGGGCGGTGATGTTGCGCGCCGCCAGGAAGGCCAGGGGAAGCGCCAGCACAGCCGCCATCAGCGTGCCGAGCAGCGAGATGGCGATGGTCTCGAGCAGCGCCGACGAAAAGATGCGGACATGCGCCCAGTCCTTCGGATCGGGCGGCAGCATCAGGCCGATGATCTCGACCAGCCGGCCCATGCCCTTGAGAAGCTTGCCATCGAAGAAATCGAGCTGGTCCATGGCGAAGACCAGCAGGGCGAAGGCGGCCGCGGCGAGGGCGATCACCGTCTGGCGACGGCGATCGAAGCGCTGGAAGTGCTGCGGATGGCGGCCGCGGACGGCGTCGAGATCGACCGGGAAGTGCGCCGGCATCAATGCTTCTCCTGCAGGCCGATCAGGCGATGGCGGACATAGGAAGTGAGCGTGTCGATCACCGACACGGTGATGACGATCAGCACCAGGATGGCCGACACGTCGGAATAGTAGAACTTGCGGATCGCCTCGATCAGGTCCTGGCCGATGCCGCCCGCGCCGACGAAACCCATGACGGCGGTGCTGCGCACGTTGATCTCGAAGCGCAGCAGGGCATAGCTCACGAAGTTCGAGGTGGTCTGTGGCAGGGCGCCGAAGCGCATGGCGACCGGCCACGACGAGCCGCCGGCCGTGATGCCCTCGACCGGCTTCATGTCGATGTTCTCGACCACCTCGGCGAACAGCTTGCCGAGGGCGCCCACGGTATGGATGGCGACGGCAAGGACGCCCGCCAGCGGACCCAGTCCGAAGGCGATCACGAACACCAGGGCGAACACCAGTTCGGGTACGGTGCGGCAGAGCTCGCAGAAGCGGCGCACGGCCATGCGCAGCCAGCGGCTGGGCGCCACGTTGGCCGCCGCGAAGAAGCACAGCATGACGGCGCCGATCGCGCCCAGCACCGTGCCGACATAGGCCATCAACAACGTCTCGCCGAGCAGGCGCAGCCAGCGCGGCAGGCCCCAGAACCACTCGGCGACGTCGGTCCAGACCGGCCGGCCGTTCTCGAGCTGGAACAGGCGGAGGACGTAGCTCGGGAAGCGGTGGATGTTGTCGAACAGCTTGGGCAGCGAGACCTCGGCCGACATCGACGACAGCACCATCGCCACCGCGATGCAGGCGAGGATGAGCAGCGTGTGCCAACGCCGGCTGCGCACCGACGCCTCGTAGGCGTCGAGCAGAGGCCGGAGCTGGGCATCCGGCAGCAGGGCGATCGGCGACGTCACATTATACCTCCCTCCCCAGCTTTGCTGGGTGGGCGTTTTGGCCGCTTGCGGCCAAAAGCGCCTTGGTGTCGGCGTCTCACGCCGACGGAGGGGTCATGAGCGTCCGTTGCGGGGCTCATGACCCCTCCGCCCTCGTAAGACGAGGGCACCTCCCCTTCGCGGAGTCCGCGAAGGGGAGGAAAGAGGAGCGCCGGGGGCTGCAGCCCGGTCAGCTCTTCTGCTTGCGCAGCTGGTCGACGAACTTGATCAGCTCGACGACAGGCTCGTAGTACTTGGCGTCGGCCTTGATGAATTCCTTGTCCTTGCCGTCCGACAGCTTGTCGAAGGCAGCCTTGGCCTTGGTCGGCGAGTCGTTGAAGGCCTTGATGATTGCCGCCTTCAGGTCGGGCGGCAGGTTGGCCAGGAAGGCATAGGGCGAGTTGGGGATCAGGTCCGACTTGTAGATGACGCGGACGTCGTCCTTCTTCGCCAGGTTCTTGGCGACCATGCGGGTGAGGTTGGAATCGGTGTCGGAGTTCCACCAGTTGGCGGCGACGTCGACGGTGCCCTGCTGCAGGGCGATCACCGCGTTCTCGTGGCTGCCCGTGTAGGTGACCTTGCTGAAGAAGGTCTCGGGGTTGATCTTCATCTTGTTCAGGGCAAAGCGTCACATAGAAGACCGAGTAGTAGCCGATGGTGCCGTCGTTGTTCACGGTCGTGGCGAACGGCTCGACCGCGACGCCGGTGACGATGGCGCGGGCGTAGGAGGCAGGCCCGTAGCCCGCGAGATGGATGCTGCCGTTGCGCTGGCCCTCGATGACGGCGGCGTAGTCGTTGGCCACCCGCAGGGTCACCTTGGTGCCGAGCTCCTTGGACAGGTATTCTACGAACGGCGCGTAGCGCTCGGTGACGCCAGACGCGTTCTCGGCCGGCACGATGGCCATCACCAGCTCGGGATAGGCCGACTTCCAGCTCTGGGCCAGGGACGGGACAGGCGCGGTACCAGCGAACGCGGATACGGCAAGTGCGGCACCCAGGGCGAGACGACGGGTGAGCATGCGGGATTCTCCTTGTTGAAGGGGCGTGGACAGGATCACGAACCGGCGAGCGCGAAGCCCGGACGGGCGCCCACCGGCAGGAGGACGGGCGGAGCTTCACCCACGACTTCGGAAGCTTCGAGCCCGTAAAGATCGCGGGCGACGGCATCGGTGAGGGCGGCCGGCACGTCGTCGAACACCACGCGGCCGCCCGCCATGCCGACCAGCCGGTCGCAGTAGCTACGCGCGAGATCGAGGCTGTGGAGGTTGCAGACGACGGTGATGCCGAAGTGCTTGTTGATGTGCAGCAGCGCGTCCATCACCACCTTGGTGTTGCGCGGGTCGAGCGAGGCGATGGGCTCGTCGGCCAGGATGATGTCGGGCTCCTGCACCAGGGCGCGGGCGATGGCGACGCGCTGCTGCTGGCCGCCCGACAGCGTGTCGGCGCGCTGGCCGGCCAGGCGCGCCATGTCGAGGCTCTCCAGCGCCGACAGCGCCTGCGCCTTCTCGGCGTCGTTCCACAGCTTCAGCAGTGCGCGCGAGGCCGGGACATGGAAGGCCCGGCCCATCATGACGTTGTTCAGCACGTCGAGCCGGCCGGCGAGGTTGAACTGCTGGAAGATCATGGCACAGCGCGCCCGCCACTGGCGCAGCGCGCGGCCCTTGAGCTGGGTGATGTCGGTGTCGCCGAACAGGATGCGGCCCCGGCTGGGATCGCCCAGGCGGTTGATCATGCGCAGCAGCGTCGACTTGCCGGCCCCCGAGCGGCCGATCACGCCGACGAGCTGGCCGACGGGCACGACCAGCGACACCTGGTCGACGGCGCGCTTGTTGCCAAAACTCTTGGTGACGCCTTCCAATCGCAGCACCGGACACCCTCGCGAAGCTTCCCTCCTCGCTGGGTAGCGGCGGCAGGCTGCACAAAGGCGACGGTTCGGTTACAGAAATCCGACAGGCGCCGCGGCAAAGAAGCGGCCGGTGGATAAGGTTGATGTTCTTCCGGACCGCCGGCTTCCAGCCGGCCTCATGATCATGAGCCGGCTGGAAGCCGGCGGTCCGGAAGATTCTACAGCGTCAGGCCGCCATTCACGTGGATGGTCTGGCCCGTGACATAGCTCGCACCGGCCGAGCACAGGAAGGCGATCACGGCGGCCACTTCGGCCGTCCTGCCGTAACGGCCGAACGGCACCAGCTTGCTCATCGCCAGCATGCGATCGCGCGACAGGGCGGCATGGGCGTCGGCATCCTTCTCGATCAGGCCCGGCGCCACGCAATTGGCCGTGCCGCCCGACGGCGCCAGGTCGACGGCCATCGCGCGGGCGAACGCCTCGACGCCGGCCTTTGCCGCCGCCGAGGCCGGGAACATCGGCAGGCCGCGGGCATAGGCGTGGGCCACGAACGACGACACGCCGACCAGCCGGCCACCGGCGCCGGCCTTCACCAGCCACGGCTTGGCGGCTGTCGCCAATTCGAAGAACGCCGAGGTCATGGCCGACAGGCTCTCGTCCCAGGCGGCGCGGTCGAGCGTGCCGATGGCGCGGCGGTCGGCGAAGCCCGCGTTGCTCACCACGACGTCGAGCCGGCCGAAGGCGGCAGCGGCCTCGTCGACCAGGCGGCGCGCCGTGTCGGGCTTGGCGAGATCGCCTTCGACGACCAGCGCCTTCCCGCCGGCGTCGCGCACGACCTGGGCGACCTTGTCGACGCCCGCGCGATTCTTGCGGGTATGCAGCGCGATGGCGGCATCGGGTGCGGCGAGCGCGCGAGCGGTGGCAGCGCCGATGCCGGACGAGGCACCGGTGATCAGAATGGCACGGGTCATGTCGGTTCCGGTTGGTGGCAGCAGACGCAGAGCTTGTTGCCCGCGGGATCGCGGTAATAGGCGCCGTAGTAGTTGGCGTGGTAGTGCGGGCGAAGGCCGGGCGCGCCCTCGGAGCTGCCGCCGTGGGCCAGCGCCACGGCGTGACAGCGATCGACCGCGGCGCGATCCGGCGCCATCAGGGCGATCATCTGGCCGTTGCCGGGCGAAGCCGGCTGGCGATTGAACGGCAGGCCGACCAGGAACAACGGCCGCGCCACGCCTGGCGTCATCCAACCGGCCCAGCCGTTCTCCGGCTCCTTGAACTTCAGCTCGAGCCCCAGCACCGGCAGCACGGCCGAATAGAACGCAAAGGCCCGCTCGAAATCGTCGACGCCGACATGGACGTGGGAAATCATCGCTCGACCTTAGCTTAGCGACAGAGCTGACGCACGACCGGCGCGAGGTCGTCGGCAAAGCGTTTCGCGCCACGCGCCGAGAAGTGACCCTGATCGACGAAGTCGACGCCGACGAACGATGCGGAATCGATGCCGACGTAGGTGTCGCCCAGCCCATCCGCCGTCTGCTTCAGGACGTCGTTGAGCTTCTGTTGCATGGGCCAGAGGTCGCGATCGCGCACCAGCGGCAGCCAGCCGTACTGGCCATCGCCCTCAAGCCGCTCGCGGTTCAGGAGCTGGCCGACCCAGATGGTCGCGACGCCGCGCCGGCGGTTGATCGCCGAGATCGCTCCGATGTTGCGCTTGTAGATCGCTTCGAGGGCGGGATCGTCGCCGCTCGCCGGCGGCTGGCCGTAGGGATCGGCGAAGTAGCGCGCGGTGTCGAGGTTGGCGGCGACGAACCGCATCAGGAGCGTCAGCAAGGGCGAGAAGGTGACGTGCGCACCGCCGACGCGGCGCACCTTCTGCGAATCTATCTGGCTCGGCAGATGGAAATCGGCGTAGCCGGGATCGAGCCCGGCGATGTGCGCATTGCGCAGGTCGTTCCAGCCGACATAGTAGATCGCGCAGCGCGGCGGCTTGCCGAACTTGGTCTGGTAGAACGCCGTCTGGATCAGGTGCTCGGCCGTGGTGTAGCCCGGCACGCCGTGATTGACGACGAAGTAACCGTCGCCCAGCGCCTGGGCCAGGCGATCGGGCCAGGTCTCGCCTTCGCCGGCGCCGATGTCGTAGGTCGTCGAGCCGCCGAAGGTGGCGATGACGGTCCTGCCGTCGAGACTGCCCTCAGGATCCCTGCCGCGCGTGCCTTCGCGCGTGTGCCGGATCGCGAGCCCCGTCGAGCTGGTGAGCTTGAGCGCGGGGATCGGCACGGCCTGCAGCAGCGGATGCCATTCGAAGCGCTGCGGCTCGAACTTGCCGGGCGGCATCAGCGAGGCAGAGGCAAGCCCCGCCCGCTGCAGGGCGAACTGGCCGGCCCCCCAGGCGAGCTCGAAGGCCATCAGGACCAGGACCACGCCGGCCAGCCGCGGCCAGCGGACCAGCGCCAGCGCCAGGGCGAGCAGGATCAGAAGATAGAGGAAGTACTCGCCGCGCGGTCCGCGCAAAGGCAACTCGTCGGTCGCGCGCATCCACACGGCGGCCAGCAGAACGAGCAGCGCCAGCAGGATCGCCAGCCCGGCCAGGATTGCCCGCTCGAAGCGATGCGGGCGGCTGAGGCCGAAATGGTCGAGAAAGAATGTAGCGGAGGGGCTTGGCACTTCTACACTGCTCGCGGGCAATCGTGGCTCAGGTGAGTCTCTTTGGAAAGCACGGAAGGAGCAGGACATGGCCGAGGCGGAGCTTCCCCCACCGGGCGTCGTGATCGTCGAGGACAGCACCATCGGGCCGTTCGCCGAGACCGTGCGCGTTGGAACGCATGTGCTGTCGGCCGACGAGCCGGTTTCCGCCGGCGGCACCAACACCGGGCCCAGCCCCTACGACTACCTGCTGGCGGGATTGGGCGCCTGCACCGCGATGACCTTGCGCATGTATGCCCGGCAGAAGAATTGGCCGTTGCAGAAGGTCCGGGTCTGGCTGAAGCACGACAAGATCCACGCCCAGGATTGCGCGGACTGCGAGACCAAGGAGGGCAAGATCGATCAGATCGACCGCCAGCTCGTGCTGGAAGGCCCGCTCAGCGAGGAGCAGCGACAGCGGCTGCTGCAGATCGCCGACAAATGCCCCGTCCATCGGACGCTCACGTCCGAGATCAAGATCCGGACACGGCTCGGCTAGTACCTCGCCACAGAGGTTTTGACGAGGTGGATCTTCGCATCGGGCCGTGGTCGGGAATTTGGATGAATTTCGATAGTTTCGGCCTATCGAAAATTCGACCCGCAAAAGCCGCGATTTTGGGCCTTTTTTTGACGTTCGGGGATTTAAGATAGTTTCGCTGGTCATTTTCGGTCGTGAGAGTTTCGTTCGGCATTCTCGCCATCGACCTCGCGCACCGCGACCTTGCCGAACGGGCCCGCCGGCCGGCTGGTGTGGATCGGATAGACGATGCATAGAGCGACAGACGTCGAACCTTACTGCAAAACCACAGTGCTTGTCAATAACTATGGTTTTGTCGCGCAAGGCCGCGCCATTCGGTCGATGCCGCGTTTCGATTCGGCGACTTTTGAGGCTCCAGCAGAGGGTACCTATCGCGGGCCGCCGTCGCCGTCATACTAAGGCTTGTGCAGCCCAAACTGCTTGCTGGCAGTGCTGTCATCGGTCCGGCAGCGACCGCTTGGCTCAGTTCAAGGTCAACCCATCAAAGCCCCGGTGACAAGCTACCGGTGTTTATCCCGCGCGAGCGCCGCCGCCTGCTCGAGGCTGACGCCCGCGACGAGTGGGTCGGCATGCCGATGCGCCAGCAGCCATTCGGTCCCTTCGCGGCGATAGACCAACGTGACGCGCAGCGGCCAGTCCTGGAGCGGCAGGCCGCCGACCTCGACGCGGGCCCGCTCGATGATCGCCAGCACGATCATGTCGGCCGAGGCGTACGTTTGGACCACCTCCTGTTCCAGCGTGCCATTGCGGAAGAACCGGCCGGTCGCCTCCCAGCGTTCGCTCGTCATGTCCGCGCCACGTGTGGGCGTTCCGCCGAAGGGAGACATCAGCGTGAAGTCGTCCGTGACCGGGACAAGGGCGCGATATTTCTCGATATCCCCACGCATGAGCGCCGCGTTCGCGTCAGCGGATCGCTGGATGAGTTCGGCGACGTTCGAGATTGGCATGTGGGGTCCTTGTTCCGATTTCCGCGGTGGAGATTGCAGTTCGGTTCTACTGAATCCAATGATATGATTTCAGCAATATGCTGAATGGTATTAACCTCTCCCGAACCGACCTGAATCTCCTCGTCCTCTTCGAGGTGGTGCTGGAAGAGCGTCACGTCGGCCGGGCAGCGGATCGCCTGAAGCTGACGCCCTCGGCCGTCAGCCACGGGCTCGGCCGGCTGCGCCGGCTGCTCAACGATCCGCTGTTCCTCCGAACGCCCAAGGGCGTCGTGCCGACGGTGCGTGCCACTGAGCTGGCGGGCCCGATCGCTGACGTTCTGGCCCGCGCGCGCAGCGTCATCTCGACCGCCGTGCCGTTCGATCCAGCCAAGTCCACGCGCCGCTTCACGATCGGTGCTCCGGATGGCGCTTCGGCCGTGTTGCTGCCATCGCTGCTCGCCAGACTGCGCAAGAGCGCGCCCGGCATCGACATCAGCACGCGTCAGCTGCTGCCGACGCCTGGAGAAATCTCACCCGAGCGCGCCTGGCGCGTCGCCTTCGCTGACCTGGAGGCGGGTGCCATGGACATCGCTGTCCTCCCCTTCGACGACATCGCCGTGCGCTTCCATCACCGAACGCTTTACGAAGAAGACTTCGTCGTCGCGATGCGCGCCGGACATCCGTTTGCGAAAGCACCGACCCTGGATCGATATTGCGAGATGCAGCATCTGGTGGTCTCGCACGCGGGCGATGCTCACGGCTTCGTCGACGAAATCCTGGCCAAGATAGGACAGTCGCGCCGTCTCGCCCTGACGGTTCCGAACTTCATGTTCGCCCTTGCCGTCATCGCCGAGACCGACCTGATTACCGCACTGCCGCGCCGGTTCGCCGCCATGTACGCGCCGCGTTTCGGAGTCGTGACAGCGGAAGCGCCGCTGCCGCTTCGCCGCTTCCGGCTCACGGCGATCGTTCCAAAGGCGGCAATGATGGACTCAGGCCTGGCCTGGTTCTTCAGTGTGCTTGCTGGAACGGAACCCGAGCCGGGGGACAACAAGCGCTCGCGTTCACGAAACCGGCGCTGATAGGGGAGAAGCCCTCGTCGCCGCTCATGGGCGTGAACGACAGAGACAGTGAGATGCTCGGCCTTTCTCAAGGCTTCAGAGCCTCCATCACCACTTCCCGCATGATCCGGCTGCCTTCCGGGGTGGTCCAGTTTCCTGCAAGCTCCGCAATCACTTGATTGGTGCTTGTCAGCGTGACGCCGCCCTTTTCCATCCGGCGCAGGGCCATGTCGTCGCCCATCTTGCTCGGTGAACCACCGGCGTCGGCGACGACCTGAACCTCGTAACCATCCCGCACGAGACTCAACGCCGGGAAGACCGTGCACACATCATTGGTGACGCCGGCGATGATGAGCTTCTTGCGCCTCGTCGCCCTGACGGCCGCCGCGAAGTGCTCGTCGTCCATGGCGTTGACGATGCCAACGCGCCTGATGCGAGCGGCGAATTCGGTCGGCAGGATGGACGCCAGCTCGCTGAGCAATGGCCCCTGCGCATATTCCTCCATGCTGGAGGTCAGCACGACCGGCAGCTTCAGGATGCGGGCGGTCTCAGCCAACATCAGCGCGTTGCGTTTCATCTCCTCGACGGTAATGGAGTGCACCCAGCCCATGGTGCCGACCTGATGGTCGATCAGCAGCATGGCGGCATTGTCGGCATTGAATCGCTCGTAAGCCATGATGTCTCTCCCTTCACATGCGGCCGAACGGTCGGCCGCTGAAGAACACTGCCTTGGCGCTGCCCTGCGGCGCCCGGAGCACGATGGCGTGCGCCGCCGCCTGCGCCTCGAAGACCGGGAGCCCAAGATTGTCACGGTCAAAGCGACGGCTGTTGACCTCCACCGGACCGAAGATCGGCATGACGAAGGCGCTGTGGCCCGAAGCGATGGGCACGGAAAGCGCGGTGCCTTCCTCGAGCGAAATGTCGAGCATGGTCACGTCCGTCGGCGGGCTCAGCGGCGAGCGCGCCTCCTCGTAGCGTCCCAGCGGCACACGCACCTTAACGCCCGGCGTCTGCACGACCGGCACGTCGAGCGGTCCCAGGCTCAGCGCAAACGGGTCGATGATTTGCTGGTCGCGCGCAAGATTGACGAAGATCTGCAGCGAATGGACGGTCTTGCCCGCTTCGGCCGGGACTTCCTCGTGCACCACACCGCGACCTGCCGTGGTCCAGTGCAGTCCACCCGGCCGGATCAGGTTGTGGTTGCCGATCGAATCCTGGTTGGCGATGCCCGTCTCCGAGTCAAGAAACAGATAGGACACCGCCGAGAAGCCGGCGTGGGGATGCGGCGGAAATGTCGGTGCGCTCATCCAGGCATGGTCGACCCCGATGAAGGGGTCGATCAGCTTGGCCATGGCGAGGCTAGCGAGATGCGCTGAAGCTCACGACGGCAGCGAAGTGCCGCAAATGCAGGGAGAGAATGGCGCGCCCGAAGAGATTCGAACTCCTAACCTTCTGATCCGTAGCCAGAAGGCCGGAAATGGTTAAATCATTGATCTGTCGGACTTTTTGGAGGTCCATGTCGCACGGTTCAGGCCACTTCTTGCGCTAGCATCGGCCCTTTGTTGCACGTCATTCTCGACTAGAGAGCGCCAATTCCGCAATGCCGTGAAGAATTCGATTGGAGTGCCCGTGGAGCAGAACCGCTCGAAGTCGGGGAACGCTAAAGGGTGGACTTAAGCCAATCTCTTCGGGGGAAGGTGTAGAGACTAGACGGGCGGGCGCCTACGGTCGAAAGGCTACGGCGAAGGGATAGTCGAGACCACGAATGCCGGCTAGACGCGCGTCGGCAGTAGCGCAAAGGCCGATGCTCGGGATCAACGGCTGCGCGTCTCGGACGCAGTGGCGCTACGCGTTGCTCACGGTGACGGCGCTGAAGCTGCTGTGGGACGGGCTGCGCGGCTACAACTTCCTCTGACGGCCCTTGATTCAGCTCAAGGGGCCGGCGTCTCCACCGTGATCAAATCCGAAGGAAATCGGAAGCGTCGACTTACCACAGGTGGTCGCGATGCTGATCGAAAGTATGACCCGCCAGGCGAGCATCGACCTTCTGAAGCGCGCGCGCGTGGCCCG
>WNGB01016775.1_pt1 | contig 10690 bp, 10 predicted proteins | sample 5400681 | NCBI WGS metagenome assembly WNGB01 (sample SAMN13153367, study PRJNA577476) | soil metagenome | isolation source: 115 cm soil or saprolite under grassland replicate 2 | place: USA:California | collected 2016-06-15 | reverse complement strand
CGCCGGAGATTACGCGCCGCCGCGTCGCGCACCGACGGGTCATCGTCGACAACCAGCACCGTGCCGCTGCCGGTCCATCGCGCTGGGGCCGCGGGAGGGGGTGTGCCCAGCCCAGGAGCCGGCTCCGTATGCTCCTGGCGCAGCGCGAGAGGCTTCATGGTCACGGGGAGATAGACGGTAAATGTCGTGCCTTGCCCCACCCTCGTGGTGAGCCGCACGCCGCCGCGATGAGTCCGCAGGATACCATGAACGGCGGCCAGACCCAGACCTCGCCCACTGGCCTTGGTGGTAAAGAACGGCTCGAAGACCCGCGTAATCGCCAGATCCGGCTCAGCCAGGTCGGCCGCACCAAAAACGCGCTGCCCGGTCGTGACAGCGATCGCGCCATCGAGCCCATCGATCGCGTCGGCGGCGTTCATGACCAGGTTGATCAAAATTTGCTGGATCTGGGTCGCGTCGCCCTCGATCGGCAACACCGCCTCGGCGAGCTGCACCGTCAGCGTGCTGGTTTTGGGCGCGGAGACGTTCAGGATCTCCATCCCACCGCGCACCACTGCGTTGAGGTCCAGCACCTCGACTGTGAAGCGCCCCATGCCGGCGTAGGCCAGAAGCTGGCGGGTCAGGTGCGCACCGCGGCGGGTGAGCGTGCGCACGCGCATCAGCGCATCGCGCACCGTGTCGTTCGGCGCACCCTCCTCCATCGCGCTCTCGACGTTGCCCAGAATGCTGTGAAGCAGGTTATTGAAATCGTGGGCGATGCCACCGGCGAGCATGCCCAGGCTCTCCAGCTTCTGCGACTCCAGCAGCCGCCGGTCCAGCTCGCGCCGCTCGGCCTCGACGCGCACGCGGTCGGTGATGTCGACGCCGATGCCGAGCACGCCCGTGATATGCCCTGACACGTCGCGGATGGGGATCAGCTGCGAATCGAAGTAGGGCGGTTCGTCACTGACCCAGGCGACCTCCGCGCCGTCGAACGCCTGCCGCAGCCGCTCGACCGCTCCGGGATACGGCGCCCAGAGATCGAAGACGTTCTGCCCGACGGTCTGACCGGGTGTCTCGCCGAGCAACTCCAGCCCGCGGCCCTCCGACAGCGTAATCGTCCCGTGCCGATCAGTGGCGAACAGCACGATCGGCGCGTGCTTGATCAGCTCGCTCAGCCGCAATTCGACGTCGTGTAATTTCTGCTCGGTCACCACGCGATCGGTGATGTCGATGCCAACGCCGATCGCCCCGACGAGTTGCCCGGCGTCGTCGTAGATCGGCGTAACACGCGAGTCGAAATAGGGCGGTTCGGGGGAGACCCACGCTGCGGCCTGCCCGCCCAGTGCGCGCCGCACCGCATCCAGCTCGACCTCGTCATGCTGGCGAACCTCAAAAATGGACTGACCGACCGTCTGTCCGGGCGTCTCGCCAATCAGCGCCAGCCCCTTGCCGTCGGTGAAGGTGATGCGGCCGTCGCGATCCAGGGCAAACAGGATAATCGGCGCGTGGTCGACGACCTGGCGCGCGAGCGCGTCCCGCTCGCGCAGCCGCTGCTCGGCGCGCACGCGGTCCGTGATGTCGATTGCCATCGCGACAACACCGGTGACGGCGCCGGCTTCGCTGCGCAGCGGGATGAGCCAGACTTCCGCGAAGCCATTCAGGTAGACGCCCGTCCAGTGCGCGGCTTCCCCACCCAGCGCGCGCCGCAGCTCGCCCAGCTCCACCGGATACGCGGCAAACACCTCGAAGGCGGATCGTCCGATCAGCGTGCGCGGGTCCAGGCCCAACGCGGGCGCGGCCGCGCCCTCGCATAAGGAGACAACCCCATCCCGATCCATCATAAAGAACATAATGGGAGCGTGATTCACCACCTGGTGAATCAGGACCGAGCGGGCGCGCAGATCGGCCTCCACGCGTACGCGATCGCGGATCTGCGCTTCATACCCTGCTATCAGAGTCTGGTACTCGCCTGCCAGACCGGCGAGCCCGGCGTCGATCGTCGCCAGACTCGCGGCAGCCCCTGACGACCCAGCGGGCTCTTGCATCTGCTCACGAGCCTCACTCAGAAGTGCCCGTAAACGCTCGATCGTTGCCTGGATCTGCGATCCGTTCACGTGTATACCCTTCTAGTACGCGGTGACTCCGAGGAATTTCAGTCGTGCAGGACCATGATAGCACGAGACCCCGACGCCAATGCGGCGGCACGTGCCGCCGCCAAGCGACTACTACCTACCTACACAGCCCTCTGTGGTTTGACATAAGTATCATAAAGTGATATGGTATAAGCTGTTAAGATACTGTTGTCAAGCAGGTGACGCTCATGGCTAGCATACCCTCAACACTACCATCACTTTATCACCCCACTGTCAAATCGTGTGCCGTAACATGCGTCGCCGAGCAGGATGCGCTCGCGCTTTTGGGTGCTGACTACGCGACCTGGCGCGCCGGCCAGACAAAGGAAATCCTCGCGCCGCTGATCGAGGCGCCCGCTACCCTAGCGCCGTAGCACGCCCCGTCCCCACCGTAGAAGACGTTCAAAGGAGCTTTTTTCTATGGCACGTTCGGTGACCCCATCACTCACCAGTCGTTTCACCTGGCTTGTCGGCGCACCCGATGATGCGGCGCACCTGGCGCAGCTCGACGACCTGGCCAGGCAGCCCTCGCTGGCCTCCGCGCTGCTCCGTGTCGCGCTCGGCTGGAAGCCGGACGCGCAGGCACGCGGCCTGGCGCTGCTGCACCCCTATTTTACCAGCACCGAGGAGCGCAACTGCGCGGAGTTCGCGATCAGCCAACTCTCAGCCGAAGATCGCGCGGGCGCCTACGGATTGATGGCCGCCGCCGCGGCGGACGCCTCGACACACCGGCGCTGGTTCGAGGCCGAGCTGGCCGCAATACACGAGCTGACGAGCGACGTCAAGCGCGTGGCGGCGCTCCAGCGCGCCGCCGAGCATACCCCCACCCCACTGTGGGACGACTTGCTCGCGCTGGCGGCGGCGATTCGCAACGAGACGCGGCGGGGGAAGGCGTTCTGCCAGTTGCTGCCGCGTGTCCCGGAGCGCCTGCTCCCCGCCGTGATGCGTGCCATGCTCTCTGCGCAGCGGTCGGAGGTCTACATAAGCGCGCTGGCGGCGCTGGCGGCGGTGATCTCGGATCGCACGCTGCCCGCCCTGCGTGAGCGCATCGAGCATCTGCTGGGGGAGGGACGTGCGGAAGCCGTCGCGGCGCTGGCGCGCCGTGACGCGGAGGGGCGAAGGTGGCAGGGTCCAGTACGCATGCTGTTCGACCAGGGAGCCGGACAGAAATGAGTACAATGCACCATCCTACGGCTCGCATGGGGGCCGCCGCGCGATGGCCTCCCGACTCCGCCCGAGCGCGCCATCACGCGCAAACCGCGACGCGGCCGCGTCGAGCACTACGCGCTCATCGTCGTTTTCGATACGGAGTGCTCTGAGCTCATTGGCGGGTCTTCTTGTACCTGTATGGCCGGCCCGACCAGGAGCCGCCAGAGGATTTGCCGCGCGCGCCGCAGCGACACATCCGCGCCGCTCGCCGCGCTGCCGCTCGCGACCTACCAGCTGAACGGGGCATACGGCAGCGCCACGATCATGCTCCAGCGGGCCGGACCCAAGCCTTTTCCGCGCTGATCGCCGGCGCGAGCGGCCGCGTATGCGGCGAGGTGCTCGGCTGCTCGGGCGCGGCGAGCGCGCACCGTCACGCACAGCACAGCCTGATTGGTGACATCGCTGGCGTCGTCGGCTGAGCCACCACGGCTCCCAACGCCCGCACCACAGCGTTCAGGCCGCCTGGGGTGTTTCGCGTGGAAAGCGTGCCGCTAGCTGACGCTCGACAGCGTACAGAAACGCGCGGAGGTGGGTCGGCGACAGGGTTGTGACGAACCACAGCGTTGCTGGGCCATCAAGCAGCACCATGGAGCCGTCGAATGAGCCGGGTAGACCGCTGAGATGGACGCCGACAGCAATCTGCTCGATATAGATCCGCGAGCCGAACTGGGCACGCGCGATCGCATGCTGCACCAGGCCGCACAGGTCGCGTGGCGTCGGCGACGCGGCGTCGAGCTGGGCCTGGTCGGCTGGCGCGAGCTGCACCGACACCCGCCAGATCTCATCGTCGGCCTGGCTGACGGTGTACGCCGGAAGACCTCGATCCTGGGGCAATTGCGTTCGGTTGACGGTGCTCATAGGCTGCCCCCATGCTACGGTTCTATGGCTGACGCTCCCCTACTCTGCGTCGTTGCTCATTCGGACATTCTCCTCCGTTCCGAGCGGAAGCGCAAACCGATCATCGACATACTCTAGCGCTCAGTGGCCAGGTCGCGCCATGAACGCATCCGCCGTCCGTGCTACGTTGGCCAGCGGTGGAGCGTGCTCAGCCAGTGCTGTCGTCGCGCGGTGCGGCACGATCGCCACCTCGCGCTCGTTCCCGGGCCGCGGGCGGCGTGGGAACGCTGGATACGGGCGTGATCGCCGGCACATGCAGCTTGGATGCGGCCTTTTGTTTCGCCTTTTCACCGCGCTGGTCGTACTTGGTCGTCGTGCGGATGTCTGCATGTCCAGCCAGTTTTTGCACGACGGACAGGTCCTCGCCGGCTTCGAGCAGATCGCTGATAAAGGTGCGGCGAAAGTCGTGCGGGGCGAGCGGATCGGTCGCCGCCGCCTTCACGCGCTCGACCAGCGCGTCGCGCACGCCGCCCGCGCGAAGGCGGCGCTTCGTGATGTGCCCGCCCTTGCGGATCGTGACGAACAGCGGGTTTGGCTTTTTCGGCTCCAGGCCGATCGCCTCATTGCGCACCGCGAGATAGCGCTCCAGCGCCTCGATGGCGCCGCCGACGACGTACACCGTCCGCCCGACGTTGCCTTTGCCGCGACGCACCTTGAGTGTGTGCTTGTTGGCGTTGTAGTCCTCGACGTTGAATGCGCTCAGCTCGCTCCGGCGCACGCCGGTCGAGTACAGCACGGCGATGATCGCCTGGTCGCGGCGGCCGAGCGGCCCGGGGTCCTGCGCGCAGGTCGCCAGCAGCGCCTCGATCTCACTCGCCTCAATCTGGCGTCCTTTGGGCAGCGGCTCGCCACGAAACGTCGGAATCTTGATCGCGCGGTGGTAGTCGTCGCCGCTGATCAGGTTGAGCTGGAAGCACTCGCCCAGCACTCCGCGCAGCGCCGCGCGGTACTTGTTTGCGGTTGTGAACGAAAGCTGGCGCTGCGGTGCTCTATCGCGGTGCTCGTCGCCAGCAACGGCGTCCGCGCCGTGGTCCTGGTCCGCGCGGACGCAGGCGTTGATGTGCTCGTAGATCCGTAAGGTGTCCTCGCGGCGCAGCTCCTGCCAGGGGACAAACAGATACCGCAGATCGCGGCCCGCATCGTCGCGCACGTGCGGTACCCCCCAGAAGCCGGCCACCGCGTTCAGCGCGCTGCGCATGGTGCGCTGCGCGTGGCCGGCGTAGCGCCGCAGGTAGTTCGTCGCCGGGTGTTGATCAAGCCACTGATCGGTGATGCGCGGCGCTAGGGCAGCGGCGTTGGACGGAAGGACAACAATACCGGTTTGTTCACTCTTTGACATAATCTTGGCTTTCGTATACTCCTGCGACACAGACGAGCGCTGAGACGATTAGACTGCTCGGGCTAGGTGCAGATGATAGAGATACGAGCGACGAAAATCAACAGTGTCTCCACAAGCGCTATCCTAGCACAAACGTACGAAACGTGCAATAGCCGTTGAGAAGAAGCATTCTCATTGGCTATTTTTGGGGCGTTTGTTTACCCTACTTCGTGTAGCAACTGCGTTTGTAGATTTGTGCGACGAAAAGCATATCTTATGCAGGACGCAGCCGCGTCGACCCACATGCGCATTTGCAGACAACATCAACACTGTCTGCAAATGCCTACAGTAACAGCTTGGTAATGTTACGTCAACTTCGGCTGTAGAATAAAAAAAGAGCGTTGCGGTAGTCCTTGTATACAAGAATGATAATTGACCCATATTGCATCAATTGTCGCATTGCGGTATGATTGTCGCCGAAAGGTACTAAAGCGACAAGGAGCACGATACTATGGCACGGTCAGGCCAAGCCGGCGCGACTACCTCGGTCCGCATCGCAGCTCCGATTGAGCCGGAGCTGGTCTACATCAACCTGCTGACAGCAGATGAGCGGCGTGACGCGCTCGTCGCTGCGGGCCGGGCCAAGCAGCGTGGTCTCGATGAAAAGCTGCGACAGACCGTCATCGGCCGCCTGCGCCGCGGCGAGATCCAGCCACAGCGCGCCGACCCGCACACAGGCCAGCCCTACCCAGAGCTAGACTGGAGCGTTCTACACCCCGAGGGTCCTGGCGAGGTCGTCAACGTCGGCCGCGTGCCGGGTTACCCAGAATATCAGGTGTACCGCGCCTCCGACGGCCAGCTCTGGGTGTTTTCGCCTCAGGAGCTGGAGGAGCGGATGGAGGCGACGCGCGCCGCCGCCGCCGGCATCCAACAGGAACAGCAGCCGCAGTAACATGGGGTTCAATCCAGCGCGCCCCGAAAAGTTGTAGTGAACATTTGTTCAGTGAGAAACTCCTCTTTCGGGTGCCACAAAACTCATCGACTATCCATTTTCCTGGTACGTTGATTTTGGAGATGGGTTTTGTAGTACGGCCCTGTTACCCACAGAGGACAAAGTCGTCAAGATTTCGGGGAAGTCGCAAGGTACCAAGAAAACCAGCGTTTTCCTGAACTCCTCCCGTTCTACAAACCAATGATGGGAGTCGAACACACATTCGCTGCAATCTTTCGGGGCGCGTGTACTGTTTACCGTGCTTGGCACCTGGCGGTTTACCATCATCGCGTCCAATGTGCGCGACGTTTGAGGTCGCTGGAAGCGGATGTGTGAGACACGCATGGGACACGAGGACAGTAAATCGAGGGGTGCTGAGCACGGGAAACAGTACAGGACCTGCAAAAACCCCCATAATCGGCTATCGAGGTGAAACCCTTTGAGACCTGGGCCCCAATGGTCGCTGCGCCACCACCCAGCAGCATCGATCAGGCGGAAGGTCGGGCCATCGTCCCATCGTTCCGCGCCGGCACGAACCCTTTCGTGCGGGAGCTGGCCGGCCACGTGACGACCCGGGTGCAGGCATTGTGCGCCTGGCTGGGTGCGGGGCGGCCCGGCACTGGAGCGCCAGACCCAAGGAGCGGAAGCTGCGAGGCGGGCCGCCACACGATGGGGTCATGTCGTGCGCTGGGTGGACTGCGGCGCTCTGGCATCCCGTCGTGGGGCCAGCATCGTGGGAAGCGCCCAGCCAAAGCCCTACCAGGCTACGGGGCGCACGAACTCCCTTGTATCGGCATATACCAACACCTTGTGAGCTGCGACTCTCATAGCTTTTAACGGACGCGGGTACGGCTTTGCGGTGTCAACGGACAGCGACCGCGTACCAATGCGCGACAGAACGGCCGCAGCCGTATGCGCCGCAAGGCGCGGCCACGCAGACTACTCGATGTTGGCTGCGCGGCCTCCTTGCCAGATCAAGACTCCGAAGCTCCAGTTCATGCTCCCTACCGACTACAAGGTGTGACAGGGAAACAGCATTTGCCATAGTGTCAAGTTAGATTCGGCGATCGCCGAATCTAACTTGACACTATGGCAAATATGCACTTGACAATTGTGGCACGGCTGTGCTACATTTGCCATAATGGCAAATTCAATCGAGGAGTACTGGCTATGAGTCAACCGCCTCCCCCCTTTGATGCGCCGCGCGAAGAGATTGTCGAGTTTGATGGCGATCAATTGATTGCCATCGTCCTCGACGGCGATGGCGTCGCCGTTCCCCTTCGTGTTATGTGTGAGTCATTGGATCTCGACACGGCGACTCAGATTGAGAATATCCGCGCACATCCGGTGCTCTCGCGTGGAATACGGATGGTCAACGTCACGATCCGTGGCCGGGTGCGGAGTGTCGCCGCGCTGATACACACTATGATCCCGTATTGGCTGGCGATCATTCCACCGAACATGGTCAAAGCGACGAGCCGGGACAAACTGGCCCGGTATCAAGCGGAAGTTGCCAATGTCCTTGCGCAGCTCTTTTATGGCATCGATGCGATCCCAACCGAGCCCGCCGCCGACCCGACGGTCGCCGCACTGCAACAGCGGATGGGCGGGCTGCTCCGCGAGGTGCGCCTCGCGCGTGAGGCCCTCCTGGCGGCACAACAGCAGTATCTGCAGCAATTCGAGACGCACCAACAGCAACTTGTTGAACAGCAACAGCAAATCACCGATCTGGCCGAGATCGTCACTGAGTTACAGAACATCATTCCGATCGGACCCGAGCAGGCAGCCTATTTGCAGGGAGCAATGAAGCACCTGGCTCGCCGCACCACCCAACGCCGCAGGAAAGCTGGCCAGACTGGGCAGACGGAGGAGAACCTCTATCAACTGCTGTTTGGCCAGTTTAAAGCCAAGTTTCGGTTGCCTCGGTATGATGCCTTGCCGGCGCGCCGCTATGAAGAAGCGCTGACCTGGCTGAAGGAGCGCGCCGCCGAGTTATTGCCGGATGACCCGAACGCATTACCTCCACACCAGGAGCAGCTGTTATGACCGCCACCGAACTCCATCCCTATGATGTCGAAGTTGGTCAGTTGCTCCGAACGGTGCGTCAGACTTACCGGGTGAAGCAGCAGGAGCTTGCTGAGCGGCTCAAGTTAGATACTGCCACCATTTCGCGCTATGAGCGCGGCGAGCGTGGGATGAATGTCAGCTTGTTGCTCACCATCGCGGATCTGTTTCGTATTCCCGGCAGTCGATTACTTCCTGTGCAGCACCGAGAAACTCCCCCGCCATCCGAGCCAGCGCTGATGGTGCCACAGGGCGGGCCGGGCCCACTCGCTTCTGTGTTGTCTGAGTTATCTGAGCCTGAAGCCCGTGCGATAACGACGATCGTCAACGTCCTGGCGAGACGCCCAGATCTTATTATCGGGGTGATGGACTACTTAGAGCACGGTGACCCCGCGGCAAATATAGCTGCATCTGGAGCAGAGGCGGAGGATTGAAAATGCCTGCCAACAGCAGAGGGGTGCGGCAGTGGCACTCCTTTGCGATCGATACCGAAACAATCCATCGTTCGCTCGCAGCGATCGCCGCGAGGTGGCCATGGTCGATTCTTCGCATAGATGGCGAGGCCGAGGAGCAGGCGGATAGGCTGCTGGCCGATCAGCAGGCGATGTACAGCGAGCGCCCGGTCGTTTTGCGAGACATCAGGCGCGAGAGGAAAAGTGGCTGGCTAGCCTACCTCTATAATCAAACCCTTCGGGGCGACGGATGACTAAGAAGAAACAACGTAGACTTCGCGCAGGCCACAAGGCGCGTCGCAAGACCGTTGTGACGCTGATCAAGTCTGTCGAGGGACGACCGAACGCACAGAAAGGTGTGCAATATAGTGTGCGCCGGGAAGCGACCGACCGCTTCAAATTTTCCGGTATTGGCCGGGACATCCAGCAGATCGAGATCCAGCCTGACGAAACGGTTGGATTAGTAACGGCCGAAGGGGTCTTTTGCATCTCAGCCGATGACTACAGTAGGATGCTCGACCTGCGACTGCCAGGCGACCGCGTGGCACATCGGCAGGGCCGGCTACCCGATCCGCCGCGCATCAGCCTCATAACCACAGCTGTAGCCGCCAACATCCTCGACGTCAGCCCTGATGTCATCCGGCGCTGGCTGCATGACGGGACGCTCACGCCCGCGAGCACCTACGAGAACGAGTACGGCACGACCTGTTTTCTGCTTTCCGAGTCGGTCATCCGCTCGCCAGCGACTCGAGCGGTGCTGGCCGAGAACACTCAGGCCGCGCCTACCGATGTTCTGCGGCAGCTCCTGACCGCTGCCTACCTGCTCTGGCACCTGAACCATCGTGCCAAACAGGAGATCAGCACCGCCAGAACGAGGCTCTACGCCATGAAGGATCGCATGTTAGGGGTGCTGTATGGGCACTATGCAGGCGCAGAGCGCACAGTGATTAACGTCGAGCGCGCCGAGGATCTACGGGCAAGCTTCGCACTATCCAATGAAGACCTCGCGGCGGGCGGGCTGGTGGTCTACCTGCAGCATACGGGCCTCGGCGCAGGTGAACTGCCGCAGCCATGTTTCCTGCTCCATCAGGTGCGGCCCGAGTCGGTGAGAGGCTATGGAGACGCGCGGCACTATGTGAGTATTGCTATTCGATGGGATGGCTACCGCTTTCCGTTCCACAGTCCAGTTGATAACGCTTCTCAGTGGCTGCCCGCCGAGGTATGTCAAGAGATTGCCGCGAGCGAGCGAGCGTGGGCCGAGAACGGGCAGGAGTTCACCTTTGGCGGCCGGCCAGCGACGTGGGTGGAAGCGCGGGCGATCCCGCAGCGGGAAATCGAGGATGGACTGGCGGCAATCTACCTGGCGCTGGCTGGCAAGGGCAAGAGCGAGTTTACAGCGCTGCCCCCTCGACCGGCCAGGTCGCCCCGCGCTTATCGGGGACGAGGATATGGGTACGATAGGGAAGCCTGACTTTTACCCACATGTTTGGTATCCTGGGGGCATGTCAATACCTTCGCCAAAATGAAGTGGAAGAAAATCGGCTTTTGTCGTAGTGTTGGGTCTTCTCAATGCCTGACAACCACGAAAGACAAAAGCCGATGCCTGCCATTCTACCATTCTTACTGTGTCTCCAGCCGGAGGTCA
>WNGB01021763.1_pt1 | contig 10691 bp, 10 predicted proteins | sample 5400681 | NCBI WGS metagenome assembly WNGB01 (sample SAMN13153367, study PRJNA577476) | soil metagenome | isolation source: 115 cm soil or saprolite under grassland replicate 2 | place: USA:California | collected 2016-06-15 | reverse complement strand
CGCGAACATGCTCGCAAGCGTCTCGGGCTTGTGCACCGTGCCGTGCTCGTTGGCGCCACCACCGAGCAGCGCCGCCACGTAGCGCGCCATGTCTCTCGTGGTCGAGTAGACGGATCCGGCTCCGACCGGCACGACATCACAGTCGCCGACCGGGCGCGGGCCATCGGAACGCAGTCCGTATCCCGTCGCGAGACGAGGCTTGACGCGATCGGAGCGGACGAGATCTGTCTGCTGCATGCCGAGCGGGGCGAAGATGTGTTCGCGGAGGTAGCTGTCCAGCTTCTCCCCGGTCAGGTCCTCGACGATCTGGCCGAGCGTGGCGAAGTTGTGGTTGCTGTACGTGTGCGTGGTGCCGGGCTCTGCCACCAGATGCAGACCGCCACGGTAGAACTCCGCGAGCGTCGGCACGCGCTGCCCGAACTTCACGGTCTCACCCAGGATCGGCTTGTACGCCCGCGAGGGGTACACCAGCCGGGGCCGCCCGGCCGTGTGGGTCAGCAGATGTCGCACCGTCGCCGGCCGGTCCGCGGCCTCGGCGCGCCCGTGGCCGTGGAAGAACTCGAGACGCCCGTTGCGGACAACGCCCACCGCCAGGCCGACGGCCGGCGGCTGAGGATCCCACCGATCCTGGCCTTCATCTCGAGCTCGTCGATCCCCTGATCCGTAGGCCCGAGCCTGATCGAGGCGGAGGTGCGCCTCTCGGCCGGAACCACGGACGCCAGCTCCTTCCAGGCCGACCGGACCTGTGGCGACTCGGCCGGGTGCACGGTCGCCGCCGCGTGGAAGCTGATGGTCGCCGGAGGGATGGGCGTCAGGAGCGACAGGAGGCCGCCCCGGCGCACCGGAACCGTCACCGCGACCCGACCGTTCGCCGCGACATGCTTGGCCTTCCAGCTGTCGGGTGCCACCGCGACGTACAGCCGCCGGCCGATGGCCTTGTACACGACGCCGCTGGATCGGGGCTCCCCCGATGGAGTGACGTAGCTGAAGGACGGCGAACGACGCCTTGGCGATCGCCTGCCAAACCTGCTCGCTGGTCAGGCGAGGCCCTGTCCACCTGCCCTCGTCCTGCGGAATTGCCTGGATCAACGTCTCGCTTGCTGGGCTCGTCCTGGTCGCCATGGCCGCACCTCCTCGGTTGCCGCCGGGCACACCAACCAGCCCCCGTACCCGGCGGCTACCTCCACGCTTTCACTCGACGGCAACCCGTACCGCAGTCGTCGGGCCCGTTCCGAGGGGACCTTCTGCCCCTGATGACAGGCGCACCCAGAAGGCGACGGGCCTGCGCCGGCGGGCCGAACGTCCCTGGCCCGCGCCGCGGGCGGCGTACGACGCTGATCAGGAAGCCGGGTGATGTCGACGGAGAGGCTGACCGCGGAAGACCAGCTCATGCCGACGGCATCGCCGGGAGTGGCCACCGTCGGCGTGTTGTTCCTCGATGCCGTCCCCGACGCGCCCGCCACCCCGGCACGGCCATGGACACCTCGCCAGCTGAGGCACCACAGCGACCGCGGCGAACCGGCTGCCGCCGGAATGGCCGGCGGCTGGACGTGGTTTACTTAGGTAGTCGTAGTTTTTCTGTGCACGTGGTTCATTCTTCACGCTCGCGGATTGCTCGCGGGCGTTCTTGCTGTCCGCATCTGAGAGATGCGCAGTTGGTCGCCCAGGCTCGGGACTCGCACAGGGCGGGAACCGGATCCATCTCTCAGTAAGGAGACGACCATGGCACAGGGAACTGTGAAGTGGTTCAACGCCGACAAGGGTTTCGGCTTCATCAACGTCGACGGCAGCAACGATGACGTGTTCGTGCACTTCTCGGCGATCGAGGCCGGTGGCTTCCGCTCGCTGGAGGAGAACCAGCGCGTCGAGTTCGACGTCACCCAGGGCCCGAAGGGCCAGCAGGCCGAGCACGTGAAGGTCATCTGACCAGCACAACGTGCGAAACGGTGCCCGGCGCGAGCGATCGCGCCGGGCACCGCTGTTTCTCAGTCGGACAGCCAGGTGTCGGCCGCGGCGATCTGCTCGGCGGGGACCTGCTCGGTCACCTCGCTGCCGCTGTCATCCTCGTACTGGACGGTCCCGTACCAGCCGTCCGGCTCGTGTGATCTGCCGATCAGCCAGCCCGGACGCCAGCGTCCGCCGACCCAGACGGTCACGTGGCTGGGCAGCGGTAGCGTGCTGGTCAGTTGCGGATCGACACTCGGAGTGTTCTTCACGGTGTTCTTCGGTCGCCGTCGGTCATGACGCCCCCTAAATTGTCCCGGCCGCGCAGACCCACTCAGCCCTCTGAGCGCAGCCGGATTCACTTCAGTCTACGCGGGCTCCCTGTCACGAGCGGCGCGTCAGCAGCTGTAGGCCGATCGGAGTGAGCCGGCCGCCCGCGATCCGACGCCGCTCGATCTCCTCCAGTACGGCGAACAGCCCGGCGCCACGAGCGTCGTCCGGGAGCCATCCGCTGAGATAGCGGTACAGGTACGGCCCGCGATCCAGCGCGACGTCACCGAAGCGGCGGGCGATCGCATCCGCCATCGCCGAGCCAGGGTGCATCGGGTGCTCGTCGCGGTGCCGGTGCACCCACCACTGCAACGGGTCGTCGACGACCGTCAGCTCATGTGACCCCAGCAGCCCGGCCTCGTGCAGCACAACCGCGGTGTCGTGGAACCAGGTCGCGGTCGCGTCGTCGGCACGCTCCCAGGCGAACTCGTCGGCGATCAGCAGCCCGCCGGGCCGCAGCAGCTCCCACGCCCGCGCGACCGACGCGTCCAGGTCGGCGACGTGGTGCAGCGACAGCGAGAAGAGCACCACGTCGAACGGTTCGTCGTCGTACGTCGCGATGTCAGCGAGAGCCACCGGCGCACCGGCGGACGTAGCGGCCTCGACCGCGTCCGGATCGATGTCGATACCGGTCACGTCGTACCCGCGGTCCCGCAGCACGAGCGCGAGGTCGCCGCGGCCGGACCCGGCGTCGAGGACCCGGGCCGGCGTTGCCGGCAGCCTGCTCGCGAGGGACGCCGCCTGCTGCGCGGCCCGGACGGTGCTGAGATCAGTCATGACCCCACGATGCCGCCTCCGGCTGCCGCTTGTTCGCCGCCACCGCCGCGCCGTACCGGCCAGCCGCCCTCAGCGATGCTCAAGCGCCTCATCACGATCGCAGCCGAGATCAGACGAACACGCCGCGCGTACGTCGTACAGGTCATGGATTATGTGCGTATGGCAGCACAGCCCGAGATCAGCCAGCGCGACCTGCGCGAGCGGTCCCAAGCGATCATGGATGCCGTCGAGAGCGGGCAAGCCTTCACCGTCACGCGTGCCGGTCGTCCGATCGGCGAGCTGATCCCGCTGCCAGGGCGGAGGCGATTCGTCCCTCGGGAGGAGTTCGCCGCCATGTCACGGACGGCTCCGGCGATCTCGTTCGAGGCGCTCCGGGAGGGTCTGGACGCCGCGATCGACCAGGACCTGGACGATCCGTTCGATCGTTGAGGAGCGGCTCAAGCTCTGGCGGCCCTGAACAGGTTGCGGGGGCCGGGAACAGGTTCACTGTGCAGCTATGCGCGATGTTGTTCAGGCCTGTCGTCAGCTGACGGCTTTGGCGGCGGCGCGGCCGGCGGTGCGGCCGGAGAAGAGGCAGCCGCCGAGGAAGGTGCCCTCGAGCGAGTTGTAGCCGTGCACGCCGCCGCCGCCGAAGCCGCTGACCTCGCCCGCGGCGTACACGCCGGGGAGCGGGTCGCCGGATGCCTGCAGGACCCGGGCGTCGAGGTCGGTCTGCAGGCCGCCGAGGGTCTTGCGCGTGAGGATGTTGAGCCGTACGGCGATCAGCGGGCCCGCCTTCGGGTCGAGCAGCTTGTGCGGGGACGCGACGCGGATCAGCTTGTCGCCGCGGTAGTTCCGGGCGCCGCGCAGCGCGGTGATCTGGGCGTCCTTGGTGAAGGTGTTGTCCATCTCGCGGTCGCGCGCGACGATCACCCGCTCCAGCGCGTCGTGGTCGATCAGCGGCTCGGCGGTGAGGTTGTTCATCGCGGTCACCAGGTCGCGCAGGTTGCCCGCCGAGACGAAGTCCGCGCCGTGGCGCAGGAACGCCTCGACCGGTCCGGGCATGTCGGCGCGGGCCCTGTCGACCACCTTGCGGATGCTCTTACCGGTGAGGTCGGGGTTCTGCTCCGAGCCCGAGAGCGCGAACTCCTTGCCGATGATCTTCTTGGTGAGCACGAACCACGAGTAGTCGTAGCCGGTCTTCATGATGTGCCCGAGCGTTCCCAGGGTGTCGAAACCAGGGAAGTACGGCGCCGGCAACCGGTTGCCCAGGGCATCGATCCACAGCGACGACGGGCCGGGCAGGATCCGGATGCCGTGGTTCTCCCAGATCGGGTTCCAGTTCCGCAGGCCTTCGGTGTAGTGCCACATCCGGTCCGGGTTGATGATGTTGCCGCCGGCATCGGCCGTGATCTGCAGCATCCGGCCGTCGACGTGCGCGGGGACGCCGGCGACCATCGTCCTCGGCGGCGAGCCGAGCCGCGACGGCCAGCTCCGTCGTACCAGGTCGTGGTTGCCGCCGATGCCGCCGGAGGTGACGATCACCGCCTGCGCGTGCAGCTCGAAGTCGCCGGTCTCGACCCGCGAGCTGGCGTGGCCGCGCTCGATGTCCGACGGCTCCAGGATCTTGCCGCGGACGCCGTCGACGACACCGCCGGTGGTGACCAGCTCGTCCACCCGGTGCCGGAACCTGAACGTCACCAGCCCGCGCGCCACCGCCTCGCGGACCCGGCGCTCGAACGGCTCGACCACGCCGGGGCCGGTGCCCCAGGTGAGGTGGAACCGCGGCACCGAGTTGCCGTGGCCGGTCGCGGTTCCGTCGCCGCGCTCTGCCCAGCCGACCACGGGGAAGATCCGGTGGCCCATCTCGCGCAGCCAGGCGCGCTTCTCACCGTGCGCGAAGTGCACATACGCCTCGGCCCACCGGCGCGGCCAGTGGTCCTCCTCGCGGTCGAACCCCGCGCTGCCCTGCCAGTCCTGCCAGGCCAGGTCGAACGAGTCCTTGATGCCCAGCCGGCGCTGCTCGGGCGTGTCCACCATGAACAGCCCGCCGAGCGACCAGAACGCCTGCCCGCCGAGACTCTGCTCCGGCTCCTGGTCCAGCAGCATCACCTTGCGCCCCGCGTCGGCGAGCTCGGCGGTGGCGACCAGACCGGCGAGACCGGCTCCTACGACGATGACATCGGCATCCATGCCGTTGAGAGTGTCGTACCGCACCCGTCGTCGGCAATCCCCTCGCCGCAGCGAAAGTGAGCGATGTTCATCACCAACGTCGTACGACGATCCGTCAGGCGGATTGCGCGGCGCGGGCGAGCGCGCCGACCAGGAAGCCGACCTGGTCGAGCAACCGCTCGGTCGGGTACTCCCGGGGATCGGCCAGGTGCAGCCGGACCAGTTCGTCCCCGATCAGGTACAGCAGGTCGGTGGTGAGCACGGGATCGGGCATCCCGTCGGCGACCCTGCCGATCAGGTCGGCGAGGAAGCGCCGGCACAGCTCGCGGCCGGCCGCGATCGCGTCGTGGAGCTCGGGCGGGCCGCCCTCCGGCGGGGTCACCAGGATCTGCCAGCTCACCGGCGCCGCGTCGGCCTCCTCGAGCATCACCCGCGCGGCCGCGATGGCGGCGTCCACCGGGCTCAGGTTGCGCGGCAGCCGCAGCAGCGCCCGCTCGAGCCCGTCCTGGACGATCGCCGACTCGCGTTCGACCAGCGCCTCGACCATGCCGGCGAGGTCACCGAACTGCATGTAGATCAGCGTCCGGGTCACGCCCGCCTCGCGTGCGACCCGGTCGATCGTCGCCGCGTGGAAGCCCTGGGTCGCCACCAGCGCGCGAGCGGTGTCGAGCAGCTGTGCGCGCCGTTCGGCCGATCGCATCCGCCTCGTCATCGTCCTCCCTCGGTCCCATCACAACGTAGCGGCTCGGCTCCTGAACGGCACCGGTCACCGACCCACGCCGCGGCCGCCCGATCGTGGCCGCCAGCGCGGCGGCCGCGGTGAGGACGCCGGTCAGGCGCAGCGTCCGCTCCGCGCCCAGGGCGCCGATCAGCGGTCCGCCGAACAGCATTCCGGCGGCGCTGGACGCTGTCACCACGACACTCTGGCCGGACAGCAGCGCGCGCCGCTCGGCACCGGCCGACGAGCGGGTGATGATCGCCGAGATCGCGGCGATGCCGAGCACCACAGCCACGCCGGCGACGGCCGCGATCAGCGCGATCGCGAACGGCGTGGTCCATACGCCCATCGCCAGCCAGCCGAGGCCGACCACGGTCCAGGCCGCACCCGCGGTCGCCCGCGGCGACACCCTGCGCACGGCGGCGACGGCCAGCGTGGTGCCGAGCACCGCGCCCAGGCCGTAGCCGGTCATCCCGGCGGCGAGGTAGACACCGGGTCGCCCGCACTCCGCGCCGATCACCGACAGGCCGAGGGTGAACGCGAACCAGGTCAGGCAGCCGGTTCCGCGGATCACCCAGCCGCGCAGCACCTCCGGTCGTGCCGACACCGCCGACCAGATCGACGGCGCGGGCAGGTCGCGCACCGTCGGCTCCCCCGCCACCGGCCAGGCCAGCAGTCCCGACAGCAGTACGACGCCTGCCTGGAGCCACAGCATCGGGAGCGCCCAGCCGGCGGCGACCGCGAGCGCGCCCAGCGGGGGCCCGGCGATCATCCCGGCGCGGCGCAGGCCGTCCTGCCAGGTGAGCAGCGCGACCGCGCCGTCGGGCCCGAGCCGGTCGCCCACGTCGGCGAGCAGCGCGGCCCGCCCGGGTGTCGAGAGCGCCTCGCCGACGCCGAGCAGCAGGCCGGCGACCACCAGCGTCGGGACGTTCAGCACTCCGGCCGCGGCGGCCGCCGGGACCAGCGCCAGCGCGACCGTGTCGAACACGGCGATCCCGGCCAGCCGGCGGCCGGAGTCGAGCCACTGCCGGGCGCGCCGGGCCCACCACGGCGAGAGCAGCACCGGGATGCCCTCGGCGCCGGCCACCAGTCCGGTCGCGGCGACCGAGCCGGTCCCGGTCAGGACGACCAGTGGCAGCGCCACCTGCGCTACCCGGAACGCGAGATCGGCCGCGGCACTCCCCGCCAGCAGGACGATTCCGTCGATACGTGTTCTCACACCTCGATCGTCGGTCCGGGCACGGTCTCCAGGTAGCCGGCGACAGTTGCCCAGCACTCATAGGCTGTGGCTATGAGCTCATTCCCCTCCGTCGAGGACCTGCGGCTGGTGCTGGCGATCGGGCGCACCGCGTCGGTCGGCTCGGCGGCCCGCGAGCTGCAGGTCTCGCAACCCTCCGCGAGCCAGCGGCTGGCACGGCTGGAGCGGCGGATCGGCGTCCGGCTCTTCGAGCGCGACACGCGCGGCGCCCGGCCCACCGCCGCCGGGACCGAGCTCATCGCCCAGGCCCGGCACATCCTCGGCCATCTCGAAGGCGTGTACGACGCCACCCTGGCCGCTGCCTCCGCCGACCGGCTCGTCATGGGTACGTTCGCGAGCCTGGCCTCCGCCCTGTTCCCGGTGCTGGACGAGCACCTCACCGGCTTCGCCGTCGAGCAGCGGATCGACCACGGGCCGCAGCTCGTCGAGTGGGTCGCCGAGGGCACCATGGACGCGGCGTTCATCGCGATCGCCGACCAGCTCACGCTCCCGCCCGGCGTGACCGCGCACACCGTCGGCTATGACCGGCTGGTGTTGTTCCTGGCCGCCGGTGTCGAGCCGCCGCGGCGCGGCAAGCAGCCGCTGAAGGACCGTCAGGTGGCGTACTCGACGTACGACATGGGATCCGAGGAGCTGCGCTCGCGCCTGATCGCGCTCGGGGCACGCGCCCGCCGCGGTGTCACGCTCGGCACCACGATCGCGATGGCCCGCCGGCGCCGGCACCTGGCGCTGCTTCCGCGCAGCGCGGTCGCGGACTGGCTCCTGACCGGCGAGCGGGTGCTGCCCGCCCCCTTCCGGTACCGGCTGACGCTCAGCGCCGTCACCGGGCGGAACCCGCCGGCCGCCGTGCTGGACGTGCTCCCGCGGGTGCGGCGCGAGCTCGGCCTGTCCGCCGTACGACGCTAGGCGGCCACTTTGCGGGGGCGGCCGCGGCCGCGCTTGGCGGCGACGACGAGGCCGCCGACGAAGACCTCGCCGCCCCACACGCCCCACGGCTCGGCGCGCTCGCGTGCCCCGGCGAGGCAGTCGCGCCGGACCGGGCAGGCGCGGCAGAGCGCCTTCGCCCGCTCCGCGTCGGCGTACCGCTCGGCGAAGAAGATCAACGGCTGTGCCTGACACGGCAACAGCGGTACCTGTCCCATGGAAGCCCCCCTCGGCTCACATCGGGTTCCCCTTGATCACCGATCCTCCGGACGGGCCTTAAAGAACCGTTAAAGCAGCCTGTGGTGCGCGCGACAGAAGCCGCGCGCACGCCCTAGGCTGAGCGAGTTGGGTGCCGAATGGGGGTCGTATGACCGACACCGCGGTGTCTGCCCCGGACGCGTTCCTCGCTCGCATGCCGCAGCAGTCGTCCGCGCTAGTCATCGAGGGGCCGGCGGGAATCGGGAAGAGCCACCGCTGGACCGCGGTCGTCGACAAGGCGGTCGCGCGCGGCTGGCGCGTCTTCCGGGCCCGGCCGTCGCAGGCCGAGACGCGCCTGGTCGGCTCCGCGCTGATCGACCTGTTCGCACCCGTCACCGACACCGAGCTGGCCGCGCTGCCCGGGCCGCAGCACGCCGCGCTCGCCTCGGCCCTGCTCCGCGACCCTGGCGAGCACGCCGGTGAGGCCGACCCGCGCGCGGTCGCGGTGTCCTGCGCGACGCTGCTGCGCGGCCTGGTCGCGGACGGGCCGGTGCTGCTCGCCGTCGACGACGTGCAGTGGCTCGACCCGGAGACCGCGGCCGCGCTGGCGTTCGTGGCGCGCCGGATGCCGGAGCGCGGCTTCGGGATGCTGCTGGCCTGGCGTACCGAGCGCCGCGGCGGGTCCGCGCCGGACCTGGTGACCGCGGTCGCGGACGTCGGGGTGCGGGAGCCGGTCCGGCCGCTCGAGCCGGCCGCCTGCGAGCGGGTGGTGGCCGAACAGCTGCACGGGCCGGTGCCGGGGCCGGTGATCCGCCGGGCGGTGCAGGTCAGCGCCGGCAACCCCTTGTACGCCGTGGAGGTGGCGCGAGCGCTGGTGCACGCCGGGCCTGGCTCCTCGTACGAGGACGTGCCTTTGCCACCCTCGCTGCAGGACGTGATCGGCGCGCACCTGCACGCGCTGCCGGACCCGGCCCGGATGGCGCTGGCCGCGGCGGCCGCGCTGACCCGCCCGACGGTGCGGCACCTGCGGCCGCTCGGGCTGGACGACGCGCTGGTCGCGGCCGAGCGCGCCGGACTCGCCGAGGTGGCCGAGGTGTCCGGGATCGAGGTGCGGTTCAGCCACCCGCTGTTCGCGGCAGCGGCGTACGACGACCTGGTCGGCAGCGAGCGGTCCCGGCTGCACACCCGGCTGGCCGGTGTGGTCGACGAGCCGGAGGAACGCGCCCGGCACCTGGCGCTCGGCAGCGACGGGCCGGACGCGGCGGTCGCCGCCGTACTCGACGACGCCCGCGACCGGGCGCTGCGGCGCGGCGCGCTGCACGCCGCCGTGGACGCCTGCCGGCTGGCGTTGCGGGCCACCCCGGACGGCGATCCGGCGATGACCGACCGCCGGCTAGCGCTCGGCAACCTGCTGTTCCGCGCGGGCGACACCGACGAGGCGCGCCGCGAGCTGGCGGCGGTGGTGGCGAGCGACCCGGACCCGGAGCACCGGGCGACCGCGCTCTACGAGCTGGCCCGGCTGACGATCGACTCGGAGGCGGGCTCGCACGCCTCCGACCTCGCCTACCAGGCGCTCGAGCTGGCCGGCGACAGCCCGCTCGCGGCCGACATCCACGTGATCCTGACACTCGCCCGGTACGACGACTTCGACGCCGGGCTCGATCACGCGCGCGCCGCGATCGCGCTGCTGGACCGGCAGCCCGAGCCGGACCCTGGGAAGCTGTCCGCCGCGCTCGCGGCGCTGGCCGAGACCTCGTTCCGGGCCGGCTACGGGCTCGATCACGAGGCCTGCCGGCGGGCGATCGAGCTGGAGTCCGACACCGTGCCGCCGCCGGTCTGCAACCGCGCGATCATGGGCTACGCCTTCATGCTGATGTACGGCGACGAGCTGGACGAGGCGCGCGAGTGTTTCCTCGAGGCGCACCGGATGGCGGTCGACGAGGGCGACCAGGGCTCGCTGCCGGAGGCCGTCGGGCACCTGACCCTGCTGGAGCTGTGGGCCGGCAACTGGGCCGACGCCGAGCGGTACGCGCGCGACGGCCTGGCCTATGCCGAGCGGATCGGCCAGGACCTCGGCGTGATGACCGCCCGCTGGGACCTCGGCTGGGTCCAGGCCCACGCCGGCCGGATCGACGAGGCGGAGATGACGGGGCACGATCTCGTCCGGCTCAGCGAGAAGGCCGACGACGTGGCGACCGAGCTGTGGGGGCGGGCGCTGCTCGGCTTCTGCGCGATGGCCCGGGGGGACGCGGCGGGCGCCGTCGCCGAGCTGTCCCGGCACGCGGAACGCCGGGCCGGGACGAACGCGCGGGAGCCGGGCTTCTACTGGATCGCGCCGTACTACGTCGAGGCGCTGGTCGCGATCGGCAGGCTCGACGAGGCCGCCTCGGT
>WNGB01016996.1_pt1 | contig 10692 bp, 9 predicted proteins | sample 5400681 | NCBI WGS metagenome assembly WNGB01 (sample SAMN13153367, study PRJNA577476) | soil metagenome | isolation source: 115 cm soil or saprolite under grassland replicate 2 | place: USA:California | collected 2016-06-15 | reverse complement strand
GAAATGACCGATCAACCCGACAAAAAGAAACCCGAGCGCCGCGTGGGCCAGCGCACGACGATCGTGGCGGGGAAGTGATCATATGACCGACGAGAAACCCGACAAAAAGCCCGAGCCGCGGCGGCCCGGCGGCAAGACGAAGCGCGGGCCGAATAAGTGGCTGTTGCGCATCTTCCGCGGATACGACAGCCAAGGCCGGCGGATCTACTACTCGGAGACTTTCCATGGCGGCAGTCGCGAGGCCGATGACCGGCTCGTCGAGCTGCGCAATCGCCACAAGGCGGGGGAGCCGCTCAAGTTCAAGCCGATGACGTTTAAGGACTTCTTCCAGAAATGGCTTGAAGACATCGACGACGGCGAACGGCGCGAATGCACCGTTGACCAATACCGGCGAGCGGGCTCCGCGTATCTGCTTCCGGCATTCGGCAAGTTCGCGCTGACGGATATTACCGACGTTGTAATAAGCCGCTTCTACAGGCAGATGCGCCAGGAGAAATACGCGCCGGCCACGATCTCTTTCGCTCACGTCTTGCTGTCCGCGATTCTCAAAGCCGCCGAGGCCGAAGACCTGCTGCTCCGCAACCCGATGAACAAGATCAAGAAGGCGAAGAAAGCGCCGAAGCAGCCGAAACCGAACCCGGTGGCAATGGACGCCGACCAGACGCATGCGTTTCTCACCGATGCGGCTTCACGGCCCGAGGGCTTTATGTTCGAGCTGGCTTATTTTCTCGGCGCCAGGCCCTGTGAATACCTGGGGCTTCAATGGTCCGACGTGGATTTCAAATCGAAGCGGATCACGATCCAGCGCAGCTTGAAACAGCGCCGGGGCGGGGAATGGGGGCGATCACGGCTTTATCTTCACCGACGAATACGGCGAACCGCTCAAGATCGTCACCGTCAGAAAGACTCACAAGGCGATCTGCAAGGCCGCCGGGCTGTCCGAAAAGTTTATGCTGAAGGTGAGCCGGCATAGTTGCGCTTCAGCTCTCCTCAACGCCGACGTCCCGCTCAAGAAAGTATCCGATCGCCTCGGTCACGCCTCGATAAAGACGACTAGCGACATCTACGGCGTGGTCGACGACCAGAGTCAGCGCGAAGTATCGGAGCGCGTAGAGCAACTATTCGGAATCGGGAAAAAGTGAGGTTTTTCAATCGTTCGCGTTCTACTCGCACACTAAGCTAAAGTGAATATTTAAACCTAATCAATATCAAAGGCGGCGAAGCGGAAGAATCGCCTGCCGTCGCGAATTCTTTTTCTTCGCCTTTTATCTGGAGGGGCATATGAAAAAGATAGCGATTGCAATCATAGGAATTCTACTCGCGTTATATTTGGCGGCCTATGGCCCGTGGCGGATCGGCGGGCAAAAAGAAAAAGATTCGGCCGGCGGCTTAAATGTCGCGCAAGACGGCAGTCACCCGGCCACAGGCGCGCGAGATGTCAATCAGTCTGTTAAAGGCGTTCAACAGCCCGTCAAAGAGGACAAACAGCGGGTCACAAATGCGCAAGGAGCGAAACGGCATGATAAAGGCGTCAAACCTTCGATGGCCGGCATACGACGAAACGTGGAGCAACGGGGCCCCGACCTCGAAGTTCAGGTCATTGAGACGCCAGATGCCGAACAACTGACCATAGACGTCAGGCGCCCGACCGAAGATGTCAAAGCGGTATTCGTGGAATTCGAGGAGCCGTCCGTGGAGCCCACATACATAGAGGACATGGGAGGCTCAAGCGATTGGACCCCGGCGCACAGGATAGACGTAGCCGTCCCTGAGCCTCAGGAATGTTCGACGCCTTACGTCTGGGTCGAACTTAGCGATCCGTAGTTCTTGCGCTAAATCAGGCCACGAACATTAGTACACCGGTACAGTACCGCGCGCGTAAGCAAGCGGCCGACTCATCGGTCGGCCGCTTGCTTACGCGCGCGGTACTGTATCAATCTTGCGTAGTTCGATTTAGTCCGACTCGTCGATAGGCCGATGATGACGCGGATACCGCATGACGATCGATTGTATCCGCCTCGCTGCGGGAGCCATAGTACGCTTGGACGAGTCTCTTAGCGGGCTCGCATCCGCTGTTGACCCCTTGCTTTGAACGGCTTGCGGTGTGATGTACGAAAAGTGGAACTGTACTCACTCTATATTGTCGTCAAATATTGACCAGGAGGTGAAAATGCACAAGTATCAAGGACTATGGCTATTTTCAATAGCGATTGTCATGACTACTGCGAATGTGGCAATCGCTCAGAAACCGATAGCCTTCACGCGCATGACCCCGTTTGTTGTTACGGATAACTCTAAGGATGTGATCTTGGAGGCAGCTGTCGTAGTGAAAGCCACTGCCGTTAAACTGCTGATGCAGCCGTCGGGCAAAGAGGTCCCTTTTAACGATGATGGTGTTAACGGTGATAGAAAGCACGGCGACGGCATATATACAGCCACAATCGATGTGGCGGATGTGCGCTTCAATTTTAAGCCGGAAGATGTTAACCGGAAATTCGTCGGTTTTTTGAGAGTCTATAATGGCCAGCAACAGTACCTTCAACTCAATTTATTTGCCGACATTATGACTGCCGAGATTCCGGTCGTCAGGGTGGGACAAGTCGCAAAGAACGTCCAAGCATCTGACCACCTGGTAAACATTGTCGAACCTTCATTCTTCAAAGGGGTTCGCGAAGGAGAAAAGCAGGCGATAGGGCAGATCTGCAAAAGGTTCTATGCTTATTTCCCGGATAATTACGACTTCATCAACGTGGTCTACGCCATTCCACACTATGAGAATCGACACCACTTTGCTGTTCGCAACGATATTAAGGGGATTGGGATGCGGTTGTTTGACGAGGGCCGGGATTTTGGCAGCAAACGCCGCTTGAAAGGCATCACGGTTTTCCCCGTCCAGACATTCTTTGACGGCGCCTCGCCCGACTATCAGCACGAACTGGGGCATCAATGGATCAATCATCTGCCCGTCCATCCTTTCGACCAGGGAATCCCCCACTGGCCTTTGTCGGATCTGGCTAAAGGTATTATGGGATATGGCTCCCGGTCCCAGGGATTGGACTTCAGTTACGACCTCCGAGCAGACGGCGATGGGTACACTCTGATAAGAAGCGCCCGTCCAAAAGAGTTTACTGACCTCGATCTGTATTTAATGGGATTTATCCCTGAGACAGAAGTTGGAACACACATCATATTTAACAATCAGAATCAAAATCCGAGGGGCGGCGGCAAACTGGAAGGCTCAGTTACTACTGTATCGGCTCAGATGATCGTTGAAAAACTAGGACCACGTATTCCGAACTCCCAACAGAGCCCCAAAGAATTTCGGATAGCTACGGTGATCGTTTCCGAGGAACTGCTATCAGAGGAAGCGATGCGCTTGTACGACTACTTTGCTGCGCGGGCGGAGGAAATCAAAGCAGTTCCTTACTCCAGTGGGTTTGTAAGGGCGATAGCATTGCCGTTTCACATCACAACCGGGAAGAGGGGCTCACTTATGACCAAAATTGACGCTCCGATTTCGGAAACGAAGAAGTAACAGAAACAAACCTCGAATTCTAAACTCCATTCAAATGAAGACACCTGAATCAATCTGCCGCAGAGAGTTTCTCGTCAACGCCGCGCTGACTGCCGGCTCGGTCGCTATTATCAATCAGGACTGGCCAGTCTGGCCCGCGAGTGTCAGCGCCGCTCCGCTCACGACCGGGGCAGGCTGGTTTGACCGTCCCATGCGTTGGGCCCAGCTCACGCTGGTCGAAGACGATCCGGGCAAGTACGATCCCGCGTTCTGGCTCGACTATTTCCGCAGGACTCATTCCGACGCGGCCTGCCTTTCCGCCGGCGGCTGCGTGGCCTACTATCCGACCACAGTTCCTCTCCACTACCGCAGCAAGTATCTGGGCGACCGCGATTGCTTCGGCGAACTGGTGACTGGGTGTCGCAAGCTCGGCATGAATGTTATCGCCCGTACCGATCCGCATGCGGCTCATCAGGACGTCTATGACGCGCATCCGGACTGGATCGCCGTCGACGCGCAGGGCAGGAAGCGCAGACACTGGGCCGATCCGGAAATGTGGGTGACGTGCTGCCTCGGGCCCTACAACTTCGAGTTCATGACAGAGGTGACGCGCGAGATCGTGCGCATGTACAACGTGGACGGCATTTTCAGCAACCGGTGGGCCGGTTCCGGCATGTGCTACTGCGAGCATTGCCAACAGAACTTCAAGAAGTTTTCGGGTCTGGAGTTGCCGCGCACGGCAAACCCGCAGGACGAGGCGCGGCGGCAATATATCGTATGGCGGCAGGAGCGGTTGTTCGAACTTTGGAGACTCTGGGACGCTGAGATCAAAAAGATCAACCCGAACGCGAGTTTCATTGCGAACGCCGGCGGTGGGGCGCTCAGCGATCTCGACATGAAGACCATCGGGGAGTTGGCGCCGACGCTCTTTGCGGACCGCCAGGCGCGGCGCGGCCTTATGCCTCCCTGGACGAATGGCAAGAACGGTAAGGAATACGGCGCGACGCTGGGTCGCAAGGCCATCGTCGGCATCTTCAGCGTTGGTGTGGAAGAGCCTTACCGCTGGAAAGACTCCGTTCAGAGCGGCGACGAGATCCGGCTCTGGGTGGTTGACGGGATCGCGCATAATCTCCGGCCCTGGTTCACGAAGTTCAACGGCAAAGTGATCGATCACCGCTGGCTCAAAGTGGTTGAGGAACTGTACGGATGGCATTACAAGAACGAGCGCTATCTGCGGAACGAACGCTCGCTCGCCCGCGTGGCGATGGTCTATTCGCAGCAGACCGCCACGTATTACGGCGGCGAACAGGCTAGAGCCAGGGTTGAAGATCACGCGCTCGGGTTCTACCAGTCGCTCGTGGAATCGCGCGTCCCATTCGACATGGCGCATGATCGTCTGCTCGACCCGGCCCACACGGGGCAATACCGCACGCTCATTCTGCCCAACATCGCCGCGCTCTCTGCGGAACAGTGCCGGCAGATCACCGAGTTCGTTCGGGGCGGCGGAGGCCTCGTTGCGACATATGAAACATCGCTCTACGACGAATGGGGAATTCGGCGACCCGATTTCGGACTGGCGTCGCTGTTCGGCGTGTCTTTCGACGGCCGTGTCGAGACCAACATCCACAACTCCTATCTCAACGTCGAGAAGGACCCGCAGACCGGCCGTTTCCATCCTATAGTTCAAGGGCTGGAAGACGCCACGCGCATCATCAATGGTGTGAATTGGGTTCACGTGCGCCCGAATGACTCGAACGCAGAGGGGCCTCGTCAGAGAGGGTACGCGCCGCTGACGCTGGTACCGTCATATCCCGACCTTCCGATGGAACAGGTCTTTCCGCGCGTCGCGCGCACCGACATTCCAGGCGTCTTCGCCCGCCAGGTGGGACGCGGACGCGTTGTCTATTTCCCGTTCGATATTGACCGAACGTTTTGGGAAGTGCTCGCCGCTGATCACGGGCTGGTGTTGAAGAACGCCGTCGCATGGGCGAGCAATGAAGAGCAGCCGCTGGCGGTGGAAGGACGCGGCGTGCTGGACGTCTCGCTCTGGATGCAGAAGGACTCCATCACCGCTCATCTCGTGAACCTGACCAACCCGATGATGATGAAAGGGCCGATCCGCGAAATCATCCCCGCGCCGCGGCAGCAGGTACGCATTCGCGTGCCGGACGGTCGCCGCGTCCGCAAAGCGCATTTCCTGGTCAGCGGAAAAACGCCGGTCTATCGTGAAGCCGGTGGCGTAGTAAGCCTGACAGTACCGTCCATTGATCTTCACGAAGTGATCGCCCTCGATCTCGCATAAAAGGAGTAAATATATGAAAGGGAATGTGAAACCAATACCAGACGGCTTCCACACCGTAACGCCGCGGATGTTCGTCAGAGGCGCGGCCGAGGCCATTGAGTTTTATAAACGGGCGTTCGGCGCAACTGAATTGGAACGCCACGCGGATCCAAGCGGGAAAATCGTTAACGCTGATATCAAGATTGGAGATTCTATTATCTCGCTGGCCGAAGAGTCGCCCGAATGGGGTAACCACAGCCCACAATCGCTCGAGGGCGCAACGACGGTCATGACCCTCAACGTCGAAGACGCCGATGCAGTGTGGAATCAGGCAATGTCGGCGGGTGCGAAGGTGATTTTTCCACTTGATGATCAGTTCTATGGATACCGCCAGGGCAGGCTGGCAGATCCATTCGGACACCTTTGGATTATCTCCACGCGGATTGAAGACGTGGCGCCGGAGGAGATGGAACGGCGCATGGAAGCCTGGATGAAGCGGCAGGATCTATAATTGGCGGACTTCCTGGGAGCGCAGGCATCCCTGCCTGCGGGTTTCCGGCAATGACCGACTGACCGAAGCAAGCAGGCAGGGATGCCTGCGCTCCCAGGAAGTTTGCCTTGATTCTTCGATGCGGTCTTTCGGGGAAACCAGGCAAACTGCCAGTTTGCCCTACCTTTTCTGAGGAGCTTATGACAAGGAAATGGCGCGTAGCCATTCTAGGGCTGGGACATTGGTATTCGGCCTACAATCTGGCCAGGGCGTTGCGGGAGTACCCGAAAGCCGAGTTGGCCGCGGTCGCTTGGCATAACAGCGCGCAATTGGCCGCCTTCACCGGCGACTTTCAGATTCCGGGCTACCACGATTATGGCGAGCTGCTGGAGCGGGAGGACATTGATCTCGTTCACATCGCGACGCCCGTGTCCGAGATGGCGGATTGCGCGATCAGGGCCGCGCGGGCAGGCAAGCACATGATCCTGGGTAAGCCTATGGCCATGACGATGGAAGAGGCGGATCAGATGGTGGAAGCCGTGGAGACGTCCGGCGTCAAATGCGTCGCCTTCCAGGGGACAAAGCGCCTGCGCTCGGGCGATCTGAAGGCGAGGATCGAGGCCGGGGAGATCGGAGAGATCATCCTGATGCATCAGACGGCGCGATGGTCTATTGCGGAAGACTGGTATCGCTCCGGGTCGCCCGGCTGGTTCGCTGACCCAAGGCAGACGCCGGGCGGAGCTTTTATAGACGAAGGAATTTACTGGCTCGATCAACTCAGGTGGCTGGCAGGAAGCGAAGTGGTACAAGTGGAAGCGAAGATGGCGAACCTGGTCCATCGTGACATAGAGGTGGAGGATTGGGGCATGGCGACCCTCACTTTTGCGAACGGAATCATCGCCACATTGGAAGCCGCCTGGACGATCAATGCGCCGCGTCTGACCGGCCCGTCGCCAAAGCAAAACTGCGTCCTCCGTTTAGAGTTGATCGGGACGCGGGGCGAAATCATTGATGAAGGGCTGCGCGTGCCGGGCAGGGCGGTGCTCGCGGCCGGAGCCTCCGGCTGGGTCTTTGAGCGAGAGGCTGGGGAGCCTTTCGGACCGCCTTCTCCATTCCCGTTGGATCATTTGATTGAATGCGTCGAGAGTGACCGCCAATCCGCGGCATCGATCCAGGAGGCGCGCAAATCATTCCGCGTGGCGCTGGCCGCGTATCAATCGGCGCGCGCGGGGCGACCGATCTCCCTTCAGTGGTGATCGGCGCTGAGGTTTGTCGCGTCGAGAGGCTGCTGACAATACTTGTAGCCGACCCAGATCAGGATCACACCTATGAACTCAGCGATGTAGAGCAATTCCGTATGTCCCATCCGGCTGCCCATCCCGCCAATGCCGGGCAGTAGCGCGCCTATGGCGATGAAGATATTGCCGATTGAAACCTGGCGCGATTCGGGATGGCCGAAGAAACGAATCGCCGAATAGATCGCGCCGCCGACCAGAAAAAGAGCCGCCATACTATTGATGAACGGCGACACTCGCCGGATTGACTGCCAGGCGAGCGCTTTGCCGCTGAGCAATTTCGGATCCACTAAGTCCATCCGCACGGGCGAAAGAATGACGAAGATTGAAGTGACGCTGACGGCGGCGAGCAGCAAAACAACGGCGATGTGCCCGGGGCGCCTGCCGAACAAAAGGTAGATCGTGCCGACGGCGAGCGGCGCGCCGCCCAGCAGCGCCCCGGCGATGTACCACGCCTTGAACAACGCCGATTGCCAGCCGAACAACGTGACCAGCGATTCGATCAATGTTCCCAGACCGTAAGTTCCGATCCCGATCCCCCACCATAGCAGATGATACGACTGCCGCTTCAGACGATAGCGCGCCAGAATCACCCAGGCGAAAGCGGCGGAAATGATGGTCGAAAGAATGGGCAGGTAAAGGCTCAATTCGACAAGTCGCGGCATTAGTTCTCCAGAATTTGATGTAACGTCCCCCTCGCCCGCGAGGATAGCCCTTTACGCAATCAATGAACAATAGCGCGGGAGACAAGGGATCGAAACACTCCCTAGATCGGTTTTCACTTGTGTATATGGGATCAGTATGTGGGCGCTTGCAACAAAGTATGCCTCAATAGAACGCGGATGACGCGGACAGGCGCGGATCATCGCGGATAAACCCGAAAAAGATCGGCGTCAATCCGCCACGTCCGCGTCATCCGCGTTCTATTAACCCGTACGCCAGTGTGAAAAACGCTCTATTTGTGACAGTTTTCCTAACAACTGTGGGGCGTCAAACCGGCGCGGTTCGTCAACTTCGGCCGCCTCGAAATATTACAGATTTTGTAATAAAATGGCGTTGTGGAGGCGGACATGACTGGACAGCAGTTGCGGGAAGCAAGAAAACTGAAAGGTTGGAATCAGCAGCAGGCGGCGCAGCGGCTCGGCGTGTCTCAAACCTACCTCTCCCTCTTGGAAAAAGGGAGACGGCGCGTGCCGGGGAAGTTGGCGGTCAAGGCCGTTAGCGTCTACGGATTGTCTGAGGCGCTGCTGCCCGTAACATCCGCACCGGATCAGTCCCCGGTCGCCGACGAAGGCAAACTCGCCTCGGAACTGGCGGCGCTCGGCTATCCCGGCCTGTCCCATCTCAAATCCGGGGGGAAGAAAAAGAATCCCGCGGAGTTGTTGCTTTCGGCGCTCGGCAATGACAATCTCGACAGCCGTCTGGTGGAAGCTCTGCCCTGGGTGGTGTTGAAGTTTCCGAACCTGAACTGGCATTGGCTCACCCAGGCGGCCAAGTTACGCGACCTGCAAAACAGACTTGGGTATGTTACCAATGTGGCGCGCAGGCTGGCCGAACTGCGCGGGGAACGCGAAAAGGCCGCGTTGTTGGCAACGGAAGAATCAAGGTTGGAGCGGTCTCGCCTGGCGCGCGAAGACACTCTCTGCCATGAATCCCTGACCGAAGCGGAAAAAAAGTGGCTGCGAAAAAACCGTCCGCCGGAAGCCAGGCATTGGCGACTTTTGACGGACCTTAGCCCGGAGCGTCTCGACCATGCCGTCTGAACAAATTCCCGAACCTTGGGCGTCGTTTCTGTCACAGGTGGATGATCATCTCAGCGAAGTCGTCGAACTTCATTGTTTCGGCGGCTTTGTCATAATGATGCTTTACGGCCTCGCGCGGAGCACAGTGGATGTGGACGCGCTACCGGCCGTCAAAAGGAGCGCGTGGCGACGCCTGGCCGACCTGGCGGGGAAAGGGTCTGAACTCCATCGGAGGTATGGAATCTACCTGGACTTTGTCACGGTCGCCACAGTCCCTGAAGATTATGACCAGAGGCTGACGGAGATGTTTCCGGGGGCGTTCCGGCGCTTACGCCTCCTCGCCTTCGACCCCTATGATCTCGCTCTGGCCAAGCTTGAACGCAACATTCAACGGGACAGGGATGACGTGAAATATCTGGCCCGGACAATTCCTTTCGACCTTGACCTGCTCAGGGATCGCTACCTGAAAGAACTGCGGCCGCTGCTCGGAAACCCGGAAAGGGAAGACCTGACGCTGCGATTGTGGGTAGAGGCGATTGAAGAAGATCGGCGCCGGCAGGACGCCGCCGGTTGACAATGTTCCGAATCAGGCGCCAATGCTTTAGAAGACGACTAGCGCTAGCTGACTCGGGGGCGACTCGCGGCGCCTGGAGACAGCGTTTAGAGTACCGGCTTGCGGCCGGAAAGGACTAAGCCCTTTTCGGCCGCAAGCCGGTACTCTAAACGCTGTTTCCCGAAGGTTCTGGTCGCCTACGAGCTTCAGCTAGCGCAAGTCGTTTAGAAAGCATAGTCCCAAAAAAAAGTGAACAAACAGCCCTTGGAAAGGAGTATAGCGCGATATGACTACCGCAAAAATTGATTCATCGACTTCTCAGCCGCAGCTCCGGTTGTGGCCTGGCGTGATTGCCGTGGCGCTGCAGTGGCTGATCTGGTTTGGCGTCACCGTCGTCGAGCCCGACGCCATGATGGGCGCGGTAATTGGCGCAGTCGCGTGCGCGTTGGCAATCCTCGTGTGGTGGTTGTTCTTCAGCCGGGCGCCATGGGCCGAGCGGCTGGGCGCCATCGCGCTGATAGTTATCTCGGTGGTTGTGACAAAGCGCGTCGTTCACCCGTCCATTGCGGGCGGAATGATGGGAATGATGTTGCCCATCTTCTCTCTCCCCGCCCTGAGCCTCGCGCTCGTCGTCGCGGCGGCGGCGGGCCGTCGTCTGTCCAGCGGACCGCGGCGAGCGGCGATGGTCGCCGCGATTCTTCTCGCGTGCGTCGTGTTCACGCTCATCCGAACTGGTGGCATCAGCGGCTATGGCGTTTCGGATCTCCACTGGCGGTGGACGCCGACTCCAGAGCAACGGCTCCTCGCCCAAGCCGCC
>WNGB01015433.1_pt1 | contig 10692 bp, 7 predicted proteins | sample 5400681 | NCBI WGS metagenome assembly WNGB01 (sample SAMN13153367, study PRJNA577476) | soil metagenome | isolation source: 115 cm soil or saprolite under grassland replicate 2 | place: USA:California | collected 2016-06-15 | reverse complement strand
GATAGAACTGAACTTCTTACCAAATCGCGCGCGCCGAGGTCCCCTACGAAGGCAATGAAATCGCCGCGGTCGGGATAGAACAGCCCGAGCGGCGCCGGATAGCTCTGGCTGCCGGCCGCGTCGCGGTAGTAGCCGAGCATCTCGAGAGAAAACATGGCGCGCACCGGCTCGCCGCCCTCGCGCGCGCGCTTCGCCCAGGCCGCGCTTCCCATTTCTTCGGTCAGGAAGTAAGGCATTTCCTCGTTGGCGAAAGCGACGAAGCGGATCGGCAACCCCTGTGTCGCGAGCAGCCTCGAGAGCTCGATCAGCACGGCGACGCCGGAAGCGTTGTCATCTGCGCCCGGCGAGCCCGGGACGGTATCGTAGTGCGCGCCGACGACGATCGCGCCCGAGCCGACCTCGATGTTGCGCACCCTGCGGCCGCCGCTTTCGAAATACTGCGACTGCGGGTCGAGGCCGACGCGCGAAAACGCCGCTTCGATATAGCGCGCCGGAGTTTCGAGGTCCGAGTTTCTCTCGGCAGCGGCGAGCGCGGCGACGTGCAGCCGCAGTCGCAGGGACAGCGCGCGGCCTTCCCCGGACAGCGGCGGCAGCGGCCCAATGTGCGAGCGGCCGGGCATCGCCGTCATGTAGCCAAGGCAGGCGGTGACCGCGACGCCTGCGATAAAGATAATCAAGACTAAAGTGATGGGATTACTCGAGCGCGTGTTTCAGCTCGGCGATGAGATCGTCGACGCTTTCGATGCCGACCGACAGGCGCACCAGGCCCGCGTCGATGCCGAGCTCGGCGCGCACGTCCTCGGGCAGCGACGCATGGGTCATGATCGCCGGGTGCTCGATCAGGCTTTCGACGCCGCCGAGGCTCTCGGCAAGCGTGAACAGCTTGCAGCGCTCGAGGAAGCGGCGCGACGCCGCGAGGCCGCCTTTCAGCACCGCGGTCACCATGCCGCCGTAGCGCCGGTTCATCTGCCGCGCCGCGAGCAGGTGCTGCGGGTGGCTGGCGAGCCCGGGATAGATCACGCGACTCACTTTGGGATGCTTCTCGAGGAATGCAGCGACGTGCATCGCGTTGCCGCAATGCCGCTCCATGCGCAGGGCGAGCGTCTTGATGCCGCGCAGCGTGAGGAAGCAGTCGAAGGGGCTTGGCACACCGCCCACGGCATTTTGAAGAAAAGACAATTTTTCCTTAAGGGAAGGATCGTTGCCAATGATTACCGCGCCACCTATGACATCGGAATGCCCATTCAGGTACTTGGTGGTCGAGTGCACCACGATGTCGAAGCCGTGCTCGAGCGGGCGCTGGATCCACGGCGAGGCAAAAGTGTTATCGCACACGGAAAGCAGCCTGTGCTTCCGGGCGAGCGCGGCTGCGGCCTCGAGATCGACGAGCTTCAGCAGCGGGTTGGTCGGGCTCTCGATCCACAGCATGCGGGTGTTGGACTGGATTGCTTTTTGAAGAACGCTTACATCCGATAAATCGACGAAGCTGCACTGCAAATTGGCGGACCGCTTGCGCACTTTTTCGAGGATGCGGTAGCTGCCGCCGTAGAGGTCGTGCATGGCGACGATGTGCGAGCCGGCGTCGAGCAGCTCGAGGGTGGTGGCGATCGCCGCCATGCCGGAGGCGAAGGCGAACGCGGCGTGGCCGCTCTCGAGCTCGGCGAGGCAGGCCTCGAGCGCGTCGCGCGTCGGGTTGCGCGTGCGCGCGTAGTCGAAGCCCTTGTGCTCGCCCGGGCTCGACTGTGCGTACGTCGAGGTGGCGTAGATCGGCGTCATCACCGCGCCGGTCTGCGGGTCGGGCGCCTGCCCGGCGTGGATCACCTTGGTCTCGAACTTCATGCTTCGCGCCTTCTGCGCAGCCAGTTGAGGAGGTCGATGCGCGTGACGAGACCGAGGAACTCGTCGCCGTCGACCACGATCGCGACCAGGCCGCGCTTGAAGATCTCCATCAGCTGCGCGACCGGCGCGTTGGGCGGCACAGTGACGAGGTGGCTCTCCATCGCCTCGGTCACCGCCTCGTCGAAATGCCCCGGATTGTCGTATACCTCGAGCAGGATGTCCTCCTCGTCGACGATGCCGACGATCCTGCCGCCGCGCATCACCGGGAGCTGCGACACGTCGTAGAGCTTCATGCGCTGGTAGGCGGCGAGCACGGTCTCGTCGGCGCCGACGGTGGCGACCGCCCGCTCGCGATGGCGCCGGGCGATCAGGTCGCGCAGGTCGCCCGAGCGTTCGCGCTCGATGAAGCCCTGGTCGATCATCCAGAAATCGTTGTACACCTTGGAAAGATATTTGTTGCCGCTGTCGCAGATCAGCGTGACGACTCGCTTCGGCTCGGTCTGCTCCCGGCAGTAGCGCAACGCCGCCGCTACCAGCGTCCCCGAGGAGGTGCCCGCCATGATGCCTTCGCTCTTCAGGAGCTCGCGGCAGGTGAGGAACGCTTCCTTGTCCGGAATGCTGTAGGCCTTCTTGACGCGCGAGAGGTCGCATACTGGCGGCAGGAAATCCTCGCCGATGCCTTCGACCAGCCAGCTGCCGACCTCCTTTCTCAGTTTCCCGGTTTTCACGTAATCCGCCAGCACTGAGCCCTGCGGATCGGCGAGGATCATTTGAGTGTTTGGCGAGGCGCGCTCGAAGTAGCGCGCGAGGCCGGTGATGGTACCGCCCGTACCCACCCCGCAGACCATGGCGTCGAGGGCGTGCTGCATCTGCTCCCAGATCTCCGGCCCGGTGGTCTGCTCGTGGGCCCGGGGATTGGCGGCATTGGCGAATTGATTGACATAGAACGCGCCGGGCGTTTCGCGCGCGAGGCGCGCGGCGCGGTCCTGGTAATAATCTGGATGGCCCTTGGTCACGTCCGAGCGCGTCAGCACCACTTCCGCACCCAGCGCCTTCAAGTGAAAAATCTTTTCCTGGCTCATCTTATCGGGCACGACGATCAGCAGCCGGTAGCCTTTCTGCGCCGCCACCAGCGCGAGCCCGAGCCCCGTGTTTCCGGCGGTCGCCTCGACGATCAGGAAGCCTGGTTTGATCTGACCGGCGCGCTCTGCAGCCTCGATCATGGACAGCGCGATGCGGTCCTTGATCGAGCCGCCCGGGTTCTGGTTCTCGAGCTTGAGGAACAGCCGGCAAGGCCCGGCGACGAGCCGGCGCGTTTCGATCATCGGGGTGTTGCCGATCAAATGCAGGACATCTTTCATGTAAGTCCTTGTTGCGTAAAGGTGGGATATCGCCCACATTTTGCAGTGCACATCATGTGGTTGATGTCCCACAACACCTTGCCCACTATGGAACGGTTTCGAGGAGGAGTCCATGCAGGCCGCGGGCGGCCCGACCTTACTTGGCAGTATCTCGGATTTCTGCCGGCGCACCGGGATGGCGGAGTCGACGTTCGGCCGGCGCGCGGTCAACGACGGCAAGTTCGTGGCGCGGCTGCGCGACGGCGCGCGCGTCACCCCGGAGACATTGCAGCGGGTCAACCAGTTCATGACGAAGCACGGACTCGCCGGCGCAGGCGATTCGCCGCCCGAGCTGCTGGCGCTGATCCGCGCCAGCGCAGCGCAGCCCGCCGCGGCGGCGGCGTCGTCGTCGCGCGAGGCTCCGGAAAAGAACTTCCGCTTCTTCGACAACCGGCAGAAGTACCTGCTGTTCGTCAATACCTGCAGCGAGAAGGACGTGGTCGCCAGGCGGGTGGGTCTGGAGCTCGGCCACATCCATCCGCGCCCGCCGGCGATCCGCCTGTTCGACGCCGGCATGGGCGACGGCACCGTGCTTGCACGCGTGATGCGCGAGATGCACCGCCGCTTTGCCACGGTGCCGTTTTACATCGTCGGCAAGGAGATCAGCCTGGAGGACGTGCGGCTGTCGCTGCGCAAGATGGTCGATCGCTTCTACGAGCACCCGGCGACCGTGCTGGTGGTCACCAACATGTACTACACCGAGGCGCCGTGGCTCACGCCGCGCACGGTCCCCGCGGCGACCTCGATGGTGTGGCACGAGGCGGGCCTTACCGGCTCGACCTCGCACGACTTCGCCGAACAGATCGCGACGCTCGAGCCCTTCCTCGCCAAGAACTGGCAGGCGCGCCATAGCCCGAAGACGGGTAACCCGGTCTACGAGCATCCAGTGGCCCTGGTGATCTACCGCGAGGACTACCGCTTTCTGCTCGAGAACGTGATGCCGAAGCGCGGCGAAGGGCGTGCCGAGTACGACATGGTGATTGCCTCGCAGCCTTACCGCCTGCGCGCGCCGCTCGAATTCAAGGCGCAGAAGGTCATCGCGCCGCTGGTGCGCGCGCTCGGCAAGGGAGGGCGGCTGCTCGGCATCCATTCCTACGGGCACGACCCGGGCCTCGAGATCATCCAGAAGGTCTGGCCGGGCGAGAATCCGTACACGCAAAGCCGGCACGACGTGCTGCGCGCGGCGAAGGCCGAGCTCGGCAAGGACGCGCGGCGCTACAACTTCAACGCCTACGCCGACGCGCGCGCGCTGTTCCGCTACGACATGCACACGCTGCCGAGCGAGATTTCGGCGAGCATCGGGACCTCCACGCTGTTCGCCGCCTGGAACGCCGCCATCTACGTCGCGCAGATCGATGATGCGCGGCTGGGCGACGCGCTGCGCGACACGCGCTACCTCGACGCGACGCGCGAGATCCTGCAGAAGCACGGCAGCCTGTGGTTCCTCGACGAGTCCTATGTCGTTTCCCGCAAGCGCGACTGAGCCGGCCCTGCACGCCGGGCTCGCCGAGCTGCTGGCGGCGGGCTCGCTCGAGATTTCGCCGCGCGAGCTGCACCGCGCCGGGGAAGTGGCCGCGCTGCTGCCTGCCGGGACCTGCGTCTACATCCCGTCGCTTCCGGGGCTGCCGCTGCCGCGCACGCTCGAAACCGTGGCCGCGCTGCGCGCCGCCGGGCTCGACCCGGTGCCGCACATCTCCGCTCGTCGCGTCCTCGATCGCGGCGCATTCAGGTCTTTTTTGAACGCGGCAACTTCCAGGTACGGCGTGCATCGCGTACTTCTCGTCGGCGGCGACGAGCCGCGGGCGAAAGGACCGTATGCGGACAGCCTGGAAGTGCTGCAGGACGGCGTGCTCGCCGATGCGGGCATCCGCGAGATCGGGGTCGCCGGCTACCCCGAGGGGCATCCGAGGGCCGGGCAACGTGGCCGGCGTGCACCTCTACAGCTTCGGCGGCGCGGCGCGCACCGCAGCCTGGATGCGCGAGCGCATCGCCGGCTAGCGGCGAACCGAGGATACCGGTTCCACGGTATGCACGTTAAGGTGTGACGAGTAGAACCGGAACGTGTTGCCGCCCCGTTCCTTGGCCCGGTACATGGCGATGTCGGCGTTTTTCAGCAGCGCCTGCGCATCTTCCGAATCGTCGGGATAGACGCTGACGCCGATGCTGGCGGTGACCTGATATTCGCTTCCGGCGAGGACGAAGCGCTCGGCAAGCGCGGCGCCCAGCTTCTGCGCCACGCCGGCGACTGGCATCGGGTCGGCAATCTCCTCGAGCAGCACGACGAACTCGTCGCCGCCGAACCGCGCCACGCTGTCGCTGCCGCGCAGGCCCTGACCGAACCGGTGCGCGACTTCGCGCAGCACACTGTCGCCGTAGTCATGCCCGAGAGCGTCGTTGATCTCCTTGAAGCGGTCGAGATCGATGAACAGCACGGCGAGGCGCTGGCCGCGGCGTTGTGCCCGGCGCATCGCGTGATCGAGGCGCTGGCCGAACATCACCCGGTTCGGCAGGCCTGTGAGCGCGTCGTGCGTCGCCACGAAGCGCAGCGCTTCCTCGGCCTGCTTGCGTACGATGAACTGCCCAATCTGGCTGCCGATCGACTGCGCGATCGACAGCAGCGCGCTGTCGGGCTGCTTGATGTCGCGGCCGAAGAATTCCACCACCCCCAATGGTTGTGCTCCGGCCATGACCGGGAATCCGAAGGCGCAGTGCAGACCTGCCTTGGCGGCATCCGGTCCGCGCCGAAAACCCGGCTCCCGCGTGACATCGGGGAACCACACCGGCACGCCGTCGAGCCAGATGCGTCGGACCAGGCCGCCGCTCTTGGTCCTCGGGGCCTCGCCGTGCCAAGCCGGCGCCTCGTTGATGGTGGCTGAAGTCGCCGAGATGAATTGCGCGACCTCCGCAGCGTCGACATGCCATGTTTCGGCGCAGCGCAACACCTGGGCCGGTTCATCCCATCGCCAGTGAGCGCCGCAGGCCCATCCGAGGGTTTCGCAGATGGTCTGAATGATCCTGGGAGCCGCTTCGCTGAGGCTTTCCGCTTTCGCCAGCACCTGCGTAACGGCATGCTCCATCGCCTGGCGCTGCTCCGCCTGCTTGCGCTCGGTGATGTCGACGATGGTGCCGATGAGCCCCGCGACGCCGCCGTCGGGACCGGTAAAGGTGGCCTTGTAATATACGGTATCGCGCTGCGTGCCATCGGGCAGGGTGATGGCGGTTTCATGGGTCTGGGTGCCCGGGTTCTGCCACAGCACTTCGTCCATCGCGCGCAGGCGTTCGGCTACGTCCGCGGCATGGGTGTAGAGGTCTTGCACTGTCTTGCCGATGATCGCGGCGCGCGGGGTATTGAAAAACGCCTCCCAGGCCTTGTTGACGCCGAGGTAGCGTCCATCGGTGCCCTTGAAGAAGACCGGATTGGGCAGCGTTTCGATCAGCGTCTGGGTCTTGCGCTGCGCGTCGGCGAGCTTTGCCTGGCTCATGAGCAGATCCTGCGTGATGGTGTCTGCAATGCGCCGCGCGCGCCGGGTGGAGGTGGCGAGCGAGCCCACCAGCCCGGCGAGCAGCACGGTAATGGCGGTCCCGCCAAGCAGTGCAAGCCAGGGCATGAGGACCTCGCCGGCAGTTCGGAAGCGCTGTTGCGGCGCGCTAAACTGCAGTTGCCACACGCGCCCGCCGACCTCGAGAGGCGTCATCGTCCGGAATGCATCGGCCGGCAGCCCCGCGGTCGCGCTGTCGTGCAGTATCTCGGAGCCGTCGCGGATCAGAAGCTGCAGCGACCCCGCCGCGTGTCGCGACACGATGTCCGCTACGAGATCGCGAATCGCGAACGTCGCGCCGACTACACCGGCGAATGCCTCGCGCCGCGATTCGAGGCTGTCGAGCGTCGCGCCGTGGCGGTAAACGGCGAGGCGCAGGCTTGTTCCCGCCTCGCCCGACGGCGAGGAGAGAAGTGCGAAAGGCGCGGTCGCGACCAGCTCGCCGGTGTCGCGCGCGCGCTCGACCGCCGCCCGGCGCACCGGATCGGCGATGATATCGAGCCCGAAGCCCGCTTCGCTGAAGGGCTCGACTAGATGGGCCACCACGTACTCCTGGCGCTCGCCCGGCGGTTTGATCGAGAATCGGGGATATCCACCCGGCTGGAGACTGCTGTCGCTGCGCACCGCCGCCTCGAAGCTCTTTTTCTGCGCGTGCGAAACGCGCCGTGCATAGCTGAACCCGCGCAGCTGACCGGAGCCGCCCGCGGCGGCGAGATGCTCGAAATAGCGGCGGAATTCCGCCCGGTCGACCTCGGTACTGGCGTGGAACAGCCCCTGGAGGCCGTACAGCATGATGCGGTAGCCGCGCAGGCGCGATTCGATCGCAGTGCGGGACTCGGCGACCGCGGCGTTGAAGCTGGTCCGCGCCGCGTGCTCGACTTCGACGTTGAGCGCGCGCCAGGTGAGGAGCGACAGCACCACGCCGACAACCAGGATCGTCCATGCGGTCGGCTGGCGCATCCAGTCACGAAACTCGGCGCTGTCCCACCGCAAGGGCACCTCCCTCCCGCGGGCTGATTTATCCGATTCTAGGCTTCAGCCTCTGCCGACGAAAGGCATCTTGGTCGCCATGATGGTCATGAACTGCACGTTGACGTCGAGCGGCAGGTTCGCCATGTGCAGCACCGCGGCGCCGACATGCGCCACGTCCATCAGCGGCTCGGGCCTGACCGAGCCGTCCGCCTGGGGAACGCCTTTCGCCATCCGCGCGGCCAGCTCGGTGAGCGCATTGCCGATGTCGATCTGGCTTGCCGCGATGTCGTGCTTCCTGCCGTCGAGCGAGATGCACTTGGTCAGGCCCGTGACCGCGTGCTTGGTGGAGGTGTAGGCGACCGACATGGGCCGGGGCGCGTGCGCCGAGATCGAGCCGTTGTTGATGATGCGGCCGCCGCGCGGCTGCTGGCTCTTCATGATGCGGATCGCTTCCTGCGTGCACATGAACATCGCCGTCAGGTTCAGGTCGACGACTTCCCGCCATTTCTCCAGCGGCAGATCTTCCATCGGCACCGCAGGCGCGCCCATGCCGGCGTTGTTGAACAGCACGTCGAGGCGCTCCCACGATTGTTTTATTTTCAGGAAGATTCTTTTTACCTCTTCGGGCTTGGTGATATCCGCCGGCAGCACCAGCGCACGATCCTTAGCGCCCGAGTCCGCCGCGGTCTTGTCCAGCATCTCCTTGCGGCGGCCGACGAGCGCCACCTTGTAGCCGTCCTTCAGCATGGCGAGCGCCGCAGCCTTGCCGATGCCCGTGCCTGCGCCCGTAACCAGCGCGACCTTGGTATTCGAAGTCATGGGATCTCCATTGCTGATGCAGGAATTTGCCGAGGCCGCGATGGTAGCGCAGCGAACGCCTCGTATCCGTCATTCGTTGAACTTTGGGCCTTTGGGCACCGACAAGTCCAGCAACTGCCCGGGGAGCCAGGTTGCGAGCTCGGGAATCGCCAGTACCGCCACCAGCGTGACCAGCTGCAAGGCGAGGTAGGGAAGCGCGCCGCGCCACACTTCGAACAGGCCTGCCCTGCCGCCGGTAGCGCCGTGCACCAGGAACAACGCGTAGCCGAACGGTGGCGTCAGGAACGAGGTCTGCAGGTTGATGGCGAACAGAGCGCCGAGCCAGCATGCGGCGAGCTGGGCATTGCCTAACCGCTCCGCGATTCCCGCGATGAGAGTCGCGGCGAGCACAGGGAGCGCGATCACCACGATTTCCAGCCAGTCGAGGAAAAAGCCCAGGATGAATACGAATACCAGCGCAGCGAGTAGCGCGCTGGCGCCGCGGCTTCCCAGCATTGCCGCGGCGGTCGAAACCATCTCCTGCCCGCCAAGCAGCCGGAACACCAGTGAGAACACGCTCGCGCCTGCGAAAATGAAGAACACCATGGCGCCGATCAGTGCGGTGCGCCGGATGGCCACGTCCAGCGCTCGCCATGTCACACGCCCGCGCGCCGCGCCCGCAAGGACGGCTCCCACAGCGGCGAGCGCCGCGGCTTCCGAAAGGGTCGCCAGTCCAGATGCGACGATGCCCACCAGCGCTACCATCAGGCCGGCACAGAGCAGTGCGCCCGCAAACACTCCTTTGGTTTGCGGCGTTGCGGGCGCCGCCGCAGGCGATCCCAGCATGATCGAATACCCGAGATAGAGCAGCAGTAGCAAGGCGAGCGGACCGAGCATGGCGAGAAACAAGGCCGGAACCTGTGCGCCGATCGCGTCCGCGATGAAAAACAGCATGATTCCCGGTGGCGCGATGACGCCCAGCGTTCCTGCCGCCGCCACCAGTCCGGCCGCCTGTTCCGTGCGATAGCCCTGACGCTCGAGCGCCGGCAGCGCGTAGAGCGCGAGCGCGCCGGTCGAAGCGCCGATCATGCCGGCGGCGGGCGCCTGCAAAGCGCCCACTGCAATGGTGGCTACGGCCGGGCCGCCGCGCATGCGCCCGAAGGCCCGAGTGACGCCCGCCAGGAGGTCCGCGGCCAGCCCCGTCTCGTGCAGGATCGCTCCCATGAAGAGCAGCATCGGCACGGCCGCATACACGATCTCATCCCGGTCCGACAGCGTGCCGTAGATCCTCAGAAATATCGCGCCAATATCGTCGCTGCGAACCAATCCGGCCATCACGCCGAGACCGGCGAAGAGGAACGCCACGGCAATCAGCACGACGCCGACGGGCAGGCCGACCAAGAGCGCCGCGCCGAGCGCCAGCAACATGAGCGCCGGCAAGGCGAGTCTCATTTCCTCGCGATCGCGAGGCACGCTCCACTGCAGGGCCCAGGCGGTATCCGCCCAGCGCTCGCCCTGCTGGAACGAGCGCCACGCCGAGTCGAAGCCGTCGGCGACGATAACCGCGCACAGTGGCAACAGCACGAGCGTCGTTCCGGCCAGCTCGATGGCCGCATTGGCTCGAGGGGCAAAGCGGCGACTAAAAACGTCGAGCCGTACGTGTGCGCCTTGCGCGTAGGCATAGCCGAACGACGTCATGGTGAGCGCCAGGAAGGCGAACGTGGAGGCTTCGCTGAACGGAGCGCCGCTTTCCCACCCCAGCCATCTGGCGATCGGCTGCAGCGCGGCGAGGCAGAGCATCGCCGGTATGCCGAGCCATGCGACCGCTACGCCGATCGATGTCGAAACGCGTTCTAGCAGGAACGCGACCCGCGTCATTCGCGGTGCAGCGCGAGAAAGTCGAGAACGATCTGGTTGAACCGTATCGGCTGCTCGAGGTTCACGAGATGGCCGGCGCCCTCGACCATGACGAGCTCGGCGCCGGGAATGCGCCGCGCCACATCGCGCGCCAGTGTGGGCGGGTAGACGCGATCCTCGTTGCCGGCGATGACCAGGGTGCGAACGCGGATGTTCTCGAGCGGCGCGCCGCGATCCTGCGCTACCGATGCTTCGAGGGTTTTTCGATAGGACTCCTCGTGCAGCAA
>WNGB01014138.1_pt1 | contig 10692 bp, 11 predicted proteins | sample 5400681 | NCBI WGS metagenome assembly WNGB01 (sample SAMN13153367, study PRJNA577476) | soil metagenome | isolation source: 115 cm soil or saprolite under grassland replicate 2 | place: USA:California | collected 2016-06-15 | reverse complement strand
AGATACTTCTTGAAATGCGTCGTCTGCTGGTGCGCCTCGAACGCTTTTTCGTCGTGGTAGATCTCGAACAGCATCACCTTCGTCTTTTCCTTGGGATCGAACAGCACCTCGAATTGCCTGCAGCCCGGCTCCTTGCGCGCCTCGCGCGCGTTGTCGAGCGCCATCTTCATCCAGCGATCGAGGTTCTCGGGCTTGATGCAGATGTTCACCACCAGTACGAAGCTCATGGACACCTCCGTTTGCTATAATTCACGCCTCGCGCCCGTAGCTCAGACTGGATAGAGTACTTGGCTACGAACCAAGGGGTCGTGGGTTCAAATCCTGCCGGGCGCGCCAAATCAAATGGATCAGCGAGCGCTGGCCGTTTTCATGCTTCGCCGCATCGGTGTATAAGGGTTAGCGAAGCGCTGCGTTCGAACCGCCGATCGGCACCCGGTTTTTCCCTCTCCCTGCTTCGTCCTTCTAATGTCAGGAGCGAGGCACGAAAATGCGAGCTTCCATTTCTCAAATCCCGGTGATGGCGGCTATCGTAACCACCTTGATGTACGGGCCTGTCGGGGCATTGCTTGCCTTGTCGTCTTTCGTCGCGCTGGGTGTTTCATTTCACTCTTTTGTGACGTTCGGAGACACGTTCAACGCAGTGGTGGGACTATTGGTGTGGTGGGCTATCGGCTTCCTGCCGGCATTGGGCTATGCGGCGTTCACGCTGGGCCATTTGCACGGCTGACTTGATCGGAGCCGGTTGGATTATGGCTATGTCCCGCCGGATTCATCGACCGCGGCTGCTGCGCTTCAGGATTTCGCAGGCGCCCGGGATTCCGCCTTCGCAACCAACGACGATATGGTGTCGCATGGATTCGTCGCGCCGCCCGGACTCGAGAAGCAGCACGCCGTAATTGTAGTGAGCCGATGCATTTTCGGGCTTCAGCTCGAGGGCGCGCTCGTAGCTCGCAGCGGCGTCGGCCGTGCGCCCGAGCGAACGGTAGACCACGCCGGTGTTGATCCACGCCTCATGGTTTCGCGGCTCCAGCGCAACCGCTTTCTCGCAATCGGCGATTGCGTTCGCCAGCCTGCCGAGACCCACCTTCACCACGCAGCGCTTGTCGTACGCCGACGCATAGCGCGGGTCGAGCGCTATGGCGAGGTCGAGATCATCGAGCGCATCATTAAATGCACCGCTGCGCAGGCGCAGCGTGCCACGGGCGAGGCGCGCGTCCGGCGAGCGCGGGTTCAGCTCCACCGCGCGCTCGAAGTCGACGCGTGCCGCCTCGAGCCGCTCGGCGTCGAGGTGCACCAAGCCGCGCGCAACATGCGCGCGTTCAACGTACGGCGCGTTCAGGTTGGTGTTCTTGCTGATCGCGTCGTCCCAGAGCTTGAGCTGGCTCGAGAAGCTGTCCAGCCGGCCGCGCGCCGGAAATACGAGCAGCAGGCACGCCACCGACAGGACGGCGACACGCCAGCGCGGCGCAAGCGTGCCGGCCAGCATGGGTACGATTGCCGGAAGCCCGCTCATCCACAGGTAGCTGCGGTAGAGCACGAATGGCTCCTGCGCCCTTACCGTCGCCATTTCGGTGAGCGCGAACAGCCACGGATAGAGCAGGCCGAAGCCGAGCAATCCGGCGCCGCCGCGCTTGAAGAGCAGCCACGCTGCCGCGACCGGGTAGGCGAGCCACGCCGCGAACCCGACCATATAAACCCATTCAAATAGCGTCTTCGGAAACGGCGTGCGGACGTCGATGGACATCCATCCCGGCCAGGGCAGGAGCCAGGTGCAAAGATAGCGGAAATACAACGTTGCCTGATTGAGCGCGCTGATCGGATAGGCGAGGCCGGAGTCGAGCTCGCTGCGCGTCTCGCCCAGATTGGCGACCACATCGGATGCGAAGGGCTCGTAGGCCCTGCCTAGCACGCCCCTGGAACTCAGGATCACGGTCACCGCGATCGTAGCGAACAGCGCCAGGGGCCACACGGCCCGCCGCGCCAGGTCGAGCGACGCGCCGCGCACCAGCACGGCCAGCGCCACCGCGACCGCGGGCATCATGATGGCGTGCTCCTTGGAGAATACCGCGAGGTAATACGCGGCGACGGCCGCGATGCACCATCTGGGCGAGCCCCGTAACAGCCACTCGAGCACGCACCACAGGGCGAGCAGCGAACACAGGGTCGCGAGAATGATCGAGCGCTGCATCAGATAGGCCACGCCGTACACGGCCACCGGATGGAGCACGAACAGGGCAGCCCCGAAAAACGCCAGCCACCTCGAGCGCGGGTCCTCGAGCACCACGCCGAACAAGCGCGAAAGAAATCCGAACAGCACCGCCCCGGTCGCCGCGTGCAGCAGCACGTTCGCGAGCCGCTGCCAGAACATGGCCTTGCCGAACAGCGCGTAGACCCACCCGAAGCTCGCATCGGAGAGCCAACGCAAGCCGAACCACGCTCGGGCCTGCGCGTAGTACGTCCTGAGCGCGTGCTCGCTCAGGTGGTAGTCGTCGAACATCAGGGGATGGCGCAATGCGCTCCAGTAAAGCAGGAGCGCTCCCGCGAGCAGCGCGAGCGCGGCGATCGAGAATGCCGGGCGTACAGCCGGCGGCGCGGGCGCCGGGGGAGGCGAGGCGGAACGCGCGCGCCGCGCTCTGCGCTTCGTCAGGCGAGGTTTTTCTTGAAGAACGCGATGCTGCGCTCCCACGCCAGCTTGGCCGCCGCCTCGTTGTAGCGCGGGGTGGAGTTGTTGTGGAAGCCGTGCTGCGTGCCCGGATAAATGTACGCCTGATGAGGTACGCCGGCCGCTTTCAATGCGGCCTGATAACTTGGCCACATCTCGTTGATGCGCGGGTCGCTCTCCGCGTACTGAATGAGCAGCGGCGCCTTGATCTTCGGTACGCCGGCGGTTTCCGGAGCCGCGCCGTAGAACGGCACGCCCGCATGCATGTCGGCGCCGAGCGCGACCGCCAGGAAATTCGTCGTGCCGCCTCCCCAGCAGAAGCCGGTCACGCCGAGCTTGCCGGTCGACGATTTGTGCGACTTGAGATAGCGCGCGCTGTTCAGCATGTCGGTGCGCAGCCTGGCCTGGTCGAGCTTGGCCTGCAGCTCGCGGCCCTCGTCGTCGTTGCCCGGGTAGCCGCCGGCCGGCGATAGACCGTCCGGCGCGAGGGCGAGAAATCCTTCCACCGCAACGCGGCGCGCCACATCCTCGATGTAAGGGTTGAGCCCGCGGTTTTCGTGGATGACCAGCACCGCCGGAAACGGGCCCTTGCCAGCAGGTTGGACCAGGTAGCCGCGCAAGTTTCCGGAGTTGCCGCCCGGAGACGGGTAAATCACGTACTGCGCCTTGATTCGCGCGTCGGTGAAGGAGATCGTCTGCGCCTGCGCGTAGCGCGGCAGCAGCGCCTGCGCCATTGCCAGCCCGGCGACGCTGAGCGCGCTCGCCCGTTTCAGGAATTCGCGCCGGTCGATGCGGCCGTGGCAGTACTCGTCATACAGTTCGAAGACGCGCTGGTCGATTTCCATCTGCGTGACGCCCTGATTTTCAGTCATGGCCGGTTCCCTTCGTGAGTATCGATAGTTTAGCCAATCCAGCGCTCGCGCCCCGGCCAGCGCTCGACCAGGTCGATGAACAAGGGGTCGATGCCCTTCGGGTCGGCAGCGACCTCGCGCGCGAGCGGACCGGGCTCGTCGTTGTAGGCGAGGAGCCGCAGATCGGTCATGCGCATCGGATAGACGATGCCGTCGAGGTGGTCGCATTCATGCTGCAGCAGCGCCGCCCACGAACTGCTCGCGTCATGGCTCGCGCTGCGGCCGTCGAGGTCCTGGTAGCTGATCGTGATGTGCGAAAAACGCGGCACCTTGCCGTGCAGGCCGGGAACCGACAGGCAGCGCTCCCACACCAGCGTCTTCTTGTCCGTCTTGGGCTCGATCGTCGGGTTGACCATCACGGTCCATGGCCGCGGCTCGAGCCCGGAACCTTCCGGGATGCGCGAAGCGATGATGCGGTACACCACCACGCGTTTGTTTTCGAAGACCTGCGGCGCGGCCAGGCCGCTCGCGCCGATGTCCTCGATCGTGTCCCGCATGTCGGCGGCGAGCTTTTTGATTCCGGGCGCGGTTGGATCTGCAACCGGAGCCGCGACCTGCGACAGCACCGGATTGCCCATCTTGGCGATACGCAGGACAGCCATATCCGGATAATTCTAGACACTAAGGCCCGAGCCTAAATCGCCCGGGCCTTTTTATTACCGGCGAATGCCTGGAAAAGAAGAAGTGCCGTTGCCTATCACGCGCAATCCGGGCCGCGCTGGCGCAAGAATCGGGGCAGGGCGGGACGGCAGCGGGGTCTGCACGCTGGCCACGATCAGCTGCAGGCTGTCCACCCATTCGGCGATCGGCAGGAATTGCTGGCGCTCGGCGCACGAGGCCGCGAAATCCATCTCGAAAATGCCGATCCCGGTCTCCGCGGCGTTGACGTAGACGTCGGAATCGCCGAGGCGCGCGAGTAGCGGCAGGTTGAGGGAATTGAGGAATCGCTCGAGCGGCTGGTAGACCGGCATCGACCTGCGCACCCGGCTCGCCACGACTGCCAGCCTGATGTTGTTGGCCCGGATCTTGCCCGCGATGAGCAAGTCCCTGATGAAGTTCGCGGTGGCGTGGATGTCGATTACGGAAGGCGCCACGGGGATGAGGATGCAATGGGCCCTGGAGAGCAGCTCTTGGAGCAGCAGGCCCGAGGCGCCCGCGGGCGCATCGATGATCAGCTGCCGGGTCTCCGGCGGAACGTGCATGTCGATGCTGCGCAGCCGCCCGGCCTTCGGCGGCGCGCCGTTGGCGCCGTGGATCCTCGGTGCGTGGGGCGGACGCAGCCGCAGCCAGTTCAGGCTGGACCCTTGAGGGTCGTAGTCCATGAGGGTGGTCGCAAGATTGTTGCTGGCGAAGTAGCTGGCGAGATTGGTGGCGACGGTGGTCTTACCCGACCCGCCCTTGGGATTCATCACCAGCGTGGTGTTCGTTCTCATGAACGACGCTTCCCTCTCCTCGACTGCCCTCTTTTGGAAGCGTACCCCGAAGTGCGTCTTTCGGGTGTTAATTCCTGCCCATTCGGCAAAATATGCCGATGCGCGAGCTCCTGCCTCATGCCGAACGGGTCGCGGCCCTGTTGAAGGAGCGCAAGGAAACCGTGGCAGTCGCCGAATCCTCGGCAGGTGGACTGATCACCGCCGCTTTGTTGGGGGTCCCGGGCGCTTCGGCCTACTGCCTGGGCGGCACGGTCATCTATACGCGCCAGGCGTGGCGCTCGCTGCGCGATTTCCGGGAAGATCTGCTCGAGGGCAAGCGCTCGGCGACCGAGGGCAACGCGCTGATCCGGGCACGCCTCGCCCGCGAGCGCTTCGCGGCCGACTGGGGGATCGGCGAGACGGGCGCCACCGGCCCAGCCGGCAACCGCTACGGCGATCCCGCCGGGCACGCGTGCCTGGCCGTTTCCGGACGCAGCGAGCGCGCCATCACCCTGAAGACCGGCAGCAGCGACCGGGTCCGCAACATGTATGCGTTCGCCGCCGCAGCCCTGGACCTTCTCGCGGAGAGCCTCTGACAGTCCTGCGAACGCCGGACTTGGGCGCCGCGGTTGATGCAATCGTCTCGCGCACGGGGAAACGTGTGGTCTGCGGGACGCCCCTCGGGCTGGGAAAGCCGGTGCCGTTGCTCAACGCCCTGTACGCCCGCGTCAAGGCGCAGGCGCGGCTGCACCTGTCGATCATCAGCGCGCTCTCCCTCGAGGTGCCACGCGCCTCGGGTGAGCTCGAGCGGCGCTTTCTCGAGCCCTATACCCGCCGCGCCTTCGCGGGAGTGCCCGAGCTCGACTACATGCGCGACCTGCGCTCGGGCCGGCTGCCCGCGAACGTCGAGCTGAGCGAGTTCTACTTCCGGCCGGGAGCGATGCTCGGCGTGCCGGCCGCGCAGCAAAGTTATATCAGCAGCAACTACACCCACGTCGCGCGCGACATGCGCGCGCGCGGCGTCAACGCGGTGCTCGTCATGGTCGCCGAGCGCGGCGGCCGCTACAGCCTGAGCTGCAACCCGGACCTCACGCTCGACGTGGCGCGGGCGATGCGCGCGGGCGGCCGGCCTTGCGTCGTAGCCGGCCTGGTCAACCGCAACCTGCCTTTCATGCTGCACGATGCCGAGGTAGGCGGGGACTACTTCGATGTCCTGGTGGACGCGCCGCGCTGGGAGCACCGGCTCTTCGGCGTGCCAAACCCCGCCGCCGAGCCCGTCGACCATGCGATCGGCATGCATGCCGCGGCGCTGGTGAAGGATGGCGGCACTCTGCAGCTCGGTATCGGCTCGCTCGGCGACGCGGTCGCGCACTGGCTGCGCCTGCGCCACACCGATCCGGGATCGTTCGGGGCAGCGCTGCAGGCGCTGGAGGCCGAGCATGCGCTCATCGAGCGCGAGGGCGGGCGCGGGCGTTTCGCCGAGGGACTGTTCGCTTCGAGCGAAATGTTCACCTGGGGCCTGATGACGCTCTACCGCGCGGGTGTGATCCGGCGCCGGGCCAACGGCGCCGACGGCCCGGTGCTGCAAGGCGCGTTCTTCCTCGGGCCCAGCGAGTTCTACCGGGCACTGCACGAGCTGAGCGAGGAGGAACGCGGGCTGTTCGAAATGACCTCGGTTTCGCGCATCAACGACCTGTACGGCGAGGAAGCGCTCGGCAGGCGGCAGAGATTGCATGCGCGTTTCATCAACATCTGCATGAAGGTGACGCTGTTCGGCGCGGCGGTCTCGGACGGCCTCGCGGACGGCAGGGTGGTGAGCGGCGTCGGCGGCCAGTACAACTTCGTCGCGATGGCGCACGAGCTCGAGGGCGCCCGCTCGATCCTGCTGCTGCGCGCGACCCGTGAATCGGGCGGCAGCGTGGAATCGAACATCGTGTTCAACTACGGCCACGAGACGATCCCGCGCCACCTGCGCGACGTGGTCGTCACGCAATATGGCATCGCCGATCTGCGCGGTCGCACCGACGCCGAAGTCGCGGCGGCGCTGATCGCGATCGCCGACCGCCGCTTCCAGGGCGGGCTGGCCGCGCGCGCCAAGGCCGCCGGCAAGCTGCCGCGCGACTGGCGCGTCCCCGAACGTGCGCTCGGTAATACCGAGGAGCGGCTCGCTGCGCGGCTTGCGCCGCTTGCGGGGCGCGGCTTGCTGCCGATGTTTCCGCTCGGCACCGACTTCGACGCAGACGAGCAGCGCCTGGTGCGCGCGTTGCTGTGGCTGCAGAAGAATGCCGCGGGCTGGCGCAACCGTCTCGCGCTCGCCGGCGCGCTGCTCGGCGCGCGGCCGCAGCAGGGGGACGCTGCGGCGCTCGCGCGCATGAGTCTCGCTGACCCGCGGGGAGTCCGCGAGCGGCTGCTGCGCCGTGCCGTGGCGCTGGCATTGTCCAGGTGAGGTCGCGACGCCGCCGCTTCCGCATCGCACCGACGCGGCTGCGTGCCCGGTCGCGCCGCGCGCTGCGGGTATTTCTGGCCGTCCCGCTGGCGGTTCAGCTCGCCATCGGCGCGTTCGTGATCGTCGCGCTCTGGCTTGCGCTCAACTGGGTGTATCAGGTGGTCCGTAAGCCCGCGGAGCTGCTCTTTCCGGTGAGCGGCGTGCTCTCGAAGGCGCCGGCCGAGACCTGGCGGCAGTACGAGTCGATCTTTCGCGAGCATTCGACTGCCGTCGTCACGCCTGACCTCCTCGCAGCGCTCGCTCAGGTCGAGGGCGCGGGCAACCCGGCAGCCCGGACGTACTGGAGGTGGCGCCTGACGCAGGAACCCTTCGAGGTCTATCGGCCGGCGTCGAGCGCGGTCGGCATGTACCAGATCACCGACGCGACGTTCCGCGAAGCGAAGCGCTATTGCATTCGCGACCACGGCGTGGTCGAGGATGGTCCCTGGCACGACATCAGCTCGTGCTGGTTCAACAGCCTGTACACACGCGTCGTCCCAAGCCACGCCGTCGAGATGACCTCGGCATTCCTCGATCGCCGCGTGGCGGGCATCCTGCAGCGCCGGGGCATCGCCGCCGCGACGCTCCAGCAGAAGCAGGACCTGGCTGCGCTGATCCACCTGTGCGGCGCCACGGCGGGCGATGAGTACGCGAAGCGCGGTTTCCGCCTGGCCGCCAGCCAGCGCTGCGGCGATCACGACGCGCGAGGCTATCTCGCCCAGCTCAATGCGATGAAGCGGGTGTTTTCCCGGCTGGCGGCGTCTTGACAGTCGACTGCTGGGTGCCCCATCTTTCCGGCCGGTCAAGCGGGGAGTTCACAATGAAACGCTGGTCCACTATCGCCGTGGTGCTAAGTTTCTCCTGCATGACGGCATCCGCCGCAACATTCGTCTACGTATCGAACGCCGAGGATGGCGACATCGGTACCTATCGCATGACCGATACGGGCGAGCTGCAGTCCGGGCCGCGCGCCAAGGCCGCTAGCGTAGTGATGCCGATGGCCGTAAGCCCGGACCGCCGCTTTCTCTATGCCGGAGTCCGCTCCAAGCCGTATTCGGTGATCGCCTATTCCATCGACTCCGGCACGGGCGAGCTGCGGCAATTGTCGACCTCGCCGCTGGCGGAGAGCTTCCCGTACATCTCGCTCGACAAGACCGGACGGTTCCTGTTCGGCGCGTCCTATGCCGGTCATCTCATCAGCGTCAACGCGGTAGGCCGCGATGGGCGCGTTGCAGCTGAGCCGCTGCAGGTGATCCCGGTGGGGCGCAATGCGCACTCGATCCGCAGCGACGAGAGCAACAAGTTCGTGTATGTCCCCACGCTCGGCACCGACCAGATCTTCAAGTTCGTTTTCGACGCCAGGTCCGGCCGGCTGACCTCGAACACGCCCGCGGTTTTCCTCATGAAAGCAGGGGCCGGCCCGCGCCACTTCATCACTTCGCGCGACAACAAGTTCCTGTACGCGCTGAGCGAGCTGCAGGGCACAGTCACCACCTTCTCGCTGGACGGCAAGACCGGATTGCTGACCGAAGTGAGCGTGGCGTCGGGCCTGCCACCCGATACGAAACTCGTGCCCGGCGCGCCACGCCCGTCGTCCCGCAATACCGAAAACGATGTCTGGGCTGCGGACCTTCACATGACCCCGGACGGCAAGCTGTTGTACATGTCCGAGCGCACCAGCAGCAGCCTGGGCGCGTTCCGCGTCGACGCGGAAACCGGCAAGCTCGCCTATCTGGGAAGCACGCCTACCGAGAAGCAGCCGCGCGGCTTCGCCATCGATGCCAAGGGACGATTCCTGGTTGCGAGCGGCGAAAAGTCGGCGACGCTTTCGGTGTATGCGATCGACCCGGCGAGTGGCGCGCTTCGGCCGGTCGGCCAGTTTCCGGCAGGGAAAGGCGCCAACTGGGTCGAAATCGTCAGGTTCGATTGAAGTAACCGGAGGCGAGATGCATTCCATCAAGCGGGAATTTGTCGCCGCAGCGGGCGCCCTTCTGCTCGGCGTCGCGGGCTACGCGGCGGGCGCAGGACCGCAGGACAAGGTGGTGTACCACTTCAGCGACGGCCTCGAGCAGGCGTCAAACGGACTGCGCAACATTGGCAATCACCTCGAAGTGAATCCGACGGCGAAAATCATCGTCGTGTCGCACGCCCGTGGCGTGGATTTTCTGATGAAGGGCGCGAAGGACAAGAACGGCAACCAGTACGAGGATCTCGTCGAGCAGCTGGCAATCCAGGGCGTGCAGTTCGATGTGTGCGAGATCACCTTGCGCAACCGCAGGCTCGACAAGAAGCAGTTCATCGCCGACGTGAAATACGTGCCGTCGGGAGTCGCGGAGATTACCCGCCTGCAGCAGCGCGAGGGATACGCTTACCTCAAACCTTGAAGCTGCAAAAAGAGAGGCCGCCAACGGGGCGGCCTCGATCCTGCCTCCAGCATAAAACGGCTGCGCTACTTCTGCGGCACGCCCTCGATGGCAAATGAACGGAATTTCGCGTACTTGTCGCCGATCTTGCGGTTCTCCTTGAATTCTTTCAAGTTGCGCCAGGCCTGCATTTTTTCCATGCTGTCCCACATCAGAACGGCGACGCGTGGTTTCGGCGGCTGCCCTTCGATTGCCGTCACTTTTTGTCCCGCAGCCAGGACACGACCGCCGGCTTTCTTGATCGTAGCCTGCGCCATCGGCGTGTATTCCTTCAGATACGCGTCGAGGTTGGTCACGTCGATCTCCGCGATGTAGTAGACGGGCGGCTTGGCCTGAGCGTGGAGCCCCTCGATCGCGATAGCGCCGAGCCCGAAACCGGCAATTGCCGCCAGCGTAACGGTATAACGAGTTTTCATGCTTTCTCCCCTTTGGATGGTTCGTACTGCACTGGGCACTTTAGTTAAGATCAGGCTCTGATTCAAGGAGGAACACGTTGACAACACGCAGGGACTTCATCAAAGGAATGGTTTTCACAAGCTGTGCCTTGCTCGAGGCGGCGCGTGCGCAGGCGCCCGCGAGGCGCCGCGAAGTTGTGGTCGGCGGCCGCCGCGTCAGGACCATCGACGTGCACGCACACTGCGCGTTTCCCGAGGCGATGGCGCTGATGGGACGCAAGGTGGCGCCGGCGTCCCTCGTCATGGCGGAAGACCGCATCCGTGCGATGGACGAGCAGGGCATCGACATGGAAGCGCTCAGCATCAATCCGAACTGGTACGCCGTCGAGCGCGACGTGGTGAGC
>WNGB01034908.1_pt1 | contig 10693 bp, 8 predicted proteins | sample 5400681 | NCBI WGS metagenome assembly WNGB01 (sample SAMN13153367, study PRJNA577476) | soil metagenome | isolation source: 115 cm soil or saprolite under grassland replicate 2 | place: USA:California | collected 2016-06-15 | reverse complement strand
TGCCGCTGCTCGCGACCGAGGTGCTCGGGCTGGGCTCGGAGGGCTTCGGCTTCCTGATGACACTGCTCGGCGTGGGCGCGCTGACGGCCGGGCTCTCGCTCGGCGCGATCAGCGCGCGTGGGCTCTCGTCCACCGTGATCGCCGGGGCCGTCGGTGTCGCCTGCGCCGGCCTCCTCGGGCTTGCCGTGACGCGCACCTTCTGGCCGGCGGGCACGCTGCTGGCGGTGGTGGGCTTCACGGCGACGCTCACCGCGATCGGCTGCAACACCTCGCTGCAGCTCGCCGCGCCCGACGCCCTGCGCGGCCGGATCATGAGTCTCTACACGGTCCTCTCCGGAGGCATCTTTCCCGTCAGCGCCTTCTTCGTGGGCGCCATCTCCGAGGCGGCGGGCGTCTCGCGCGCGTTCGCCGTCAACGGGCTGCTCGGGCTCGCCGCCCTCGCGCTGCTCGTCTCGCTTCGCCGCCGCCGCGGGTAGACGCCGCCCGTAGGAACTCATAATTGACGACCTCCCCTTCGGTAACCCAAATTTTGAGTCGATGCGCCGCCTTGACCCGCTGGTGTCGCGGGTCTAAGCTCTCGACACCGTCACGACGCCGTCGAGCACAGGAGGAGGCCATGGAATACCGCGTCATCTCGGCCGACGATCACATCGACATGCCGTGGCTGCCGAGGGACCTCTGGCAGAAACGGGTAGCCCCGCAGTGGCGGGAGCGCGCCCCCCGGGTCGTCGACACCGCCGACGGACCCTACTGGGTGTGTGGAGAGGATCGGTGGGATCCGTGGGGCGGGCGCAAGGGGGCGGCGGGCGCGCTGGGCGGCCGGCGCTCGGCGCTGGAGCGGGGCGGCGTGCTCGAGCCCGGCGTCCTGCGCCCCACCACGACGGCCTTGCGGCTGGAGGACATGGCGCGCGACGGCATCGACGCCACGGTGATGTACGGGCCCATCGTGCCGCTGCTGATCAAGGACCCGCAGCTCCGCCAGGTCTGCTACCGCGCCTACAACGACTGGCTCGCGGAGTTCTGCGCGACGGCGCCGGATCGGCTGGTGGGCGCCGGGCTGATCCCCCTCGACGAGCCCAAGATGGCGGCCGACGAGGTGCGCCATCTCAAGGACCTCGGCCTTCGCACCGGCATGCTCCTGGCCGCCCGCGTCGAGTTGCCGCTCTGGGATGAGGCCTGGGAGCCGCTCTGGGAAGCCGGCGCGGAGACGGGCATCCCCATCGGGTTTCATCTGGGCGGCGGGCTGCGCACGGTGGTGCCGAGCGGCCCGAAGTTCAACGACCTCGGCAACATGGGCGTCCGCGTCGCCTGCGCCACGCTCCAGATCGACGAGCCGCTCGCCGCCGTGATCTTCTCCGGGGCGCTCGAGCGTCATCCCGGCCTCAAGATCGTCCTGGCCGAGACGGGCATCGGGTGGCTCCCCTACATGCTCGAGCGGATGGACGATACCTACCGGAAGTTCGTCGACGCCGGCGAGTTCTGGCGCGCTCACGGCGGGCTCCGGCTCACCATGCCCCCGAGCGGATACTTCCGGCGCCAGGTCTGGGCCACCTTCCAGACCGATCTGGTGGGGCTCCGGGTGGTGGACACGCTCGGCGAGGACCGCGTGATGTGGGCCTCCGACTACCCGCACCCCGACAGCACCTGGCCGGAGTCCCGGCAGGCCATCGAGGAGAACTTCAAGGGCGTCGCGCCGGGTGCGCGCCGGCGGATCCTCTGCGACAACGCGAAGGAGCTGTACGGGCTCTGAGCCCCGCCTGAACGAGCCGGGAAGGGGGAGTCCTTAGATGAGATGAAAGGAGCTGGACGATGAAGCAGGGCCTGCGCGTGATGGACAGCGATCTGCACACCATGGAGCCGGACGGCGTCTGGGAGCGCTATCTCGACGAGCCGTTCAAGCGATTCGCGCCGCGCTTCGCCCGCGCCGCCGACGGGCCGCCGAACCAGCCGACGATCCGCATCGGGGACCTCACGATCGGCGAGATGACGGTGAGGCCCCCGCTGGTGCGGGCCAGCGCGGACCTGCATCGGCGGGCCGTCGCCCGCCACCCGCACAACGAGGTGGCGGCCGCCCGCGGGTACGACGCCCGGACGCATCTGGAGGCGATGGACATCGAGGGCATCGACGTGGCCGTCCTCTATGGCACCCGCGGCCGCCAGGTCCTGATGCACGACGACATGGAGCCCGCGCTGGCGGCCGCCCTCGCCCGCGCCCACAACGACTGGACCCACGAGTACTGCGCGGCCGATCCGCGGCGGCTGAAGTTCGCCGCTCAGGTCGCCTTCCACGACCCGACCCTCGCCGCCGCCGAGGCCCGGCGCGCGGTGCGGGAGCTGGGGGCGGTGGCGGTGGTCGGCAACCCGAATCCGATCAACGGGCGGCACGTCCACGACCCCGTCTTCGAGCCGCTCTGGGACGCCGTCGAGGAGCTGGGGGTGCCGGTCGGCTTTCACCCCACCGGCATCTCGTCGCTGCGGGACGACATCGCGCGGCGCTACCTCGACCACCCGAACGGCCGGGTGGTCGGCGGCGCGGCGCGCAACCCGATGGAGCTCATGCTCGCCTTCGGGAGCCTGGCGGCGGGGGGCGTGCTGGAGCGCCACCCGCAGCTGCGCTGCGCCTTTCTCGAGGGCACGTGCGGGTGGCTGCCGTGGTGGCTCTGGCGGCTCGACGAGACGTGGGAGAAGTTCGGCCCCGGCTCCGAGGTCCAGGTGGGGGCGCTGCCGAGCGAGTATTTCTTCCGGCAGTGCTACGTGGCGACCGACGCCGACGAGAAGGTGCTCGCCCAGGTGATCGCCGCCGTCGGCGACGACAACATCGTGGTCTCGACGGACTACCCGCACTCGGATGGCCTCTTCCCCGACGCGATCAACGAGTTCCTCGCCCTCGACGGGGTCGGCGACAAGACCAAGGCGAAGATCCTGTGGGACAACTGCGCCCGGCTCTACCCCCTGGCGGCGGCGGGCACCTGAGACGCCGATGACCCTGCCATCGATCCGGCTCGACAGCCCCGTCACTCATCTCCCGCACCCGGAGGACGTTCCATGACGACTCGTCGCGACTTCCTCACCGTCACCGTCCTCGGCGCCGCCGCCGCCCTCGGCCCGCGCCGCGCGGTGGCCGCCCCGAAATCGATGTCGGTGCTCCACGAGAGCTCGTTCATCAAGCCCTTCGACGATTTCTTCGTCCAGAAGCTGGCGCCCGAATACGAGAAGCTCACCGGCATCAAGGTCAACTACGAGCCGGTGAGCGTCGGCAGTCTCCTGACGCGGACGACGACCGTCGCCGAGACGCGCTCGGGACCCGAGATCACCGCGATCGGCCTCAACACGGCCTGGCTCTTCGACCAGAGCTTCGTCGACGTCACCGACATCGCCACCGACGTCGGCAAGAAGCTCGGCGGCTGGTACGACAGCGTGTTCGACGCCGTCGTCATCAACAAGAAGTGGAAGGGGCTGCCGTGGGGGAACATCGGCCAGCTCGAGGTGTACCGCACCGACTGGTTCAAGGAGGTCGGCGTCACCAAGTTCCCCGACACCTGGGAGGACCTGCTCGCCGCCGGCCGCCTGCTCAAGCAGAAGGGCCATCCCTTCGGCTTCGAGCTGGGCCACGGCTTCGGCGACAACCACGGCTGGCTCTACCCGCTCCTGTGGTCGTACGGGGGGCGGGAGGTCGACAGGGACGGCAAGACCGTGCTCCTCGACTCCGACGAGACGGCGAAGGCGGTCGACTTCTGCCGCCGGTTCTACAAGGAGACGATGTTCGAGGACGTGCTGGGCTGGACCGACGTCAACAACAACAAGGCCTACCTGGGCGAGCAGATCTCGTGCACCAACAACGCGTCGTCGATCCTGGTCGTGGCCAAGCGCGACTTCCCCGAGATCGGGAAGGTGACCGACCACGCGCTCAATCCGCAGGGGGCGAAGGGGCGGTACCATCTCCTGAACCCGCAGTCCCACTCGCTCTTCGCGCACGCCCCCGATCCCGCCGCCGCCAAGGCGTTCCTGCGCTGGCTCTACGACGACAAGCAGCTGTCGGCGTGGCTCGCCTCGGCCGACGCCTACTACGCGCCCTTCCTCCACGCCTACGACAACCACCCGATGTGGAATCCCGAGCCGCGCTACATGCCCTACAAGGAGTCGCTCAAGACCTCCCATCTGCCGGGCTGGCCCGGCCCCCCCGGCCGCCCGATGTCGGAGAGCATGGCGAAGTACGTGGTCGTCGACATGTTCGCCAAGGCGTGCCAGGGGACGCCGACCAAGGAGGTCATCGCGACGGCGGTGGCCCAGCTCAAGCAGATCTACAAGGCCAAGTAGCCCCATGGCGGTCAGGCCGGCGCCGCTCGCCCGGCCCGCTCCCGTCGCCGGCCGGCCGTTCACGCTGCGCGGCCTGCTCGAGCGGGAAGGGGTCTTCAGCTGGCTCATGCTCGGGCCGGGCGTCCTCTTCCTGCTCGCCTTCGTCGCCTATCCGTTCTTCTACGGCATCTTCCTGAGCCTCGAGGATCGCCCGGTGGCGGCGGCGGGGGTCTTCATCGGGCTCGGGAACTTCGTCGCGCTCGCCCGCGACGCGGTCTTCTGGCAGGTCACCTCCAACACCTTCGTCTACACCATCGTCACGACGATCCTGAAGCTGATCGGGGGCCTCGCCATGGCGCTGGTGATGAACCAGCAGTTCCGCGGGAAGAACCTGGCGCGCGCCTTCCTGCTCCTGCCGTTCATCGTGCCGACGGTGCTCTCGACCATCGCGTGGATGTGGATCCTCGACCCGACGTTCAGCGTGGTCAACTGGCTGCTCGTCCTGCCCCTCCTCAAGCCCGTGCTCATCATCGTGACCATGTTCTCGGTGATCTTCACGTTCTCGGACTTCCAGCTCGTCTACGCCCTCACCCACGGCGGCCCCGCCAACGCGACCCAGCTCTTCGCGACCTCCGGGTTCGACATCGGCATGAGCGGCGGGCCGCTCGGGCTCGGCGCGGCGGTGGCGCTGTCGATGCTCCCCGCGCTGGCGCTCGTGATCGTGGGGCTGACGCTCTACCTGAGGCGCGAGTGATGGTCGGCGGGCGCGGTCTCGGCGCGCGGACGCTGCGGCTCTACCTGCCCCTCGCCGTGTTCGTGATCCTGATGCTCTTCCCCTTCTACTGGATGCTCATCACGTCCATCAAGCCGAACCGCGAGCTGTACAACGCGCGGATCATGCCGCTCATCGTGCATCAGCCGACGCTGAAGCACTACGTGGACCTCCTCTCCCAGACGAACTTCCTCACCTGGACCTACAACACCCTGCTCGTGGCGGTGGTCACCACCGCGGTGTCGCTCGTCCTCGGGACGATGATGGCCTACCCGCTCGCCCGCATGAACTTCCCCGGCGCCGCCGTCGTCGCCATCGGCGTGGCCGCGACCTACCTCGTCCCCCAGCCGCTCCTCTTCATCCCGATGGCCGACATCATCAACCGCCTCGAGCTGGGGAACACGCTCAAGGCGGTCATGCTGACGTACCCGACCCTCCTGATCCCGTTCAGCGCCTGGCTCCTCATGGGCTACTTCAAGAGCGTCCCCCGCGAGCTGGAGGAGGCGGCGCGCATCGACGGCGCCAGCCGCTTCCAGGCCATGACCCGCGTGATCCTGCCGCTCTGCACGCCCGGGCTCCTCTCGGCCGGCATCTTCTCGTTCACGCTCGCCCAGAACGAGTTCCTCTACGCCCTCACCTTCCTCACCAAGAGCGAGGTGCGCACGGTGCCGGTCGGGGCCATCGCCGAGCTGATCCGGGGCGACGTCTTCTACTGGGGCCAGCTCATGGCGGCCGCGCTCCTGGGCTCGGTGCCGGTCGCGCTGATCTACGCGTTCTTCGTCGAGTACTACGTGGCCGGGCTCACCTCGGGCTCGGTGAAGACGTAGCTGGCGGAGGCACCGGGAAGGAGGTGGGGAGCGCCGATGGATGATCGATTCGAATGGGAGGAGATCAGGACCGAGTGCCGCGAGGCGAGGCTCTCGGCGGAGGGCGAAGAGCTGCGCTGCCTCGTCAACCGGGAGCGGATCCACAACGCCGCCACCGGCCTGGTCGTGACGCGCCTGATCATCCGCCATCCCGGCGTCTGCGTCATGGTGCCGTTCCTGGCCGACGACCGGATCCTGCTGCTGCGGCAGTACCGCTACAGCCTCGACGGCGAGCTGTGGGAACTGCCGGCGGGCACGCTCCGGGGCCGTGAGGTCGATGGGCGCGCGCTCCCCACGGAGACCCCCGAAGCCTGCGCGGCGCGCGAGCTCCGGGAAGAGACGGGGTACGAGGCCGCGCGATGGGAGAAAGCCGGCGACTGCTACGCCATGCCGGGCGGGAGCGACGAGATCATCCACGTGTATTTCGCGCATGGCCTCGCCAGGGGCGCCCGGGCCCTCGACGCGGGCGAGGTCATCGACGAGGTGCGCCCCTTCGACGTGCTCGAGCTGGAGCGGATGATCGGGCGCGGCGAGATCCGTGACGCCAAGACCCTCGTCGGCCTGTTCTTCGCGCTCAGCCGGAGGCCGGGTGGGGTGCGAATCGAATTCATGCACATCACGCGTTAGAGGGAGAGGACGCATGCTGGGGATCGTGGCGACGCTCCGCGTGAAGCCGGGGATGGAGAAGGAGTTCGAGGCCGTGGCCAAGGAGCTGGTGGCCAGGGTCAGGGCCAACGAGCCGGGCTGCGCGCTCTACGCGCTCCACCGCCGGGACGGCGATGGAGGCGAGACGGCGGCCACCTATGTCTTCATGGAGCGCTATGTGGACCAGGCCGCCGTGGACGCCCACCGCGCCACCGACTACCTCAAGGCGCTCGGCAGGAAGATGGGCGAGTACATGGAGGGCCGCGCGGAGGTCCTCCGTCTGCGTGAGGTTGAGTAGCGACGAGCGCGTCCTCCAGGCGGAGCACCTGGTCTTCCTGGGCCAGGTGCGAGGGGAGGGCTCGCCCCGGACCACCAGGGCAGCCGACTCAAATCGTTTGCCAGGTGGCACCCGGACTGCATGGCGACCCGTCTCCGGAGACCCCATGCGGCCGACCCTCGCCGGACCGGGTAACTTCTACCTCACGCCAGGAGGGGCTGCGTAAATATTTACCTGGGAGTCTGGTAAACTCAGCACCCGAGGGCTCCTCGTTCGCATCGCGGTCGCCAATGCTTTCGCGGTGTTTGACAGGGCGACCACCCGACGGCGCTTTGGCATGCGGGTTGCTCCTTATCAAAGGATGTGTTTTCGCCCTCGGGGCGGCTCCGCCCCTGGGCCCTAGACGACCAGACGGAACCGTTTCAATCGGGCGCCTGTTTCACTCCGGGGAGGACAGGGAAGGCATGAAGCCGCAACCAGGTGCATTTCCATCAGGCGATCGTCGGCGGCTCGCCTCACCCGGCACAGTCCTCGAGCGACGCTCCCGGCTGACAGGCGTTGTCACCATCCTCCATCCAATCTCCTCCGGTTCGCTCAGACCACGGCGTCTGACGGGTCCGATCTCATTCCCCACAAAGGAGCCCGTACCTCCATGCCATCAACGCAGACAAGCCAGCCAGCCTCTGCCGGGAGCAGCGTACCCGCGGTCGACCTCTCGTCCGTCCGCCAGGGCGCCGCTTCTCACCGGCCGCGTGCGCGCGGGAAGTTTCTGTACGTTGACGACGATAAGTTCTGGATCCGCGGGGTCACCTATGGCGCATTCCGCCCCGATCAGGACGGCAACGAGTATCGCGACCTCGAGGTCATCGAGCGCGACTTCGCTCAGATGGCGGCCAACGGCTTCAACACGGTCCGCATCCCGCACACCATGCCGCCGCGCTCGCTGCTGGACGCCGCCTACCGCCATGGCCTCCGCGTCATGGTCGGCCTCTCGGCGGAGCAGTATGTTGGCTTTCTCATAGACCGGGCTCACGCGCCGAACATCGAGGAGGTGGTGCGCGCCAAGGTCCGCGCGTGCGCGGGCCATCCCGCCATCCTCTGCTACGCGCTCGGCAACGAGATCCCGGCCCCCATCGTGCGCTGGCTGGGCCGCCGCCGGGTCGAGCGGTATCTCCGCCGGCTGTACGAGGTCGTCAAGGCGGAGGATCCCCGCGCCCTCGTCACCTACGTCAACTATCCCACGACCGAGTACCTCGACCTCTCCTTCCTGGACCTGGTCTGCTTCAACGTCTACCTCGAATCACAGGAGCGGTTCGGCGCCTACCTCGCCCGCCTGCAGAACGTGGCCGGCGACCGGCCGCTGGTCATGAGCGAGATCGGGCTGGACAGCCTCCGCCACGGCGAGGAGGCCCAGGCCGAGATCCTCGACTGGCAGGTCCGGAGCACGTTCGCGGCCGGGTGCGCCGGCGCGTTCGTCTTCGCGTGGACCGACGAGTGGTACCGGGCGGGCGCCGTGGTGGACGACTGGCGGTTCGGCCTCACGGACCGGGGCCGGCAGCCGAAGCCGGCGCTGGCGGCGGTGCGCGAGGCCATGGCCGAGGTGCCGTTCCCGAAGCGCATGCCCTGGCCGCGCATCTCGGTGATCGTCTGCAGCTACAACGGCGCCCGGACGATCCGGGACTGCTTCGAGGGACTGCTCACGCTCGAGTATCCGAACCTCGAGGTGATCGTCGTCGACGACGGGTCCCGTGACGGGACGGCCGCGATCGCGCGCGAGTACGGCTTCCGGCTCATCAGCACCGACAATCGCGGCCTGTCCAGGGCGCGCAACACGGGCCTGGAGGCCGCGACCGGGGAGATCGTCGCCTACATCGACGACGATGCCTGGCCGGATCCGGACTGGCTCACGTACCTGGCCGCCACCTTCCTGTCCACGGACCACGTCGGCGTGGGCGGGCCGAACATACCGCCCGACGGGGACGGGCCGATCGCGGAGTGCATCGCCAACGCGCCGGGCGGTCCCGTCCACGTGCTCCTGTCGGACGGGGAGGCCGAGCACATCCCCGGCTGCAACATGGCGTTCCGCCGGGCGGCGCTCAAGGCCATCGGCGGCTTCGACCCGCAATTCCGGACCGCCGGCGACGACGTGGACATCTGCTGGCGCTTGCAGCAGCAGGGCTGGACCATCGGGTTCAGCCCGGGCGCGATGGTCTGGCACCACCGGCGCAACTGCGTCCGGACCTACTGGAAGCAGCAGCAGGGTTACGGCAAGGCAGAGGCCCTGCTCGAGCGGAAGTGGCCGGAGAAATACAATGCGGCCGGCCATGTGACCTGGGCTGGCCGGGTCTATGGCAAGGGACTCGCGAGCATCTTCGGCCGCGGCGGGCGCATCTATCACGGGATCTGGGGCGCCGCGCCCTTTCAGTCGATCTACCAGCCGGCCCCCGGGCTTTTGGGGTCGCTGCCGCTCATGCCTGAGTGGTCGCTGCTCGTCCTCGCCCTCGGCGGTCTCTCGACGCTCGCGATCCTGTGGAGGCCGCTGCTGTGCGCCGTACCACTCTTCGCCGTCGCCGCCGGGGCCTCCCTCGTCCAGGCGGGCCTGAGCGCGGCCCGGGCCCCGTTCCCCGCCGCCCCGCCCTTCTCGGCCGACCGTCTGAAGCAGCGAGGCCTCACGGCATGCCTCTACGTGCTCCAGCCGGTGGCCCGCCTCTGGGGCCGGCTCCGTCACGGTCTCACGCCGTGGCGGTGGCGCGGCGCGCTCTGCTTCGTCTGGCCACGGACTCGATCCTTCGCCACGTGGAGCGAGCAGTGGCAGGACGGCTCCGAGCGGCTCCAGTCGCTCGAGGCGGCCATCCGCGCGCTGGGCGCCCTCGTGGTCCGGGGCGGCGAGTGCGATCGCTGGGACATCGAGGTGCGCGGCGGGATCCTGGGCGGAGTGCGGGTGCTCGCGGCGGTCGAGGATCACGGCGGCGGCCAGCAGCTCGTGCGGCTGCGCGCCTGGCCGCGGTGCTCCATCGTCGGGATCGGCTCATCCGTGCTGCTCGCGGGGCTCGCCTCCGCGGCGGGACTCGACGGGGCCTGGGCTGTCACGGCGATTCTCGGCGCCGCCGCGGCCACCATTGGCCTCCGCATCTTCGTGGAGTCGGCCCGCGCCACGGCCGCCCTCCTGCACGCGCTAGGCCACGGCCACGGTGGGGCGGGCGCGGCGTGAGGAGCACGGCCACCGATCTGGCGCTCTACCGGCGCCTCCTGCGCCAGGCCCGGCCGTACTGGCCCCACCTCTGGGCCATCCTGGCGCTCAGCCTGGTGGCGCCGCCGCTCGCGTTGCTCGTCCCGCTGCCGCTCCAGATCGCGGTCGACAGCGTCATCGGCTCTCATCCGCTCCCGGGCGTCCTCGATGCCTTGCTGCCGGACGCCGCCAAGCGTTCCCCGTCGGCGGCCCTGTTCCTGGCCGCCGGACTGGCGGTCGTGGTCGCGCTGCTCGTGCACGTGCAGGCGCTCGGGAGCTGGCTGCTCCACACCTACACGGGCGAGCGGCTGGTGCTGGACTTCCGGGGCCAGCTCTTCGCCCATGTCCAGCGCCTCTCGCTCTCGTACCACGACACCAAGGGCACCACCGACTCGACCTACCGGATCCAGTACGATGCGCCCGCCATCCAGTGGATCCTCGTCAACGGGCTCACCTCGTTCGTCAGCCCGGCGCTCACCCTCGTCGGGATGGTCTACGTCGCGACGCAGATCGACTGGCAGCTCGCGCTGATCGCGCTGGGCGTGGCGCCGGTGCTTTTCGGGCTCCTCAGCGCCTCCCGGCAGCGCTTGCGCAGCCGGTGGTACGAG
>WNGB01030715.1_pt1 | contig 10693 bp, 7 predicted proteins | sample 5400681 | NCBI WGS metagenome assembly WNGB01 (sample SAMN13153367, study PRJNA577476) | soil metagenome | isolation source: 115 cm soil or saprolite under grassland replicate 2 | place: USA:California | collected 2016-06-15 | reverse complement strand
CTCCCGGTGTCTGCTGCCTGTAGGACCTGGAGGTATTCGGGCGTGTGAAACAGTTCGATCTCTTCCCGCGCCGCGGGGACCGTCGCGCGCACGCAGCTATGCGGGAGTTGCAAGAGTCCGTAGCTCTGCATAAGCTCATGCGTGAGCTGCAGACGATACGGCTTGAGCGGATGTGAGTCGCTATACTGGTAGTTCACGTAGGTATCAGTATAGATGAGCGCGCTATGCATCCCGACCTCCTCTCTAAGGGGCATGTCGTAGACGTTAGCGTGACGTGTCGTGCGTGTCAAACAGGAGGCTGAGACAAGGCATGAGCGGTGTGCCCACGTTCGCGGGAGTCGATGGCTGTCGTGCCGGTTGGTTGGTGGTGCTCGCGCACCCGCTGGCCCGCGACGCACAGGAGCACCAGGTCAGACTTTGTGCCAGCTTTGATGAGGTGCTGTGCCTCGAGCCAGCGCCTGCCGTGATAGCTGTCGATATCCCCATTGGTCTGCTCACAGAGCCGCAACCAGGGGGACGCGACTGTGATCGGCTCGCCCGGCGCATGTTGGGGCGCCGCGCCAGTAGTGTCTTTACCCCACCGATCCGGCAGCTCTTGGATGCCACACACTACGAACACGTGCGGCCGTATGGCGTGAGTGTCCAGGCCTTCCATATCCTGCCCAAAATTCGTGAAGTGGACTGCCTGATGACCCCGGCGTTACAACAGCGCGTCTATGAAGCGCATCCGGAGCTGGCGTTTCGGTCCCTGGCTGGCCATCCTCTGGCGTCTCGCAAAAAGACCATGGCTGGGCGTGAGGCGCGGTTGCGCCTGCTGGAGCACATCCCTGGCCCACTGTTCCATAGCATTCGGCCGGCCTTCGAGCACATCCTCCAAGGTTACAAACGTATCCAGGTGGCCCCTGATGATATCCTGGACGCCTATGTCCTGGTGTGGACAGCGCTGCGTATCTGGCGCGCGCACGCCACCCGTGTCCCGCCTGTCCCTCCGTGCGATGCGAAAGGGCTGCGTATGGAGATCTGGGCATAGCAACTCGCGAACCTTCAACGAGCCCAATCCTGTGCTATACTCCCGATCATCATAGGCTGGAGATATCACTACGGCATGCACAGACGGCGGTCCGTTACACATGATGGTCTGAGACGAAGGCAATGAAGCAGCAACGCCAGATGCGTGATGTCTGGCAACAGGCCGATACCCTCATAGCACCGCTGAGTGAACGTCCGCTGTGGTGTGTGGCGGCCGGCCTGCTAGTGGGCAGCCTGCTCGGGACCGCGATTGACCTTCCCTTGGCGCCTCTCAGCGGTGGGCTGTTACTCGCTGGATGTTTCCTTATCCTGCCCTGGCCCATACCGCAGGTGCAGCGCTGCTGTCGCCTGGGCCTGGTGGGTCTGGCGCTGACTTCGCTGCAACTCGCCTGGTTCATACACGCCCTGCCGCCGCACCATATCGCACGTGTCTTACCGTCCCTGCCACGGCAAGTGACGGTTGAAGGTACTCTGGACCGCGCTGTTGACGTTCGTGGTGACTCCCAGTATGTCTATCTCCGCCTCCATCACATCGAGGATGCGCAGCGGCGGCAACTCGTCACGGGACTCATACGCCTTAACGTGCATACCACGGCCCTGCCGTTTTTCCCCAGTGATGTCGTGCGAGTCACCCGTCTCCGTTTACATCAGGTGCGAGGGTCACACAACCCAGGTGGTTTCGACTTCGAGCGCTTCATGCGTTGGCAGAGCATTTATGTAGTAGGGAGCGTGAGCGATCCAGAGCGTCTGAGCTTGCAGCATCGGCCGGCAGGCTTCCGCCTCGACCGTGCGCTTGAGCAGTGGCGCCAGCGCTTGCGCACTGGCGTGCGTTCTCTCCTTCCTGCCCCCTATGACGCGGTCTTTCTGGCGATGGTGTTGGGACAACGTGGCGACCTCACGCCGGACGTCCAACAGAGCTTCCGGGCTTCGGGCACGACGCATCTGCTCGTCGTTTCCGGCCTGAACGTGAGTTGTATCGCTATCGGTGTCCTCTGGGTCTGGCGCACGCTCCTACGCCTGGTACGCAGTTGGCTGCCGCGTCCCTGGCTCCCAGGCTGGCGCCCGACACCGCTCGCTGCCTTGTTGAGTATGCCGCCGGTATTGCTGTATTGCAGTCTGGTGGGCTGGGAAGTGCCAGCCACACGCGCGGCGCTCATGGTGGGGAGCTATCTACTGGCCTTAATGCTCCAGCGCGCCCGGGAGCCGCTGCATGCTCTGGTGCTGTCGGCGGCGCTCATCCTCCTGTTAGAACCAGCCGCGGCGCGGGACATCGCTTTTCAACTCTCCTTTGTCGCCGTGGCTTCTATCTTCTTGGTCAGTGGGCAGACGTTAGCGGTGGAAAACCCTGACCGTGCGATACGCCGTTGGGGAAAACGCCTCTGGACTTACGTCCTCGTGAATAGCGCGGCCTATTTTGGCACATTGCCTATTATCGGCAGTGCCTTTCACACGGTGCAGACGTTTGCGATCCTGGCGAATCTGCCGCTGGTGCCGCTGGCTGGTGTATTGACCCAGGCTGGTGTCGCGGCCCTGGGCATCTTGGTGCTATGGCCAGCACTCACCCCGTGGGTGTTTGCGCCCTTCACCCTCTTGCTCACCTGGACCGTGTCGATTGCCGCGACCGTCGCCGCGTGGCCGGCAGCGCAACTGTATGTCGCTTCTCCCTCGGTGCCGATGGTCGTGGGCTACTATGGACTCCTGGGGAGTTTGCTCGCCTGGCCTCGTTGGCATTGGCGTCTGCCGTGCGCCGGGTTATGCACTGTGTTGATCGTGGCCGGTGTTGGCTGGCAATATCTGGAAACCCGCACACCGCACCTCCGCGTGACGTTTTTGGATGTTGGCGCCGGCGACGCGATTTTTGTGCAGGTGCCTGGAAATCACTCCCTCCTCATTGATGGGGGCGGCACGTATGACGGGCGTTTCGATATTGGGGCGCAGCTGATCGCCCCGTTTCTCTGGCAACACTACGTACGTCACTTTGACCTGATGGCGCTGACGCATATGCACCCCGATCACGCCCGCGGCCTGGTGAGTATCCTCCGCCTATTCCCAGCGCAACACTTGCTCACCAACGGTAGTTCTATTACTTCAGATTACGTGCGCGACCTGTTTGCAGCTGGCCAACGCTGGGGGACCCAGCATCATACTGCCCAGGACGGCCCGCGTGACTGGCAGTGGGAGCGTCTCCAGCTGCGAATCCTGGCCCCACCGGACCTCGCTGAGAGGCAGCACAGTGCCTGGACCCCGCGCAACGAAAACGACCGCTCACTGGTGCTACGTCTGCAATACGGTGCCGTCCGCCTGCTCCTGACTGGGGACATTGAGCAGGCTACCGAGCGCTGGCTTCTGGCACAGGGTGCGGACCTACGCGCCGATATTCTCAAAGTGCCGCATCATGGTAGCAAAACCTCAACGTCACTGGCCTTTGTGCAGCAGGTACAGCCGCGGCTTGGGATTATTTCGACAGGGGCCAATAATCCTTTTGGCCATCCCCACCCGCAGGTGCTGGACGTCCTGGCACACCAGGGCGTCGAGGTCTGGCGTACGGACGAGCATGGTGCCATTACGATCACCAGCGATGGCACCGGATATCAGGTCAGCGCGGTGCGCCCCTACCGACCAGTCTTGCCAGGGCGTAGCCAGGAGACGGCGCGTCAGGCTTTCTCCCAGGAGGGATCATGAACCTCAATCTTACTCCACGTCCCTTGAGTGTGCGCCGTGAACTGTGGCTGCTGGGCCGCTTGTGGTGGCAGTTGGCCCGCAACAGCCTGTTGCACCACGTCCGCCAACACTACTGGCGTCTGCTGCTCCTCACCACCGTGGCCGGACTCTTTCTCATCGGTGATTACGCGTTTTTCTTTCGCCTGTTGCGGCATCTGTCCAGCATGCCGGGAGAGTTGGGACCGCTCTTGATGGCGCAACTCCTCACGATGATCTTTCTCACCTTCTTCTCTATGTTGGTGTTCTCCAATACCGTGACGTCGCTTTCGACCATCTATCTCTCCTCCGATCTACTCGTGTTAATGTCGTCCCCCCTCCGCTTGACCAATGTTTTTGTCTCGAAGTTCGTCCAGACCCTACTCTATAGCTCTTGGATGGTTGGCCTGTTTGGTCTCCCCATCTTTGTCGCCTTTGGCCAGGTGCAGCGGGCCACGCTGCTCTACTATGTCTGGCTCGTCCCTACCCTGTTCCCATTCCTGATCATTCCAGCCGGCCTGGGCATGCTTGGCACCATGCTGGTGATGTTGATTCGTTTCTTACGTCCGGAGCGCCTGGTGCGTGAAGCCCCTGATGAGGTCCTCCTACAGTTTCTCGACACCCTCAAAACACCTGATTTACCCTTGCTCCCCAGCACCTGGGCGGCGAAGGCTCTGCTCACCGGCAGCGATGCGGCACCTGGTGACGCCATCGGTCCTATTGCCCTCCTCTGGGGAGGCGCCATCTTGATCTTTGCGCTCACTGTCTGGGTGGCCAGTCAGGTGTACTATACCGGCTGGGCTGGAGGGCACACCACACGGCGCGGTAGCACCCCACGCCGCGCTTGGCGGGGGGAGCGTGTGCTCATCCCCGCGCTGCGTCGCTGCGCCCCGGCGACCCGTGGCCTGGTACTCAAAGATCTCAAAATCTTCTTTCGCGATCCGGCGCAGTGGTCGCAACTGTTGTTACTGGGCGCCCTCGCCATCATTTACCTGTACAATATCCGGAACCTGCCGCTGAACACGCTGTTTCTGAAAAATTTCATTTCTATCTTGAACCTTGGTCTTGCCGGCTTTGTGCTGTCCGCGGTGGCAGTGCGTTTTGTCTTTACCAGCACCAGCCTTGAAGGCCGCAGCTTTTGGATCGTGCTGGCCTCCCCCATCGCCTTTCGCGGTTTTCTGCGTGAAAAGTTTTGTATGTACCTTCTGCCATTGCTTGTACTGGCGGAAATTCTAGTGGTCGTCTCCAACCTGTTCCTCAAAGCTGATGCCTACCTGATGCTATTTGCCGTGGTCGTCATCTTGCTGATCACGTGTGCCTTAACAGGCCTTGGTGTTGGCCTGGGAGCGATCTATCCGCGGTTTGAGTACGACAACATCGCACAGACGGCTATGAGTCCTGGAGGCATACTCTACATGGTCCTCAGTCTGGGGTTTATCGGCGTGATGCTACTCCTGGCTGCCCGCCCGCTCTACGTCCATCTGGCGCGCAAATTTCTGCACCAGCCGGTGGGAGGCGTGGAAGTCTATCTGTGCTATGGAGCGATGGTTGGACTCTGTCTGCTCACTACTCTGTTCCCTCTCCAGCGCGGTTGTCGTGCTCTCGAGCGCCTCGAACTCTAAGGGCCTATACTTTTTGCTTGACTGGCAGGAGGCAATTGCGTAAGTTGTTTCAAATTTTCTGATCCTATGGGGAGTCGTCCAACGGTAGGACTCCAGACTCTGGATCTGGCTATCTAGGTTCGAATCCTGGCTCCCCAGTCATTGTAGAGGTATGGCCCTATCGTCTAGCGGTTAGGATATCGGCCTCTCACGCCGAAGACACGGGTTCGATTCCCGTTAGGGCTATTGCAGGTGGTATACGAGCCTCTCCTCCCTCTCTCACGGCACTCATTTTGAGTCGAGTTTGTGCTATGATCATGTAGGCATGGACAGCCAATGCCCACGAGTGAACCCTCTCCTTCAGTAGGTATCATATCGATCATGATCACACTACGCATTCGAGGTCTTTACGCTGCGGCTTTGACATCCCTCTTCCGCCAATACCCACACCTGTGCGAGGTGGTACAGCCCGATGACGAGATCCAGGCGCGTTTGAGGCAGGTATGGCGCATGGAGTCACCTGATGTCACGATCGACGACCAGCCTGATGCGCGGGGGAGTCGGGACACGGTACGTGTTGCTGGCCCTGCCGATGCTGTTGAGCAGGCGCTGCATCTCCTGCAGGAGCATTGTTTTGACCTTCTCATCCGCCGTGAGAGTTCCCAGATTGGTGCGACCTATATGGGCCTAGTGGGGGTCGTGAGTCGCGTCCGCCGCCGGGCTGTGGTGTATATCGGCGAGCAACGCGCCGGCCTGCTGTCGCTGCGTTATGACGACCGCGAACTCAGTGTCGGCTCCTATATTCCCGTGCGCATCGATGCGCTGAGCACCGATGGTGATGACCGTCCACAGCTTAGCACTGTGGTCACTGTGCCTGGGCAGTATGCCGTGCTCACTTCCTCTCCCTCTGTGAAACTGAGCAAGCAAATTAACGATGCTGCCACCCGTGAGCGTCTGCAGCAGCTGGGTGAAGCTCAGCCCACGGAAGGGTGGGGCCTCCTGTGGCGCACTGCTGCCCAACATGCCGACGAGCAGGTGTTGGTCCAGGAGATTGCGCACCTGACCCAAGCCGCCCGCGACCTCCAAGCCCGGATTGCTGCCACCACCACTGTCGGCTATATCCATGGCGGCGATATGGTGGCGCAAGTGCTGCTGCCAGGCCATAGCAAAGCGGTCTGTGATACTTTGCGCGCGGAGATCATGCCTACGCTTCCGGGACATCACAAGTATCAGGCCCAGCGCGATGTCTACGGTGCTATTGTCGATGCGCTCGAAAAGGAGCTACCGCCCGAGGTGCTCCGCACGCGCACTGCCAGCCTGAATATCCTCTCCAGTCTTGATGCAATGCAGCTGCCAATCCACAACCAGCTGCGTTTTCTCGTGCGCGACCTCGATGGGAGAGTTGCAGAGGCGGGTGAAGGGCAGCGTTTGGCTTATGACTTGGACGCTGGCTGGGTCGATGTGCGTGAGACTTTATCACGTCAGGACAGCTATCCACCGGATCTGCCTCTAGATAAACAACCTGGAGACTATGCCATAACGCGCTTTCAGGAAGGCAGTTGGAGTTATATCACGCGTTTCTACGGTCGCGATGGCACCTGGAAAGGCGACTATGCCAGCCTTACCACCCCCATTGCCATTTTTTCCGATCAATTGCACCTGGTCAATCTCCACGTCAAGGGGAAATACAGCCCCTTACAGTCGCCTACCCTGACAGGTTTCGAGGCTTTGCAAGACTTGCAACGACAACGAGTGGTGAGTGCAGCTTTAGTACAAAAAGTGCAGGCGGAGGGCGAGGCGTTACTGCAGCAATGGCGCACTGCCGCGGCGCTCCAGGATGGAGCACCGCACTAATCGTCAGCAGCGCTCTGCAACTGCTGGGCGAGCCACTGGCAGAGCTTGCAGCGCATCGCCCAATAGGTGCAGTCTGGTGAGGTCCATTCAAAGGCTGGCCAACCAATCCACCAATAAAAGCGTCCGCAATAATCACAACGCTGGCAAAAGCGCCGGGTATACAGGCCCATGAGCAGCAAAGCCACGAGGACCAGCCCGAGTGCAAGGTATAATACGTCCGTGGAGTTCATGCTCCACGCCCTTCGGGGTATCGTGGTCGGCGGGGTGGACTCGGTGATGCTAGCATGGCAGGCTCGTGCCAGACGAGTGCGTCTTCGTCTGGAAACAGGAGGTGCCATTTACGCTGCAAAGCCTCGATGGCTGCCTGACGTGTTGTGCACTGTCGCAGGAGATATACGGTGGGGTAGAGACGGTCGGGGATGAACCCCTGGAGCTTGGCGATCCACATGCCATCGTGCTCTTCTACCGTGATCTCAAAGCGCCGTGTGTCTCGAAACAGCACCATGATGGTTGTAGTGACCTCGTCGCGTGAAAGTTTTTATCTGTCTAATCCAATAACCGTACGGCTTCCTTTAGCGGCGCCTGGCTTGTGGCTCAGGCGCCGCCCTCGACACCGTTTAAGGCAAAGTCAAAGATGTCAAAATTGCGTAGCCCCGCTGCCACTTCCTGGCGATAGGCCGCCTTGAGGGGCCGATTGAGGGTGAACAGCACATCTTGCTCAGCGATACCGCCGTGTGAACGGAGGCCACCGACGAGTAGACTGAGATCGTGTTCTTCCGGCGATTTCCCAAGCGCGGTGCCATGATCGCCAATCACGACAACATCACCAATGCGATCAGGGGGAAGCTCAAAGAGGCGACAGGCCGCGTCACGTGTGCCGACGTACTCGATACCTGCAACCATCTGGAGCTGTGTCACGACCTGCTGGGCGTCAACGGCTGGATCAAGATAGACAGTAGCAAAAGAGCCAAGGGCGCCGTGATGCACGACATAGGGGTCGGTAATAGGGAGAATGACCCGTACCTTATCAGCTCCGCACCAGTTGCTGAGAAGCTGACTCAGATAAATGATCTGTGGCTGCCCCAGCGCGTTATTTTTGTCGTTCATGCCGTGGTCTGCAGTGATGCCTACGATGGCTCCGCGTGCGTCAAATGCGCCAAAGTACTGGTCAAGACATTGATGAAAGCGGTCGGATTCTGCTGTGCCAGGCGCGTGTTTATGCTGAATATAGTCAGTCAGGGAGAGGTACATCAGCGCTGGCTGATAGCGCTCGAACACGCGGAGTCCGGCTTCCAGGACAAATTCACTCAGCTGACTCGAATAGACTTCAGGGGTGTCCCACCCGACCAACATATTGACATTGTCGATGCCATGCTCCGCCTGCTGGGCTTCATGCGCCTTTTCAGCTGAGAAACAAATACCCTGGTGCACCCCGTGCCCTAACAGGCGGCGGAGTTTGTCTTTGGCCGTAATCACGGCGACGCGTGTCCCGTGTTGGGACAACGACGCATGAATACTCCCGGCCCGTAAGAAGCGAGGATCGTTCATCATGACTTCTGTCCCGCTCTCTGGATCGAGAAAGAAATTACCCGAGATGCCGTGGAGCGCCGGAGGCACACCGGTGACAATCGACAGGTTATTCGGATTAGTAAAGGTCGGGACGACTGCTTGAGCAGCGGTAAACACCCCGTGCGCACGGAAGTGCTGCAAGGCCGGTAGGAGGCCGCGGTCGAACCCGTTCTGGAAGTAGGCGGGGTCACCACCATCGATGCAGATAATGACCGTCGGGTCTTGTGGTACTTGGTACGTCCGTCCATTCACAGTGACAACTGCCATGCGCGACCTCCAGTGTGCAAAAATTGGCTCGCCATGCTCCGCCCACCTCCTGGTTATTGTGCCCATGGTCGAGGCGAATCCCAGTGCACCATACAAGCGTACCTTCAGACTGCGCCAGAGTCTACCTCCATTACATCTTGCCACTACGCGCACTTGTCCGCTTCAACCAGGCCTTGTACAAACCACCGCGGCATGGTGAGAGTATTCTGGGCATAGGTCAGACTCTTCTTTCGACAAAGGCTTCCAGCAGTGTACGGTAATGCTCCAGACCGGGAATCTGCAAGCCGGGAATCTTCGCGGCATCATCCAGACGGCGCAGCCACACGGCTTCGCACCACCACGCACTACGCTTGAATTTCTGCAATTCGGCTGCGTCCATCACACCACCCTGCAAGGTCATACTCTGCACTGAAGCCGGGGATAACTGTTGTTGATACTGCGCATCCACGGCACATAGATACCGTTTCGCGGCTACGTGCAGTCTCACGGGTTCCGTGATGGCGGTATCGAAATGTTTGGCTAACCAGGCTGCCCCCACATCCTGATGCTGCCCATCCACTCCGAGAACCGCGATGTCTTCCGGCAAGCCATGCAGCACATGCCCAATGTCATGGAGCAGCGCTGCGACGACCACATGATCCGGTGCGTGATCCTGGTCGGCCTGATAGGCAGTTTGTAGCGCATGCTCAAGTTGTGATACCGCTTCACCACAGTAGGCTGCACTCCCGCGCTGCGCAAACAACCTGAAGATGTCATCGACAATGTTCATACACGGCGCTCCCTACTGTTGGGCTACCAGACGTTTGGACGTCTCGTTCAGCTCGCGGATCACCTGATATTTTGCATCATCGGCCTTCTGAAAGCCACCGATGAATGCTCCCCCCTCTGCAAATGCCTCCGGGTGTTGCTCCTTCATAGATGCTAGCGAAGCCTGGATCGCCTGACGCAGGCTGTCGGGGAGATCCTTCCGCACGACGATAGGATCATTGGGGATCAGTTTGGAGACCCAAATGATACGCAGAGCACCCCGTGGTACTTTTCCTTCCCTGGTCAGTTGCTGGACATCGGGAAGATTGGTCGAGGCCACTTCTACCTTTTTGTTCGTGACTGCCAGGATAGAGGCCTCATGTGAGCCTGAGAAGGTGAGTTTGGAGAAATATGCTTTGGGGTTGATGCCCATCTCATTGAGGAACATCGTCATCGGTACAAGATAGCCCGAAGTGGAGTTGGGGTCGTTGAAGGCAAACGTTTTGCCGCCGATGTCCTCAGGGCTGAAGATATCCGAGTCGGCATGGACAATAAGGCACGAGCGGTAGCCCAGGGAACCATTGGCTAGGCGGACTTGTACCACTGGCTCGACATTGGCATAGTTGTCATTGGTCGCCTCGACATAGGCTTTGGGACCCAGGTGTCCAATTTCTGCTTTCTTAAATTTGAGGGCTTCAATAGTGCCACGGTAATCACTGGCCATGACCTGTTTGACTTTGATGCCTAAGTCCTTTTCGAGCTGGGCAAGAACAGGCTCCCAGCGGCGGGTCACTTCAGGCGCTGATTCCGTCGAAAGCAGAGCAAACGTCAGCTCCTTGGGCCAGGTGGGATCGGCAGCCTGCGTCAGGCTCACCCAGGCTAGAAGCGTCAAGATCATAGTGGTAGTCACTTGTAAGATGCTCATGTTA
>WNGB01030534.1_pt1 | contig 10693 bp, 4 predicted proteins | sample 5400681 | NCBI WGS metagenome assembly WNGB01 (sample SAMN13153367, study PRJNA577476) | soil metagenome | isolation source: 115 cm soil or saprolite under grassland replicate 2 | place: USA:California | collected 2016-06-15 | reverse complement strand
CCGTCCACACGCAGCGATTGCTCGAATCGAAGAAATGGGGATTCACGTTCTCCGCGAGGCCGGTCGCTTCGTTGCCCATGTACTTGCTGAAGCTGCCCTTCAACACGGTCTTCTGGTTGCCCGTCAGGTCGTACGCGACGCCGAGCCGCGGGACGACGCTCTTCCAGTCCTTGACGTCGGTCTTGGGCGTGCGCCGCTCGGGGACGAAGACCCCCGCCGGCGAATACTGGTCAGGGAACCAGATGAACGTGTCGTCGAACCGGGCGCCGGCGTTGATCGTCAGGCGGTTGGCAATCATCCACCGGTCCTGAACGTAAAAGGCCGTCTGTCGCACCCGGTTGTCCGATTTGACCGGCGAATTCAGCAGGTCGGCTGAGTCCGGCGTGCTGCCGCGGAACCGCAGGTAGATATCGCCGTGATAGGCGCGCTCCGTGATATAGCCGCCCCAGTCGTACTGTGCGCCGGCGCTCAGCTCGTGACCGCCAAACCACTCGCCCACGCGCGTGATCTGCCCGGAGATGACCTGCCGGAATGGATTGCCTTCTCTGATCCGCGTCGGCGCGCCGGACAGGATCGAATTGGTGATGTCGAGACGGGCGACGTCATTCGGGCCAACCTCGGGACGATAGCGCTCCCGGTTGGTGAGGTTCATCTTCGACGCGCGCACTTCGTAGATCCAGTTGTTCGACGGCGTGGCGGTCCACGTGCCCGCGAAGAAGTAGTTGTACGGATTCTGCGTGTTGAAGTTCGCCGCCTCCGGATTGACGAAAGTCGCGCCTTCACGCCGATACGGGCGGTAGATGCCCTCGCGGCTGTCAGCGAACGTGATCTTGTTGTTCCGATTGACCTGCCAGGTCGCTTTGCCGAAGTAGTCGGTGCGCTTCACGTACGATTCCATCTGCTTGCCGTCCAGTCCAAACTGGTTGGCCAGCAGCTCCGTGTACGACCACACGCGAGCGTCGCCGAAATACCAGACGTGATCCTTCTTGATGGGACCGCCAATGCCGGTATCGACATCGTACGCCTTCGTGCCGCCGCTCGTGGCGCGGACACCGCGCGCGCGCAACTTGTCATCGAGGTTCGACGACTGCATCGCTTTGTTCGCGCCCGAGGCGAAGACCGTCCCGCTCACCTGATTGCCGCCGCTCTTGGTGACCAGCATCATCGCGACGCCGCCGATCTGAACCGAAGCGGGAATGGCTGTCGTCTGGTAGTTGATTTCCTCGTTTGCGCCCGTACCGCCGTACGACATGGGCGCGTCCCCGCCGCCGAAATAGGAGCTGGCCGGCAGGCCGTCACGGTAGTAGCTGCGATCGGTGCCACGGCTGCCGTGAATCTGCCAGCCGTCGCCGTAGTTCTGCGATCGCGAACCGCCGACTTCGGGCACGCCCGTCGAGAAGCCGACCATGAATTTGCCCATGTCGAACACATTGCGCGAGCTTGGCAACGTGTTGGCGACCTCGCTCGTGATCACGTACTGCGTCGTCGTCGCGCGCACGTCAACGAGAGGCGACTCGCCGGTCACCGTGATGCTTTCACTCAGCGTTCCAAGCGAGAGCTCGGCGTTGATCGTGGCGGTAAAGCCGGAGTTGATGACGATCTCGCGCCGTTCGACCGACGTAAAGCCGGCCAGCGAAAACTTCACGACGTAGCTGCCGACGGGCAGCCGCAGGAATCGGTAGTTGCCTGTGTCTTCGGTCGTCGCCGTTCGCGTTCGCTCGATCAACGCGGACGAGGAAACCTCCACCGTCACCCCAGGTAGAACGGCGCCGCTCGAATCGCGGACCACACCTTCGATTCCGCCGGTATCGGTCTGGGCAAATGCCGGCAGGCCCAGCGCCGTGCAAAAGACCGCGATCAGTGTCGCCACGCGCCATAGACGTCCATTCCTCGGACGTGGATTCATAGGGTGACCTCCGCCTTCTTCAAGTCAGTTGTTTCGAGACCAACAGTTCGGCACACGGCGAAGAAACCGATACCGGGACCGCCCCCGCGTTCGCTTGCCGTCATACCGACAAGCTGCGGCGGGGCAAGCCTCGCCGATGCGTCAGCGGAGGCGGAAGCCCGCCCTCGGACGCGAGGTCTATGCGTGTGCCACGGAGATTTCAACACAGAATTCCGGCCAGCTCTTGAGCAACTTGTAAGAAATTGTCGCAACGTCGCGTTATGGGCAGTTGGTCGTCCCGGGCTCATCGAGGTGAGGCGTCGCCTCGCGGTTGAAACCTCGCCGGGTGCCGCAGATGAAACGTCGTGGCCTTCTGGTATGCGTGCGCAACGGTGAGCGCCTGCGCATCTTTGAAGAGATCGCCGAGGAACGTGATGCTGAACGGCGTGTCCCGGTCGCTGAAGCCGTTTGGCACGACGACTCCCGGATGGCCCGTGAGGCTCGTGACCCTCAGTACTGTCTCACCCAGTGATGGCGCCACCAGCACGTCGACGTTCTCCATCGCCGCGGACATCTGCCACATGAGCAAGGTGCGAGCGCGGCAGGCCTGGATGTACTCGACGGCTGGAATAAGACGCGAGTGCCGAAGGTTGTTCGGCCTCGAGCCCTTGTCCTGGCCTGTGAGCTAATCGTCCTGATTGCTTCGTGTGAGCTCGTCGAACGACGCGCCTGTTTCGGCATCCATGATGAGGCGAAGCGCGTCGTGGGGAAAGACCGGAAGCTCGATCGGAACGAGATCGAAGCCAAGCTTGCGCAGCACTGCGAGCGACGATTCGTCCGCTGCTCGTCCGGCGTAGTTGCGTTCGAACTCCTTTTTTGCGTAGCCCACGCGCACACCGGCCGGCGATTGGTTCGCGTCCCAGGCGAACGGCACATCGCGCGCCGAAGCGTCCTTGCCGTCGGCGCCGTGAATCGCATCGAACACGACCGCGCAGTCTTCGACGGTTCGGCAGATCGGCCCGAATGTCGGTCGAAGGCCGCTCGCGCCGCACCGGTTGCACGGCAGGATGATGCTGCCTCTGGTGTCGCCGCCCAGTGAAAAGCCACAGAGACCCGCGGCTGTCGCTGATGCCGGTCCCGCTGAAGAGCCCGAAGCGCCCTCAGCAAGGTTCCAGGGATTTCTCGTCATTCCGCCAAACCACACCGATCCGTCGGTGCCTCGTGCCGTTTCTCCCAACGACAGCTTTGCGATGAGCACAGCGCCGGCGGCCTCGAGCCGCTGCACGACTGTCGCGTCGTGATCGATCACTTGATCTTTATAGGGCGCCGCGCCCCACGTGGTTCGATACTCCTTGACGGCGAGCACGTCTTTCGGTCCCCACGGGATGCCGTGAAGAGCTCCTTGGTACTGGCCGCGCGCGATCTCGCTGTCGGCTCGCTTCGCCTGCTTCAACGCGAGCTCCTCACAAAGCGTGATCACCGACAGAAGCTGCGGGTCGTACTTCCTGATGCGATCGAGATACATGGTCGTGAGCTCGAGCGAGCTCACGCGGCGCGTTCGGATCATTTCGGCGAGGTCTGCTGTCGACGCGAAGGCCAGTTCGTCGAGATCGCTTGGCCGCGCGCGGCTTGTGCGAGGCGACAGCCGAACACCGCTAGCCGATGGCGGGATTTCGACAGAGACGCCGGGCGGGTCGACGTCAAATCGAAACGCCGGCTGAATCTCCGGACCGATCGCCAGCGCCCGGATGGCCTGATAGCGATCGAGGTTCTCGGCGACGCCGTCGACCATCTGTTCCCGTTCGGAATCGGTGAACTCGAGGCCGGCGAGCTTTTCTGACGCGGCGATGAGAGACGGCGTGACACGCTCACGGGTTTGCGCTGGCGCGGCGGCGAGATCCGCGCTGCGCGCGAGGGCGGGAGCGACTAGGGACAAAAGCTTGAAAAAGCCGCGTCGGCCGACGCCTTTCATCGACATCACCTTCGAATCAGGCCCGACGTCGCTCGTGTGTTCGTCGACGAGCTTCGTCGAGGCAGCCGGATGCTATCATCGCGTCCGACTCGTTCGCGCCGTCCGGCGACACCCACCGGCCGGAAAGCGTCGCTCCGCGACAATTTCTTACAAGTGGGCAAAGAACCGCTCCGAAATCTGTGCTAAATGGTCTTCCGGGGACGTCCGTGTCACGTTGCACGCTCGTCGTTTGCCCCAAAAGTCTCGCACCCCACAACCGTCGATATACACGAGAGAGTTCTCCATGAACCGTTCCAAATTGCTGTTAGTCAACGTCCTGGCGCTGATTGTCTGTAGTTCCACCGCGTACGCACAGAGCGCGATCACTGGAGTGGCGAAGGATAGCCCGGCGTTGATCGAAAAGACGAAGACCGCCGTCACGGACGGAAACGGCCAGTACAGGATCGTGGATCTCCGCCCGGGCGTGTATGCCGTCACGTTCACGCTCTCCGGCTTCGGCCCTGTCCGGCGTGAAGGGATCGAGCTCGTGGCGTCGTTTACGGCCACGATCAGCGTGACGTTGAGCCCCGGCGATCTGCAGGAGACCGTCACGGTCACGGGCGAGTCCCCCATCATCGATACGACGAGCGCGCTGCAACAGACCGTGCTGACGCGGCACAGCCTCGACACGATTCCCAACGCGCGCAACATCTTCCAGCAGGCCACGCTCATCCCCGGCGTTCAGTCCGATCGCTTTGATGTCGGCGGAACGGAGGGACTCCAGGAGGCCACGGTGCGCGTGCACGGCTCGCAGTCCTCCGATCAGAATTACAAGGTCGACGGCATGGCGCTCAACTCGCCGTTCGGCGACGGACGAACAATCGGCATCTACTTCAACGACGGCAACTTCGAGGAAGTGAGTTTCCAGACGAGCGCGCTCCCGGCCGAAATGGCGCAGGGCGGCATCGCGTTCAACATGGTGATGCGCGACGGCGGCAATGACTACAAGGGATTTGGATACTTCGGCGGCTCCAGCAGCGGCATGAACTCCAAGAACCTCACGGACGAACTCCGGCAACGCGGGTTGCCCGAATCGAGCAGTCTCATCAAGATTTACGATTCCAACATCTCGTTCGGCGGTCCGGTCAAGAAAGATCGTCTCTGGTTCTTCCTATCCAACCGGCATCAGCGATTCGACCAGTACGAAGCCGGCCTGAACCCCGATGGATCCCGTCCGCTCGACGACAACACCATCACCGATTACACGGGTCGTCTGACGCTGCAAGTCAATCAGAAGAACAAGATCACGGGCTTTTACGAGATGGACGACAAATGGCGCGGCGGCCGGCGCGACCGCTCGAGCGACTACCAGTTCATCGAGTCGCGCGCCGCGATCCTCCAGGAGACGCCGAACTCGTACGTGGCCGGCGTGAAGGCGACGACGACCATCAGCAGCAAATTGTTCTTCGAGAACGGCCTCTCGCTGATACACATCACGTCGCATCGAGGCCCACAGAAAGAGGTCGCTCCCACCGACATTCCCAAAATCGATTTCGTGCGATCGACGTTGACCAACGCGTGGACGAACGATCTGCTGAATCGATCGTTCATGGGCCGGCTGAACAGCTCGCTCTCATATGTGACCGGTGCGCACAACCTCAAAGTCGGCCTTCAATACGGCCGCGGCTCGTATCGAGTGGCGCAGACCGTCAACCAGGGGATGCACCTGCGCTTCCGCAGCGGCGTCGCGGACTCGGTGGACATCTGGAATTCTCCGACGGACGCCCGTCAGAACATCGATCTCGAGCTTGGCCTGTACGCACAGGACTCGTGGACAATCAAGCGGCTCACGCTCAATCCGGGCGTGCGCATGGATCGATATCAGGTCGACATCCCGGTGCAGACAGCGGCCGCCGGTCCGTGGGTGCCCGCACGGGAATTCCAGGAACAGAAAAATCTGCCCAAATGGACCAACGTGGTGCCGCGCTTTGGCGCGGCGTACAACGTGTCCAGCAGCGGCAGAACCGTGGTCAAAGGCAGTCTGAGCAAGTACGTTCAGAACGAGGGCACCAGCCGCGCCCAGGCGGTCAACCCCATGCTGCTGCAGCGCGATCGACGCGCGTGGACTGACACGAACCTCGACGGAATCGCGCAGATCACGGAGCTTGGACCGAGCACCGGGTTTGCTGGAGGCGTCACGTCGCGTCTCGATCCCGAGGTCACCCGGCCGTACAACTGGGAGATGACCCTTGGTCTCGACCACGAAGTGTTGCGGGGAATCGGCGTGGGCGCGACCTATTACCGGCGCCTGCTGCGCAACATGATCGGCAGCCGCAACATGGCCGTTCTCCCGAGCGATTACATCCCGGTGACGATTACCAATCCGCTGACGAATGAACCTCTGACGGTTTACAACCAGAAGCCGGAAACCGTGGGACGCCGCGACACCGTCGTCACCAACCAGAAGGAGCTGGACTCGAACTATAACGGGATCGAACTTCGCCTGAATTCTCGATTCCACGGCGGCGGGATTCTCGCGGCCGGCTATACGTATGGCCGCGCAAAGTCCGGGTCCGGAGATACGAACAACCCGAACACGCTGATCAACTTCTACGGCACCGACAAGTCGGTGCAGCTCAAGTTTTACGGAGCGCAGCCGCTTCCGTGGGGCACACAGGTCAGCGGGTCGTTCGAGAGCTTCAACGGGGCTCCGCTCGCGCGAAACTTCACCGTCACTCGCGCGCAGGTGCCGAACCTGACCCAGGTCACGCAGGTTGTCTCACTCGTGCCCCGCGGGGAGTTCACCTTGCCGCGCGTGAGCCTGCTCGACCTGCGCTTCGCGAAGGCGTTCAAGTGGAGCTACCGTAAGGTCGAACTGCAGGCTGACGTCTACAACCTGTTCAACGCGAACGCGGTCATCAACGAGGTGCAGACCGTCGGCCCGTCGCTCGGGCAGCCAGTCGGCATCGTTCGCGGCCGGCTCGCGAGGTTCGGCGTCAACGTCGCGTTCTGATACTGGCTGAGGCAGGTGCCACTGGGACAATCGTCGCGGTTCACACGGAATGGGCGATGATGCTAGAAAGATGATCACGAAATTCGCGGCGGCGTTTCTCGGCTCCGCACTCCTCTTCAGCCTTGGACTGTCCGCGGCGGGGCAGCAAGAGACAGGCCGAGCGATGCGTGCGTCTGCCGGTCGAGACGCCGCCGATCGCCTGTCAAACGAGGCGCAGCGTGCGCTCGTCAAGCAGTACTGCGTGGGCTGCCACAGCGACCAGGGCCGCGCAGGCGGCTTGACGCTCGCCGCCTTCGACCCCGCCCAAGTCGATCGCAACGCACAGGTCGCGGAGAAGATGATACGGAAGCTTCGCGCCGGCATGATGCCTCCGCCGGCTGCGTCGCGTCGCCCGGATCCCGCGATGGTCAAGGCCTTCGTGACAACTCTGGAAACGCAGTTGGACGAGGCAGCCGCGAAGCAACCGAATCCCGGGCGCCGTCCCTTTCAACGGCTGAATCGCGCCGAGTACACCCTGGCGATCCGCGACCTGCTCGGCATCGATATCGACGCCGACGCCTTTCTGCCGTCAGACACCATCAGCAGCGGGTTCGACAACATCGCTGACGTACAGTCGCTCTCTCCAACCTTGACGATGGGCCATCTGCGCGCGGCCGCTCAGATCAGCCGCCTCGCGATCGGCGATCGCACCGCCACCTCCACTCCTACGACATATGCCATTCCCCGTACCGAGGGGCAGATGCGTCACGTCGAGGGCACTCCCGTTGGTACGCGCGGCGGTCTCTCGATCGTGCACACGTTTCCGGCGGATGGCGACTACGAGTTCAAGGTCACGTTCTTCGGCGGCGGCACGGGTGAGTTGTTTGGCGGCACGACGGTGACAAGCACCGACGTCGGCGAACAGATTGAAATCTCTATGAATGGCGAGCGGGTCGCGCTGCTCGACGTCGACGGTTGGATGGCCGAGTGGGACAAAGGGATGAGTCTCAAGACGCCGCCGGTGCACGTTGCGGCGGGTCCACAGCGGATCTCTGCGGCTTTCATCCGCCGCTATGCCGGTCCCAACGACGATCTGCTGGCGCCGCCCGAGATCACCGACGCGGATCCGCGAATCGGCATCGGGTACGGCGTCACGGCCCTGCCGCATCTTCGCGAGCTCACCATCACCGGGCCGCGGAAAGTGACTGGCGTCTCTGAGACCCCGAGCCGCCGCAGGATCTTCAGTTGTTATCCGCCTTCGTCGGCCGACGGCGGGGCTTCCGCCTTCGCTAAAGCTACGGCGGACAAGAAAGCCGCGCCACTACGCAGTTCCGCGGAAGAGACGTGCGCGAACGAAATCATCAAACGGCTCGCCACGCAGGCGTACCGCGAGCCTGTCCGGGCGGAGGATTTCGCCGATCTGCAGCGGCTCTATGCGCAGGAGCGCGCGAAGAACGGCTTCGAAGCCGGCGTTCGTCTGGCCCTGCAGGGCATCCTCTCGAATCCACGATTTCTCATCCGCGCCGAACAAACGCCGGCGGCATCGCTCGCGGCCGGCGACGCATATCGCATCAACGATTCCGACCTTGCCGCACGGTTGTCTTTTTTCCTGTGGGGAACGATCCCGGACGACGCGCTCATGAGAGCCGCTGCGCGATCGACGTTACGAACTCCCGCAGTGCTCGAGCAGCAGGTTCGCCGGCTGTTGGCCGATCGCCGATCCGAGGCGCTGTCGACGCGCTTCGCCCGGCAGTGGCTGCGGCTGCAGGACGTGGAGAAAGTAACCCCCGAGCCGATCTTTTTTCCGCACTTCGATCACTTCCTTGGCGAATCGTACGTCCGTGAAACCACCACGTTCTTCGACAGTCTCGTGCGCGCCGATCGCAGCGTGCTCGAGCTGCTCACGGCGGATTACTCGTTCGTCAACGAACGCATCGCGCGCCAGTACGGCATCGCGAATGTCGTTGGGAACGATTTCCGTCGAGTCGCTCTTCCTCCGGAGCGCCGCGGGTTACTCGGCCAAGGCAGCATTTTGATGCTCACCTCGGTGGCGGACCGCACCTCGCCCGTGCTGCGCGGCAAGTGGATCATGGAAGTCCTGCTTGGTTCGCCGCCGCCTCCGCCGCCGCCGAACGTCCCGCCCTTCGACAATACGGACCGTGCCAAGGAGGGTCGACTCCTCAGCACGCGGGAGCGCATGGAGCAGCACCGGGCGAATCCCGCCTGCAGCTCATGTCATCGCATGATCGACCCCCCGGGACTGGCGCTCGAGAATTTCGACGTCACCGGCCAGTGGCGTAGCAAGGACAACGGTGTGCCAATCGACGCCGCGGGCCAGTTGTACGACGGCACGGCGATGGACGGACCGGCAGGATTGCGGGCGGCGTTGTTGCAGCACGCGGATCTCTTCGTCCTCAGCTTCACCGAAAACCTGATGACCTACGCGCTCGGCCGCCGAGTCGAGTACTACGACATGCCGGCCATTCGAAAGATCGCGCGGGAGGCCGCGCGACAGGACTATCGCATCTCCTCTTTCATTCTCGGCATCGTCAAGAGCTCGGCGTTCCAAATGAGCACGGCCGATACGGCAAAGACAACGGCAGCGGGTCCGGCTTCACCCGCGGGCGGCGTCACGCGGAGGTAATTGGCATGTATCTCGAAGGAAAGCATCTACCGCGCCGCCTGGTACTCAAAGGACTCGGCGCGACCGTCGCGCTGCCGTTGCTCGACGCGATGGTGCCCGCAGCCAGTGCGTGGGCGCAGACCGCGAAACCAAGAGTTCGGCTCGCATGCATCGAGATCGTGCACGGGTCCGCCGGCAGCACCGCGCTCGGGATGAAGCGAAACATGTTTGCGCCGGCCGCCGTCGGCGGCGCGTTTGATTTGACGTCAACGTGTCTCAGCGCGCTCGAGCCGTGGCGTGAGTGGATCACGATCGTCAGCAACACGGACGTGCGAAACGCCGAGGCGTTCCAGTTGCAGGAAGTGGGCGCCGATCATTTCCGTTCGAGCGCCGTGTTTCTGACGCAGTCGCATCCCAAGCAGACACAAGGCTCGGATGTGTTCGTCGGCACGTCATTCGATCAGTTCTACGCGAAGCGATTCGGTCAGGACACACCGATTCCCTCCATGCAGTTGTGCATCGAGAACGTGGATCAGTCGGGCGGATGCGCGTACGGATACGCGTGCGTCTACACCGACACGATCAGCTGGGCGTCGCCGACCGAGCCTCTGCCGATGGTGCGCGATCCGCGCGTCGCGTTCGATCAGCTGTTCGGCGTTGGAGCGACGAAAGAAGAGCGCGCCGCCCGGCGGCTCGAGGATCGCAGCATCCTCGACATCATCAGCGACTCGCTCGCGCGACTGAAGCGAGACCTGGGCGCCGCCGATCAGGCGCGGGTAGCGGACTACCTGGACAACGTTCGGGAAATCGAGCGCCGCCTGCAGCGAGTCGAGGCCTACAACAGCAGCGGCGAACACCGCGAGCTTCCGGAAGCGCCCATCGGAGTGCCCGATTCGTTCGACGAGCACGCGAAGCTGATGTTCGATCTGCAGGTGCTCGCGTACTCCGCAGATATCACTCGCATTTTTACTTTCAAGCTCGGTCGCGACGCGTCGTCCCGGGTGTATCCAGACAGCGGCAGTACGGCCGGCTTCCACAACGCATCACACCACGGCGATCGCGAGGAGCTGATCCTCGACTTCGCAAAAATCAATCGTTACCACGTCGGGCTGATTCCGTACTTCTTAGAGAAGTTGAAGAACACACCCGACGGTGATTCGAACCTCCTCGAGAACACGCTGATCGTCTATGGGTCGCCGATGGGCGACCCGAACGTTCACAACCACAAGCGAGTGCCGCTGT
>WNGB01017410.1_pt1 | contig 10694 bp, 8 predicted proteins | sample 5400681 | NCBI WGS metagenome assembly WNGB01 (sample SAMN13153367, study PRJNA577476) | soil metagenome | isolation source: 115 cm soil or saprolite under grassland replicate 2 | place: USA:California | collected 2016-06-15 | reverse complement strand
CAGATTGACCCGGAACGCATTGGGATCTGGGGCCATTCGGCAGGTGGCCATCTCGCTGCGCTTGCGGGCGTCACGGGCGATCTGGCCGAACTGGAAGGGGACTCGGGTGCTGCGGGCTACTCCAGCCGTGTACAGGCGGTCGCAATGGCGAGCGCGCCATCAGATTTCTTGAGTCCGACCGGACAGATCCGGCAGTACGTTGAACACGAGTCGCCGATCACGCAACTGTTCGGAGGCGCGGTGACCGAGCGAGAGAATCTGATGCGCCTGGGCAGCCCGATTGCCCATGTGAACCGCAACGCGCCCCCATTCCTAATCGCACATGGGACGTTAGACGAGACCGTCCCGTTCGACCAGGCCGAGCGCTTCGCCCAAGCGTTGGTCAGCACGGGCAGCCAGGTCGATTTCGTCGTGCGTGAAGGCGCGTATCACAATTGGAATGATAAGCCGGATCCGACCTATCCCAAGGTACGCTACTTCGAGTTCGCACCGCGGTAGTGGTCGTATCTCGAATGGCATGGTATACTACCGGTGATCAGTCATGCGAAAGGGTTGACCCTATGGTTACCATGCTTATCACCTGCCGGCATTGCGGTAGTCCTGACCTCACCAAATATGGTATTGCCCCCAACGGCAAGCAGAAGTACCGTTGTCGCACGTGCGGACGGCAAAGTCGCGAGAATCCCGGCAGTGCGTCCTATGCTCCAGAACGGAAAGAAGAAATCCTTCGCGCCTATCAAGAACGCAGTAGTTTACGTGGATTGGAACGCACGTTCGGTGTTGCGCGCAGTACGGTGATTAGTTGGCTTAAAAAAAAAGCCCACGGCCTCCCGCCGCTCCGAACAACCTTGATGGATCCTGATCCGCGTGAACCACACGCGTACACCTTGGAACTTGATGAACTCTGGTCCTTCGTGACAAAAAAGACCAATAAAGTCTGGATCTGGCTGGCGCTTTGCCGCAAGACCCGGCAAATTGTTGGCTATGCACTGGGCGATCGTGATGAAGTCACCTGTCGCAAGCTCTGGCGATCTATTCCTGCCAGGTATCGACGTGGCGCATGTTACACCGATTTTTGGGAAGCGTATAAAGCCGTCATTCCAGTGACCAAACACCGTCCTGTTGGAAAAGAAACCGGGCAAACGGCGCATATTGAGCGATTTAACAATACATTGCGCCAGCGGTTGGCCCGTTTCGTTCGCAAGACACTCTCGTTCTCAAAATCGCAGAAGATGCATGAAGTCTGTCTCAAATTGTTTATCTGGCGATATAATCTCGAGATACGAGCAAAGCTCAATGTTTTGTAAGAATGGTGTAAATCATTTTGGTGCTATTGTTTATCTGGCGATATAATCTCGAGATACGAGCAAAGCTCAATGTTTTGTAAGAATGGTGTAAATCATTTTGGTGCTCCTTGGTACTCCAGGGAAGCAAGTCTTGAGTTCACCATTCGATATCCTACCACTACCCCGCGGTCAATGGCCTGCTGGCCATCCGCAGAGTGCCGGAAGATTTCGGCCGCTGGGCCGAGCTCGGTTGTACGGGCTGGTCGCTCGCGGACGTCCTGCCCTCCTTCAACCGCCTCGAAGACGATCTCGACTATCGAACTCCACTTCGATCCGATCCAAGGTTGCTTTATTGGTCAGCCCGAAGGGAGCGATACGACCATCACGCTGGCGCCACAGGGTTTAAACAAGACTCAGCTCATGGGCGAACTGGCAGGTCAACTGGCCTTACCGACTTATCAACTTGCTCTGCCGTTTACCCACGAAACCTGGCGCCAGCTCGAATATGCGCGTACACTTGCCGCAACGACTTCGTGAGAGCTGCACTGAGAACAAAGAGTCAAGAGATAACGAGACGTGACCGATTGACCATGCCCTCTTCAGCTGCCTCAGCCACTTGATTCGACTTGTATAATGGTGCTGTAGGTATAGTGGATCCTGACAAAGGGGTTCACCATAGGATAATCAAAGAATTCAGGCCTACCAAGGAGGTCACCATGTACCATGTCCTGACGCAGACCGATGTCCCAGCAGCGAATCGAGACGACTACATCGCCACCATGCGCACGCTTACCAGTGAGAGTCTCCAGACGGAGCCCGGCACGCTCACCTTCGATGTCATTCAGGACGAGGAGAACCCCAATCGCTTCTATGCGTATGAAAGCTACACCGACGCAGTCGCCTTCCAGGCACATATGCAAGGGCAGGTCGCTCAGCGCAACTTCCCACGGCTCATAGAGTTGATTGGCGAGAATTTCGTCTTCCTTGGGAAAGGATCGAACATCGGCTCGTCCGAGAGCTAGGGCGTCGGCTTCACGCTCACGCTGCACGCTCCTCGAGCTCCAACTCGCGCGCATCACGTCGATCGTCGCGCTCAACCGCCAGCAGCCAGGACTGCGGGTTCGCCTCGCTTATAGTGAACCCTGGCAAAGGGGTCCACCATAGACGGAGCCGCCCAAGCAGTCCCGCCATCGTTGGCGCCGAACGTGGCCACCCCGAGGATGTGGGTTCTCTGACGTGTGCCGCGCTCCGCACCCGCGTCCCCTCCGGGGCGGGATGTCCTCGGCCCCACGTCGAGTCAAGGCTGCGCGGGGGCCAGGAGAAATGATACGCGTAGCGCCTCCTTGTGTTGGCCCAACGCGCGCTCGTCTTGGCCTTGACTGGCGTGGGAGAATGGGCAGGCCCGCCCGGGAAGCGCCCATGCAGGCATAGCTGAGGGGTACAAGAGGTTGGTAGTGAGCAAACAGATAAAAACAGTCAGAAATCCCTTGACAAAAATTAGAACATCTATAGACAGTTAGCGGCACTTGCGCCGATAACGGCGTACGGGGTTCACGATAGCACGACCGTGGTGCTCTCGGATGTCTTGGCCAAGGAGTAGGCCGGCTGTTGTGGAATCTCCAGCGAGCATACCTCACCCGCGCGCAAATGCGGGGTACAATTTGGTGTGCTAATCGGCGCGCTGAGCGGCTTGAACCTGGTTGACGGTCGCGCCTCGGACTACCGCTTGCCCCTCCAGCACGCGCCACTGCCCAAAGGCTGTCTGCGCTTGGCTGACTTAGGCTTCTACTCATGGTGCAGCGGGTGCCACAAGAAATGGCCGACCAGCGGCGTCGCGCCGCCACAAGAGTGCGCGAGAGAAAGGTGTCAGCCCAAGTGCGGCGGCATTGACACTGGCGGCATGGACAGTGGTGATGAGCAGCAAAGCCACACCGCTCGTGTTGTGTTTCCGATGCCTGTGGTCGGCCAAGCGCACTGCTCATGGCGACGGGACGTTGAGTAACAAGTACACCCGCGCGGCAAGGTAGAGGATCAACCCTAGCGGCGCAAAAACCCAGCAGACAACCAAGATAATACTCACGACCCGCGAGTCGAGCGGTCGCTCGCGCGTTTCTAGATAGATCCAGCGGCCCACAACCAGATCGCTTGTTGCGAGGTGCAGCCAGTTGAGCGTAGTTCCGAACGGGGAAGCCAGAAAGGCTCCGATCGCGTTGAAGGAAAGTGTGGCTAGTGAAGCTATCGCCGCCGGAAGATGAAGCAGCAGCAACAGTGTATAGAGGCCGGCCACGGGAGCCAGCGACCATGGCGTAGCCATGATCCGGCGGGTTACAGCGTGGCCCGGCAGCAGGATCATCCCCACCCAGAGTGGGGCCGCCAACAGTGTCGCGAGATAAAAGATCAGTTGCATCATGGGCGCGGTTCGCTGCGCTGTTCGGTCTGTGCCGCTATCTTACGATGATGGATCTTCCGCCAAATCTTGTGGGCTAGGATCAGCAGTTGTGCGGCGGCCGTGACAAACCAGGGTGGCGTGGCGTTCCAGGGCAAACCCAGCCGATACCGCCAGGTGTCGTAGAGCCGCCAGGGCATCAAAACCAGGGGCTCGTGTAGCTGCCAGATTTTGCAATAATCGTTACGCCGTTCGGCGGCCAGAATAGCATTTGTCGCGCGCCGAGCTGCCTCGTTCGCTGCCTCCATGGTGGCGATCATGGTGTTGGTGCGCACATAGTCGGCAGCCAGAAACATGTTGGGAATACGTGTAAAGGCTCCTGGGCGCAGGTTCCATGTGTCGCACTGATTGACCAGCAGCGGCTCGGCGTTTTTGTCATGCGACGTTGGAATGGCATGGGACGAGATATCGGTGTCGACGTGATACGCGACCACCTGCTCGTCGTGCAGGATTTCGTGGCCGCGCCCATTGATGCTTCGCTTCATCTGGCACCAGGTTTCTTCGGCGATCTCCTGGATGGTGCAGTCGCGAGCAGGGTTTTTGTTAAACCAGCCCGGAGTGTTCCATTCTGAGATATCGACCGAGAGAATACCTCGTACGGGTTTATCGAAACGGCCGGCGAAGTTGAAGTGCGGCCAGAACTGGTGTTGAGAGATCGCAGTCAAGGCCCAAGGCGTATCGATGAACATCACATGGCCGGATGTGATTGGTACATCCTCCTTTAAATAGTACTGGATACCATTCATCCATCCTACATACTTGGCAAGCTCGATGATTGTCGCAAGGCTCGGATCGGCTTTGAGCACATTGTGGTAGACCGGGCCGTGTGGGCCATTTTCGACATCCTGAGCGAGCAGCTGCGCCATCACCTCAACTGGCACGCAGAAGAGATAATAATCGCCGCTGACATGCTGCTTCTGATCGTGCTGGCAGATGGTAACATGCTGAATCTGGCCCTGTGAGCATTTGATAGCGGTGGCTCTGGCGTTGAACTGGATGTCTACCCCCCGGCCTCGCAAATACTCAACCCACGGGTCGAGCCAGGCCAGATTGGTTGGACCGTTGAACACGCGGTCCTTGGGAATGGGCGAAAGGTTTATATTGAGCTGCTGGAGCGCGAGATCGCCCATGGTTCGGGTATCGGTGAGATGCGGATCGGCGGCCACGGTCAGGCGCGAAAAATCAGCGAATTGCTTATAGGCGGCCGAATAATGATCGGTATCGAGAAAATCCCACCAGCTGATCTTCTCGTACTCGGCCAGCCGGCGCTCGCTGCAACTGGTAGCGATCTGCCATAAGCATTTCATCAAATTGTCGAGCTCGGCTTTGTTAAGCCGATTGCTGCTCTCCATCATGGCCACAAACATCATCTCCAAATCGTGGAAGTTGCGCGGCAGGTTCTGCGGGTAGACGATCGGCGTCGTGCCGGCGGCCGTCGTCATGACGCGCTGGGCGATCATCAGATTGTCGAGCACGCTTTTGCCGCTGTGCCCAAGTGGAATTCGTTCGAGGGTCGCCGGGAGGTGCCGGTAGAAGTTGGAGATAAAGCGAAAGCCGTGTTCGCCCGGCAGCTCGTGACGATGGTGGGGGTCTGGGCCTGACTCGCGGCCCAAGCCAAGCAGCGGCGGCATAAAGCCTGACGGCCAGGAGTTGGGCCGGGGCACCCAGGTGCTACGAGCCTTGCCGCCCGGCACGCCCCAGCGCTCGTAGATCGTTACTTGAAATCCGCGCTCGCACAATTCGTGGGCCGCGCTCAGCCCGGCCACGCCGCCACCAACGATAATCACGTGTTTCGTCACTCGGCAGCTCCCTGCATCAGAATCTTCATCTTAAGCGCAAGATGTGGATCCGAACGCTCGACCAGGCGCCACAGCGGGATGAGCGATTTCTCGATCCAGAACCAACGATGGCGAAGGTTGGTGATGTGTGGGGACGAAAAGGTTCTTGCGAGTAGCACAAGCCCGTGCAGCCACAAGTATGAGTAGAAGATCGAGCTATAACGAAAGTTATCGGTCAGATACACCGCATTAAAGTCCATCATCGTGAAAAGGGATAGGAACATCTTGCAGTCGGAGTCGAGCATATCAAATTGACTTTGGACGATCACCGATTGCTCGTGTTTGAGCAGCAGTTCGTTGCCCTTCCACACTAGCTCGACGCCTTTGCGCTGCTGCTGCGGGCCGTCCTGCATCAGCATGCGGCCCTGCTCGATGGTGCGGAACCCTTCGAGCATCAGGTGCGACTGCGGTTCGTCGGCCAGGCAACTTTCGATGGCGGTGATACCGCCCTCGGGAGAGATATAGGCGAGATGAGTCCAGCCAATGTCATGGAAGACCAGGTTGTTGGTTTTGCGGATGAAGTGGAGGTCGGCCAGCACAGTGTGGAACTCGGGTGGATACGGGTCGCCAGTGGCAGCAGGGTCGCCGAGCAGGTCAGCGTCCAGCTGGGTACGGTAGGGAAACAGCGCCAGGCCGACACGGTGCGAAGAGAAGGCAGCCATGCCGGCCCACTTGAACAGTGGTTGTGCGGTATACCAGCGGGCATAGGTGCCGGTGATCGCCTCGTTGCGTGCTACCACGTCGTGCTCTGGCGGCAGTTTCGCCTCGGCCTTACGTTGCCAGTAGGCTTTGTCAATCTTTTGTTGGATCGCCATCTGCGTACCTCGCGCTTACAAGAGCCGCAAAGCCGATCGGGCGCGGGCCAGGTCGTCGGCGGCGCCAAGGCGCTCCCAGATCATGATCGCGGCTTCGAGATACTGGCGGCGCTCGACCCCACTCGTGCACCGGCCAAGTTCGTAGAGGCTCAGACCTTCCTCATAAACCAGCTTGAACTTGCGCGCGCTTGCGAGGCTTCGGCGCAGAGCTTTATACGCAGCGGCAGGCTTGCCTTCGCACCAGGCTCGTAGCCCTTGGCAAAGCTGAAGCCCCGCTTGGCCATTGGGGAAAGCCATGGCCAGCGAACGCATGAAACCGCAGGCTTGCCGAGCCGCCGCCGCCAGGACGGGCTTTTCGGCGGCATCGGCCAGTTCCCAAAGCGCCAGGAAAACCCGCGCCGTGTTGAAGTAGCCATCATACGCATAACTAGCAGACGGAGTGGGTGAGGGCGCGATCAGGGCCGCAGCGCGTGCGGCCATCTGACGAGCGGCGTCGCGCTGGCCGAGCTGAAGGTGCGCTTGAGCGATCAGTCCGCAGCTGCTGATCTCGGCAATGCGTTCGGCGTTCGTCTCACAAAGGGCCAAAACTTGTTCAGCGGCGAGAATGGCATCATCAAGCCGGCCAAGCCTCAGCAGCGCGCCCGCACGGCCAAGAAACGCCCAGAGCTGGTGGAGAACATTGCCGCTACGGCGGGCCACCGAGAGCACCTCGTCACAGCGCTCCAAACAGTACAAATAGTCGCCCTCGGCGCTGGCGAGAGTCGAGCGGGCTATCACACTTTCGCCCCACCCGCGCCAGTCACCGAAATGATGGTACAACTCCTCGGAGCGGGCTGTATTGCGCCTGATACCTTCGTAGTCGCCGATGCCAAACAGCCCCAGACTGATTGCGTTCAGCGCCAGAGCGAGCGACAGCGGCGCATCCACTTGGGTTGTGGTCGCCTCGACGCGCTTGGCATAGCGCCGCCCAAGGCCATGCAGGCGCACGGCGTGGCAAGCAAACGCCATCATGCCATACGACTCAAGCAGGTGCTCGCTCGGCCCCATGTGTTCGGCAACGTTGAGCCGGCGAACCATGGTATACAGGTTGAGGAGTGTGTTGTTACCGGACCAGTAGGCCGAGGTGAGCTCGCGATAGATACGCGAGGCTTCTTCCAGAGCGGCACGCTCGTGGTCACTCGCGGCTGGATGGGCCAAGCGGCCTGGCAGCAGCCGATGGCCGACCTGGCGCGCGATCTCAGCGAGCAGACTGAGCAATGGCCGGCGTGGCACTGGCTGGTCGAAAACGGCTGCTGCTTGCTCGCCATAGCGACGCGTTTCGGCTAGTAGGCCAAGGCCGCGGTAGGCATGGGCCAGGCCCGAGAGCCATCGGCCACGGCGGTAGCTGGCGGCGGCCCCTTCGGCCGGCTCGATCGTCAGTTCGAGCAAGGTGGCATAGAAGTCGCGCGCCTCCTTGAAGGCGCCACGGCTGAGGGCTTGGTCGGCAGCTTTTTCAAGATATTCCATCGCCTTTGTCGGCGACTCGGCGCGTAGCCAGTGGTGAGCCAGCACGGCATAAAACGGCGACAGGTCGTCGGTGAAACGCCGCTCGTGCCAGCGGGCTACGGCGGCATGCAGCTCGCGACGCTGAGAAAACAGCAGGAGATTATAGGCGACCTCCTGCGTAATCACATGTTTGAATAAGTAGTCCAGGTCAGGCTCAACACCGTCGGTCAACATCAAGTCGAGGCGAACCATGTTGTTCAGGTGATCGATCAGCGACGCCGTAGTCTCTTCGCGAGGGTGGATCGCTCGGAGCAGCGGCTCGGTGAAGATACGTCCAATCACGCTGGCTACTTTGAGCGTCAGCCCGAGCGCGGGCGCGAGTCGATCGATCCTGCTGGTAATCACGCCTTCGACCGTGTCGGGCAGGCTGAGCTCGCGCAAATTGGTTTGGGCGAGCGAAACGTGCTGAAGCGCACCCGGAGCACTACCCGACGGTTCAAGACGCAACACACCCGCGTCACGCAGCGCGAACGCCAGTTCTTCGCTAAAGAACGGGTTGCCTTCGGCGCGTGATTGGATTAGCTCAACCACCTGCGCAGGTAACTCAGCCACGCCAAGGCGCTGGCGAATGAGTAGTGAGATATCGTTGGCATCGAGCGCCCCCAGGCGCAACTCGATCGCGCTGGGGTACGCGCGCAGGCGCGCCAGGGCGGGATCAGGGTCATCGACTGGCCGCGTCGTGACGATCACCAAGTCCGATGGCAAATCGCGCGCGACCTGGACAAGCAATGCCCACGAGCTTGAGTCGAGCCAGTGGGCGTCCTCGATCAGCAGTAGCAGCGGACTGGCGGCTTCCTGAAGGAGCCGGGTCAGCAAGGTCGCGATGTTGTCGGCGCGCACCTGCCCAAGCATCGGTCTAGTCAGGGCGCTTTCAGGCAGATCGAGCGGCAAGATCGCGTTGAGCAAGGCAGCGAGCGGCAGTAGTTCGGGCCATGCCTTGAGCCTAGCGAGCACAGCTGCACGGCGGCGTTCCAGATCATCGGCAAGCGGCTCGATCGCAAAGAGCTGGCTAAACATTGGGCGCCAGGCATGATACGGGCTGGAACGCTCGATCGCGTCGCCGGCGCCTGTCAGGCAGCGTATGCCGGCGTCGGCAGCCAACCGCAATACCTCTTCGACAAGGCGCGACTTACCAATGCCAGCTTCGCCTTCGATCACCACCGGGCCGCTGGGCTCACCGTGGCGTGCATGATCCAGGCAACGCTGCAACTGCTCGCGCTCGCTCGCCCGCCCGACTAGGGGCAAAACAGGCGTGGGGCCAGGCAGGTCGCGGCGAGCGGCGGCTGGGGCGGCGATATGGCCAAGCAGCGAAAACACTGGCACCATCTCTGCCTTGCCCTTGACTGCGATGCTGCCAAGCGCCTTGTAGCTAAAGAGTCTATCAGTACGCACGGCCGCCCGCTCGCTGACGATCACCTCGCCGGGTGCAGCTCGCTGCATCAAGCGTGCAGTCAGATTGGCCTCGTCGCCTATGGCACCGTAGATGCGCCGGGTAGCGCCGCCATACTCGCCGGCATAGACCATGCCTCGGCTGACCCCAACCTGGACGCGCCCGAACATGGGCGGCAGCCCAGCGGCCGGCGGTGGCTCGCGCAGTTCGCTCGCAGCGCCCACCGCCCTGGCGGTGTCGTTCTCGTGGGAGATCGGGACGCCGAAGGCGACATATATATAACATCCCTTGTCGCCGGTGGTCAGCTGGATCAGCGTGCCATCGTATCGGAGCAGCACGCTTTGCACCCAGCGGATGTAGGCGTCGAGTGTCGTGCCCGCATTATCGTCATGGTCGTAATCGATCCCGTCGAATTTGAGAAAAAGCATTGCAGCGGGGCGCAGCTCGGCCACAAATGTGCCTTGCCCGCTCAACAGCCGCTCATACACCGTCGGCCAGAGCCACGGTCGATGCTGCTCGGCAGATAAGGTGTCGCTCGTGGGCCAGGGCGCGGGCTCCGCCTCAACCAATAGCTGATTGATCACGGCGCCATCGCTTGCGGAGTGTATCGCGCGCCCGCCGACGGCCACAGCCGTGCGGGCCAGCATGTCGGCGGTGACTTGATCGACACGCACCTCGCCTCTGGCAGCTCGCTGCTCAAGGGCAGCCATGCGATCCAATGTCGAGCCGGCCATCACGTCTATCATCTGGATTGCGGGATCACCGACCAACATGCGCCGCACCGGGCCGCTCGCAATTGCGACTTTCATCGCCAATCTTACTGGCTCCCCGGGGGCAAGCTGGAGATGTGCGAATTGACGCATGCCCGCCTGCATCTGCAGGGCGCAGGTGGTGGCGCGAAGCGCGGCGCGGTAGCCGTCTGTTCCGGTACCATCGTCGGCGGCAAACCAGCAGGTGATCGCATCGCCACTGAAGCCGACAATACTGCCGTGGTAACGCTCAACTGTAGCAGCAAGCAGGTTGTAGATATGGTTGAGCTGACGGGTGATCTCTTCGGCACCGCGGCGCGGCCCAAACACGCGAGCTAGCATTTCAGTCAATGGGGTGAAGCCGGAGATATCGGCAAACAGCATGGAGCCGATTGTTCGCTCGGCGAGCGATGTGCCAGTCGCAAGTGCGATCCGTCGGTCTATTGGAATATAAACGTCGAGCATAAGATTATAATTTCTAAAGAAGGCTCAACAGTACAAGTAGTGCAAACTTGGTATACTGATGGACATGGATTTTCCAATTCTGACTTTGCTTGATAGCGACGCCAGTGTGGCCTGGCTCGAACAGCATTTCCATCCCGACGGCTTTGGCTGTCCGCATTGT
>WNGB01014136.1_pt1 | contig 10695 bp, 7 predicted proteins | sample 5400681 | NCBI WGS metagenome assembly WNGB01 (sample SAMN13153367, study PRJNA577476) | soil metagenome | isolation source: 115 cm soil or saprolite under grassland replicate 2 | place: USA:California | collected 2016-06-15 | reverse complement strand
AGCGCCAGCTGCCAGTCCAGCAGCACCAGGATGACGGCGATCCCGACCAGGGTGATGACGCTGGTGATGAAGGTGACCAGGCCGTCGGTGACCAGGTCGCTCATGGCGTCGATGTCGTTGGTCATCCTGGCCACGACCCGACCGGTGCGCTCGTGCTCGTAGAAGTCGAGCGAGAGCGTCTGCAGGTGGCCGAAGAGCCTGCTGCGCACGGCGTACAGCACCCGCTGGCCGACCGCGGCGACCGTGAGGATCTCGACCCGCCCGGCGAGCAGCTGCACCCCCGCGAGGAGGACGTACGCGATCGCCACCCGGTCGAGCACCTCCAGGCGCCGCGGCACCACGCCCCGGTCGATGGCGACCTTGACCAGGTAGGGCATGGCCAGCCCCGCGGCGCTCTGGGTCAGCACGGCCAGAGAGCCGACCACGAGCAGGCGGCGGTGCGGTCGGACCAGCGGCCACAGCCAGGCCCGCCCCTGCCGCCCGGAGCGCGTTCCCCTGCGGTTCCCCGGACCCCTGCCGATCCACCGGCTCACGAGGCGACCTCCTCGGCCAGGCTGTCGACCCCGGCGCTGGCGCTGACCAGCACCGCCCGGTAGCGCGGCTCGCGGCGGACGAGGTCGGCGTGGCTGCCCTGGGCGACCAGGCGGCCGCGGTCCAGCAGAACGATCCGGTCGGCCAGCTCGAGGCTCGCGCGGCGGTTGGCGACCAGCAGCACGGTGGCGTCGCCGAGGGCGCCGGTCAGCCCCTGCAGGATGGCGGCCTCGGTGGCCACGTCCACGTGGGAGAGGGCGTCGTCCAGGATGAGCACCCGTGGCTCGGCCAGCAGGGCCCGTGCCAGGGCCACCCGCTGGCGCTGGCCGCCGGAGAGCGTGTAGCCCTGCTCGCCGACGATCGTGTCGAGCCCGTCGGGCACCGCCTCCAGGACGTCCAGCGCGGCCGCCGCCTCGAGGGCCTCGAGCACCCGCTCGTCGCCGGCGTCCGGCCGGGCGAACGCGACGTTGTCGCGCAGCGTCGCCGAGAACAGCTGCGGCTCCTGGTGCACCACGGCGATCGCGCCGCGCAGGGACTCGAGCGCGAGGTCGGTCACGTCGTGGCCGTCCACGAGGACCCGCCCGGCGCTCGGCTGGTACAGGCGCGGGATGAGGGCGGCGAGGGTGGACTTGCCGGAGCCGGTGCCGCCGACCAGCGCCACGCGCTCGCCCGGCCCGATCGCCATGGTCACCTCGACCAGGCTCGGACGGCCGGACTCCGCGTAGCGGAAGCTCACGTCGTCGAAGAAAACGCGGGCGCCGCGCGACCCGGCGCCGGACTCGGCCAGCGGCGTGGCGCCCGGCCGGTCGGCGATGCCCGGCGGCCGGTCGATCACTTCGAACACCCGTTCCGCGCTGGCCGCCGCGCGCTGCGCGAAGCCGAACAGCATGCCGAGCGACTGCAACGGCCATACCAGCATCACCAGGTAGGAGTTGAACGCCACCAGCGTGCCGAGGGTGATCTGGCCGTCGACGGTGAGCCGGCCCCCGTACCAGAGGATCGCCGCCAGGCTGAGCTGGGGCAGGGCGGCGAGCAGGGGAGAGTAGAAGCCGCGTAGGCGGGCCGCGCGCAGGTTCTCGTCGAGCAGCGCCCGCGCCTCGTGCTGCAGCTTGGCGCTCTCCTGCGCCTCGCGGCCGAACGCTTTGACCACGCGGACGCCCGCGGCGTTCTCCTCCACCACCGTGGTCAGGTCGCCCTCCTTCTGCTGCACCCGCCAGTAGACGCGGTGCAGGCGCCGGTTGAAGCGCAGCGCGCCGTAGATCAGCGGCGGAGCGAGCCCGAGCGCCACGATGGTGAGCCGCGTCGACAGCGTCCACATCTGCGCGGCGGCGATCCCGAAGGTGAGCACGTTCAGCACGCTGAATACGAGCCCCCAGGAGAGGAAGTAGCGCACCGAGCGGATGTCGGAGGTCGCCCGCGACAGCAGCTGGCCAGTCTGGATCTGGTCGTGCCAGCCGGGCTCGAGCGCGAGCAGGTGGCGCGCGAGGCGGTTGCGCAGGTCGTACTCGACGTCGGTGCCGACCCGGCCGGAGACATTGCGGCGCAGGCCGCCGAGGACCCAGCGCAGCAGCGCGAGCGCCAGCAGCAGGCCGGTCTCGCGGCCGAGCACCCCCTCCTCGCGCCTGGTGAGCCCGTCATCGATGATGGTCCTGGTGACCAGCGGGATGACCGTGGTGATGGTCATCATCGCCACGCCCATGGCGAACGCCAGCAGCGACCGCCGCCAGTAGGGGGCGAGCAACCCCACGATGCGCCGCAGGGCGGCCATGGCGAGGCCGTCCGGGGGTGGTGTGCTCGAGTATCCGGGCAGGGGCCTCCCTCCACTGGGCTCGCTGGCGTCGTCGCCTCTTCAACGTACTTACGGAGTGAGACAATCCGCACCGCCATCGCGGTGTCTGCTGCTGCCGTATGGGACTGGTACGTGGCGGGTTTCCGTGGGGGCCAGCCAGTCCCCCGACGGGCTCAAGGCCCGCTCGTCGCCTGTGACCGGAGGGCGTGGCCGGAGATCCGGTGGTCGTGTTAACGTGGCACTACGTGGCAGTACCTACAGATTTTTGATCTAGAACACAATTACGAAGTGAGGTCGGCGGTGGCGGCTTCCTACCAGCCCACGGAGCGGACCAGGCTCAGGCGCCTTCCCGAGCGGGGGGCCTACGACCGCGCGACGGTGCACGCGATCCTCGACGAGGGGTTCCTGTGTCACGTCGGCTTCGTCGTGGACGGTCAGCCCTTCGCCGTCCCCACCAGCTACGCCCGCGTGGGCGAGACCCTGTATCTGCACGGCTCCAGCGGCAGCCGGCTCGGCCTGCGGCCAGGCATGGACGTGTGCGTGACCGTGACGCTGCTCGACGGGCTGGTGCTGGCCAGGGCCGCGTTTCACCACTCCTTCAATTACAGGTCCGCGATGGTGCTTGGTCGCACCCGCCTGGTCACGGATCCGAAGGAGAAGGACGATGCGCTGAGCGCGTTGGTCGAACACATCGTGCCGGGCCGCGGAGCGGATGTCCGGCCTGGTGACGGCAAGGAGCTGGCCGCCACCGCGGTGCTCGCCCTGCGGCTGGAGGAGGTCTCGGCCAAGGTCCGTCGCGGCGACCCGAAGGACGACGAGGAGGACTACTCGCTGCCCGTGTGGGCCGGGGTTCTGCCCTTTGCCGTCGTGCCGGGTAGCCCTGTAGCAGATTCTCGCCTGGACCCCACCGTCAGCGTGCCGCCCTATGTGGCTGCCTGGCATCGCGGAGGCTCAACCACCGGCCACGATCTCTGCGAAGCGGAAGGACCCGAGGGTTGATGAGTTTTGAGCTTGAGGGGCCGGTCCTTGAAGGCGCGCTCGTGCGCCTGGAGCCACTGGACCATCGCCATGCGCCGGACCTGGCTGTGGCGGCGGAAGAGGACCGGAGCTCGTATGGATTCACATGGGTGCCGACGGCGGCCGAGGTCGGACAGTACATTGAAGCGCAGCTCGCCCGTGCCGCGACGGGGAGGCTCGCTCCGTATGCGCAAGTGGCGAAGTCATCGGGGCGGGCAGTCGGGGTCACGGCCTACTGGGAGCCACGGTTGTGGCCGGCCCGAGGCCATTTGTGCGCGATCGAGGTCGGTTTCACTTGGCTTGCGGCGTCGGCCCAGGGCACTGGACTAAATGTTGAGTCCAAGCTGCTGTTGTTCGGCAATGCGTTTGAAAATTGGGACGTGGCCCGAGTCGATCTGAAGACGGACGCACGGAATAGCCGCTCTCGTGCCGCGATCGAGGGCGTGGGCGCGCGGTTCGAAGGTGTTCTACGAAATTGGTCCCAGTCATGGGCACCAGGCGAAGACGGCCGGCTCCGCGACTCCGCGATCTACTCAATTATCGCAACGGAGTGGCCGGACTGTCGGTCGAGGCTGGAAGAGCGGTTGGCCAGGATACTGGAGCGTCGTGGAGCCAGGTAGCGTCCTGGCCCACGCCGAGTCGCACGAGGCGCTCAGAACAGGTTGAGGGGGTTGAGGCTGTTGGGCCGCGGCAGGTGGAAGGTGTCCCAGCCGACGCCGGCGAGGAAGGCCTGCATGAGCGCGAAGCCCAGCGCCACGGCCACGATCGCGCCGACGGTCTTGTGGCGGCGACCGAAGGCGGCCAGCGTGCCCACGATCCCCATGGCCACGAGCAGCACCAGGTAGCCGAGCGTCGTGCGCAGGCTGGGCAGGGGGCTCTGGCCGAGGGTGTAGACGCCGACGGCGCCGAGCGCGAAGCCGCTGATGGAGCGGTTGCGACCAAGGAGCGCGGCGCCCGCCAGCGCCACCAGCGCCGGCGTGGTGATGCGCACGCTGCTGACCGGCTCGTCGACCGTGAGGCTGGCGAAGGTCACCGCCGCGAACGCGGCCACCAGGGCGAGGTCGCGGACCAGGCCGCCGGGCAGCAGGTCAGCCAGGACCGTGCCGCGCTGGTAGGTGCGCGGGGCGGCCCGCTCCCGCTCCTCCGGGGCCCGGCGGCGCTCCTCGATCGCCTGGTCACGGCCGTCCCCCGGCGAGTCACGCTCAGCGTCCCGCTCGGGCCAGGGGGGCGCTGCGGCCGAACGGGCGGCCGCGAGCTGCGGAGTCTGGTCCTGCGCCGCCCGCGCCAGCGCCACGGGCACGATGGCCGGCCCGGCCACCGGCACCGCTGGCGCCGGTGGGACCCGCGGCATCATCCAGGTGCGCTGCACGACCTCGGTGGCCGCGCTGACCGGGTCGTGGTCCGCCCCGCCGACGAGCCGCGCCAGCAGCGTCCGCGCGGTCGGGCGCCGCTGCGGCTCCTTGTCCATGGCGATGAGCACGGCCTCGAGCAGGCGCCCGCCGATGCCCTGGACGTCCGGGTCCTCGTGCAGGATCCGGTGGGCGATGGTGCCCACCGCGCCGCGGCCGAAGGGCGGGTGGCCGGTGGCGGCGAAGGTCACAAGGCCGCCCCAGGCGAAGATGTCGCTGGCCTCGGAGGCGCGGCCGCTCTGGAGCTGCTCCGGCGAGAGCCAGTTGACCGAGCCGATCACCTTGCCGGTCTGCGTGAGCGTGGTGGCGTCGACGGGCCGGGCGATGCCGAAGTCGATCACCTTCGGGCCGGCCTCGGACAGCAGCACGTTGCTCGGCTTCAGGTCGCGGTGGATCACACCGGCAGCGTGGATCGCCTCCAACGCCTCGGCCACGCCCACCGCGAACGCTTCCAGCCGCTTGCCGGCCAGCGGCCCGCCCTCATCGACCGCATCCTGCACGGTCGGCCCGGCGACATACTCGGTGACGTAGTAGGGTCGTCCGGCGTCGAGGTCGGCGTCCAGGACCCGCGCGGTGCAGAAGCCGGCAACGCCGGAGGCGGCGCGCACCTCGCGCCGGAACCTGGCACTGAGCTCGCGGTCGCCGGCCCGGTCGGAGCGGATCACCTTGACAGCCACCAGCTGGCGGTCGGGCCCCTGGCCCAGGTACACCACGCCCATGCCACCACCGCCGATCCGGCTGAGGATCGTGTACGGCCCGAGCTGCCTCGGGTCCCCGGACCCGAGCGGTGCGGCGCTGCTCATTTCAGCACCTTACCAACTCCTCGCCCAGATGATCCGGTCCGGCGTGTCCGAGCCGCTTCCGCTCAGCGCGACTGGGCTGGGGACTCCTCGCCGGCGGTGCCGCTGGCCGCGTGGCCGGTCGCGCCCACGGGCTGCTGGCGGCCGGGGACGCGGCCGAGGATCTCGTCGACGTCGGTGCCGTCGACGGTCTCGCGTTCCAGCAGCAGGGCGGTCAGGCGGTCGAGCGCGTCGCGGTTGGCACGGAGCACGTCCAGCGCGCGCTGCTCGGCCTCGCGCAGCAGCTTGGAGACCTCCTCGTCGATGACCCGCTGGGTCGCCTCGGCGTAGGGCCGGCTGCGGACCTCCTCGCCGCCCAGGTACATCGGGCTGCCCGAGGCGAAGCCGACCGGGCCGAGGGCCTGGCTCATGCCGAACTCGCGGATCATCCTGGTGGCCAGGTCGGTGGCGCCGGCCAGGTCGTTGGTGGCGCCGGTGGAGCCCTCCCTGAAGACCAGCAGCTCGGCGGCGCGGCCACCGAGGCGGATCGCCAGGGAGTCCTTGAGGTAGCCCTCGGAGTACAGGTGGCGCTCGTCCACCGGCAGCTGCTCGGTGACGCCGAGGGCCTGGCCGGCGGGCAGGATGGTGACCTTCGCGACCGGGTCGCCGTGGGTTGCCAGCGCGGCGACCAGGGCATGGCCGGACTCGTGCACGGCAACGGCGCGCTTCTCGTCGGGGAGCAGGGCGTTGGAGGACTCGCGCCGCCCGAGCAGGAGGCGGTCCCTGGCCTCGGAGAAGTCCAGGGCGGTCACGGTGGTGCGGCCGCCGCGGACGGCGTAGATGGCGGCCTCGTTGACCAGGTTGGCGAGGTCGGCGCCGGAGAAGCCCGGGGTGCTGCGCGCGACGACGTCCAGGTCCACGTCGGGGCCCAGCTGCTTGCCGCGGGCGTGCACGGCGAGGATGGCGCGGCGCTCCCGCTGGGTGGGCAGGGGGATGACGACCTGGCGGTCGAAGCGGCCAGGGCGCAGCAGGGCGGGGTCGAGCACCTCGGGGCGGTTGGTGGCGGCGATGACGACGACGCCGGTGGTGGGGTCGAAGCCGTCCATCTCGGACAGCATCTGGTTGAGGGTCTGGTCGCGCTCGTCGTTGGAGACGACCTGGCCGCCGCGGCGCTGGCCGATGGCGTCGATCTCGTCGATGAAGATGATGGCCGGGGCGCGCTTGCGGGCGTCGGCGAACAGGTCGCGCACCCTGGCGGCGCCGACCCCGACGAACATCTCGACGAAGGAGGAGCCGGTGACCGAGATGAAGGGGACGCTGGCCTCGCCGGCGACGGCTCTGGCGATCAGGGTCTTGCCGGTGCCGGGAGGGCCGACCATGAGCACGCCCTTGGGGCCCATGGCGCCGGCGCGGCGGTAGCGGTCGGGGTTGCGGAGGAAGTCCACGACCTCGGTGACCTCGCGTTTGACGCCCTCGTAGCCGGCCACGTCGGCAAAGGTGGTGGTGGGCCGGTCGGTGTCGTACACGCGCCCGCGCTGGCGGCCGATGCCGCCGATCGCGCCGAGCTGGCGCCGGGTCGAGCGGCCCAGGTAGATGAAGAAGCCCAGGAACAGCAGCGCGGGGAGCAGGCTCAGCAGCACCGTCAGGAAGGAGCTCTGCGCGCCGACCGCCTTGTACGGGACCTTGTGCTGCTCCAGGAGCTGCGTGAACTGTGGGTCGGTCAGGTTCACCGGATAGCTGGAGGTGAACTTGGTCCCGTCGGTCAGCACGCCGGTGATGTGCCCGTCCTGGCCGATCTCCATCGACTTGACCTGGCCGGCGGCGATCTTGTCCTTCAGCTCGGGCTGGTAGTTGAGCGTCACCTCGTTCCCGCCCATGCGGCCCGGCCAGAGCAGCAGGATCGCCAGGGTGAGCATGATCCCGATCCACGGTAGCCAGACCCGCCACCTCGGCGGGGGCGGAGGGGGCGGCGGTGTCGGCGGCCGGTCCGGCGGTGGCGGCTTGGCCTGGTTGCTCAGGTGCACCCTCTGGTGCGGACCCTCCAACATCGTGGGCTCCTCGCAAACGGGCAGATTGCACCCCCCACGGTAGCGCCCGCGGCTCGGAAACGGTACGGGCGTCAGCCGGTGTAGGGCACGCGACGGTCGGCCGGGACGTCGGTCAGCCGCGGGTTCTGCTTGTCGCGGTCGGAGAGGATCGGCTCCGGGTCCGGCCAGACGATGCCGAGGTCGGAGTCGTTCCAGGCGATCCCCAGCTCGTCAGAGCCGTCGTACTCGTTGGTGACGAGGTAGGTCATGGTCACCTCGTCGTGTGCGTAGAAGCCGTGCGCGATCCCCTCCGGGATGTAGAGCGCCAGCTCCTCGCCGCCCCCGAGCTGCACGCTGGTGTGCTTGCCCTCGGTCGGCGAGGCGATCCGGGTGTCCACCAGCACCGCCGTCACCCGGCCGGACTGCACGAACCACAGATCGGCCTGGCGGCGGTGGTAGTGGAGGCCGCGCAGCACCCTGGGCGCTGAATCGGAGCGGTTGGCCTGGACCATCGGCTTGGCGAACGGCAACCAGGAGGCCCTGTAGGTCTCGAGGAAGCGGCCGCGCAGGTCCGCGACCGGCTCCACTCGGATCAGCCATACCCCCTGGATCTCACTGGACTCGAACACGTCGGCCAACGCGCACCTCCCCCGGGCAGTACTCGCGGCCTGGAGGCTACACACAGGTCGGCGGTTCGCCAAGCAGGGGTCGTGAACGTAGCCCCTCTAGGTGGTATGGAACCGTGCCGAAGTAGTACTACGAGCCGGTACGGAAGCGCTCGAGGTCATGCCGTCGCATTACGACTTCAGCGAGTGGGCTGTTTGCCTGTTCCGTTCCGGTCCTGCTCGAGCCGCTCACTCCTTCCGGGACGGACACCAATGCCCGATGCCGCTGCCGCGCTGGTGCTCTTCCGGCTGGGCGGCCGCGGCTATGCCTGCCCACGCGACAAGGTGCGCCAGGTGGTCGACGTGGGCGCTGGCCAGCCGACGGTCCCCGGCCTGGAGCCGTCGAGCCTCAGCGCGCTCAGGGGCGCGCAGCGGCCACTGCCGCTGGTGAGCCTGCGCGTCGCCCTCGGCCTGCCGGAATTCGGGCCAGAGGGACGCATCCTGGTGGTCATCACCAGGCACGGTCCGGTTGGCTTCCTGGTCGACGAGGTGGAGCGCGTGCTCGAGGTGGACCCGGCGACCACCCGCGTCCGCGAGAACCGCCTCGGCGCCGGCTACGTCGTCGGCACGGTCGAGGCCGTCGGCACCACCTGGCTGCTGGTCGACTTCGAGGCGATACGGCTGCTGACGAGCCTGCGCCGCCGCTGAGCCGCCGCGCTGGCGTCAGCCTGGTTGCGCCTGGCTCTCGCGCAGGCTCTCCACCATCCTGAGCAGCGCCAGCGGCGAGAAGGGCTTGGTGAAGTAGTCGTCGGCGCCGGCCGCGAGCCCGCGGTCGCGGTCCCGCTCCTGGGCCTGGGCGGTCAGCATCACGACGACGATGCCACGGGTGTCCGGGTCGGCCTTGAGCTGGCGGCAGACCTCGATGCCGTCGAGGCGGGGCATCATGATGTCGAGCAGGACCAGGCTGGGGCGCTCGAAGCGCGACACCTCGAGCGCCTCCGCGCCGTCGGCCGCCTCGAGGATGACGTAGTCGTCACCCTCGAGGGTGACGTGGACCAGGGCGCGGACGGCCGGCTCGTCGTCGGCGATCAGGAGCTTCATCGATGCCCTCTGGAGTCGGAGCCGTTCCGCAGCGGCAGCGTGAACGAGAACATCGAGCCCTTCCCCGGCCAGGACTCCGCCCAGATCCTGCCGTCGTGCATCTCCACCAGCCGCTTGGTGATGTACAGGCCGAGGCCGGTCCCGCCGGCGCGGCGGACCTCGTCGCGGTCGACGCGGTAGAACTTCTCGAACAACTGGCTCATCTCGCGAGGGCTCATGCCGATCCCCTCGTCGCGGACGTTCACCTGCACGAACTCCGCGTCGTGCCGCACGGAGACGACCACACCGCCTCCGCCGGGAGAGTACTTGATCGCGTTGCCCACCAAGTTGGTCAACACCTGTTCCACCTTGTCGGGATCGCCCCAGACCAGGGGCAGCGGAGCCGGCACCTCGGCGCGCAGGTCGTGTCGCGTCGCCATGGTGCGGAAGGGCGACAGCACGCGCTCGACGACGCACGCGAGCTCGATCGGGCGCGGGTCGATCACCAGCCGGCCCGACTCCATGCGGGAGACGCTCAGGAGGTCGTCGATCAGGCGGGCGAGGCGACGGGATGCCTCCAGGATCTCGGCCGCGGCCGAGCGCTGGCGCTGCGGCGTCATGTTGTCCCGCAGCGCCAGCAGCTCGGCGAAGCCGTGGATCAGGGTGAGCGGGGTGCGTAGCTCGTGCGAGACGGTGGAGATCAGCGCCGACTTGACCTCGTCGATCTCCCGCTCCGGGGAGACGTCGCGGACCACGTCGACCGCGCCCATGACGCGGCCGCGCGGATCGAGGATCGGTGCCGAGCTGACCGCCACAGGCACCCGCCCGCCGTGGCGGCCCGTCAGGTTGACGCCGAAGCCCTGGTCCGCCGCTGGCCGTCCGGTGACGATCGCCCTGGCGCGCGGGCGCTCGTCGGGCGGGATGGGAGCTCCCCGGTCGTCGCAGACGGCCAGGACGTCGCCGGACGAGCGGCCCCGCGCCAGCAGCTCCGTCCAGCCCGACAGCGCCTCCATGGCACGGTTCATGGCGGTGACGCGGCCATCGGGATCGGTCAGCAGCACGCCGTCGGCGATGGCGTAGAACACGGCCTTGGCCTCGCCCGCGGCCCGCACCACCTCCTCGTAGCGCAGCAGCGCCACCAGCGCGCCGGCGAGCTGGTTGCCCGCCAGCCCGAGCAGGGCCTCCTCCTCCTGGTCGAGCGTGCGCGGCTCGGTCCAGAACAGCCCGAGCAGCCCGAGGAAGGTGCCCTGGGAGCCGAGGAACGAGCCCTGCGACACCAGCGGCACCAGCGCGCACGCCTGCACCTTCATGTAGCCGGCCAGGCTCCGCAGAGGCTGGCTGAGCGGATGGCGGTCGAGGTCGCCGATGCAGACCACCTTGCCGGCGCGCAGCGCCGCCATCGGCAGGAAGGTGCGGATCTCCTGGTCGACATCGACCATCCGCTCGGCCACGTCGTCG
>WNGB01014133.1_pt1 | contig 10696 bp, 8 predicted proteins | sample 5400681 | NCBI WGS metagenome assembly WNGB01 (sample SAMN13153367, study PRJNA577476) | soil metagenome | isolation source: 115 cm soil or saprolite under grassland replicate 2 | place: USA:California | collected 2016-06-15 | reverse complement strand
CGGCTGCCGCTGCGGTCGACCTCGTGGTCGACGACGCTGCGTCGATCGAGACGGCGGCACCGCAGCCGGCGAACGTCCTTCGTCTCCCCGGTTCGGTGGCCGAGATCGACGCCAGCCCCGAAGGGCCGGAGATCGGTGCGTTCTTCGACGTCGACGGCACGCTCGTGGCGGGATACACCGCGTCGATCCACATGCGCGAGCGGCTGCGGCGGCGCGAGGTGACGCCGGGCGAGATCGTGCGGACGCTCATGGTCGGTGTCGGTTACGGGCTCGGGCGCGCGGAGTTCGAGGACCTGTTCACGCTCGCCGCCGAGACGATGAAGGGACGCGTCCTCGACGACCTCGACGAGATCGGCGAGCGCCTGTTCCAGCAGAAGATCAGCGACCGTCTCTACCCGGAGATGCGCGAGCTCGTGGCCGCCCACGTGCGCCGGGGCCACACGGTCGCGCTCAGCTCGTCGGCCTCCAGCTTCCAGGTGGAGCCGATCGCGCGATACCTCGGCATCGACAACGTGCTGTGCAATCGCTTCGTGCTCGCCGACGGGGTGCTCACGGGAGACGTCGAGCGCCCTGTGCCGTGGGGTGCCGGCAAGGCGAACGCGGTGCAGCGCTTCGCGAGCGAGCACGGTGTCGAGCTGCGGCGCAGCTACTTCTACGCCGACGGCGACGAGGACACCGGGCTGATGTACCTCGTGGGCCACCCGCGGCCCACGAACCCGGGCAAGCGGATGGCCAGCGTCGCGGCGCGCCGGGGGTGGCCGGTGATCCGGCTCACGAGCCGCTCCGCCGGCGGACCCCGACCGCTCCTGCGCATGCTCGCCGGCATGGGATCCATCGTGCCGACAGCGCTCGGAGCCGCCGCGATCGGTGTGGTGACGCGCAACCGGCGCAACGCGATCAACGTGCTGTCGTCGTGGCCGCGCACGCTGCTCGCGCTCAATCGCGTCAAGCTGAACGTGGTCGGCAAGGAGCACCTCACCGAGCAGCGCCCGGCGGTCTTCATCTTCAACCACCGCACGAGCTACGACGCCATGATGGCCGCGGCGTTGGTGGGCCGCGACTTCACCGGCGTCGGGAAGAAGGAGCTCGAGAACGCACCGATCATCGGCCAGGTCGGCAAGCTCATGGACGTCGCCTTCATCGACCGCGCGGACTCGAAGGCGGCCGTCGCCGCGCTCAAGCCGATCGAGGATGCGGCCAAGAAGGGCCTGTCGATCCTCATCTCACCCGAGGGGTCACGACTCGACACGAAGTCCGTCGGCCCGTTCAAGAAGGGCGCGTTCCGGATCGCCATGGCAGCGGGTCTGCCCATCGTGCCGATCGTGATCCGCAATGCCGAGTCGGTCGGCGGCCGGAACTCGACGACGCTCGTGTCGGGCACCGTCGACGTCGCCGTCCTACCGGCGATCCCCATCGAGGAGTGGACGCTCGAGAACCTGAACGAGCGGATCGACAGCGTGCGCCAGCTCTACGTCGACACGCTCGAACACTGGCCCGGGTGACGTCGACCTGGCGGCGGTGCGCGCGGCGCGCGCGTCTATGCAATTGATCCGCAGGACTTGCGCGGGCCGCGAGATCGTTGGTGAGCCGCGTGAGGTGACGCCGGCCGGTGTGGTCAGCTCATGCGGTGGCGGCCCAGGCGTCGGGGAAGTGGCGGTCGTGGACGGCGATGGCGGCGGCCATGACCCGCTGGCCGTGGGGAGTGACGCGGTAGAGACGCCGCCGGGGGACCTTGGCGACGAGGCCGTGGCCGCGGAGCTTGTTGATGAGACGGCCGGTTCGTTGGCAGCGTCGGCGGGCTTCGGTGTGGTCGGCGGCCGGTGGCGGGGGAGCCCTGGGCGGTCAGCGACGGCGGCGCTCCGCGACTACGCGCCGCCCTTGATGAAGTGCAGCCAGCAGAAGCGCTCGGCCGGGTGGTCGGCGCCTTCCTCGGTCACGTCGCCGTGCATCCATCCCATCGACGTGTCGGCCGCGGGGACCGAGACGTTCCCCGTGCTCACGTAGCGGAACGTCCGCCCGTCGAACCGCAGCAGGGCGCCGACCGGCTGACGGCGCCCGTTGCGCTCCTGCCACGTGACGTCGTGGTCGAGCGTCGTCGCGACGACCGGGTCCTCGCCGTCGCGGTGGAACGCTCCCACTCCGAACCCCGGGTCGCGACCGGCGACGGCCCAGCCCCGCTCGCGGCGCCCGTCGTCGTGGACACCGGCCCACCACCACCAGAGGTGCTCGAAGCGGAACGCGCTCGACTGGCGCCAGGTCACGCCGTGGTCGTGGTAGCTGCGGTCGTACCCGCCGAACCCCGTCACGGACATGCCGTCGACGACGCCAGTGGCGCGGTAGAGCGCGCTCATGAACGCGTAGTCGTCGGGTCCGCCCGCCACCCGGCGTTGGAGCGACGAGCCGAGCGAGGTGAGCGTGAGGTCGAGCCACTCGCCCTCGATCCAATGGATCGTCGCGGGCGCGAGCGAGATCGCGAACCGCGGAAACGCCGGGTTCATCCCGCGGATCTCGTGCGTCGCGCCCGCCGGCTCGTAGTGGATCGGCCCGGTGTAGAGGGGATCGACCCCAGGCGCTGCCATCTGGCGCACGAGTGGCCACGACCAGACGTCGCGCGTGAGCTCGAAGCCGTAGTAGACGCACGTCGTGCCGACCTCGTGCTCGCGCATCACGGCGAAGCGCTGGCCGCTGGCCGTGGACAAGCCGGCGGTGAGCCACCCGTTCGTGAAGCCGAGGCCCGGGAACGTCGCGGCTCGGCGGCCGTAGTCCTCGAGCGTCGGCTCGTAGAGCCGGCAGTCGGCCACGAAGGCGCCGGCACGTGAAGCGATCACGGGCGGGGTCGCTCGACGCGAGCGCGCGCGTCGAGCCTCGCCGAGCTCGAGTGCCGTGCCATCCGCGTCGATCATCGCGCCGGTCGCAGGCTCTCGCGCCGTCGTCGGGCGGCGAAGCCTCGGTTGAGCGAACGGGAAATCGGCGCCCTATTCTCCGACGGGCTCGGTCGTCGCCGGAAGGGGAGCACCATGCGTGCGTGGGTCGTCCAGGAGTTCGGCGCCGCAGGGGACGTCTTGAAGATCGAGGACGCACCCACTCGTGAGCCCGGGCCCGGTGAGGTCGTCGTCGACTACGCGGCCGCGTCGCTCGGCTTCGCCGACAACGTCGTCATCGCCGGCAACTACCAGATCCAGCCGCAGCCGCCGTTCACGCCGGGGTTCGAGGGAGCCGGCACGGTGTCGGCCGTCGGACCCGACGTGACGGGCGTCGAGCCGGGTCAGCGGGCGATCGCCCTCCCCGATCTCGGCGAGGGCGTGTTCCGCGAGCAGGGCGTGGCACCCGCTGTCCGGATCCACCCGATCCCGGACACGCTCCCGTTCGAGCAGGCGGCCGCCATGTTCGTGCCGTACCAGACAGCGATGCTGGCGCTGCATCGCCGCGCCCGGCTCGAGACCGGGGAGACCGTCGTCGTCCACGGCGCCGCCGGCGGCGTCGGCTCCGCCGCGATCCAGGTCGCGCACGCCCACAGGGCGCGCGTCATCGCCTGCGCGCTCAACGCCGAGCACGCACGGCTCTGCGAGAAGCAGGGCGCCGATCGCGGCGTCGACATGAGCAGCGAGGACTTCGTCGCCGTCGTCAAGGAGATGACCGGCGGGCGAGGCGCGGACGTCATCATCGACCCCGTCGGCGGTGACGTGTTCGAGCAATCCATCCGGTGCATCGCCCCCGAGGGCCGCCTCGTCGTGATCGGCTTCGCCGGTGGCGCGCCGGGCGAGCTGAAGCTCAACCACCTGCTCGTCAAGAACTTCTCCGTCGTCGGCTGCTTCTTCGGCCCCGGCGAGCTCACCGTGAGGCTCAACCGCGAGAACCACGAGCGGCTGATGCAGATGCAGGCCGAGGGCAAGATCACGCCGCTCATCTCAGAGGTCATCCCGTTCGAGGAGATCCCGGCGGCCCTCGCCAAGATCGCGGCCGGCGCCTCGTACGGCAAGATCGTCGCCACGATCTGAGTCGGGGGGGTGATGTGATGCAGCAGCTCAGCGGGTTCGACGCGACGTTCGTCTCGATCGAGAACCCGCGCACGCCGAACCACGTCGCGCTCTACTTCATCTACGACCCCACGACCGTACCGGGCGGAGGCGTCACGTGTGACGACGTGGTCGCGAACCTCGCCCGACGCGTCCACCTCGTCCCGCTGCTGCGTCTGAAGCTCGCGCGTGTGCCGCTCGACCTCGACGCGCCGTACTGGGTCGACGACGCCGACCGCGACCCGCCGCTGCGGCCGATGCGTTGTGCTGCCCGAACCCGGCACGTGGCGGCAGTTCACGACGCTGCTCGGCCGGCTCCACGCTCGGCCGCTCGACATGACGCGCCCGCTGTGGGAGTGCTTTGTGATCGAGGGGCTGAACGACGTGGAGGGCGTGCCGATCGGCGCGTTCGCGCTGCTGTTCAAGATCCACCACGCCGCGATCGACGGCAAAGCCGGCGTCGAGCTCATGAACGTGCTCCACGACCTGTCGCCGGATGCACCACCCCCGCCGCCCGCCCCCGAATGGCACCCTGCTCCGCCACCGTCGCCGGCGGAGCTCCTCGGGCGGGGCGCGGTGAACCTGATCCGGAGTCCGGTCCGGGTCGCGCGCGGGGTCGGCCGGGCCGTCCCGGGGTTCGGGCGCGCCCGTTCGGAGGTGCGCCGCGGCTCGCTGCAACGACCGCCACGGGGCGCGCCACCGACCCGGTTCAACGCGCCGGTGTCGGCACGTCGGGTCACGGACGCGTGCCGCGTCAGCTTGAACGGCCTCAAGCGCATCAAGGCGATCGTCCCGGGTGCCACCATCAACGACGTCGTGCTCGCGGTCTTCGCCGGGGGCCTGCGAGAGTACCTCGCGTCGAAGGGCGAGCTGCCGACCGAGCCGCTGGTCGCGATCATGCCGATCTCCGTGCGGACCGATGACGAGCGGGCGGCGATCGGCAACCGGCTCGCGACGACGACAGTGTCGCTCGCCACCGACATCGAAGACCCGGTCGAGCGCTTCCGCACCATCCGCGAGTCGACGGCGAACGCGAAGTCGTACGTCCAGGCGGTCGACGCGCGCGCGCTCTCGGAGCTCTCGAACCTCATGCCGGGGGCGCTCGTGGGCATCGCCTACCGAGCGGTCGGCCGGCTCGCGCAGCTCGGAGCGTTCGACCACGTGAGGCCGCGGGCCACGACGACCATCTCGAACACGCCGGGGCCGACGACGCCGCTGTACTTCGCGGGAGCGAAGCTGGTGACGTACGCCGGCATGGGGCCGATCTACGACGGTGGCGGGCTCATCCTCGGGCCCACGAGCTACTGTGACGACGTCAACTTCACGTTCACGTCGTGCCCGGAGATCGTCCCGGATCGCGAGTGGTTCGTCGAGTGCGTGCGGCGGTCGTTCCAGACCTTGCTCGCGGCAGCGCCTTCGACCGAGCGCGACGCGTCGACCGTGCCCGCCGGGTGACACAGCGGGTGCGGGACAGACCGAAGATCTGAGAGCGACACGATCGAGGGGGTTCGTGATGGTTTGGGTGCCGCCGGATGTCGTGACGGAGGCCGTGAAGGGACAGACCGTCGTGTCGCTGTTCCGCGACACGGTCGCGGAGCGAAGGGATGCCGTCGCCCTGCGATGGCGCGTTGGCGACGAGTGGCCGACGATGACGTGGAACGAGTACGCCGACCAGGCGCGCCGGGTCGCGACCGGGTTGCGGCGCTTGGGTGTGCGACAGGGAGACCGCGTGACCCTGATGCTCCGGAACCGCCCCGAGTTCCACGTGGTCGACGTGGCGGTGCTCATGCTCGGCGCGACACCGACGTCGATCTACAACACCAGCGCGCCCCCGCAGGTCCAGTACCAGCTCGAGCACGCGGAGTCGCCGGTCGCCATCGTCGATCGGCCGACGGCGCTCGAACGGGACCTCGCAGTGCGCGGCGACGTACCGACGCTGCGCCACGTGGTCTGCGTCGACGACATCAGCGAACTGGCCGACGCCGACGTGCTGACGTTGGACGAGCTGCTGCGCGACGAGCCCATCGACCTCGACGAGGCCGTGGCGACCGTGCGGCCCGACGACCTCGCCACGATCATCTACACGTCGGGCACGACGGGGCCGCCGAAGGGCGTGATGCTGTCGCACTTCAACGTCGTGTGGGCGCTCGAGGCGCAGCGCATGCACTGGGGCAAGGACTTCGTGCACAAGCGGGTGATCTCGTACCTCCCCATGGCGCACGTCGCCGACCGCCTGAACGGGCACTGGCACCCGGCGGCGGAGGGGAACGAGGTCACTGACTGCCCCGAGCCGTCGATGCTGGCGGAGTACCTGATGGTCGTGCACCCCCAGCTCTTCTTCGGGCCGCCGCGGATCTGGGAGAAGCTGTACGAGGGCGTCCTGGCTGCGTCGCGCGCCGACGGCGAGGGCGAGTTCGATCGCGCCGTGGAGCTCGGGACGCAGATGCGCGCCGCGCGGTTGCGGGGCGAGGAGCCGTCGCCGGAGGTAGCCAAGGCGTGGCACGAGCTCGAGCCGAAGGTGACGGAATGGAAGGAGACCGTCGGCCTCGACGCGCTCGAGATCGCCTACACCGCGGCGGCGGCCGTGAACCAGAAGGTGCTCGACGCCTTCAGCGCGTTGGGCACCCCGCTCGTCGACGGCTACGGGATGTCCGAGAACGCGTCGTCCTGCACGAACGAGGTGTGGGGACCGAAGCGCGGCACGGTCGGCCGCCCACTGCCCGGCGTCGAGCTGAAGATCGCGGAGGACGGCGAGATACTCACGCGCAGCGGCGGGGTGATGGTCGGATACCTCAGGGATCCGGACAAGACGCGCGAGGCGATCGACGAGGACGGCTGGCTGCACACGGGCGACATCGGTGAGCTCGACGAGGACGGATACCTGCGCCTCGTCGACCGCAAGAAGGAGCTGATCATCAACGCCGCCGGGAAGAACATCTCGCCGGCGAACATCGAGACGCTGCTGCGTGCGAACCCGCTGTTCGGGCAGGCGGTCGCGATCGGCGAGTCGCGCCGCTACATCACGGCGCTGCTGGTGCTCGACCCGCTTGCCGCCCCCGCGTGGGCGAAGGCGAAGGGCGTCGAGTTCACCGGCTTCGACGCCCTCGCCCAGCATCCCGAGGTGCAGGCCGCGGCGGCCGAGGTCGTCGCCCGAGCCAACGAGCAGCTGTCCCGCGTGGAGCAGGTGAAGCGCTTCAGCGTCCTTCCCGGCCCGTGGCTGCCCGACTCCGACGAGCTCACCGCGCTCATGAAGCTCAAGCGCCGCAACATCGTGACCAAGTACGCCGACGACATCGAGGCGCTCTACGCCGAGGAGGCGGTCGGGCAGGTGCAGTCCGCACCGGGCTCGTAGGGTCAGGCTCCTCCGTCGAGGAGCGCCTGCACGAGGGGTTCGCACCGTGCGACGACCGCCCCGGCGTCGCCTTCCGTGAGGGCGGGCGTGAACAGGACGCGCCGCAGCGACGCCAGACCCGTCAGCTGCGCGCAGATCAGCTCGGCGCGCAGCGTGGCGTCGACGCGAACACGCGGAGGTACGTGCCGCTCCAGCCGCCCTTCCTGCCGACCATCACGTGGTGCAGCCCGTCGAGCCCGAGGATGTCCATCGCGAGGCGGTAGAGGCGCTGGTTGGCCTCGCCGTGGTAGAGGCGGATGATCGAGCCTTCGGGGCCCGGCGCGGCCTGCCTGGCGTTGCGGGAGATGCCGGCGTACGTCATCGCCCGCAGCGCGGCGATCTCGGCGCGGGCCTCGGCCAGTCGCCGGGCGATCTCGTCGTCGTCGATCGCCGGGCGGCGGCCGTCGGGCCCGGTCGTCTCGGCCGCGACCTCGATGAGCTCCTCGACGGTGCGCGACATCTCGACCTGCTCCGCCATGAAGGCGGTGCCGCGCTCGAACGAGAGCGTCGACATGGCGACGCTCCAACCGTCGTTGATGTCGCCGACCACGTTCGCCAGCGGGATGCGCACCTCGTCGTAGAAGACCTCGCAGAAGTGGTGGGTGTGGGCCATCGTCTTGATGGGCCGGATGTCGATGCCCGGGAGTCGCATGTCGCAGATGACCCACGTGATCCCCTTGTGCTTGGGGACGTCGCGGTTCGTGCGCACGAGCAGCTCCTGGTACTCGGCGTCGTCGGCGTAGCTCGTCCAGATCTTCTGCCCGGTGACGACGAGCTCGTCCCCGTCGATCTCCGCGCGCGTCTGGAGGCTCGCGAGGTCGGACCCCGCGTCGGGTTCGGAGAACCCCTGGCACCACACGACCTCGCCCCGGAGGATCTTCGGGAGGTGGAAGGACTTCTGGTCCTCGTCAGCGCGCGCGATCAGCGTCGGGCCGGCGTGGTTGATCCCGACGAAGCACGTGCCGATGTAGGGCGCGCCGGCGAGGGCGTACTCCTCGTGCCAGATCATCTGCTGCACGAGCGAGAGGCCGCGCCCCCCGTACGCGCGCGGCCACGAGATGCCGGCCCAGCCGCCCTCGTACTGCTTCGCCTGCCACGCGAGGTCGTACGGCCGCATCTCGGGCCCGTCCGTGGGCCGCGGCTCGCGCGGCACGTTCTCGCGCAGCCACGTCCGTACCTCGTCGCGGAACGCGAGCTCGTCAGCCGTCAGATCGAGGTCCAACCACGGGCTCCTTCCGCGCCGCGCCGCAAGCCGCCAATCATATGACCTCGTGACCTGATTGTCCGCCAGCGAGGCGTGCGCACCCAGCCCGGGTCAACCGGCCGCCGTCCGATGACTCGCTCCGCGCCATCGGGATGCGTGCAGAGAAATCGTCGCCGGTTTATGGTTCGCGGCATCAGGTAGAGGTATCCCACGGGTCGTCAGCCGGAGGAGGAGCCCGTCATGCTGAAGCTCGCCGCGCCGCCGGTCCGTGTGGCGCGAGGCCCGTTGGCGGCCGCAGCACGCGGCGGCTACCGAGCCGGCTCGTTCGTCGCCGTGTCGGCGTCCCGCCCGGTCCGGCTCGGGCCCCGGCGAAACCCCGACGTCCCGACACGCCTGATGACACCGGGGCTGGCGGCGTCCGTGTTCCCCGCGGTGTCCTCGGTCTGCGCGGCCGTCGTGTCCGCCGTCTCCGTCGCGTCGTCGTCGTCGTCGCCGCACCCGGCCGCCACCAGCGACAACGCGACGACCACCATCAGCGCCAAGCGGCTGCGACTCCGTCGCTTCACGATGGACCCCCCGGGTGTCGGAGCAGCCGTCGCGTACCTGTCGCGCTCCCGTCGCCCCGAGGCGACGGCGTACACGGACGCGAACGGCCGCGAATCAGTGGCCGTCCTATATCCGGATGCAGGCCGCATGTCAAACCCGTCGACAACCCCGAACCCCGTCCCGAGCGGTGACACCTGTCCTGCTCCACGAGTGGGAGCTCGGATGCCTCCGCTCGTGCCGGGAGGCCGCTGGTTGACACCGGGGTCCCGGCGCCACATCCTGCGTTCGTCCCGTCGCGCGCCACGACCGAGGGTGAAGCCATGTGGCCGGGGTTCTACGCCAAGTCGACGCCTGACGCCGCGATCATCGTCGCCGACCGCGGCGAGACGGTGACGTACCGCGAGCTGGACGATCGGTCGAACCGCTCGGCGGCGCCCTGTCCGGTGTCGGTCGAGGAGCGGATCATCGAGTGGTGGGGACCGATCCTCTACGAGGTCTACTCCACCACCGAGGCCATCGGGGCGACGACGCGACGACGGTCCCGTTCGAGTACCTCAAGGACCCGGGGAAGACGGCGGCGACGGTGAGGGACAACGGGTGGGCCACCGTCGGTGACGTCGGCTACGTCGACGAAGAGGCTTTCTGTACCTCGTCGACCGGAAGCGCTTCATGATCGTCTCCGGCGGCGTGAACATCTACCCGCAGGAGGCCGAGAACGTCCTCGTCGTGCACCCGAAGGTGCGCGACGCCGCCGTCTTCGGCGTGCCGAACGACGAGATGGGCGAGGAGGTCAAGGCGGTCGCCGAGCCCATGGACCCGGCCGACGCCGGCGCCGACCTCGAGGCCGAGCTCCTGGCGTTCTGCCGCGACCGTCTGGCGCACTACACGTGCCCGCGCAGCATCGACTTCGCGGACGAGCTGCCGCGGGACGAGAACGGCAAGCTCTACAAGCGGCTGCTCCGTGACCGCTACTGGACCGGCACCGAGTCACGGATCGTCGTGTGACGGTGATGCGGCCGCCTGTCGACCTCGTCGCGCCGTCTTCGGCGAGGCGCGGGCGATGAGAGTGCGAGGCGGCGTGGACGTGTTCGTCGAGGCATGGGACGACCGCGTCGCGCTGTGGGAGGCGGCCCTCGCGGCTGCGCCGTGGGTCCCCTCGGCCCGACCCAACACGCTGTCGGACGTGACGCCGGCGTGGCTGCGGGAGGTCTTGGGCGCGCTCGTGCCGGGGGCGCGGGTCACCGCCATCGAGGTGGTCGGCGGCGACGACGGCACGACGAGCCGCCACCGCCTCGCCGTCGGGTGGAACCAGCGCGGCCGCGACGCCGGCCTCCCGACGCGCGTGTTCGTCAAGGCGACGTCCCGGGGGCCGCGGAACCGGGCGATGGTCGCCGCGCTGCGGATGTCGAACACCGAGGTCGACTTCTACCGGACCGTCCGCGACGAGCTTCCGTTCGACATGGCGCCCCACGCCTATGCCACCGTGAGCGGACGAGGGGGACGGTTCCTGCTCCTCCTCGAGGACATGGACGAACGGGG
>WNGB01014132.1_pt1 | contig 10696 bp, 10 predicted proteins | sample 5400681 | NCBI WGS metagenome assembly WNGB01 (sample SAMN13153367, study PRJNA577476) | soil metagenome | isolation source: 115 cm soil or saprolite under grassland replicate 2 | place: USA:California | collected 2016-06-15 | reverse complement strand
GGATTCTGGCGGGCCCGTTCGGCTCCATGTTCCTCGGCGACATGGGGGCCGAGGTGATCAAGATCGAGGAGCCGGCCAAGGGCGACGACACGCGCGGCTGGCCGCCGTTCGTCGGGGGCGAGGCAACCTACTTCCTGTCGGTGAACCGGAACAAGAAGAGCCTGACCCTCAACATGAAGGCCCCCGAGGGCCGAGCGATTCTCAAGAAGCTCGTCGCCAAGGCGGACGTGGTGGTTGAGAACTTCCGTCCCGGAACGATGGAGCGGCTCGGCCTGGGCTACGACAACCTGCGTTCGCTCAATTCGCGGCTCGTCTACTGCTCGATCTCGGGGTTCGGCGAGAGCGGTCCCGAGGCAACCCGTCCCGGTTACGACCTCATCGTCCAGGGGGAGTCGGGGATCATGGACATCACCGGGTTTCCCGACGGGCCGCCGGTCAAGGTCGGTAATTCCATCGCCGACCTCGTGGCGGGAATGTCGGCGGCGCAGGGCATCACCCTCGCCCTCCTTGCCCGCGAGCGGTCCGGCCGCGGCCAGAAGGTCGAAATCGGCATGCTCGACGTCGTGGCCTCGCTTCTGACCTACCAGGCGGGGCTGTACTGGAACGCCGGCGGCCGGCCCACCCGCCGCGGCAACCAGCACCCCTCCATCGTGCCGTACGAGGTGTTCCGGGCCCAGGACGCCTACCTCACACTGGGCGTCGCCAACAACTCGCTCTGGGAGAAGACTTGCCGCGCGCTCGGCCGCGAGGACCTAGCGCGCGACCCGCGGTTCGACAGCGAAGCCAACCGTGTCACCAGCCGCGACGCGCTCGTTCCGATCCTCAACGATCTCTTCGGAACCAGGCCGGCCGACGAGTGGCTGGGGCGCCTGAATCAGGCCGGCGTTCCCGTCGGCAAGATCAAGACGGTGGCGGAGGTCTGCGAGAGCCCGCACCTCAAGGCGCGCGGCATGGTGGTCAAGCTCCCGCATCCCAAGGCCGGCTCCATCACGGTGATGGGTGTGCCCGTCCGGCTCTGGGGCACGCCGGGTGCCGCGACCGTCCCGCCGCCGCTCCTGGGCCAGCACACCGACGAGATCCTCACGCGCCTCTTGCGGATCCCCAAGGCCAAGGTGGAGAAGCTGCGCGCGGCGGGTGTGGTGTAGTAGGTCATGCTCTTACTCCTCAACGTCCCGGCTCACGCTGTCACATGAAGGCCGCCAACAGCACGGCGCCCGCCGCCAGGATCGAGTCACGCCCAGAGCATGACTTGACACCCGGGCACCGGGGGCGGGATGATAGGAGGCCTATGTCGCGCGAGATCAAGATCTACGACACGACGCTCCGGGACGGCACCCAGGGAGAGGGCGTGGCCTTCTCCATGGAGGACAAGGTCCGCATCGCGCAGCGTCTCGACACCCTCGGGATCCACTACATCGAGGGCGGGTGGCCGGGCTCGAACCCCAAGGACCTACGCTTCTTCAAGCGCGTCCAGGACGCGGTGTTCAAGACCGCCAAGATCGCGGCGTTCGGCGCCACCCGTCGTCCCGGCACGCGGCCGCAGGAGGACGCGAACCTCCGGGCGCTGGTGGAGGCGGGCCCGCCGGTCGTCACCATCTTCGGCAAGTCCTGGGACTTCCACGTCACCTCGGCGCTCGGCACGACGCTCGAAGAGAACCTGGCGATGATCCGCGACTCCGTGGCCTATCTCCTCGAGCACTTCGAGGAGGTGATCTACGACGCCGAGCACTTCTTCGACGGCTTCAAGCGGAATCGCGACTACGCGCTCCGCACGCTGCTGGCGGCGGAGTCGGCGGGCGCCCACTGCGTCGTGCTCTGCGACACCAACGGCGGGAGCCTCCCGCACGAGATCGCGGGCATCCTCCGCGAGGTCAAGGGCGTGGTGAAGCCCGGCACGCCGCTCGGCATCCACGCCCACAACGACGCCGAGTGCGGGGTGGCCAACTCGCTGGCGGCGGTGGGCGAGGGCGTGAACCACGTGCAGGGCACCATCAACGGCTACGGCGAGCGCTGCGGCAACGCCAACCTCGTCTCCATCATCCCGAACGTGGCGCTGAAGATGGGGCTCGACTGCATTCCCAAGCAGAACCTGCGCGAGCTGCGCGACGTGTCGCGCTTCGTCTCCGAGCTGGCGAACCGCAAGCCCTGGGCGTCCCAGCCCTACGTCGGGGACTCCGCGTTTGCCCACAAGGGCGGCATCCACGTCTCCGCGGTGCTCAAGCACCCCGAGACCTATGAGCACATGGACCCCGAGCTGGTGGGCAATCGCCGCCGGGTGCTGGTCTCGGAGCTGGCCGGGCAGTCCAATATCCTCTGGAAGGCCCGCGAGTACGGGATCGACCTCGACAGGAACACCCCCGACGCCAAGCGCATCCTCGACACGCTGAAGCGGCTCGAGAACGAGGGCTTCCAGTTCGAGGGAGCGGAGGCGTCCTTCGAGCTGTTGATGGGGCGCGCGCTCGGCAATCACCGGTCGTACTTCGACCTCGACGGGTACCGCGTCATCGTCGAGGAGAACAACGGGGACGAGGAGCCGGTGGCCGAAGCCACGGTTCGCCTCAAGGTCAAGGGCATCCCCGAGCACACGGCGGCCTCCGGCAACGGCCCGGTCAATGCGCTGGATCACGCGCTCAGGAAGGCGCTCGAGGAGTTCTACCCCAACCTCAAGGAGATGTCGCTCCTCGACTACAAGGTGCGCATCCTCGACGAGTCCAAGGGCACCGGGGCCAAGACACGCGTGCTCATCACCTCCGGAGACGGCGACGAGACCTGGGGCACCGTGGGGGTCGCTGACAACATCATCGAGGCCTCCTGGCAGGCCCTGGTGGACTCCATCGAGTACAAGCTGCGGAGGGACGAGAAGAAAGGGCGGCGGTAAACTCCGGAGGGAGGCCCCTCGCCAACCGCGAGATCAGCGCGCGGCTCGACGAGGTCAACAGGAACGTGCCGCCGCCGGCGCTCTCGCGCTTCGGCGAGGTGCTTGCTAGAACGGACGAGGTCATCTAGGAGCGCGCCCGACTAATAGCCGTTCGAGCACCGGCGCCGCCGGGGCAGCCTTGCCGACTGCTGGCCTCGGACGGCGGGGCCCCAACCCCAGCCGCGTCCTACGGCTCGGATTTCCGGATCGCTCGCCTCGGACGGCGGGGCCCCAGCCCCTGCCGCGTCCTACGGCTCGGATTTCCGGATCGCTCGCCTCGGACGGCGGGGCCCCAGCCCCTGCCGCGTCCTACGGCTCGCACTGCGTCCTGGGGGAGGCCTCGGAGGCCCCCTCCTCCTGGCGGCGATGGTCATGCGGCGCCAGGGACGATGCGGAAGACGGGGTGGCGCGGCGCCTCGATGGCGAAGGCCTCGAGGTCCGACTCGGGGGTCACGTCGAAGAAGGACCGCGTGATCGGCACGCGCGCCACATACCGCTTCAGCACGGGCGCGCTCTCCGGAGCGCCCAGCTCGACGATCCTGACAGTCTCGGACTTGCCTCCGCGGCTCAGCGTCACTTGTCCCGCCGCGCGGGCGTTGCGGACCCAGGCCACCTCGCCGTACGGGGCGACGAGCCACCGCTCACCGGCGTCCTCGACGAGCGTCACCGGGGTCGAGTAGAGCTTCCCGGACCTCCGCCCACGCGCCGTCAGGAGGTACGTGGAGCGTGGCCCGAAACCGAGGTGGAGCAGCAGGCGCACAAGGTGGTTGACGAGGCGCCGCGCGGCTCCCAGGCGATAGGTTGCCGCCACGGGCTCTCAGCCCTGCGGGGAAAGGTCGAGCCCCGCCCGTTCCGCCGACTCGCGCGCCGCGGCGAAGAAGATTCCCCGCGCCATGAGTGCCGGGGAGGCCTGCGCTCGCGCCGCGTAGATCCGGGCCCGCGCGGCGTGCGCCTCACGGTTGGTGGGATCCACCACCGTCAGCCTGCGCGCGCGCTCGACCAGCGCGCCCGCGCCGCCGGCGAGCGCCGCGATCTCGCGCCCGAGCTCCGCCTCCGTCGCGGGCTTCAGATGCGAGGGCGCTCCCTCGCTCTGCCGCGTGGGACGGATGACGTCGCCCGGCGCCATGGCGCCCCGCCAGACGCGCTCGGCGAGATCCACGATCGCGCCCATGATCGTCGATTACACCACAACGTGACTCAGGGTGCCCGCCATATATGAGCCATAATGTCCCGCACGGCCCAGGTGCCGCACCAGACCTCCCGCATCTGGGCCTCGCCGAGGCCGGCGATGGCTTGCTTGAACCGGCCGAACGCGCTCTCGGCAAGGCCGAGGAGCGTCGTCTTCTCCGACATGAGAGCCCCCTCGGTCTCCGCCTTCAGCCGATGCCTCGGGGCGGGATGCGCTTGTAAAAGACCAGCTCGCGGGCGCCCTGGGGGAGGTTGTCGATGTGGCCGCTCGGGACGAAGCCGAGCGCCGCGTGCATTCGGATGGAGGCGGCATTCGTCTCCTCGGTGGAGGAGAAAAGGCGTGGGGTGGGGGAGATGGCCTCGACGGCCTTGAAGAACTCGCGCGCGATGCCGCGGCGCCGGAAGTCCTCCCGCACGACCACGAGCGACACGAGGGTGCACCGGAACCAGTCGGTGCGGTACGCGAGGAAGCCGACGATATCCTCGTCTGCGTCGGCCACGATGAGGTGATGACGCTCCAGGTGGGATTTGATGAACGCCCCCGCCCGCTCCTCGCCGATGGCGAGGGCGGCCAGCTCGGCGCAGGGCGTGGCATCGGCGAGGCGCGGCAATCGGATCTCGATCATAGCGGGTTCTGGCGGCGACGGCGCCCGCCGCAACTGTTATTATACGCGCATGCCCACCCTCGAGGTGAGCAGCCAGACCGTGCACTACGTCCAGACCGGCGGCGGCGCGCCCGCGCTCGTGCTGATCCATGGCGCGGGCGGCGACCACGGGACGTGGACGCGCCAGCTCGAAGGGCTCGCGGACTCGGCGACCGTCGTGGCTCTCGACCTGCCGGGCCACGGCGCCTCGTCGGGCGACGGCTGCCGCACCGTCGCCGACTACGCGGCGGTAGTCCGGCAGTTCCTCGTCGCGCTGGGACGGGGTCCCGTCGTGCTCGGCGGTCACTCCATGGGCGGCGCCATCTCGCAAGCGCTGGCGCTCACCGCGCCCGGGCTGCTCGAAGGCCTCGTCCTGGTCGGCACCGGAGCGCGGCTCAAGGTATTCCCCCGGCTGTTCGAGCTGATGGCGAAGGACTATGCCGAGGGTGTCGCCTTCGTCACCGGGTACGCGTGGAGCCCCTCCTCGCCGGAGGCGCTCAAGGAGGGCGGCCGGAGGACCATGAGCGCGACGCGTCCGGCCGTCACCATCGGCGACTTCAGCGCCTGCGACAGCTTCGACGCGATGGACCGTGTCGGCGGGATCCGCCTCCCCACCCTCGTCGTCGTGGGCGAGGACGACGAGCTCACCCCGCCAAAGTACTCGGACTTCATGATGCGCGGCATCCCGGGCGCGCGTCTCGTCCGTATCCCGCGCGCAGGCCACTACGTGTCGGTGGAGCAACCGGAAGAGGTCAACCACGCGATCCGCGGCTTCCTCGCCGGGCTCCGGTGAGACGGGCGGCTGAGGGGCGACGATCCCGTCGCGGGGCGGGCCGCGCTCAGAGCGTCTTGGGCTAACCGCCGTTCGAGCGCGGGCTCCGCCGGCGCAGGCTTCCGCGCCGCTCGCCTCGGACGGCGGGCCTCTCTCACCTGCTCGCCTCGCACGCGGGGAGGCCAGCCCCCGGCCGTGCTGCGGCCCGCCGATCAGTTAAGTTAGCTCAGTAGGTCCCCGGCCGGATCTCCTTGTAGATCGCCTTCAGCTTCTCCGCGGCGAAATCCGGCGACTGGCAGACCGAGATGATCCGCCGCTCGTCGACCTCGACCTTGGCGATGGCCTCGGGGATCTGCGTCGCGATCTCGTGGGGAATGGTCAGCACGCCGTGCTGATCGCCATGGATCAGGTCACCCGGCTTGATCCAGACGCCCCCGACCTTCACGGGGATGCCGAAGTCCACCATGTGGACATTGGCGTGGGACACGGAGACGTGGGCGGCGCAGAACTGGAATCCGAGGGCGCGGACCTCGTCCAGATCCCTGACCGAGCCATCGGTCACGATCCCCACGCAGCCGAGGGCGCGGTGGATATTGGCCTGCACCTCGCCCCACTGGGCGCCCTGGCCGCGGGGATCGTCGAGATCGTGGACCACGACGACGCGCGGGGTGGGGATGGTCTGGATGAAGTCCCACCAGCCGAAGACGCCGGCGCGGTGACCCTCGATGGGGCCGTGCTCCGCGCGGATCAGGGCGGTGACGGCATAGCCCACCATGGGCCCCGTCTCGGGGAAAAGGGCTCTGATGTCGGAGGAGAGATTCCCCTCTTCTCTCGGCCGCACCTTGAAGGTCTCGATGGCATTGGCCACGCTGGGGCTGGTGATCTTCCTGAGCGCGTCGACCTGCTGAGTCGTGAGCGGGGGCACCGGTCTATCCTCCTTGTGCAGGCCGTTGAAAAAGGCCCATCTGCTGCGTTGGCTCGGTCGGCGCCGCCCTCAACGTACAGAGAGTAAGCAAGGGAGCAGCGCCTTCCTCGCCGCCTTCTTCTGGACCTTCTTTGAGCGGCCTGCGGCGGTTTCCAGCGTCCTGCAAGGTGAGCTTCACTCGCATCTCCACGACGGTGCCGCGGCGGGCGCAGCGTCAGATGGTCCCTTTGCGCTTCTCGATGATCAGGCGCTTGAGCTCGGCCACGGCGGCCTCGACGCGTCGGAGGTTCGGGTTGACCTTGAGCGCCCGCTGGAAGTATTCCAGGGCCAGCTCCGGCTTGTCGAGCGCGAGGTAGATCTGCCCGTAGCCGGCGAGGGCGCCCCAGTGCTGTGGGTTGCGCTTCATCACCTCGTCGCAGTCCCGGAGCGACTTCTCGTACTCGCCCACGAGGTAGTAGATGGTCGCGCGCTTGTTCCAGCCCTCGGCGAAGTCCGGCTTCTCCTGGATGATGGTGCTGAACGTCTGGATGGCGGCCTGGGCGGCGCCGTGGGCCATCTGCTCCACCCCGACCTGGAACAGCGCATCGATCTGCGGGTCGCCCGAGCGGCTCCAGACCTGCCAGAGCGAGTTCTCGGCCAGCGCCCGCACCACCTCGTCCTCGTCGCGCAGGGCCTGGAGCAGGGCGGGGGCGTCCGGCGTGGTGCCCAGATCGCCGAGCGAGGCGGCCGCCTGGCGACGCGCCTCCACATCTCCCTTCGCGATGTTCTCGAGGGCCTGCTCGCGTGTGAACGCCGGCGTCTGCCCGGGCAGCGCGGGCGCCGCGGCAAGGGCGACCGCGAGGACGAGCGCCGCGCCCTTCACGAGCGGCCCACCAGCTTCAGGAACGCCGCCTCCTCCAGCGTCGGCACGCCGAGGCGCCGGGCATCGTCGGCCTTCGAGCCGGGATCCTCGCCGACGACGACGTAATCGGTCTTCTTCGACACCGACCCGGTGACCCGGCCGCCCCGCCGGATGACGAGGTCCTTGGCCTGATCCCGCGTCAAGCTCCGGAGGCCGCCCGTCAGGACGAGGGTCTTGCCCTCGAGGGGCTTCGGGCCTTCCGCCATCCCCTCTTCCCTCATCACCACGCCCGCCTCGCGAAGGCGCTCGATGGTCCTCCGGTTGCGGGGTTCCGCGAAGAAACGCACGACGGATTGAGCGATCTGAGGGCCGATGCCGTAGATCTCATTGATCTCGTCCTCGGTCGCGGCCATGAGCTTGTCCATGCTGCCGAAGCGCGAGGCCAGGAGCTGGGCCGCGCGCTCGCCCACCATGCGGATCCCGAGCCCGTTCAGGAGCCGCGCGAGGCCGCGGGTCTTCGAGGCCTCAATGGCGTTGACCAGGTTCCGCGCCGACTTCTCCGCCATGCGCTCGAGCCCGGCCAGCTCCTCGACGGTGAGCGAGTAGAGGTCGGCGAAGTCCTTCACCATTCCCCGGTCCACGAGCTGGCCGATGACCACCTCGCCCAGGTGCTCGATGTCCATGGCCCGGCGCGAGCCGAAGTGGAAGAGGCGCTCCTTGAGCTGGGCGGGGCACGCGCTGTTGGTACATCGCCAGATGGCCTCGCCTTCGGGGCGGAAGGCCTTGGCGCCGCAGGCCGGGCAGTGGGTCGGCATGTGGAAGGGCTTCGCGTCGGGCGGCCGCTTCGAGGTGACGACCTGGACGAGATAGGGGATGACGTCGCCGGCGCGCTCGATCAGGACCGCGTCGCCGATGCGCACGTCCTTCTTCCGGACCTCGTCCTCGTTGTGCAGGCTCACGTTGCTCACGGTGACGCCGGCCAGCTCCACGGGCTCGAGCTGGGCGGTGGGCGTCAGCGCGCCGCTCTTGCCGACATTGATGGTGATCCCGAGCACCCGCGTCGTCGCCCGGCGCGCGGCGAACTTGTAGGCGATGGCCCAGCGCGGGTGGTGGGCGGTGGCGCCCAGCCGGCGCTGCCGCTCGAGGGCGTTGACCTTCACCACGACGCCGTCGGCGTCGTAGCCGAGGGCGTCGCGCCCGGCCTCCAGGTGGCGGCAGTACTCGATGACCGCGTCCATGTCCCCGCAGCGCTTGTTGTCCGGATTGACGGGGAACCCGCTTTTCTTGAGGGCCTCCAGGATCTCCCAGTGCGAGCCGAACTGGGCGGGCTCGAGGTGGCTCACGTGGTAGAGGAAGATCGCGAGCGGGCGGTTCGCCGTGATCGCCGGATCCTTCTGGCGCACGCTCCCCGCCGCGGCATTGCGCGGGTTGGCGAAGGTCGGCTTGCCGGCCTCCTCCAGGCGCGCGTTCAGCTGAGCGAAGGCCTCGCTCGACATGTAGACCTCGCCGCGCACCTCGAGCTTTCGCGCCGACTTGAGCGGGCCGTGAAGCGTGGTGGGGATGGCCTTGATGGTGTGGAGATTCTGGGTGATGTCCTCGCCCACGCGCCCGTCGCCGCGCGTGGCGCCGCGGGTGAACCGCCCGCGCTCGTAGAGGAGCGCCACGCCGAGCCCGTCGATCTTGGGCTCGCACACATACTCGAAGCGGGCGCCCGGGAGCGCGCGCGTGATGCGCGCCTCGAATTCGCGGAGGTCGTCCGCGCTGAGCGCGTTGTCGAGCGACAGCATGGCCGCCAGGTGCTCGACGGGGGCGAAGGCCAGGGCGCGGCGGCCGCCCGGGCCCTGAGTCGGGCTGTCCGGCGTGATCAGCTCGGGATGGGCCTGCTCCAGCTCCGCCAGCTCGCGGTACAGACGGTCGTACTCGGCGTCGGAGATCTCGGGCCGGTTCAGGACATAGTAGAGGTAGTTGTGGCGGTGGATCTCCTGGCGCAGCTCGTCGATCCGGGCGGCGACGTCGGCCGGCTTCTGCATGGTCGGTCCCAGGATATCACTGCGGGGACGTCCTCGGGAGGGGCGAAAGCGTGCCGGGGCTACTTGAGGAGCAGGTCGAAGGGGAAGACGTGAGGAAGAAGAGCTCCAGCGTTTGGAGAGGGAAGTCAGCGCGCGCGCTGCTTGTCCTGCGCCTCCTTGACGAGCGCCGCCACGCGATCGTGGTCTCCGCCGTTCGGCACGAGCGCGAGGAAGTGCTGCCAGGCCTGGACCGCGCCGGGATAATCCTGCTTCACCTCGTAGAGCACTTGACCCCGATAGAGGTAGATCGGCGGATAATTCGGATCGATCTTGAGCGCCCTGTCGAAGGTCTCGAGGGCCGAGTCGGCATGGCCGCCGATCGCCACGATCAGGCCGAGGTGAGTTATGGCATCCACGTTCCGTGGGTCGCGCTTGAGCACCGCCTGGTACGCGGCGATGGCGTCCGGGTAGCGTCCTTCCGTGAGGCTCTGGCGGGCGGCGTTGAGCATTCCGGCCAGGATCCCGGGAGGAATGGGCTTGCCGGGCTCGAGGGCGAGGGTTGGGGGGCCGACAGGAGCGCCACCCTGGGGACCCGAGACCGGGGGGCCGCTCCCGGACGGCGTCATGGACTGCTCGGGCTGGCTGAAGCGCCCCGCGTTAAGCCCGACGACGATGCCGAAGAGGAGGAGGAGCACCGCTCCGCCGGTCAGCGCCGCCGGATGACGAGTCCAGCCGCGGCGGGGCGGCGCCGCTTCGGCCTGAGTCCGCTCGCGCGCGCGCGGCGCCTTGGCGGCCTCCGGTCCGAGCACGTCGAGCGCCGCGAGCAACTCCGCGGCGCGCGACTCGTAGCGCAGGCTGAGCCCTCGGTAGTCATCTTCGGAGAGATGCCCCGCCTCGTAGTCGAAGGTGAGCTCCTTGAGCGCCCGGTACACGGAGGTCTTTTGCTCCAGCAGCTCCAGTCTCCGGTGGCTCACCGGGATGCCGGGCGCGCGTCCATTTCCGCCGCGCCTCCGCCACAGCGGCCAGACCACGACCGCGAGGGCAGGCAGCACCACAGCGGCGATGGCGATGAGTTGAGCCTTAGTCACGATTCATCGCGCTTGAATACGCGTGAAGATAGATGATCGCGCTTTGCCGTGCGGGCCGCTTCGCTGCTGCCGCTGCTCATCGGTCCATGTCCGCCAGCTCACGGCGGATCCGCCGCCTCATCGCTTCATCCACGGGGCGCGCCTCGACCGGGGCCGCGCGCGCCCGGGTCCAGCGCCTCACCACGAGCGCCACCAGGACGAGTCCCCCCAGAAGGCCCGCGAAGGGGACCACCCAGACGAGCAGGCTGAAGCCCTGCCGGGGCGGCGCGAGCAGGATCCACAGGCCGTACTTCTCCACGAAGTAGGCCTTGA
>WNGB01033883.1_pt1 | contig 10698 bp, 7 predicted proteins | sample 5400681 | NCBI WGS metagenome assembly WNGB01 (sample SAMN13153367, study PRJNA577476) | soil metagenome | isolation source: 115 cm soil or saprolite under grassland replicate 2 | place: USA:California | collected 2016-06-15 | reverse complement strand
GATCGTCGGGATGGGCTCTGGTCGATCCGGGCATCGCGACCAGGGTGAGGCCGAGGCCGCGTACCTTGGCGAGTAGGCCGTGCAGCGCGGCCTGGTCCGCGATCGGACCGGAAATGATGGTCTCGCCAGGGGCCCGGGTGGTGACCCGCAACCCTGGAACCAGTCCGACCAGCTGCTGCCCAGCACCCTCGACCCGGATCTCGTAGTGCGGCGGCCGCTTGATGGTCACGTCGCCACCTCGCTTCGTCGGTGCCGCCTCGTCGGTGTACAGGCCGCGTCCGCGGTGTGCGATGGGACTTGACGGCTCGACGACTTTGTTCGAGGACAACGGTATGGAGCAGCTGAATTGGCGGCGTCACCCAAAGGTGGAAGTGAGGGTGGAGTCTCCTTGGGACACGGCGACCGCTGACGCCGGCAGCCGAGGGCTTCAGCGGATAGGAGCGAGTTTGCGGCGCGGGCAACGGCCTGCGTGCGGTTCGCCGCGCCGAGCTTTGTCGAGGATGTGGGTGACGTGTTTTTCACCATGTCCACCGGCGAGCTGCTGGCACTCGACCTCGACCTCATCGACGAGGCCAAGTCCTACGGGCACACCCTCCTGCAACCGCCATGGTCGCCGACAAGCCCGAGATCCCCCCGAGACGAGCTCGAGACCATCCTGCCCACCTTGATCCCCATGCTGCTCGCCCTGCCCCGCCGCCTCGACCGCATCGGCGACGCCGTCGAGCGCAACGAGATCAGCATCGGCGTCCACCTGTTCCCCGACGAACGCGACCGCGCCCCGACCGGCTCGCATCCCGGCCGGCACTCTTGAAGTTGCCGACCAGTTCTCCGGACAAGGGAACGGATTGCTGCGTTCACCTCCACTGCGGTTTCCGGCACCGTACGCGGATGTCCACGTCCCCGACGGCTGCCGTCCGTGCCGGTCAGCGCAGCTCGCGTATCCTGGTCGGCCAGCAGGCCCGGCCGTCTGCAGTCCTGCAACCTCGGCTCAGCTGGTGACATCCCGCCGAACGAAGCTGATACCGCTGACGACCAGCAGGACCGCGGCGAACGCGAGCGACAGCATCAGCGCCCGCGAGTAGGAGGTTACGTCGCGTCGAAAAGCAGCCCGGGGAACCAGCGGCCGGCATCCGACCAGGACAGCTGGACAATGTGCTCCAAGGGGCCGATCCACGCCAGGCCCACCGCGAGGGCGAGCATTGTGGAGCGCAACAAGACGCCCAACGCCGTACCGGCGGCACCGAACAAGGCCGCGCTGAGCAGCGCGTTGCCGTAGTCGCCGGCGGCGCGGGACAGCCCGGTACCGGTGAACCAGTCGGCAGTAGAGACGTCGCGTGCGTGAGCCAGCAAGACCGAGGCGACAGCGCTAACCACCTCGGCACCGAGCAACGCGGCCGCGGTGAGCCCGAGAAGCGCGAACAGCTTGCCGGCCAGCATGCCTCCCCGCCGCGGCTGCCGGGTCAGCGCGACCCGCAGGGTACCTTGCCCGTACTCGCCGGTCATGCTGGTCAGGAACAGAACGAAGACAATGATCCCGACGAAGGTCGCCGCGTTGGAGAAACCCTGAGTAAGCCCACCAGCTTGAGCAAGCTGCTTAAGGGTCGTGTTGGTTCCGGCGACCACGCTGGTTCCCGACGCTGCGGTGTCCTTGGCGTTGACGAACCCCAGGATGGTGGCCAGCAACGCGAAGCCAGGCAGGATCACGCCGGCAGCCCACAGTACGGATCGACGTCGCAGCTTCAGCACTTCGGCACGAAACGAGCGGATCATCGGGCACCTCCGGCCACGAGGACCTCGTAGCGGTCTTCGAGTTCGGCGCGAACCACGGTGAGTTCGATGAGAGTGATGTCATCGGCGGTCGCCGCACGGTTGATCTCCGCGAGGGCGTGACGCAACCCGTCCATGTCCTCGGGGAGTGCCCGGCCAGACGTCATCTCGCTCAGCTGGACGCGCAGCCGGTCACCGCTGCGCATCGGGTGCAGTCCCCGCCCGCCGAGCAGCGCCTCGAGGCGGGGAAGATCGGCTGGGTGCTCGCTGCGCAGCACGAGCGCTTCGTTGGAGGCCACGAGTTGGGAGGTCGGGCCCTGAAAGATCCGTCGGCCGCGATCGATGACGACCAGCCAGTCGCACACCTGCTGAACCTCGGCCAACTGGTGAGACGACACGAACACGGTCCGACCCTCGTCGTTGAATGAGCGCAGCAGCGTACGCATCTCACGAATGCCGCTGGGGTCCAGTCCGTTGGCCGGCTCATCGAGTATCAACAGCGCCGGTCCGCCGATCAGCGCCGCGGCGATACCCAGACGCTGCTTCATCCCCAGCGAGTACGTGCGATACACGTCGCGACCCCGATCGCCCAAACCCACCCGCTCGAGTAGTGCCGGGATCGACGAACGGTCACTCAATCCGGCCAGGCTGGCGACGATCGCAAGGTTTCGCTGCCCTGACAGGCCGGGATGAAAGCCCGGGCTCTCGATCAACGCGCCCACTGCGGCCACATACCGGGCTGGCGCTGTCAGTGGCATGCCAAGTACTCGGCCCGAACCCGCGCTGGGACGCACGAGCCCGAGTAACATCCGCAGCGTCGTGGTCTTCCCGGCACCGTTGGGTCCGATGAACCCAGCGACGACGCCAGCCGGTACCTCCATGTCGAGACTATCGACGACGCTCCGCCCGCCGTAACGCTTGGTCAGCCCGCTCGTCTCGATCGCAGGACCGCCCGGGACCTTCTCCGCCACCGCAGTTCCCATCCACTAGGGTCACGCACGTCGTTTGTGCACCACGCTACGAACCCCGTCGACGTGGCGCGTCACCCAAAGGTGGAAGTCAGGGTGGACTCCTCCAAGGCCACAGCCGACGCGCCCTGGCCGGCTCATTCGTCGTCAAGGATATGTACGCGTCCTGGCTCTCCCCGCCCGACAGCTGCGCCGGATAGGCGTGCCTTGTCCGCGATACCGACCCTGTCCAGCAGCACCAGCCCGCGTTCCTCCGCCAAGCTGCGGGCACCTGCGGATCCCGCGCCGTGCCAGCGTCACGTTGTCCAGGACCGTCAGATGGGCGAACAGGTCAAACGACCGGAACTATGGCGACCTCCGCCCGGAACCGGTACAGCTCCGGGCCCGTAGTCCCGCGACGGCCAATGAGCTGAGCGCAGGAATTGCTACACCACAACGCGGCGGCGCTCGCCGTCCATTGGGGCGTATCGGCCGGCCAGGCCCGCCCATCCGCAGGCACCGCCGACGCGGTCACCCCAAACGAGCCTATCCTGCTGACCGTCACCGAGTACGGGCGCCGGGCCGCCCGCACCGCTGCCGCTCCCGCCGAGTCGGCAACCCCCGCGGAACCGGGCGGTGACCAGACTCCGTCGGCACCCTCGTGGGTCATGACGAACCCGACCCTGCCACCGACCTGGCCCCGGTCACCGGACAGGACCACGGTGCTAGTCGAGGAGAACAGACCCACCGTGAGGATCTTCGCGGGCAGCGGAACCGGCCCGAAGCTCGTGACCACGTCCCTGCATCTGCCGGTGCATCCCCACATGGCAGCAATCGCCGTGCCCGGTGCACCACCTCATCCAGCGACCAGTCCAGCGGGCGTTCCAGCAGCCACAGCCCCAACTCGTACTCCGCCAGCCAGGAACCGTACGGGGCACCCAGGAACCCGCACACCCGGTCCTGGAACCGCGATCACCACCTGGCGCAGCTCCGGCACGGTCAACTCGGCGACCAGCCGCAGCCGTGAACTGCCGCCGATCTCCTCCGGTGGATTCCACACCGTCTTCCCGCTGCTGGACGTGTCGGCGTACGCGGCTGCCTTGAGCCGGTCCACCAGCGCAGGCGGTACGGTCAACCGCTCGTCGCTGTCGACCCGCGGCTGCTCACCCACGACGAATCACCGACCCGCCAGCGCTGCCCGCCGGGCACAGGCAATCCATCCGCAGAATCCGGTCCCCCACGGCCCCGGGCCACGAGGAGGCGCCGGCGGTCACCTGGCCCAGCACAGCCTCGCGTGCCCCCCGTACCGCTGCTGGAGCGGCTCCCCACACGCTCAGTGCACCCGGCAGGTCACCCACGATCGTCTGGTGATCTCCCACCCCAGGCGCGGTCGCACCGCGGAAGGTCACAGCGGACACCAACAGCCTCCCCTAATCGGGGACGAAACGGTTGTACCTTAACCGCCCCGGCTGGCTCTCCTGCTGCTGCACGCCATGGACACCGACTACACCGATCTGGCGGCCGTCGCGTGCCCACATCTTCGGGCGGACCATCAGGTGTTGCAGCTCGTCGACCACCGCTGCCGTCGTTTAGCCGCCGTGCGCATCCGGTCAGGTTACCGGCCAGGATCGGCGGGTTCGCCGAGCTCGGCGCGCAGGGCGTCGGCTCGGCGGCGGTGGCGGTGGGCCTGCGTCGACTGCCCGGTGGCCTCGTGCGCGCGGGCCAGGCCGTCGAGCGCGTCGGCCTGCTGGCAGCGGTCGCCGAGGTCTTCGCTGACGGTGAGTGCCTGTTCGTGGTACCCGGTGGCGTCGTGGTAGCGGGCGGCGCGGTACGCGGCCCGGCCGAGCGCGTTGAGGGTCTGCGCCTGGCCGCTCCGGTCGCCCAGCGCGCGCCGGACGGTGAGGGCCTGTTCCAGCTCGCCGATGGCCGCGGGTTCGCCGAGGGCGTCGTGGCAGGCGCCCAGTCCGTGCAGCGACTCGGCCTCGCCGGCACGGTCGCCCGTCTCCCGGTGGAGGTCCAACGCCTGGCGGTGGTGCGTGATCGCCTCCGGCAGGCGTCCGAGCCGGAACAGCGTCGCGCCGAGGCGGTTCAGGGCGGTCGCTTCGATCGAGCGGGCGCCCAGGTCGCGGGCGGTCGCGATGGCCCGGCGGTAGTGCTCGGTGGCGTCGCCGGGGCGGCCGGACCGGTGCAGGACCGTGCCCAGGTTGATCGCGGTCCAGGCGGCGGCGTCGCGGGCGTCGATGGCCTCGTGGATGGCCATGGCGCGCTGGTGGTGGTCGAGGCTGTCGGCGTACCGGCCGAGGCGTTCGTACACCTCGCCGAGGTTGGTGAGCATGACGGCCTCGGTGTCGCGGCTGCCCGCCCGACGCGCCAGATCCAACGCCTGCCGGTAGTGGTCCAGGGCGGTGTCGTAGCGGCCGGTCCGCGTCTGCACCAGGGCGAGGCCACCGAGCGCATGCGCCTGTCCCGCCCGGTCGCCGGTGACCTGCCGTAGCTGGAGCGCGCGCGTGAAGTGGCTGGCCGCGTCGGTGTACCGGCCGACCCGCCACCACACGTCGCCGATACGGAACTCGGCGCCGGCCTGCCCCGCGGTGTCACCGGCACCGGCCGCAGCCCGTGCCGCCGCCGCGTGTACCACCAGCGCCTCGTCGGTGCGGTTGGCCAGGTTGAGGTACCGCCACAGCAGTATCGACAGCCACACCGCGTGCCGTGGCCGGCCATCGGCCGCCGTCCGGGCGACGGCGACAGCGACAGCGACAGCGACAGCGACCAGGTTCGGCAGCTCGGCCTCGAACCAGCCGGCGGCCTCGTCGGCGGTATCGAAACGGGCAGCGTGATCGGGGCGGCCCGGCAGGTCCCGGCCCGGCGGCCGGTCCCACGGATGCAGGGCGTCCTTGGCCGCCGCAGTGGTGTGGACGTAGTGGTCCAACAGCCGGTCGAGGGCGGCTGCACGGGTGTTGGCCGGGTCGGCCGCGGCGAGTTCGGCGGCGTACGTGCGCAGCAGGTCGTGAATCGTATACCGGCCCGGCCCGGCCCGCTCCACAAGGTGCGCGGCGGCGAGCATCGTAAGCAGCCGATCGGCCTGCGCGGGGCGGCAACCGGCCAGCGCGGCGAGCGTCGCGCGGTTGACGTGCCGGCCCGGATGCAGCCCGAGCAGCCGGAAGGCCGCGGCGGCCCGGCCCGGCAGGTGCCGGTACGACCAGGAGAACACCGCCCGTACCGCGCTGTGCTCGTCGCCGGCATCCAGCCCGTCCAGCCCCTGGCGGTCCAGCTCGGCGACCAGCCGCGCCAACGGCTCACCCGGTCGGCCGGCCGCGTGCTCGGCGGCGATGCGCAACGCCAGCGGCAGACCGGCGCAGTGCCTTGCCAGCGCCCCCGCGGCGGCCGGCTCGTCCGCCACCCGGGCCGGTCCCAGTAGTGCGCGCAGCAGCGCCACGGCCTCGGCCGGGTCAAGCCGGTCCAAGCCCACCCGGCGGACTCCGTCCCGGGCCGCGAGCCCGGCCAGCCGGTCCCGGCTGGTGATCAGCGCCAGGCAGGTCGACGAGGCCGGCAGCAGCGGCCGGACCTGGTCGGCGTTGGCGGCGTTGTCCAGGACGACCAGCACCCGCCGGCTGGCGAGCAGGGTCCGGTACCGGGCCGCCCGCTCGTCGGCGTCGACCGGCACGTCCGCCCCCGCTACCCCGAGGCCGCGCAGGAACGCCGCAAGCACCTCGCCCGCCGGCCGCGGTTCACCCGGGTCGTACCCGCGGAGGTTGACGTAGAGCTGGCCGTCCGGGAACCGGTGCCGGATCCGGTGCGCCCAGTGCAGGGCGAGCGCGGTCTTGCCGGAGTCGGGTTTGGTTTGTAGCATCATTATTGACGTATGACCACGCATGACGCCCCTCCGATTGTTGATCTGTACTTGCGGTTGTCGGACCTGCGGATGGAAGACCTGAACGCCCACGGTGAGGCGAAGGGTCTGGTTGAGCACGAGCGGGTGTTGCGCGACCGGGCCGACGCCCACCGCTGGACGGTGGGTGAGGTCATCGTGGAGAACGACATGACCGGTGGCAAGCCCAAGCCGGCCTCGGCGTACAAGCGGCGCAAGGTGGTGCTCCCGGACGGGAGCACGGCGTGGCGGGTGATCCGGCCCGGGTTCCGCAAGCTGTTGGACCGGTTGCGCAACGCCCGGTCGCTGTCGGGATCGTTGCGGTTCACCGATGGCGGCACCGACGCGGAGATCACGTTGGCGCGGGTCATGGTGACGATGGCGAACAAGGCCAGCCGGGACACCGCCCGGCGGGTCAGCGCGGCCCGGTTGCGTCAGGCCATCAACGGCGAGTACGGCGGGGGCCGCCGCCCGTACGGGTTCTGTGCCGGTCCGCCCCGGGTGCCGGACGGGGGCCGGTCGGAGGACTACCCGTGCCCGTGGCACGACGGCCGGGACTGCCACGCCGGGATCAGCGTGATCCCGGAGGAGGCAGCGGTGATCTTCGACTGTTCGCACCGGCTGTTGCAGGGGGTCAGCCTCGCCGCGCTGGCCGCCGATCTGCGGGACAAGAACGTCCCGACCGTGACGGGGGCGCCGTGGTCGGCCGAGACGTTGCGGGATGTGCTGTTGCGGCCCCGCAACGCCGGGTTCGTGGTGCATCAGGACAAGATCCTTCCGGGTGTGGTGGCTCCGTGGGATGCGATCGTGGAGCCGGAGGTCTTCGAGGCCGTGGTGGCGAAGCTGACCGATCCGGCCCGGCGCACCGGGCCGGGGTCGGCGCCGCGCTGGCAGGGGTCGGGGGTGTACCGGTGCGGCATCTGCACCCCGCCCGGGACCGAGACGGACAAGCCCGTCACGTGTGAGGTGACGTTGGGCGGGCGCACGCCACGGTACCGGTGCAAGGAACACAACCACTTGTCCCGCAACGCCGCGCACACCGACGACTGGGTGACGCTGCACGTGCTGTACGCGCTGACCCATGACCGGGCGTACGAGTTGCTGGCCCCGGCCGCGCCGGACGTCGACGCGCCAGCTCTGCGCGCGGAACGCGCCGCGATCAAGGAGACGTTGAAGCGGTACGCCCGCGAGGAAGTGTTGAACAAGCGCACCCCGGAGCAGGTGACCGAGGCGACCCTGATCGGCACGCAGCGGATAGCCGAGATTGACCAGATCCTCAACGCGAACGTCACCGACGACCCGTTGGCCGAGATCATCAACGCTGCCGATCCGGTGCAGGCGTGGCAGGACACCCCGATCGGCAGCAAGCGCATCCTCCTCGACCGGTTGATGACGGCCACGATCCTGCCGATCGGCCGGGGCGGGCGCGGGTTCGACCGGTCGTCGGTCCGCATCGACCCCAAGCACCGGTTGGGCGCCCCGAGCGCCGCCGTGACCGGCTGACCCACCAACCGCCCGCCGATACGCCGAAGGGGCCGCCCCGATGTGGGGGCGCCCCTTCGGCGTAGTCGGTTCAGCGTTGCCCGGTTCACCGTTGGGCGGTCGGCCGGTGCGGTGTCGGTCGGTGCAACAGTGCCGCGATCGTCTGGCGCTGTTCCTCGGTGGGCTCCGGCCACCCATCGACGTTCGCGGTGACCTCGGCCATCAGCGTGTCATCGCGCAGCATCGCGCGCAGCGCCGCCGTGCGTGGGCTGTCCCCGGGCCGGGGTTGGCCCATCGCGGCCAGCCGTGCCCGCCGGGCCGCCAACTCCGGGGGCAGCGGCGCCAGGTCAGTGCCGGCCGCCGTGGTTGAACCGGTCGGGGTGGTGGTGCCGGTCTGGTCGGGCCAGGCCCTCCTTTCCTCGTGTGTCTTGATGTCGCGCGCCGCCGCGCCCGGCTGAGCGGGTGCGGCGCCGCCGGTAACGGTAGTGGTGGTGGGGTCGGTTGGCGGTTCCGCGCCGCTCAGCGTTCCCCGCCGGTCGCCGGTCTGGCGACCGCGTGCGTCGGGTGTGGTGTGGCTTGTGGCCATGTCCCTCCACTGTGGACACTCGTCGGGGTAGTGGTTGATGTGCCCATCGCGGACTCGCCTCCCTTCTGGGGTCGACATTGACGGGCAGGCGTTACCAGGCCCGGCGTTGCGGGCGCCGGTAACGCACGAGCCGGCACGGGCCGGCACGGAGACGGATCAGTCAGGATGAGCGGGGCGCCAGGTTGGCACGTTCGTGCCGCCCCGTGCGGCCCCGCCCGGCTCAGTGGCGCCGCTACGACCGCGCGGTTGCCGTTGCCACGGCGCGCCGCTGGCGGAAGCGTTGCCGCCGGCCGTTACCGGGTCGCCGGTCGGTTGCATGGTAGGCAGTCAGCGCGCCCGGTGTGCCTTGTCCAGCAACGCTTCCCGGCCCGGTTCCTCGCCGCCGATAGGGCCGCGTGGCGGACGGCAAGTTGGAGCAATGACAGCCAACCGCCCCGACCGGGCGCGGCCGGGGGGTGGTGGGTGCTCGGACATGCGGCCGGGCCACGGGTCAGGCCGCCCGGTTGTCGGTGTCGGCCCCGGTGGGCAGCAGCGCCAGCGGTAGCCGCGTCCCGTGGCCGGGGACGAGCCAGGCCGCCGCCGCCGGGTTGACGGTGTGGTCGCCGCTCATGGTGGCGACTACCAGCCCGCCCCGGGTGACGGCCGGGTGGGTGCGAAGCCGGGGGTGCAGCGTCGCTTCCTGCCGGGCGGTCTGCATACGGATCAGCACCGCGTGCCGTAGCCCGGTGGCCCGGTGCAGCGCCGCGTACCCGTCCAACTTGTCGAGGACGCGCCGGGCGGGTTCGCTGCCCGTGTCGTACTCCACCCAGAACCCGACCGTGCAGCCGTTCTCGGTCCACACGCCGTGCCCGTCCGGGTGGGCCAGCTCGCCCGCGATATCGTGGCACTGGCGCTCCGACCACCACCGGTCCAGCCGCGCGCCCGGCGTGGTGCGGGCGTGCGCCACCAGGTCTACGAAGAACCCGTTGACGCCGTGCAGGTGCGCCAGGCGCGGGCTGGATGACAGCCGGTTGACCCGCTCCGCGATCGTGCCCGGTCGCGGGGTGGGTTGGCCGTCGCGTGCCGCGATGTAGGCCGCGCCGACCCAGCCGAGCGTCCAGCGCCAGGACTGCGAGCCGGGTCGCACGCAGTCGCGGAACCGGGCCAGTACCCCGCGCTGGCCGAGTTGGTTGAGCCGGTTGCGTGCGGTGCGGACGTTGTCGAAGGCCAGCGCGGCTATCTGTTCGGTGGAGAACATCTGATGGTGGTGCAACAGGTCCAGGAGCCAGCGGTCGCGGGGCATGAGCCGGCGCAGTTCCCCGGCCACGTCCGGCACCAGGCGGACGGGGCGCCCCCCGCCAGGGGGGCGCCGTTGGTTGTGAGGATCGTTGGATTTGGTGGTCATATGGACCAGTCACCTTTCGCAGACGGCAAAGCGCAGGCCGGTTGACCTGCGCTGTGAGAGCGTTCAAGGCCGGGAGTTCACCTATGCGCTCATGTCCGGGGAACACCCGGGGAGTACCCGGGGGAGGGTCCGGGTCGACGGTCAACCCAACCGGCCGCGTGTGAGAGCCGGGTGTGAGTCGCTGTCAGTCCGGTTGCGGGTCTGACAGCGGCTCTGTCGGTGGCTGTGTGAGGAGCCGTCCGGCCCCGGCGAGCCCGGCCGCGACGACCACGCCGACGCGGCCAGCGGTACGCGCCGCGTCGCCCCAGCCGGGCGGCAGCACCAGCGCCCCGTCCCACAGGCAGGCGTCGCGGGCGTCGTAGACCAGCAGTCGCCCGCCCCGGTCGAGGCGGATGGTCAGCCCGTCCACGTCGCGCATGGGCGCGTCCGGGTTGGTCAGCAGGCCGAACCCGTGGCCGAGCAGCCCGGCCGAGAGTTGGTCGATCGTCTCGCCGCCCTCGGTGACCCGCATCGCGGTCAGCCGGGGGCCGAGCAGCAGCACCGCCCGGGGCGTGTCCGGGTGCGGGCGCAGCCACGCCTTGCCCGGCACATCCATGCCCGTGTCGGTCGTCAGTGGCTCGGCCGAGACGAGGACTGCGGAGTCGGCGCAGCAGCCGTGCGCCAG
>WNGB01014126.1_pt1 | contig 10698 bp, 14 predicted proteins | sample 5400681 | NCBI WGS metagenome assembly WNGB01 (sample SAMN13153367, study PRJNA577476) | soil metagenome | isolation source: 115 cm soil or saprolite under grassland replicate 2 | place: USA:California | collected 2016-06-15 | reverse complement strand
AACGTCACCGACCCCGACAGCCGCCTGGTGCACACCCGCAAGGGCAGCGTGCAGGGCTTCAACGCCCAGGCGGTCACCACCTTGGAGCAGGTGGTCGTGGCGGCCGAGCTGACCCAGGACGCCAACGACTTGCAGCAGCTCGACCCGATGCTGGCCGCCACCGCGGCGACGCTTGGGGCCGCCGGCATCGGCGAGTGGCCTGGGACGCTGCTGGCCGACTCCGGCTACTGGACGATCGCCAACCTGACCGAGATCGAAGGCGCGCCGGAGCTGCTGATCCCGCCGGCCCGCCACGGCCGGCAGGGCAAGCCCCGCAAGGACGGCAAGCCGTCGGAGTCCCGCAGCGACGGGTTGCGTGCGGCGATGACCGCCAAGCTCCAAAGCGACGACGGCAAGGCCCGCTACGCCAAGCGGCAACAGACCATCGAGCCGGTCTTCGGCCAGATCAAGGACGTCCGCGGCGCCCGACGGTTCCAGCGCCGCGGGCTGTAAGTCGTCAAAACGGGCTCGAAGGGCTCCTCACAGGCGCCGCAGACGATCGGGGCCTGCTCCAAGGTGGCCTTGGCGACCCGGAGCTTGCGGCCGCACGAGCAGGCGCAGGCGAGCAGGTTCCGCGAGCCGGTCGTGGTCTGGCCGGTCTGCTGCTCGGCGTAGCGCCACAGTTTGAGCGCGGCGTCCAGGTCGCCGAGGACGTCGGCGTAGGCGGCGGCGAGCTGGTCGGGGACGGTGGTCTGCGACCAGCCGGTCTTGGCGTCCTGGGCGACGTCGAGGCCGACCTCGGCGGCGAGGCCGGCGTAGTGGCGGTTGTGGTAGCGGCCCTGCCTGGAGGTGTCCTTGACCTGGCGGGCGTCGGCGAGGCCGTGGGCGGCCTCGTGCAGCAGGGTGCCGAGCACGTCGCGGGCGCCACGGCCAAGGCCCTCGCCGGAGACCAGCACTTCGGCGCGGCGCTGGCCGTTGACGTGCCAGCGGGCGGCGGCGAAGTGGCCCAGCTTGAAGAGCCCGCGGCGGGCTTCGGAGCCGGCGCCGAGGATGACGATGACCTCGGGGACCTCGGGGTGGCGGTGGCGGATCGCGGTCCAGGCGCGCTCCATGGCGGCGACTACGGCGCTGGCGGCGACCTCCGGCGTGGTGGTGGTGGTGGTCATGGCCGGCCCTCCTCGGCGTCGAGCAGGGCGGCGGCCAGCTCGCGGGCGCGGTTAGCGGCGCGGACGATGCGGGGTAGGTTGGCGGGGTTGTCGACGTAGGTGGCGATGCCGCCCAGGGCGCGCAGGGTCTCGGCGAGCTGCTGGCGGCGCCGTGCCTGCTCGGCGGCCTCCTGCTGGTCGGCGTGGTCGCACCAGTCGTCCAGGGCGGCGACCTCGCCGGCCTCGGTGGGCGGGTGGGCGGTGGTGGCGGTCCAGCCGCACTCGCAGGCGCCGACGTAGGCGGTGAACGTGGCCGTGGCGGCGGTCCAGGCGCTGGTCAGGGTGCCGTCGGGGAGCTTGCGGGCGGCGTAGCCCTCGTGCTCGTATAGCCCCTCGCGGATGAGGCCCACTTCGCTTACCTCCATGTCGTTGTGCTGGGCCCGTGCCAGACGACCCCGCGGGCGAAGCCGCCACGCACGGCGGTCTTGCGGGCGCGGGCGTGCTCGACCTCGGCCGGGCTGTGGCCAGCGGCCTCGGCCAGGGCGTAGAGGACTTGCAGGACGTCGCCCAGCTCCGTGAGCAGCTCGCCCGGCGGGGCGGTGGCGGCCTCGTGGGCTTCCTCGAGGAGCTTGGCGCGCAGCCGCTCGGCGAGTTCGCCGGGGCCGGCGAGGTGGTAGGCGCACCGCTGGTCGGCGGCGGCCATGATGGCGGGGATGCGGTCACGGATAAGCTTCACGGCTCAGCCCTGCCCGTAGACGGCGCGGGCGGCGGCTTCCCAGATGGCGTCCTGGGGCGTGGGGGCCGAGGTCGTCCAGGCTGGCCAGCGGTCGCAGCAGACCACGACCATGCCCGGGAAGCGGTGCAGGGTGAAGCGGATGCGGTAGCGTTGGCCGAGCATCTGGGGTCCTCCTCTGGGTGCGACCTGGGCCGGGGGAGCTGGGACTCCCCCGGCCTGCTCACGCGGGCGGTCAGGCGGCGTGCTCGGGCTGCCAGGACAGCGAGCGGTTGTAGCGGGCTTGGGCGCCGTGGGCGGGGTCGAGCTGGTCGGCGACCTCGCGCAGCTCCTCGGCCAGCCGGCGCAGGTCGGCCGGGGTGTGCTCGGCGACCAGCGTGACGCTGCCGCCGGGTACTTCGAGGGTGACGAAGTAGCAGGTCGGCAGCGGGCCGCTGCCGGGCAACTCGGGCCGGTCGCTGGCGGGGTAGACGTAGCCGCGAACCTCACTGACCTCGTTACAGTCGAACTGTGCGCTGAAGCTCATCCGGGGGGCCTCCTCGGGTGCGAAGGCGGCCGGGGAGCTGGGACTCCCCCGGCCTGCTCAGTGAGGGTTGGGCGGCTACCACCAGCCGCCGTCCTGGGCGGGGTCGAAGTCGCGGCCGAAGCTGGGCGGCTCAGGCTCGAACCAGCCGCCGGCGCTTGCCTGGTAGTCGGCGGAGGCTTGGGCGCGGCCAGGGTCGCCGGCGGTGTACCAGTCGCCGGTGCCGCCGCTGCCGAAGAGCAGGTCGAACAGGCCCATCCGGGGTCCTCCTCGGGAGATGGGACGCGCAAGGCCCGGGGGAGCTGGGACCTCCCCCGGGCCTGGTGGTCGGGCTGGGCGGGCTAGAAGGGCGGCTCGTCCTTGAACTGGCCGGGGTCCGACGCGTCGCCGTTGCCCTTGCGCTTGGCGCGCTCGGGCTTGGCGGTCGCCCACCGCAGCGAGGGGCCGACCTCCTCGGCGGTCACCTCGATGACCGAGCGCTGCTCGCCCTCCGGGGTCTCCCAGCTCCGCTGGCGGAGCTGCCCCACGACCAAGACGCGGTCGCCCTTGCCGAGGGAGTCGGTGAGGTTGGTGGCCAGGTCGCGCCAGGCGGTGATCCGGTAGAAGGCGGTGTCCCCATCCCGCCAGGTGTCGCCGTCCCGCACGCGGCTAGTGACGGCCACGCGGAAGTTGGCCACGGCGGCGCCGTTGGTCGTGAACTTCAGCTCGGGGTCGGCGGTGAGGTTGCCGGCGATGGTCACGTGGGTGTCGGGCATGTCGTCCCCTCCTCGGGGCTCGTAGTGCGGCCCGCCCGGTCAGGCGGGCCAGTCGTCGTAGGCGGTGGGCTGGTAGGCCAGCTCCTGGGCGGCCCGTTCGCCCAGCTCGATCAGGTCGGCTTCGGCCTGGGCGTCGGGGCCACGGGTCAGGCAGCCGTGCTCGGCGTCGTACTCCAACGGCGGTCACCTCCCTTCGGAATTCAGGGATGGAATTGATGGTCAGCGGTCCCTTCCAGGGCTGTGCGTGTCAGGCCCAACCGACCATCACCCCGCAGGGTAGCCGGCCCTGGCCCTGGTACCTCCCGCTCGCTCTTGAGTTCTCAAAGGGCTGGTCAAGGCTGGTTTCGATCGGACGGGCGTCTGTGGTCCCACTTACCGGAGGGGAAGGTGCGAAGCACCGCCGCACAGCCCGGCCGAGGTCAAGCAGGAGGAGGAATTCGGGAGCAGATTGTTTGCGGAATGGATCGATCGGCCGCCGTAGGCGGCTCCGTGCCGCGAAGAATCTGTGGACGAATTGCGACGACGCTTGACGGAGGCCGATGCGGCTGTGCGACGTCTGTCCGATCGATCGGCCGGGCCGGCTGGGAGTCGGGGGGTGCCCAGCCGGCAGCGCAGCGTGCAGGCCGATCCTCCCCGGTGGGTTGGTGGTGCCCGTCGCGCCGCGTTGCCGGTTCGGCCCGGGTGTGGCCAGGGCCAGGCCGAGATCAGCCGTGCAGGCCGGGAGCGGGGGTCACAGCCGCCCCGCTCCCGGCCGAGCTGGTCAGCGCTGCTCGCGAACGGCGCGGGCGAGCTTGCCGGCCAGATCGTCGGCGTGGTTGGCGCCCGCGTCGCGGCAGGCGTCGCAGCGCAGCCGCCAGCTTTGGCCGAAGCTGCGCTCGGCGTGGTCGTCGTCGCAGGGCACCTCGGCGTGGCAGTAGAAGCAGTGGCCGGTCGCGAACGGGTAGCCGGCGGGCACGATGCGCATGGCCTGTCCTCCGTGCGTGGGGTCTGCCTGGACGCCTCCTCCCAGGGTCGGGGACCCCGGGGCGGGGCAAGGTGGAGCGCCCGCAGCGCAGCGAGGACGAACGACCTTGCGGCGGCCTGGGGTGGCCCAGGATGGGGCGACCAGGCAGGCCCACCCCCAGCAGGCCCCGCCAGGGACCACCCCACGGCCGCGCGCATGCTCACCGCCGTCCCCTGACAGGTGCGGGCCGCCAGCCCAGCCGCCGCCAGGCCGGGGAGCGCCCCGGCTGCCTGGCGCGCCGCTGCCGGCGCCTGAGCGAGCGCTGGACGGCCCGGCGGGCGGCGCGGGTGGTCCGGGCCACCGCCGCGGCGATCCGTCCGGAGGTGGGCGCTGGAACGACGGTCAGCGGCGCGGTGTCGCGCTCCCCCAGCGGCAGTGCGGCGGCCGGCTCAACTGGCTCGGGTGCAGCGGCCGGCGGCGGCAGGACCCGGAGGTGGACGGCGTGGCCAGCCTGGATCACCCAGGCCTCGCCGGGCTGGGCGGCGCGCACGAGCTCGCGGTCGACGCGGGCGCGGTGGACCATGCGCACCTTGCCCCGCCCGTGGGGGCCGTAGCGGTCGACCTCCCAGTTCTGCTCGACATCCCGCACCGTCCCGGCGAGGGCGAGCAGGCGCTCGGGGTCGGGGCACTGGTGCACGACCACCCCGCCCGCGCAGCTCGACAGCAGCCGGGCCGCCTGGTGCTCGCTGCCGAGCCCCTCCACGCTCTGGGCGGCGACGATGACCTGCACGCCGACGTCGCGGACGCGCTCGGCGAGGTTGATCGCCGAGTCCACCCCGCTGGCGAGGGCGGAGAACTCGTCAAGGATCAGCACCGCGTCCTCGCCCTGGCGGGGCTTGCGGCCGGTGGCGTAGTGGCCGTAGTCCTCCAGCACCACCCGCATGGCCGCGTCCGCCTCGGCCTTCGACAGCAGGGTTGGCACCGTCAGCACGGCCAGGTCGACGTCCTCGTAGGACCACGCGCCACGGTCGAACGCGCCGGCCAGGGCGGCGAAGAAGTCGGCGTACCGCAGCCGGGTGCCGGGCAGGTGCTCGGCGATCACCTCGATGTCCTTCAGCTCAAGGGGGTGGCCCTCCCACAGCGACTCGAGTTCGTCGGCGTCCAGCCGGCGAAGGAGTTCGTCGGAGCCGTCCACGGGCGGCATGTCGGGCGCGGTGAGGGCCAACCTGAGGCCGGCGGAGGCGACGCGCTGGTAGAACGGCTCGGAGAACCGCTCGACGGAGAGCAGCCGGCTTTGGACCTGGGTGGGGGTGCCGCGCCACATGTCCATGGCCGTGGCAGGCCAGCGGCCCACCTTGGCGGCCGGGTTGCCGAGCCGGTACGCGGCGATCAGCGCGGGGACCAGGGTGGGGTCGGTGCCCTTGCAGTCGGCGAACGTCACCTTGCGGCCCATCCGCCCGGCGACGTACGCCAGCCGCAGCGTGGTGACGGTCTTGCCGGCGCCGGGCGCGCCGACGATCGCCATCGCCTTGCCGCGCAGGTGCGCGGGCGGCACGACGTACCGCCCTTGGACCCAGCTCGGCAGGTCGCCGTCCAGGGCGATGCCCAGGACGGGCGCGTCCAGCTTGTGGTCCTGCGGCTTCGCCAACAGCTTGGCGACCTTGCGGTCCTGGGCGTGCTGGTCGACCAGCCGGCGGCGCCGGACCAGCGGGCTCCACTCGGCGCCTCCGGCCGCGTGCTCGGCAAGGGCGATGGCGATGGCGGCGGCGAGGATGCCGACGGGGACGCCCAGCCAGAGCTGGGTCAGCACCGCGTCCCGGGCGACCTGCCAGACCGACAGCTTCGTGCCGGGCGGGCCGAAGCCGAGCATCAGGGCGACGTACTGCCAGAAGTGCTGGTGGACGTAGAAGTGCCGGCGCAGCGCTGCCTGTGGGCCGAGGACGGCCAGGACGTAGGCGATGTAGGCGAGGGAGCCCAGGGCGAAGCGGTGCCAGTGCCAACGCTTCTGCGCCAAGATCAGTAACTGGCCCACCAGCCACGCGAACAGGCTCAGCGGGGAGAACCAGAACAGCAACAGGACCGCCCACCCGAGACCGTTCGGGCTGGGCTGGCGGGCGGCGCGCGGGGTCGGCTGCCAAGGTCCGGACGGCGGCGGTCCAGCCGGCGGGCCGACAGGGTTCCAGGAGCTGGGGCGAAGACTCACAGCGCACCTCCGTGGCGGGTGAAGCGGGGGTAGGTAGTGCCCGGCACCTCGGGCAGCGGCCGGACCTCGATCGGGTGGCGGGGGCGGATGCGCGCGAGCTGCCGGTCGAGGTAGCCGGCGACCTCGGCCGGGGCGTAGTAGACGGTCCGGGTCCAGCGGCCGTGCCTCGGTCGCTGCCACGACTCGCGCAGCCGGGCGCTGTGCTTGCGGGTCAGCTCGACCTCGACCGCGACGCGCTTGGGGAGCGGGTCGACGTCCTGGCCGTACAGCCCGGTGCCGGTGTCACCGCTGCGGTCGGGCAGCTCGACGGCGCCGTCGGGGACATGGCGGGCGCTCTCGCCGCGTAGCTCGCGCTCGCTGACCCAGCGGCCGCCCTCGGGGATGCTGGGTTCGAGGGCGAGGCGGACCACGCCAACGGCGTGGACGTGGGCGAGCTGCGGGATCACGAACGACCACGGCGGGACGGTCAGGCCGACAAGCTGGATTGCCTTCCTCGTCGGCGCGACCCACAGGTAGCCAAGCAGCCGGTCGCGGGCGACCAGGCCGCGGCCCTCCCAGCGGTCGAGGATCTGCCGCAGCGTTTCCTCGCCGACCTGGCCGGCAACCTGTGGGTTGCCGGGCGACAGCCGGCCCAGCAGGACCCGGAGCACGTCGGAGCGGGCGGCGTACTGCTGGCCCAGCCACACCAGCGCGGCGACGTCGCGGGCGGTGACGCCCGCGTCGGTGTCCCAGCGGACACGCCGGGAACCGCCTGGCCGGCCGCCGTGGACGTGCGGGCCGGGCCGTGAGCGGGCAGCGCGGAAGAAGCCCTCCTCGGGCAAGGCGGAACCCTCCTGGTCGGGAGACTGGTCCGGCCCGTGGCGGCCGGGACCGTCGGATGGGGCGCCAGCCGTTGGGCTGGCGCTGGTCAGCTAGGCGCGGTCGACCTCGTGCGCGCCGTCGAGCAGGCGCAGCAACGCCCCACGCGGCACGAGCATGCGGCGGCCGAACACCTTGACCGGCAGCTCGCCGCGACGGGCCGCTTCGTACGCGGTGTCCTTCGAGATGCCCAGCAGTCGGGCAGCCTCAGCCACAGTCCAAGTCAATCGATCATCGGTGGCTGGATGCGCCTGCTGGTCCGCAGCGACGGCCGGCGGCGTCCTGACCGAGCCGATATTCTGGTCGTGCATCCGGGGACCTCCGTTCCTTGATGCCAGGCCCCGGGGTGCTCGCGACACTGCCGGGGCCGCCTCGCCTGCGACCGCCTCCGCCGGCATCCGCTTCGATCCTAAGAAAGCGGTCTCTGGCCTACGTCACAGAAACCATCTACTCTGCTGCTGAGTGTTGTCGAGGCAGCAACAAATGTTGGTAGAGCCCGATGGGATGTACACATGGCCGATTGGCGGACCATACTCGGGCGCGCAGTACGCGAACGCCGCCGAGAGCTTGAGCTAACGCTCGATCAGGCGAGCAGGGCGATTGGAATTTCCCGTTCGCACCTCAACCTGATCGAGCTTGGTAAGGCAACCGGCGTCTCACGCGACTGCCTGGCAAGCATTGATGCTGGTCTCGGCTCTGACGGGGCGCTACTTGCATTGCTCCCGACGAATGATGACGGTCCAATGGTGAGAGGCGAAGAGATGCGGCGGGCAGAGTTCAACAAGGCCGTGGTAGCCCTCGCAGCCTCGCTCTTCTTCGATCCTGACCGGGTGGTCGGCGCGCAGACGACAGACTCGGCGCTCATTCAGGAGCTGGAATCACTGACCGCAGAACTCGCACGGCGTCAGCACCACGCACGGCCGCAAACAATCCTCGGACCGATACGCGCGCACCTGAGCTATCTTCTGCAACTTGAGAGCGGCAGCCTTTCTCCGAGCCTTCGGCTTCGCCTAGCCCGAGTCACAGCCGAAACGGCTGCCCTTGCTGGATGGGTCGCCTTTCGAGGTAACGGCGACCTCGTGACGGCGCATGCCCAGCTTGCCCTGGGGCGCCAGCACGCGCGCGAGGCTGGCGACGATGTGTTGTTGGCTCAACTGCTCGCTGCGACAAGCTCACTGCACTCCTCACTGGACATCCCTCGCCCTGGTGAAGACCAGCGTTCGCCGCTGGCCCTCAGCCTGCTCCAAGCAGCACAGCGGAAGGCGGGCAATGGTCCAACGCCGCTGCAAGGCTGGCTTGCCGTACGTATCGCCGAGGAACAGGGATTGCTGGGCGAGAGCCGCAGAGCACGAGCCACGCTGAGACGAGCTGAAGCCTCCTTGCCGAGCCGTACTCCTAGTGATCCCGCTGGCCTCTTCGTTATCTGGGACGAGAGCCGGTTCCCTGGATGGGCGGGCAAGACGCTTCTGATCCTCGGCGATCCAGCCGCCACGGGAATGCTGGAGCGGGCGCTCGCTATGACCAGCGCACCGCACCCCCGCCTCGGGCTGCTGGTTGACCTCGCGATGGCGCGAGTTCGCGATGGCGACACTGACCACGCCATCACGTTGTTGCTGGAAGGGGCGCAGCTCGCCGTCGAGCGTGGCATCGAGGGGTTCGCGCGTGGGCGGTTGCAGGAGGGACGGGCCGCCCTTTCACCTGCGCAGCGGGACGCGTTCGACAGCCGCCTGCACGCGGTTGCCTAGCGTCACCTGTCCCGTCCTGGCTCCGAGCAGTGCCACAACAGGTCCCGTAGGCTGACCGGATTAGACGTCGAGCAGCAGCGGGAGCAACGTGTGGATCGGGTGCTAATCACCGGGGCAGCCGGCAGGATCGGGCGGACTCTCCGCCAGGGGTTTCAGGGACGCTTCGGCATACTGCGCTTGCTCGATCTGGCTCCGCTAGGGACCGCCAACCCCGGTGAGGAGCTGGTCACCGCTGACGTCCGTGACTTGGCCGCGGTCAGCGCAGCCGCAGCCGGGGTCGACGCGATCGTCCACCTGGCCGGCATCCCCCAAGAGGACACCTTCGACCGCATCCTTCAGACCAACGTCGTTGGGACCTTCAACGCCTTTGAAGCAGCCCGCCGCGAGGGTTGCGCCCGGGTTGTGCTTGCCAGCAGCCTTCACGTCACCGGCTTCTACGACGCGAGCGAGCGCGTCGGCCCGGAGGCGCCGGTACGGCCAGACAGCTTCTACGGAGTCGGCAAGGCATGCGGCGAGGCCCTTGGCCGTCTGTACGCCGACAAGCACGGCCTTGAGGTGGTCTGCGTGCGCATCGGTACGTTCGCGGAGCAGCCGACGACACCACGGCACCTCAGCACGTGGCTGAGCCCACGAGACGCAGTGGAGCTGTTCTACCGCTCGCTGGTCGCGCCTGACGTGGGGTTCACCCTGGTCTATGGCGCATCGGCCAACCAGCGTAGCTGGTGGGACTCTGGTCCGATCGATCGGCTCGGGTACCGGCCCATGGATGACTCTGAGGAGTGGGCCTCCAAGATCGACACTGACGCAGACCCCTCAGAGTCCGGGGAAGGCCCCCAGGGCGGCTCCTACGCGCTCTGACGGCCCTACCGGCTGCTGGTGGAGCGGGGAAGGCGGATCAGGCCCTCCATCAGCTCGGCGGCCGTCCGGTCCTGCGCCTGCTGGAAGTGGGCGTAGGTCCCCAGCGTCGTCCGGCCGCCGTCGCGGTGCCCAGCCCGGCCAGAGACGGTACGCACGTCCACGCCGGCAGCTATGAGCTGCGTGACCATGAAGTGCCGCAGGTCGTGCAGGCGGCAGGAGATCCCAAGGTCGGCGGCCAGGGCGGCGAACCGGTGGGAGACCCCATCGGGCCGGATCGGCTTCGAGCCGTCCGGCTCATGGCTGAACACGTAGGCGTCGGCCGGCAGGCTCACCCCCAACGCGAGCGCATGCTTCGCCTGCTCGACGTGGCGGGCGCGAAGCAGCTCCACCACGACAGGACCGACGGCGACGCGCCGCTTGGAACGGTTCTTGGTCCACTCCTGGTCCCGCAGCTCGCCCGCAAGGGTGACGATGCGCCCCCCCACCAGGACCTCGCCGTGCTCCAGGTCGACGTGCGACCAGCGCAACCGGCACACCTCACCCCGACGCGCGCCGAGCACCACGGCCAGGACGACGAACAGGCCGAGTTCCGGGTCCTCGGCCATCGCCGCATCGATCAGCCGCTCGGCGTCGCGCACCTGCGGCGGGCGCACGTCTGCGCGGTCCACCGCCGGGCGAGTCGACAGCGCGACCGGGTTGTCGCCGCGCCAGCCCCACACCTCGGCGAGCTTGAACGCGCCCGACAGGATGGCGTGGACGTCGCGCACGGCACTCGGCGACAGCGGCAGGCCGCGGGCGCAGTCGGTCGAATGCACGCGCGCCTTGAGGTCGGGCCGGGGCCGCCAGGTGTCCCCGGCGTGCAGCGGCGGCAGGCCGTTGCGCTCGCGGTGGTAGCAGTGCTGGCACTTGCTCCCGCGCTCGCTGAGCTGGGTGAGGAACTGGTCCACGCTGGCGGT
>WNGB01014125.1_pt1 | contig 10698 bp, 6 predicted proteins | sample 5400681 | NCBI WGS metagenome assembly WNGB01 (sample SAMN13153367, study PRJNA577476) | soil metagenome | isolation source: 115 cm soil or saprolite under grassland replicate 2 | place: USA:California | collected 2016-06-15 | reverse complement strand
CGCGTAACAGACTTTGAAGCAAACTCGGTACAGCCGGCGATCCAACGTATCACCTGGGATCCGATCATGGCGGAAAAGGGCGGCTTCAAACATTTTATGCTCAAGGAGATTTACGAGCAGCCGCGGTCAGTCCGCGACACAATGCAGGGCCGCATCTCGCTGGACACCGGTCGTGTTTTTCTCGACGAGATGAAAAACATCACCGAGGCCGACTTCAAGCAGTTTACTACGATCAAGATTGCCGCGTGTGGAACATCATGGCATGCCGGGCTGGCGGGCAAGTATATGATCGAGCAACTTGCTCGAGTTCCGGTCGATGTCGATTACGCGTCGGAGTTTCGTTACCGCGAACCAGTGATGGAGGAGAACACTCTGCTACTGGTCATCTCGCAATCGGGTGAGACGGCGGACACCATTGCGGCGCTTAGAGAAGCTCAACAACTCGGGTCGAAAGTTTTGGCGATTTGCAATGTTCAAGGCTCGATGATCACTCGCGAGGCTGACGGTACGATTCTCACGCACGCCGGACCTGAAATTGGAGTTGCATCGACTAAAGCTTTCACCGCCCAAATGGTCGCCCTTTATTTACTCGGATTATATCTGGGCAATCTACGCGGCACCTTTTCAGAAGGAGAAGCGAAACATCACGCGCAACAACTCGCGGAATTGCCGGTCAAACTGGAACACCTGCTCAACGAATCGGATGATATTGAAGAACTCTCCAAGGAATTCTTTCGTGTGACGGATTTTCTCTACCTCGGCCGCGGCATCAATTTCCCCGTAGCCCTTGAAGGCGCTTTGAAACTAAAAGAGATTTCTTACATTCACGCGGAGGGTTATCCCGCAGGCGAAATGAAACACGGTCCCAACGCTTTGATCGACGAACGCTTGCCGGTAATGTTTATCAACACGCGTGAAGAAGGCAATCGCTCTTCCGAGTTGCGTTATGAAAAGACGCATTCAAACATTGTCGAGGTCAAGGCCCGTGAAGGTATTGTCATCTCAGTCTTAACTGAAGGCGATAGCATGTCTTCAACCATGTCTGATTACGTCATTAATATTCCTGCTTCCAGCGATTTACTGTCACCCATCCTATCGATCATTCCGCTTCAGCTGCTCGCTTATCACATCGCTGTGCGTCGTGGCTGCGATGTCGACCAACCACGAAACCTGGCCAAGTCGGTTACCGTTGAATAGTAGGTCAACCATCGACCATTCGCTTGAGCGTTCTCGCGTTCTCTATTGCCTTGCCGCCGATGTCGTTGTTGAAGTAGACATAAACCGCAGATAGACCGCTGCGCCAATCTCGTATCCTGCCTGCCCACTTTCGCAAAACTTGAGTCGAATATGACCCTTGATACCTGGCCGCGCTCGGACCGTGAAAGCGAATGTAGGTAAAGTCCGCCGTAACCTCCAGGGGCGTTTGCATACCCGCAAGATCGTGGATGCAGAATGCTGCATTGTACTTTTGCAGCAACTCATAAACTTCATCTAGAAGCCAGGTCTCATCACGAAATTCAAATACGTACTTGTGCTCACGCGGCAATGCTGCGAGGAATCTCCTGAGGCGCTCCTTGTTTACTTTCCAGCGAGGCGGAAGTTGGAAAAGTATTGGCCCTAATTTTCTTCCCAGCCGTTCAACGCCCGCAAAGAATCTTTTAGTGGAAGGCACCGGATCTTTCAGCTTCTTCATGTGGGTGATGAAACGACTTCCCTTGACCGCAAAATGAAAATCCTTGGGAGAGCTCTCGCGCCAGGAGTCAAAGGTGGAGGGAAGAGGAAGGTGGTAGAAGCTGTTGTTTATTTCAACCGTATCGAACTGCCTCACATAGAAGGCAAGCATTTCTTTCGCGGGAAGTTTTTCGGGATAAAAAAGACCAAGCCAATGTCTGTAATGCCATCCGGATGTTCCGACATAAATCTTACTACCCATACGAGCTACTCTAACTCAATTGCACTGGCGCAAGAACTGTTCTCAGATGACAAAAAGCGCGGCGCCGAGGCGCGCATTTATGCTTTTGGATTTGCCATCAGCTGAGGATTGGCTGCGAAGCTTGAAGGTAATAAAGAGTCACCCACTAAATAGCAAAACGCGCCACGTGGGCGCGCTCTTATCAAGTTGGTTGACGTGGTCCGGCAGTCCCCGCTTGGACAAGTTTTGACGCTATCGAGTGATCGTCAAGGTTTCACCTTAGTTTTTGCCCGGTTAATTCCCGCAATCACGAATACTAAGCCCAGAACCGCGATCAAACCCATAAGCATTCCAAAGCGCCAGCTGCGACTCGCCCCAGAGTGCGCTGCCAACATTTGATTCAGGGCCGGGACAGTGCCTTCGGCACTCTGTTGATAAGCCTGCGTCCCAGCAGTGCGAAGCGCCATGTCCAAACGCTCACGGCTCGCTGCCAGTATTTTAAGTTGAGAGCGCACGCTGTCTCTTTCAATCGTTAGCTGGCGGCGCCGAAGTTCTCGAAGCTCTTCAGGTTTAGTTGAACCAATGCCTGCCAGGGAACGCTCGATGTTTTCTGGCTTCAGATCCTCATCAAGCTGCCTCGCTCGCGCCTGCAGCTCAGTTTCCCTGGCCTGAACCTCGCCTAACTGCGCGCGAAGATCCTCAGCGGACTGCGCCGCACCAGATCTGCTTTGGGCCGCGACGTCTGACGTAAACGCTGGAACTAAAGTTATGAACAGAATCAAGCTCAACGCCAACTTCATGATGTTGCCTCACTTTTGGAAGCTACTGCACGCTCGAAAACTCCTGATCAACATCAGCATTTTAAACCTTTACAGTAGATGCTGCGACTAGTAAACCGTCGCAACACATCGTCAGCAAAAGTTCATAGGTTAACATCAGCCTTAGCAACCTGACCGCGCGATTCCAATCTGGAGCGAACCAGCGCATTTTTCACAAATGCAAATGAGGAAAGCGCGCCTGCTGGGACGCGCCCCTAGTTCGCTTCTTTTTAAGACTTGGACAGATACTTCTGTCTGTCTCTTGAATGGACAAACGCTTGTGCTTACTTAGCTTGAGCCCTTTCCGTTTCCAGTAGCTTTTTCTTACGTTCTAACCCCCATCGGTAACCACCCAGACTCTTATCTTCACGAATGACGCGGTGACAAGGAACAACCAGGGCTACCGGGTTTGTAGCGCAGGCCCGAGCTACGGCGCGCGTTGCTTTTTCCTGGCCAATGGCCTTTGCAACTTCGCTATAAGATTGTGTTTGGCCATAAGGAATCGATCGCAACTGAGCCCAAACCTGTCGTTGAAAAGCCGTGGCCTGTATATCCAGCGGCAGATCGATGTGTGGACTTTTGCTTTTTAAGTGTTCGACTACCGCATTGAGCGAGGAACGCAATGGCTTTTCGTCGTGACGAATTTCCGCCGCTGGGAACTCGTTCAACAAATCCGCTTCCAATGACGCGTCAGAATCTCCCAGCATCACTGAACACACGCCCTTGTCAGTCGCTGCGACTAAAAGCCGACCTAAAGGAGTGCCTGCTATTGTGTAGTTGATCACAGCACCCCGCCCACCTTTGCCGTAAGTTGCCGGCGTCATTCCGAGTTTGGAAGATGCACGTTCGTATAGCCGGCTGCTGGAACTGTAGCCCGCGTCATACATCGCGCTGGTAATCGCTTCGCCTTTGCGAACACCCTCCTTGAACCTGTTGATCCGGAAAGTCTCAGCATAGTGCCGCGGCGTGATTCCCATAATGCTTTTGAAAATTCGCTGGAGATGAAAAGAACTAACACCAAGCTGCTCGCTCAAGGTGGCGAGTGTGATAGGCTCACCCTCATTCTCCTCGATCATCCGGCAAACTTCTCGCACCATCTGAATCTGCGGATCTCTCACGAGCATGTCGCGTGGATGGCAGCGAAGGCATGCGCGAAAACCCGCCTGCTCGGCATCTTCAGGTAATTGGAAGAAAGAGACACGTTCGCGACGTGGGCGCCGCGAAGGACAGGAAGGGCGGCAATAGATTCCGGTTGAACTAACGGCAAAGACAAACTGACCGTCGAAGCGCGCATCCTTTGTTAACACCGCATTCCATTTTGCTTCGTGCTCGTCGGAAAAGAGACTTGTTTGTTGCTTCATCGCCATGCTCATGATAACACTTCCTCCAATTTCACTTCATTGTTAACTTCAGGCGATCTTAGCGAGTTTAGTACCACAGTTCTATCCGATTCTTGCTTTCAAATTGAATCCGCAGATTACACAGATTTCGCAGATTCAGTCGGCCTGCGAAACCGTCGCCAGCTTACAGCGTAATCTGTGGAATCTGTGCAATCTGCGGATTCCTAGTTCATATTTTTCGTACGTTTTGCACCTATCCATTCGTATGGTTAAATGCATTATCAAAGTTTGATCCGTAATGACTGATTTTCTTTCCGAACTAAATTCCGAACAACGCACAGCCGTCGAACACACCGAAGGCTCCCTATTAATTCTCGCCGGTGCGGGCTCAGGCAAGACTCGCGTTATCGCTCATCGCATTGCCTACCTGATCGCCGAGAAAGGCGTGGCGCCGTGGAACATTCTCGCGGTTACTTTTACCAATAAAGCTGCCCAGGAAATGAGACAACGAGTGCAGCGGCTGTTGCGCGACCAACAATTGTCGAGTGCGCCGATTGTCTCGACCTTTCACAGCCTTTGTGTGCGCATCCTGCGACAGGACATCGAAAAGTTAAACGAGAAATACAGCCGCACCTTTACTATCTACGATCAGGACGACTCGCTCAGGCTAATCAAAAATTGCATGAAGGACCTGGGTTACGACGAGAAGCACCTGGGCCTGCGTGCTACTCAGGCAGCGATCAGCGCTGCGAAAAATCGCGGTGAAGACGTTGACGCTTTTGCGGCTCGCGCCGATTACGTTGATGAGCGCCGGGCGGCGATGGCGCGGGTCTACCAAATATATGAGGATCGGCTACACGCGAACAATGCACTCGATTTTGACGACCTGCTAATCAAGACGGTGCGTTTGTTGCGCCAGGTTCCAGAGGTGCGCGAGAAATACAACAACAAGTTTCGTTACATCCTGGTTGACGAGTATCAGGATACCAACTCACTTCAGTTTGCCCTGATCAGCTTACTGACGGAAAAGCAGCAGAACATCGCTGTCGTGGGCGACGAGGATCAGTCCATCTATAAATGGCGCGGTGCCGACATCACCAACATTCTCAATTTCGAGAAGCATTTTCCCAACACAAAAACAATTCGGCTCGAACAGAACTATCGTTCGACGCAAACAATTCTCGACGTTGCCGGCGCGGTCGTGAAGCACAACATTGAGCGCAAAGGAAAGACCCTTTGGACGTCAAACCCGCGCGGTGATCGCGTCCGCTACTTTCAGGCGTTTGACGCGGAGGCGGAAGCGCGCTTCGTCGCCGGAAAAATCCTCGAGCATCGGAATGAAGAGTACGACCTGCGCGCGGCCGTCTTATATCGAACGAATTCGCAGTCGCGCGTCTTTGAAGAAGCGATGCGCCGCACTGGTTTGCCTTACAACATCGTCGGCGGCTTCTCGTTTTATGAGCGCATGGAAGTACGCGACATTATTGCGTATTTGAAGTTAGCGCTGAATCCAAACGACTCTATCGCGCTGCAACGTGTCATCAACAGCCCGCCGCGCGGTATCGGCAAACAAACCGTCGAGGAGCTTGCACGCCGCGCAAACGATTCGGGACTCTCACTTTGGGAAACCATTTCCGTAGTGATTGAGAAGCCGGACAACCTGAGCACGCGCGCCGTTTCGGCTTTGAGAAGCTTCCGTAAAATTGTGCTTCGACTTAGCGAGATGGCGCAAAGTCCAGAGACCGAAGACCACAGTCCAGATCTAGTTTCCGGCATCGTCAAGGCGGCCATCCTCGACACCGGCTACGAGAACGCGCTGAAGGGCGAGAAAACCGACGAAGCCGAAGCGCGATTGGAAAACTTGCAGGAGCTGGTCAACGCAGCCGTCGATTACGACGAGCAAGGAATTGAAGGATTGCGGGAGTTTATTGATCACTCAGCGCTTGTCTCAGATGCCGACCAGTACAAGCCAGACGCCATCGTCACGCTCATGACCGCACATTCAGCGAAGGGTCTTGAGTTTCCGCTGGTCTTTATTGTTGGACTTGAAGATGGGTTGTTTCCGCACTCACGTTCCGCTACGGATTCGGCAGAGTTGGAGGAAGAGCGGCGTCTTTGTTATGTAGCGATGACGCGCGCGGAAAGATTTCTTTACGTCACGCACGCGATGAAGCGGAGAGTCTACGGCGAAGAGCTCGCTTCCGAACCCTCACAATTTCTGAACGAAATGCCACTCGACTTGATGGAAGATCTCTCCAGCGGCAAGTCGTGGCTTTCATTCGCGCGCGGCTCATCGGCGATTGATTATGAGCATGGCGAGTATCGGAAAGAGCGCAAGAAATTCACCGGCAAGACTTACGACAGTGTCGATTCAATCGCTGAATTCTTCAAACAGCGCGCCACGAAACTAGGCAACACAGGCGGCAGCTTTCAATCGACTCGAGAAAGGGCAGAACAAGAGAACTCGGAGCGCCGCCAAGTCCAAAGTCCAAAGTCCAAAGTCCAAAGTCCGAATTCTCCCCTCGTTACGCCTTCGCCTGTTGGCTCTTCCACCCTCAGCTCCTCTGACTTCGTCCCCGGTTCCTACGTGAAACACGCCAAATACGGCCGCGGTCTGGTCCTCCGGCGCGAAGGCGTTGGGGATTCACTGAAGCTAACGGTGACATTCCCCGGTTACGGTCAAAAGAAACTGGTGCAAAAATACGCGGGCCTCGAAAAAGCGTAAGAGAGTGAGCAGTGGGCTGTGAGCCGTGAGCAGTCACGCTTAAAGTTTGCTGTTCAGTTCTTGCTGACTGCCCACTGCTCACAGCCCACAGCTCACTATTTCTACACCGTCACTACTGTCCCATCAAACTTCGTCAGGCTAAATCCGCCGAACGGTTCGTTGTAGCAAGCCCGCTGGTCGCGCAATATTCCAATCGCCAATTGTTCGCCAAGTTTCAGCGACTCAGTTCCGTCGGAGCGCCAGTGAACGCCCGCTATATTCCGGCCGAGCGCGACGTTTGATGCGAGCTTATTGAGTTCGCCGCCGATAGTCAGATCTCCCGCATCCGCACCCGCGTAAGGTACAAGCGAAAGTCCATCATCCGCCGGTTGCACCGGAGTAACACCGAGATCGGCGAGTTTGGTTGTCTCTTTGAACCAGGCTTTCAAAATAGTGACGCAAGCGCCGGCAACCGTGGCATGGCCCGCGCCGTACGCCGGATGCGTCGGTGAACCTTCGGGAAACGCCATCGGCAAAAGCGCGTTGCCCGCCGTCATGTAGCCACCCAGTCGTGATCCGCTGCTTAAAGAACTCAGAATCTCAGGATGAACAGGATAGTCGGCACCATGGTTGAGTGTGCGATCGACACGCGCCGCATGGACCTCGGGCCGCAGCCTGCGATGCACAAACCATTTTTGAAACCAAACCGCCTTCAGCGCTCTGGTTGCAACTTCACACAACAACGCGGCGCTGTGTGGCCCACCAAAAGTTCCAAAGCCATCTTGGGTTGGATTGCCGACATAAGGATTGGCATCGTCGAAGGGGGCGCCGATTCCCGCGAGTATCAGGAAGCCGTGAAAGTAAGCCTGAAAGAGAACATCAATGTGCACCCAACTACTGATGTCCCGTCCGTTTCTCATGTAGCGCCGCGTGGCATCGAACGTATCTGCCGGTTGACCAAACCCGCGTTGTACCGCGAGCCAGGTGTTGAAGTCCGTCATGTAGTCGATACCCAGCGCCGTTGTTCTAATCTTTTGCTCTAGATTGTTGGCGCCGAGGTTGCACGGTTGATAGAAGAACTGCGACAGGTATGGACCGACTTTGTCGCCGCTGGTTAATCCGCGAAACAGAGTTGCCGCCGTCACCGCGGCCCCAGCTTTGGCGCCCTTAAAATCAGCACCGTAAAGAGTGAGGTCGCCAGCCGCAGCATTCGCTATCGGGTTCACCGGATACTGAGAAAAAGGCACATCCCGCAATAGCGCCATCCAGTAGTTTTCTGATATCTCCGCTGCCTGCTCCCGGCTGGCGAAAGCTGGAGCGGGCGGCTGCAACAACGCGTGCCCGTCTGGTCCTTCCATGTCGAAGGCAAGGCCGGACTGCGGATTTGTTAGCCGGCGATCGCCGCCCATTGGTATGGCGTTGAAGTCCTCGGGGCGGCCGCTGTTTATGGCCTGGACCAGCGCAGCATAAGCACTTAGGTTAACCGTGCCGTCGTCGTTATGCGGCAGGCCTTTCGAATAATTGGCGATCTTGTTTGAATAAAGGTTCTCGTCATCGTTGGCGGGATGTTGCAAATTCTGCGGCGTACTTTGCAACCCGGCCTGCGCTGCATCGCGGCGAAGCTTTGCGCAATCGATCGCGCGCTGGTTTGAACCTGATGGCGCGGCTTGTGTATTGGATCGCTCGGTCTTTAGTAAAGGCTCGAGGCCGATAACTCCAGCCGCGATGCTTGCCGCTCCAGTTACGCCAACCTGACCAATAAATCTGCGTCTGCTTTGAGATTTGGGGGTGCTTGTTTGGACAGACTTTTCGTGCATGCGGGTCCTCCTGCTGGGAAATGTGACATCTATCAGTTGTGATGAAATGGGGCGGAGCAGGAGGTTACCGCACGGGATGCTTGGGGAACTGCCCAAGGTCGAGTTCCTTATAGCTATGGCCACTGCTCTGTTGGGGTTACTTTTACCATAATCTAATTCGGCGGACAAAGTTTTTCCTTCGAAACATCTACCGTCCAAAATCCAACGATAAATGTCCAAAGTCCAAAGCTCTATCAGAGTCGGAAGCGGGTAACGACTGGGTGCTACGTTAGCTTCGAACATCGATACAGCCTGGCGACATTACCGCCCACCAAATGCTGAACCGGGGCAGGAGCGACCGGGTGATCTCACAATCGAGAGCGGCGTGCCGCCAGCGAATTGCCAAAAGCGCCAACAAAACCAGTCAAGTTGCATAATCCTTTTCTTCAGACTGACGCACTCAGATAACGGTCGTGGGAGTCGGACGAAACGGCGTTATCCGCCTTAACTCAAAGGAGCCAGCAGTTTAGCTTATTTGCGGGCCGGCTCGATCGAATAGCGGCATTGCGGTTGCTGTGATAGACCGCGCCCCCCTCCCCAAAATTCTCCCGCCAACGCCCCGTTTCAACAAAACCTCTCCGGTTCGCAATCCCAAAAGGAGGTTGCGCCGCCAATCAAGATCGAGAGAAGGTGATTATGAAAAAGCTCGCTGTTCCAAAGTCAGATGTCTCTTCCTTGTTTTCAAACCTACTGATTGCCTCCGCTGTCATCGCGGCCGCAACTCCGGTGCTTCTCGGCGACCGACTCGTTGTAATTGTCTCCGACGTTGCGAGACAAGGGTCAATCCTGCTCCAACAGGTTAGCGTCTCTCTGCAAGGCTTACTGAGTTAGGTTGGAACAATAATCAGAAGTCAGTAGTCAGGAGTCAGTAGTCAAAAGAACAAGAGCTGGTCTTGCTCTTCTGTCCCCCCTCCCCGTTCCTCTTTACCCGTTTCCCGTTTCCCGCTTCCCCTGTTCCTCCGTTCCCCGCTTCCCTTCATCCCATACCGTACATTCGTGAATCATATCGTTGCGTTGTTCCGTCCTGGATCACGCTCCTGGAACCATTTCCGCCGCTGGAATGGAAGTTGCCAAATGAGGGTGAACAAACTCTTCCCGGGGAGTAATTATCAGAGGGGAATATCAATGACAGTAAATTATAAGGGCCTCACAACTTCCGCAGCGCTCGCTTTTGCGGTGCTAATCGGCGCCACTGACGTAACGAGCGCGCAAGGCCGCCGCGGCCGCGGGCAGGAACGAAGCGAGGAAACTCAAGAACAGAAAGACCAGCGAAAAGCGCAACAGGAAGCTAGCCGGAACGCGCAACGCCAAGGGCGGGAGCAACAACAGCAAGCTGAACAGCAGCAACGCCAGGCTGCACAACAGCAAGCGGCGCAGCAACGCGCCGAACAACAGCGCCAGCGCGGATCGCAACGGGCAACGCAGCAAGTTGAGCAGAATCAGCGTTGGGGGCAAAACCGCCAGCGTGTGCAGCAGAATCAGCAGGAACAACAACAGCGTTGGGAACAAAATCGCCAGCGTGTGCAGCAGAATCAGGAACAACAGCGCGCGGAGCAGGAACGAAACCGCCAGCGCGTGCAGCAGGACCAGGAACGGCAGCGTGCTCAGCAACAACAGCGTTGGGAACAGCAGCGCCAGCAACCGCAGACTCAGGATTGGCAGCGACGCCAGCGTGAACAGCAAGACGCCGCGCGGCGACAACAGTCCAGTCGCATCTATTCCGATCGCTCACGCGATCTTTCAAATGTCCAGCAGCCTGACTGGCGAGCCTATCAGGAGCAGCGTGCTAACCAGTATCGCCAGGAATGGTCTCGTCAGCAGAGTTATGCTTTGCAACGACAGCGTTTGCTCGAGCAGCAGCGACGCCGCGCACATCTACGCTACCAACAAAGTTATCTCGCGCGGCTAAGACAAGACCAACTACGTCTGCAAAGCTGGCGTTATAGCGATTATGGACCATACAACTATCGCTATTCGCGCGGCGGCAGTTATTACGAAACTAATCGGTATGGCGCGCAGATGCTACGCCAAGCGATCAACAACGGTTATGAGGAAGGCTTTCGCGCAG
>WNGB01014124.1_pt1 | contig 10698 bp, 10 predicted proteins | sample 5400681 | NCBI WGS metagenome assembly WNGB01 (sample SAMN13153367, study PRJNA577476) | soil metagenome | isolation source: 115 cm soil or saprolite under grassland replicate 2 | place: USA:California | collected 2016-06-15 | reverse complement strand
AGCATTTCCAGAAGATCATGCGCATTCAGGCGGTCCTGCGGGCGGCCCAGGCCATTCCTTCGGCAGGCCTGGCAGAGCTGGCCATATCCGCCGGATTCGCCGATCAAGCGCACATGACACGTGACTTCCGTGCCATCACTGGATTGACGCCGGCCGATTATTTCCGGGCCACCGCTCCACAGGGCTGGGGCGCGTGGATGAATGAGGCCTGGTAAGGCTTGTCCGATTTGTTCAAGACAGGCGGTCCGTCGTCTTCTAAGCCGCATTCACAAAGCACGGAGAAGAGGGATAAGCCGTATGTCGAACATGAAAGTCCTTTTTGTCGCCGGCTTCGGTCCCGTCACAAAAGAACCGAAAAAATCGAAATCATTTTACGTCGACACTCTCGAATTGCCGATGGAACAGCGTCCCGACAATCCAGACTATTATCACACCGAGAAGCTCGAAGGGGTTCGTCATTTCGCGGCATGGCCCTTGAACGAAGCGGCGCAGTCCTGCTTCGGCCGACCCGACTGGCCTGCAGAAGTGCCCGTACCGCATTCATGGCTTGAATTTGACGTCGAGGACGTCGCTGCTGCCAGTGCGCATCTGAAGGCAAGCGGCTATTCCCTTCTGGTGGACAATCGCACGGAACCCTGGGGACAAATCGTATCACGGCTCCTGAGCCCGGAAGGTCTGCTCATTGGCATCACCTTTACACCGTGGATGCGGTGAGATGGGACAGGCGCACATCGATCTCGGTGTGAAGCGCGGCTCGGCGTGAGACACTTGGTGCGGACGGCGGGACTTGGTCGCAGCCGAGTAGCTTAGAGACGGCTATCCAGCACCGCTATGGTCACGCTCGGGGGTCAGATTGACCGCGCACTGTGCGACGGCGATGGCCCGATCACTTTCCTCGATGCCGAAGAGGCGGCCAAGATCAACGACCTTCGCCAGGCCGGCTACGTCCGCCAGTGGGAGCAGTGGAAGCGAGCTTGCTGGCAAGTGACAGCTCCTGACGCCTGAACCCTCAGCTCTCCCGGCCCCCTACATCGTGATTCCTGCTGCCTTGATGATCGGGCCCCACTTCGCGACCTCACTGGCAATGAAGGCCTGCAGGTCCTCTGGCGTGCCACCGGCCGCCTGCATGTCTGCGCTTTCCAGGTACTGCTTGCCGGGATTGCTGGCGATGTACTCGTTGACGAGCTTGTTCAGGGTCAGGATGATCTCCCGCGGCGTGCCGGCGGGTGCCACCACGCTGTAATAGGCGACGGCCTCGAAGCCTGGGAAGCCGGATTCGGCAACGGTCGGGACGCTTGGCAACTGGTTCGAGCGCTTGAGCGTCGTCACTGCGATGCCGCGCAACGAGCCATCCTGCAGCGGCGCGACCATTCCGGGCGTGAAATTGATGCTCAAATCGATCTGACCGGCGATCACGTCAGTGCCGGAACCCGCCGCTCCGCGATAGGGCACGTAATTCATCTGGGTGCCACTGCTCTTCTGCAGAAGCTCCATTGTCAGGTGGGCCTGCGAGCCGATGCCGGGCGTGCCGACCGAGAGCCTGCCCGGATTGGCCTTCGCATAGGCGATCAACTCCTGCAGATTGTTGACCGGCACTTTCGGGTGCGCTGCCAGCACCATCGGTGACTTTGCCAGCAGAATGATCGGAGCAAACGCACGATCTGAATCGAACGGCATATTCCTATACATAAAGCGATTGGTCGCCAGGACGCCGGGCGGCGAGAACATCAGCGTGTAGCCATCCGGGCTGGCCTTTGCCACATAGCCGCCGCCGATGTTGCCGTTGGCGCCCGATCGGTTCTCGATAACGACCTGTTGCCCCAGCTTGGCCGACAGATCGGCCGCAAGGCGACGGGCCGGAATATCGATCGAGCCTCCGGCGGCGAAGGGAACCACCATGGTGATCGGGCGCGAGGGCCAGCTCTGGGCTGCGGCGGTTAGGGATGACACCATGCTGAGCAGTGCCGCGGCAAATGCGCAAAGACTCGGTTTGCTCACTGTTGTTTCTCCCTACTTTATTCTCGCGGACAGCGGCTGCCCAAGGATATCACGCTTGCCAGACCGACCAGCCCAGGCATTCCGCGAGCCCGCGGCCCATGATCCATCCCTTGTCCTCAGCGGAGAGGAATGTCAGCGCCTCGGTGAAATGCGTGACACATTGACGATAGGTCGCCTTGCCGATGACGTGTGTCAGATCGGTGCCCCAGAAGCAGCGCTTGGGTCCGTAGGCATCGAGCAGGCGTTTGATATGTCCGTCGAAATCCCGGAACGGATAACCCTCGCGCGAATAGACTGGCGTCGCGGACACCTTGATGAACACATTGGAGTGCCGCGCGAGCGCTGCCGCCTCCTCGATCGCTTCCTTGGTGCGGCCTTCCTTGGCGGCCGCCGACGACAGTCCGAAATGGTCGATGATGAGGGTAAGCGCCGGATGCCGCTCCGCGATGGCGCCAACCGCATTCAGCAGCCCGCTCGCATGCAACATGACTGGAACGCGATGGATTTCTGCCGCACGCCAGAACCAGTCGGCGGTGCCGTCCGTCAGCCACTTGCGCTCGCGCTCCATCATGAAGGCTTGCCGGATGCCGAGCATGCCCGACTGCGCCCTCCAGTTGCGCATCTGCTCCGCATTGGCGGGATCGTTGATTGGCATACGGCCCATGACTGCAAAGCGCTTCGGGTAGCGCGCCGCCGCCTCCAGCGCATGGTCGTTGCGGAACCCTTCCCAGGACGGTGGCACCAGAATGGCCGCGTCCACGCCGGCTTCATCCATGAGCGGGATCAGCTTGCTGTAGTCGAGAGCGTAGGGCAACTGCGCGCGGGCCGCGCCACCAGGAGGCCACGGCCGGTCGGGCGATTCCGGCAGCCAGACGTGAACCTGGGCGTCAATGATCATCAGGACTCCTTCCTTCCGCGACCGCGGCAGGCAATGCCCATCGCTGATCGCTTGTCGCTCACATCGCACCAGCGGCGCGCAGGGACGATGGGTGGGCTTTGGTCGATGCGAGCTACACGAGCGGCCCGGGCCTCTTCTTGTATCGGTTCACGATCGCATCGGCAGTCATGTAGGCGAGCGCCTGCATGGTCAGCGTGGGATTGAATCCGCTGATAGTCGGATGGGTCGAGCCACCGGCAATGAAGAGATTGTGAATGTCCCAGCTCTGGCCATAACGATTGACCACCGAGTTCTTGGGATCGCTGCCCATGCGGGCTCCACCCTGATGGTGTCCTCCCGGCGACCCAGGGCGCTCGTTCGCGCGCCACACGTGCGAGGCGCCCATAGCGCGCCCAATCTCCTCGGTCTTGCGCAGCATGTATTCGACGCGCGCCCGTTCGCTCGGCCGGCGCCAGTCGTAGGTCAGGCGGGGCGCCGGCAGACCCCACACATCACGCACATCAGGATCAAGATCAATCATCTGATCGGCGAACGGAAGATTGTCGGTCTGCGCATTGAGGGCCGCATGGCGTGCGAAGTATTTCGCGATGAACTCGCGATAGGGTGCGCCCCAGTTCGGTATCCCGCGCGGCGGCGGCATGCCGACCGAAGCGGCGATTGGTCCGGCGTCAAAGCCCGGACCCTGCACCGAGATCTGCGCACCCAGGATGAAACCCAAGCCGCCATGATCGAAATTGTCGCCGTTCAGGTCGTCGATCGTATGCTTCTGTGCCGTCGGTCCCATGAACATGTTGACATAGCGATCGTCAAACGCGACGAACACTCGTCCCCCGATATGCGTCATGACGTGCCGGCCGAGATGGCCGCTCGAGTTGGCGAGCCCCTCGGGAAATTTGCTGGTCTTGGAGAGCAGCAACAGGCGCACGACGTCGTAGATGAACGGGGACAGGATGACGAGCTCGGCCTCGACCGTGTTGTCGGAGTTGTCGGGGCCGTAGTAGGAAACACCGCTGACCCGGCCGCCGTTGTCGCTGTGGATGCGATAGCACATGGCGCCGGTAACAAGCTTGAAATTGCCGGTGGCTTCGGCCTCCGGAATCTTGGTCACCAGCACCGAAGATTTCGCGCCGACGTGACAACCATGTGTCGAGCAGAAGCCGCAGTAGGCGCAGCCAGGGCGGCCCTGGTATGGCTCTGAAAGAATCGCACGCGGCGTTGGGAACGGGTGGTAGCCAAGTCTCTTGACGCCCTCTTCGAAGATGCGGGCGGAGTTGTCCACGAACAGAGGCGGCAGCGGGAACTCGCGCTGGCGAGGAGCCTCGAAGATGTTGCCGCCCTCGATCTTGTGCCCTTGCAGGTTACCCGCCTTGCCGGAAACGCCGAGATCGTATTCGGCGCGATCGTAGAAAGGCTCGAGCTCCGCGTAGCTCAGCGGCCAGTCGATCACCGAACAGTCCTCAGGGATGGCTGCGGCGCCATAGCGCTCGATGGTCTGCGACCGCACACGGAAGTCGCTCTCGTGGAATCTCCACGAGACTGCGCCATAGTGAACGGTGCCGCCGCCGACCTGGTTGCCATAGTTCAGCGGCGCCATCGGCACCGCGCGCGCATTGGCATTAGGCCGCCAGGTGACGGGCTGACGCTTCGGGTTTGGGCGCAGGTCCTGGCGCTGGAAATAACGCAGCTCGTCCTGCCCTGCAAAGTCCGAGGTCTTGTGGCGCGGGCCGCGCTCGAGCCCGATGACCTTCATGCCAGCCTTGCTGAGCTCAGCCGCAAGGATGCCACCGGTTCCACCGACGCCGACGATGACAACGTCTGCTTTCTCCGTTGCCATGGCCTCAAGACCTCCGCGCTTGGGCTTGCAGCCCGAGGATGGGCCCGCGCGTGAAGGCCTCGCGGCTCGCCATGTCCGCCTCCGTGAACACGGGTTGCGCGCCGGGGAATCCCACCAGTCGCCAGCCTGCAAAGTCCTTGTTGCCGCCGTAGACCGGGTCCGCGAACATTCCTTCCATCGTGTGCGTGCGCAGCGTGTTGAAGAATGCCTGCGACGTCGGCCAGGTGAAGCTCGAGGCCTTGCCTTCGATCATTGCGGTGATCACGGCGTCTTGCTCTGCCGCGGTGAGCTGGGCAAAGGACTTGCTGTAGGTTTTTCGGCAATGGTCTGCGAGCGCCGCACAGCCGCGCCGATAGAAATCCTGCAGCTCCGCATAGGCGCCCGCAAGCGCAAGATCGATGTAGTTGAGCACACCAGCGTCGCGCGCGCCCGGCTTGCCGGGGGCGCCGGGCATGAGCCGCTCGGTGAAGGCCTCGATCGCGGCGCTGTCATCCTGGTTCAGGAACGCTCCTAGCTTCCCGCCATTATCGTGTGTGTGATCCGCCGCCGGCTCGGCCTGCGGTGTCGTCTGCGCGAGCCCCGCTCCGGCGGCGACGGCCCCGGCACCCGCCACCGTGCTGACAAGGAAGGCACGTCGGGACTCGTTGTGCTTGCTCGTCATGATCGTCTCCCTGCGTTCCCCTGCACGGCATCGTCATGGCTGACAGCCGCCGTGGTTGTTTGTTCAAGCGCGGACGTCACTATGAACTCAACGAGCCGCGAACTTCAGAAGCCAAACGTGCAACGGAGTGCGGAACAAGATCGCTATCGCACAGCGTCAACGCGTCACCATCGGACAGCGCCTCAAAGTTGCGGGCCGGACAACCTTCGGCTGCTTCGACGACACCCGACAGAGGCTTCAACAAGCCATGCCCCGAATCGGCACCGGCATCCGCAGTCGGTGACGCACTGGACGTAACCGCAATCGTGCGGTGACGCCCCGGCCAGCTGCGCCTTGCGTTCCGACCGCGGATGCCTCAGCCGCTATGAGCATGTTCCCCCCAATGCTCAGGCAGCCTGTCGCTCCCCCCTGCTTCGCTGCACCGCCTCCGCAGGGTCGGCGCCTACGATGAAGGCGGGATTGGTCATGCATAAGGTCTCGATCTCATCCTGTGTGATGCCGAAAGCCTGCATGTATCCGCTGATCTGCCGCATGGCCTCCACGGAGTTCGGAAAGACCGTATCGCCGGCATCGCTGGAGAGCGTGAAGTGCTTGACGCCCACCGAGCGTATTGCCTGATACATTTTGCCGGGGTCGACGCCCAGCATCGGAGACAGCTCGTCGTAGGTGAAGTTGAAGTGAATGCCGACCTGTGACAAGTCCCTCATCTGCGCAACCGTCAGGTCGACGAAAGGGCTGAACGGATGGTCGATGAAGGCGCGCTTGAAGTTGAGCTTGTCGACCAGCTCGGCGAGCGCGTAGATCTCCAGGTGGGTCGAGTGCCCAAACGAAAGCGCGCGGTCATGGTCCGCGATCATCCGAATGGCTTCCTCATAGTCAGGTTTTAGCCGCCCCTTCGCGTCAAGCGCGTGGTGCCCATACTTGAGCGCCAAATCCCAGGGCAGCGGATCCGAGTGCGCTTTCGGATCGGCCGAGGGATCCCAGCGCCTGACCTTCCCGCCGACGATGAAGTAAGTGTTGGCGTGATTGGCCAAGGCCAACCAGAACGACGACACGCCCGCCTTGATCTGAGTGGTCACCTTTTCCCGATTGGGCGGCTTGCCGTCGCGACAGAGCGCGTAGCCGCCCCAGGCCTTGATCGGGGCGACACCGGTCTCGTCGGACCAGCGATGAAGCTCCTCCAGAAGGTTCCGCACATCCTCCATCGGTCCGGCGGAGCGCTTGTCTTCCTTCCCGATCGACTTGTAGAGAATGCCGTACATGCCGCTTTCGGATGCGAGCTTGGCGACCGCCAGCGCATCCTGCTGACCATGCTCGGCATGGCAGTGAATATCGATCATGCCCCTGACGGCGTCGATCCGCGGCGGCACCTGAATGTAGGGCTTGTAGCTGCGCCGAGCCGGATAGGAGGCGACAGCGCGCTCCCTCGTCGGGGTCGCATTGTTGTTGTCGAAACGGCCAGGCGGAACGGTTGCGTCCCTCTTAGTCTCTTCCATTTCCTCCTCCGGGCGGCTTGGGGATATGTCTGCACAATAAGCGGCCAGCCTAGCTGCTCCATCGATAATCGTGAAATATCAATTTGTCCTCTAGCCATAATCAGATGTTATGGTACAAGGCCCTTCAATGAACGCCAAGTTTCAATGAAGGCAAAGTGCTGACCGGCTCACCTGCATGGACCTCCGTCACCTCCGCAACATGCTCGCCGTTATGGAGGAAGGGAGCCTCGGCAAAGCGGCCCAGCGCCTCAATATTTCCCAGCCGGCATTGACCAAGAGCATCCAGCGACTCGAGGAGGAGCTCGGCGTCCGGCTCTTCGACCGCGAGGCCCGCGGAATGAAGCCGACTTTCTACGCCGATAGCCTCAGGGGCTACGCCAAGGCGGCTTGCATCGGCATGGCGGAGGCGGAAAGCCAGATCGCGTCGCTGCGCAACGGCACCGAAGGCATCGTCACCGTCGCCGGACCGCCGGTGATCGTGACGGAGCTTCTGCCACTGGTGCTGGTCAGGTTGTCGCGGGAGCGCCCCAAGCTCCAGGTTCGCATCGTCGGGCAGAACAAAGAGTTGTTCACAGACCTACTAGAGGGGAAATTCAACCTTGTCGTGGCGATGCTCTATGACGAACTGCCGAAGGAAGGGCTGGTCAAGCAGTGGCTGTTCGACGACCGGCTGGTGCTGGTCATGCGTCCGGACCATCCGCTGGCAAAGCGGCGGAAGGTCAAGCCGACCGAACTGCTCGATCAGAAATGGGTCTTTGCCGACGACGAAATGTGGGGCCAGCGGCGCTTGCGCTTGTATTTCGAGCAGGCCGGACTGGCACTTCCCCGCGCGTGCTTCGAGAGCCGCAATCCCGAAGTGCTGAAGTCAATCATTATGATCAGCGACCATATTGGCATGATCGCCAAGCTCGGAGTTGAGAAGGAGCTGGCGGAAGGGCTGCTCAAGGCGATCGAGCTCGACTCGCCCTTGATGCTGCGGCCGATCGGTATCGTGCGCCGCGAGAACGAGCCGATATCGCCGGCGGTCATGTCTTTTATTCGGATCATCGAAGAGGTGTGCAAGACACGGGCCCGTGCGGCGAAGCGATGAGCGCAATGGCCCCTATCAACTCCCTCTGACGCATCCAGAATGGTCCCAGGCGCGCTCAGTAACGTCCTTGAGAGCGGCGGCGACCTTAGCAATCCGTTCTAGTAGCCTTACGCCCGACAACACATTGATGGATGGCGGCATCGAACGCGGTCGCGCAAACATGCGGACAATTGCTCATACGAGCTCATCGGCGCTGACATTTGGTTATGGCCGAAAGACAAATTGTTATTTCTTCACGACGAATCCAACCGCTAGTGTGCCCCGAAAGGTCGATCGCCGTGCAACGCCGGCCTCAGGAAGGAACGCAAGAGGAGAGATTGATGCCCATTTCCGTCAGGGCCGTCATAGCGCTCGTGCTCGTCGCGGGCGGCTTGTCACACGCCGCGGCTGACGAGGTCGCCGACTTCTATCGTGGGCGGCAGATCCAGGTTGTGATCGGTCACGAGGTCGGCGGCGGTTACGACGTGTACGGGCGGCTGGTCGGCCGTTTCATGTCCAAACATCTGCCGGGCAATCCGCGCGTGATCGCACAGAATATGGTCGGCGCCGGCGGTCGCAAGGCCGCGAACTGGCTGTACGGCATCGCGTCCCGGGATGGCAGCGTGATCGGCGTAACAGCGCAAACCACACCGCTCGATCAGGCGCTCAAGCAGGAGGGCGTGGCGTTCGACGCCTCGCGGTTCAACTGGATCGGAAACCCGATCATCGACAACCAGATCTTTTTCGCCTGGCATACGACCGGCATCAGGAGCTTGGAGGATGCCGTTGCCAAAGGCGGCCTCATCTGCGGCGGCACGGGGGCCAGCACCAATCCGGTCACTCTGCCCAAGATCATCAACTACATGGTCGGCTCCAACATTCGAGTCGTCATGGGCTACCCGAGCGCGAACAACGTCCTCTTGGCGATGGAGCGCGGCGAGGTGAACTGCATCGGCTCGCACTCCTGGTCGACTGCGAAGGTGACGGTGGCGCACCATCTGCGCGAGAACAAGCTCAACATGCCAGTGCAATGGGGGCCTTCGAAGGATCCGGAAATCTCGCAATACGCCAAGCGCGAGGTACCGCTGATGTACGAGTATGCGCGCACAGACGTCGACCGAGCGATCGTCAAGCTGATGAGCTCGGGAATGGCGATTGGGCGGCCGCTCTACGCTCCGCCCGGCGTTCCGCCGGTCCGCGTGGCGGCGCTGCGCAAGGCGTTCGACGACATCATGAAGGATCCCGAGTTCCTGGCGGAGGCGAAGAAGTCCAACGCCGATATCCGGCCGATGTCTGGCGCGGAGCTGCAGGCGATCGCGACCGAGGTGGTGCGGACCCCACCCGAGATCGCCACCAAATTGATCTCTCTGCTGCAGTGAGGGCTGCCCTCGCGATAGATTGGATCGCATGGACGACACGATCACCGCAATCGACATTATCCCGCTCCGCATTCCGTTGGATATCTGGGCGCCTCCGCCCATGGCCCAAGGTGTGCCGCGCACCCACGTTGAGAGCCTTTACGTCCGGGTGACCACCAATTGCGGCGTCGTAGGCTGGGGTGAGTCGTTTGCTACCGCCCGGCCCATGGTCATTGCCGCCTTCGATCATTGGATCAGACGTCTCGTCGTTGGACAAAGCGCCACGGACACCGACCTGATCTCGCGCATCCAACGCATGCTGCTGTCATTGAGCCGCTCCGGTCCTTTGGCCCACGCGCTCGCAGGACTCGACATTGCATTGTGGGACATTCGAGGCAAGCTTGCGGGCGTTCCGGTGTCGATGCTGCTCGGCGGCGCTAAGCGAACGCACGTCAAATGCTATGCCTCGTTGCTGCAATATTACGGGAATCCCGAGTATCTGAAGCGCAACACAGCGCGCGCGCTCGAACACGGCTACCGCCATATCAAACTGCATGAGCGCACCGCCGAGGCGGTCGCGGTCGCGCGCGGCGTGACCGGCCCTGACATTCCCCTGATGGTGGATACGAATTGCGCCTGGACACCGGCCGAGGCCGTGGCAGCAGTCACGGCGATGGCGCCCTACACGCCTTTGTGGGTCGAGGAGCCGATCTACCCGCCCGAAGACTTCGAAGCGCTCGCGAAGCTGCGGTCGGCCACCGGCGTGCCCATGGCGATTGGCGAGAACGCGACCAACCTCACTGACTTTCGCAGGATGCTCACCATCGGCAAGGCCGACTACGTTCAGCCTAGCATCGTCAAGGTGGGCATCACCGCTATGGCGAAAGTGGCAGCCGAGGTCGAGCAGGCGGGCGCCACCTTGGTACCGAACGCCTTCTATGTCGGGCCCGCTTTTTTAGCGGTGTTGCATTGCATCGCGGTCAAGGAGAGGGATTCTCCACTCGAGCGGATGTTTGCCAAGTTCGCCGCCACACCATTCGCCAAGACCGTGCCGGTGGCCGATGGCGGTGTCGAGGTTCCGCGAGGCCCGGGTCTCGGTGCCGATCCGGAGGACGACCTGATTGCACAATTTAAGGTGTGATGCGAGAGCGACACCTGGAGCCAGCGTCGGCCGCGGCTGTATTTCGAGCAGGCAGGCCTGGCCGCGAAAGATCCAATCCATTCGCTCAAGTTATGACCTGACGACAAAATACTAGTGGTCGCGGATGGCCGGCATCGGCAAGATGCCGGCCATTCTGCGCATCGGGCGCAAGCCGCACCTGCGCTCCACGACCTGCCGGACGCGAAGGCGCATGCATGCATAGCGGTGAAACGACAGCATTTC
>WNGB01026584.1_pt1 | contig 10700 bp, 3 predicted proteins | sample 5400681 | NCBI WGS metagenome assembly WNGB01 (sample SAMN13153367, study PRJNA577476) | soil metagenome | isolation source: 115 cm soil or saprolite under grassland replicate 2 | place: USA:California | collected 2016-06-15 | reverse complement strand
CGGTCGATGAGCAGGTGACAGCCGCACCGCGGTGTTGTATAGAGTTGCACATTTCCATCGACTGCCAAGGCATCTGACCTGAGAGTGTTCCGTACCGGAGCCGTCAGGCGATGAAGATCGATCGCGTGACGAGACCTGATTCCACACCGTTCGACGTGCGGCTCGTGGTGGCGTTCGTACTCCTGTTGGCTAACAGCGCCTATCTTGCTCTTTCCAACGCTCCTTCACTCTTCTATTTCGCCAACGTCATCGCGCACGTTGTGTTGGGGGCGGCGCTGACCCTGATTGTCGCCTGGCGCGCGTGGATCCGCATCCGTCGAGCCGTCGATTCTGAACCTCAGCGCTCCATTCCGGTGGCTGTGCTGGTCAGTTCCACGCCGTTGGCGATTGCTGCCGCCCTCGGGTGTATCCTCGCGTTCACCGGCACGACGCAGCCGTACCGCCGGCTGCTGGATGCACATGTCCTGCTCGCGACGGTCGGTTCGGGTGCGCTGCTGCTCTCGCTCGTCGCACTCATGTTGCGCAATCGAGCGCGGTACGCCCGGACACCTGTCGCAGTCGCATCGCTGGCACTGTTGGCGTCCGGCGCGTGGGCGACCGTCGAAAGACGAAGCTATGGCGCGGCGCGGCAAGCCGTGTATCGCATCGTGAATCCCGACGCTGTGCCGGTTCGAATGGAGCAGGAAGGCGCGGGTCCGTCGAGCCCGTTCTTCCCGTCTTCTGCGGACACGACCGTGCACCGGACGATCCCGGCGAATTTCTTTTTGACGAGCGAGATGTGTGGCCGGTGTCATCGTGACATCTACGACCAGTGGCAATCGTCGGCCCACCATTTCTCGTCGTTCAACAACCAGTGGTATCGCAAATCCATCGAATACATGCAGGACGTCGTCGGCACCCGGCCGTCGAAGTGGTGTGCCGGTTGTCACGATCACGCGGTGTTCTTCAACGGGCGCTTCGATCGGCCGATCCGTGAACAGATCGAGACCACCGAGGCACAGGCCGGGTTGGGCTGCACGTCGTGTCACGCAATCACGCGCATCAACAGCACGATGGGTCAGGGCGACTTCCTCATCGAATACCCTCCGCTGCACGATCTCGCGACCAGCCGCAATCCGTTTCTGCGCTTCGCGCACGACCGGCTCGTCTACCTTGATCCAGCGCCGCATCGCGAGACGTTCCTCAAGCCATTTCATCGAGAACAAACACCTGAATTCTGTTCAAGCTGTCACAAAGTGCACCTGGACGTGCCGGTGAACGGATACCGCTGGTTCCGCGGATTCAACGATTACGACAACTGGCAGGCATCGGGTGTGTCGGGGGAAGGCGCCCGCTCCTTTTACTATCCACCGAAGTCGCAGAAGTGCGCCGACTGTCACATGGCGTTGGTCCATTCGAGCGATCCCGCGGCGAAAAACGGATTCGTGAGATCGCATCGCTTTGCCGCGGCCAACACGGCATTGCCGTTCGTGAACCACGATGCGGTGCAGCTCAAAGCGGTGCAGGACTTCCTGCGCGACGGCCAGATCTCTGTCGATGTCTTCGGCCTCGTCCGCACGGTTGCCCCCGACGCGCAGCGAATCACGCCGAACCGTTCAGCGGACCCGAAGCTGTCGAGCACGTTTGCCGTGGGCGAAGAGTCGATGAACTTCGGCGCGTCAGACCTCTTTCTGAGAGCGCCGGACGAAGTGATCGCCCCACTCGATCGCGTCAATGCGCCGGTTCGACGCGGTGACTCGGTGCGTATCGAGGTCGTTGTTCGCACGCGGAAGGTCGGACATTTTTTCCCCGGTGGCACGGTGGACGCGTTCGACGTGTGGGTGGAGGTGGAGGCGGTCGACGAGCGCGGTCGCACGCTGCTGCACAGCGGCGCGGCGAGTGATGAAGGAAAAGGGCCTGTCGATTCGGGCGCTCACTTCTACCGAAGTCTCCTGCTCGACGAGCATGGCAATCCGATTAACAAGCGGAATGCTTGGGCAGCACGATCGGTCGCGTACGTGCGGCTCATCCCGCCGGGTGCCGCCGACACCATCCACTACCGTCTCGATATTCCACCGGACGCCGGAAGTCGAATCACGATCACGGCAAGGGTGAACTATCGCAAGTTCGCGTGGTGGAACACGCACTGGGCATTTGCCGGGGTCCGCGATCCGCGCGAGCGGCAAGTTGCGATCGCGCCGGGGTACGACGACGGCCGATGGGTGTTTACCGGTGATACGTCCGGCGTGTCAGGGCAGGTGAAGGCGATACCGGATATCCCGACAACGGTGATGGCCGAGAGCACCGCCACTCTGTCAGTGATCGACCGCGACGTCCCAATTCCGAAGGTGGCGCCGCTTCTCCACAGCAGTGTGCGCGAGCGCTGGAACGACTATGGGATCGGTCTGCTGCTTCAGGGCGATCTCAAAGGAGCCGAAGCCGCGTTCCTGAAGGTCACACAAATGGACCCGGCGTACGCCGACGGGTGGGTGAACGTCGGCCGCGCGCGCCTTCAGGAAGGAAGCCTGGCCGGCGCGGAAGACGTGCTGCGCCGCGCGCTCGGCGTCGACCCCGAGCTCGCAAAGACTCACTTTTTTCTCGGCAGCGTGTTGAAGAACGACGGTCGATACGACGAGGCGGTCGGCCACCTCAGGACCGCTGCATCGCGCTATCCGCGCGATCGCGTCGTGCGGAATCAGCTGGGACGCGTGCTGTTTCTTCAGCGCCGCTTTCACGAGTCGATCGTGGAATTCAAAAACGTGCTGCAAATCGATCCCGAGGACCTTCAGGCGCACTACAACTTGATGCTCTGCTTCCAGGGCCTGGGCGAGAAACAGCTGGCCGAGCAGGAACGGCTTCTCTATCTCAGGTTCAAAGCCGACGAATCATCGCAGGCGATCACCGGACCCTACCGGCAGCTTCATCCCCACGATAACAACGAGCGTCAGTCGATCCACGAGCATCGGTCGGCCGGTGCTCCGAGCCCGTCGAAGTGATTGCTTGGCGAGCTGGAGCGATCACCACATCCATTCCGTTGGCGCTCGCCTTCGCGGCCGGCGTCCTGTGGTCATTCACGCAAGCTGAATCATCGGTGGCGAGTGGCGGGCCGACCTTCGCCGACGTGACGCCGACCGCCGGCATTCGCTTCCGCCACAACAGCGGCGCGTTCGGACGTAAGTACCTTCCTGAAACGATGGGATCGGGCGTCGCGTTCCTCGACGCGGATGAGGATGGCTGGCCCGACATTCTGTTCATCAATTCGAAAAACTGGCCAGGTCGTCCCGCGGCAGCTTCTCGACAGGCGCTCTATCGGAACAATCACGACGGCTCATTCACGGACATCACGACGCAGTCAGGGCTTGGGATCGAGATGTACGGTCTCGGTGTTGCCGTGGCGGACTACGACAATGACGGCCACGCTGATGTCTACATGACTGGTCTGAACGGCAACTATCTATTCCGCGGTCTCGGTGGCGCGAAATTCCGCGACGAGACGACGCATGCAGACGTATCGGCGCCGGGGTTCTCCACGAGCGCCGCCTGGCTGGACTACGACCGCGATGGTCGGCTCGATCTGTTCGTCGCCCATTACGTCGAATGGTCGATCGAGAAGGATCTTTTCTGTACGGTCGACGGGAAGACCAAATCGTACTGCACACCTGAATCGTACAAAGGCAGCAGCCCGCAGCTCTTTCACAATCGCGGCGACGGCACGTTCGAAGACGTGACGCGAGCGGCGGGACTCTACGATCCGGCGTCGAAGGCACTCGGTGTGGCGCTCATCGACTACGACAACGACGGGTGGATCGACTTGGTCGTGGCCAATGACACACAGCCGAACCGACTGTACCGCAACCGCGGAAGTGGAACCTTCGTCGATGTCGGCACCACTGCGGGCGTGGCGTTCAACGAATCCGGGGTTGCGCGGGCGGGGATGGGCGTCGATACCGCCGACTACAATCGCTCCGGCCGCCCCGGCATCCTGATCGGGAATTTCTCGAATGAGATGATGGCCCTTTACGCGAACGAAGGGAACGGCCTCTTCATTGACGAGGCACCGACATCCGCTCTCGGGCGCAATTCGCTCCTGACACTGACGTTCGGCTGTTTTTTCTTCGACTACGATCTGGACGGCTGGCTGGATATCTTTGCCGCCAACGGTCATGTGGCCGACGATATCGAGCGGGTGCAATCGCGAGTGACCTACGCGCAACGGCCGCATCTTTTCCGCAATACCGCCGGTCGCTTCGAAGAAGTCACAGCCCAGGCTGGAGCGGCGTTTTCACAGCCGATGGTCGCGCGGGGCGCCGCCTACGCCGATTACGACCTTGATGGCGATCTCGACCTGCTGGTGACGACCAACAACGGACCGGCGCGGTTGTTCCGTAACGATTCCAGCGCCAACCACGCGATTCGAGTCGTCCTGCGTGGCGTCGCATCGAATCGCGACGCCATCGGCGCGCGCGTGGTCGTCACGCATGGCGACGGCTCGTCCGAGTGGCGAATGGTGAAAACTGGATCGAGCTACCTCTCACAGAGCGAGGTGCCAGTGACGTTCGGACTGGGCGCGACAGGAGCCATTCGGGCAATCGAGGTGGCGTGGCCGCGCGGAGGCACGGAGAAACTCGGATCGGTCGGATCCGATCAGGCGGTCGTCATCGAAGAAGGCCATGGGATCGTTCGACAGACGCCGCTTCGGCCGAGAGGGAAGCCGCCAAGACCTCAGCAATGATGCATCACCGTGTTGCGCTGGCCGCCCTCTGCCTGCTCGTGGCCGCCCTGTTATTCGGACCCGTGCCGCGTCGGACAGGCGCACAGGAACCGCGTTCGCGGGAAGACGCCTATCGCCTGAACAACATCGGCGTCGCGCGCCTCGAGCAATACGATTACTCCGCGGCCGCCACGGTGTTCCGCCAGGTCCTCGCCATCGATCCTCGCCTGCCGGCCGCCCATCTCAACCTCGCTCTTGCGCTTCTTTACGACTCGCGGTTCGACGCCGCCGAGAAAGAGGCGCGCGCGGCGTCTGAACAGATGCCGGCGTCGCCCCAGCCGCCGTACGTTCTTGGACTGATCGCCCGCGCCTCGGGACAATCCGACGATGCGATCACGTGGTTTCGCCGTGTCACCTCGATTGATCCAGATGACACGGGTGCAAACATTCAGCTCGGCCAAGTCCTCATCACGGAACAGCAATACCCGGAAGCCATCGCCATTTTACAGAAGGCGGTCAAGAGCGAGCCGTTCAACGCGACCGCCGCGTATGCACTGGCGACGGCACTCGCCCGCGCCGGCCGCACCGAGGAAAGCCGGACCGCGATGGGGAAGTTTCAACAACTTCGCGACAACCCTGCGGCAATCACGTACTCGGCGACTTACCTGGGGCAGGGGCGGTATGCGGAAGCCATCGCTTCGACGGGCCTCGAGCCCGACCTCGTGGATTCATCGACTCCCGCCGTGAGCTTCGTCGATGCGACCACAGCGATCATGGGCAGCACCGCTTCTGCAAGCGCCGGCACGCGGCGACAGCAGATATTCGGATCGGTGGTCGATCGAAAGCTTGCGGCGACGGTCGCCCTCGAGAGTCTTCTACCCGATCTGGCGCGCGGCGTCTCACTCGCGGACATCGATTCGGATGGCGACCTCGATCTGTCGTATGTCTCGACCCGTTCGGTCGTCGTGCGACGGAATCAGCGCGGTCAATTCGACGCAGCCGTGGAGTTGCGGATTGACGGGACGACGCCGCTGGTGACGATTTCGGGTGATTACGACAACGACGGCCGTCCGGATCTGTTCGTCGTCGGGTATCCGGCCAATCGCCTGTACCATCAGGAGTCCGACGGCGCGTTTCGAGATGTCACTCGGCAGACGAACGTTCCCGCGTCAACGGGACTCGCCAGCACGGCGGCCTTCGTCGACGTCGATCACGACGGCGATCTCGACATCTTCATCGGTGGTCTCGTACGCGCATCGTGGCAAGGAGACACGGCCGATGATGCGCGCTTTCCGCGGAGCTTTGCTCCAGCATCCAACCAACTGCTGCGCAATACCGGCAACGGCCGCTTTACCGATGTGACCGACGAGTCTCGGCTCGGGAGAGGCAGCGGTTACGCGGTCGCCGTCGTGCCGACCGATTTTGACAACCACCGCGACATGGACTTGTTCGTGGTTCCGTTCGGCGAGCGCCCCGCGCTCTTCAGCAACCTCAGAGACGGCACGTTCAAAGACGTGAGCGCCGACACAGGCATGCCGGCGGCGCCGCAGTATACGGCGCTCGCGGTGGGTGATATCAACAAAGACGGAGCGTCCGATTTCTTTCTCGGTCGGTCGGGCGCGCCGGGGGCCCTCGTGACGAGCACTGGATCGGGACGATTCGCCGCCACTGCAGCACCGGAAGAGTCCCGCGATGCGATCGCGGCTCAGTTCGTTGATTACGACAACGACGGCCTGCTCGATCTGCTCGTCCTCACGATCAACGGGCCGCGCCTGTGGCGAAACGTTGGCCACTCCTGGGTGAACCTGAGTGATCGCGCGCTGTCGAAAGGTTTGACGAGCGCCGATGATCCTCCCGTTGCGATTGCGACGGGCGATCTCGACGACGATGGTGACGTCGATGCGATCGTTCGCTTGTCGTCGGGACGAGTTCGCGCGTGGAGGAATGACGGCGGGAATACGAAGAGATCGTTACGCGTCCGCTTGACGGCGCGCGTGAGCAATCGAAGTGCCGTCGGATCCAAGGTGGAGCTTCGCGCCGGGAGTCTCCGGCAGAAGATCGAGACATCGTCTGCCACGCCAGCCGCTGCTCCGGCGGACGTGCTCTTCGGCCTCGGCTCACGGACCCGTGCTGATGTTGTGCGGGTGTTGTGGCCTGCGGGAATCCTGCAGGCGGAGGTCGATCTGCCGGGCGCCAATGCCGCCGCGCCTGTGGCGGCGGTGCTTCAGGTGACGGAACTCGATCGGAAACCTTCGTCGTGCCCCTTTCTGTACACCTGGAACGGATCGAGATTCGAATTCGCGACCGATTTCATGGGCGGCGGCGAGATGGGCTCGTGGGCAGGCCCTGACGAACGCAACGTGCCGGATCCGGGAGCTGCGCGTGACCAACGAGCTCGAGGAAGCCTTGTTCGTCGATCAGTTGCAGCTCGTTGCGATCGCTCACCCGCCCGATGTCGACGTGTATCCGAACGAGGGACTTCGCTCGCCCGCCGCGCGCGAACCATTCACGTTGTACGCAGTCGGTCACGCGCATCCGCCGCGACGCGCGATCGACGATCACGGACATGACGTCCGGGATCGCATTGCCGTGCTCGATCGCCGTTACGTGGATGATTTCCGGCTCGAGCCGATCCAGGGATACGCGCAGGAACACACAGTCACTTTGGAGATCAATCCGTCGCGCGGAACATCACACACGCTGCTGTTACTCACCGGCTGGACCGACTATGCGTTGTCGAGCGACAACCTCGCCGCATATCAAGCCGGCCTGCTGTTCCGGTCGCCGGAGCTGCAGATGGTTGACGCTTCAGGCGTGTGGCAGACCGTTGTGTCCGAAATCGGCCTACCCGTAGGGCGCCCGCAGACGATCGTGGTTGATCTGACCGAGGCAGCTGCTCGCCGCGGCATTCGCCTGCCACCCGTCACCGAAGTCCGCATCATCACGACGGCACGCGTGTATTGGGATCAGATTCTCGTCGCCGCATCTGCTCCTGCTCGTTACACGATGACGCGGATGGATGCGGTCGAAGCCGACCTGCATTGGCGCGGATTCTCCGACGAGACGAGTCCCGATGGTCAACCGCCGTTCTCCTACGATTACGATCGCGTCTCACATCTGGCGCCGTGGAAAACGTTCCCCGGGCAGTACACGAAGTTCGGCGACGTCAAACCCCTTTTGGCAGCGACAGACGATCGATTCGCGGTGTCGGCCCCCGGGGACGAGATCGCGTTGACGTTCGACGCACGCGCGCTGCCGCCGCTCCGCGAGGGGTGGACACGTACCTACCTGCTGTATGCAAACGGCTTCAGCAAGGAGATGAATCTCCACTCATCGAGTCCGGATCGACTCGAGCCATTACCCTTTCATGGCATGACGCGTTATCCGTACTCGCGCCCCGAACAATACCCGGATACGCCGGCCTACAACCGGTATCGAGCCGAGTACAACACCCGCACGATCGGCGGGCCTCTGCCACCACTCGAGGCGGCGCTTGCGCCGAAATAGTCATGTCTAAAATCCATTCGGGCGCCGCGATCGTGTTCGTCCTCCTCCTGCTCGGTCCGCCTCCCGCCGGCGCACAGTGGACGTCGCTTGGCGCCATGACCCCGGACCGTCGCGCCGACGCGCTGGTCTTTCGCGACGCGAAGACGATTCTCTCGGTCGCTGCGGTGACGCCCGAGATCATCCGTGTGCGTTTCTCACCCACGCGGGACTTCGGCCGCGATCATTCCTACGCGGTCGTGTTGCAACAGACGGATGCGCATCCCGCGCTGCAGACGACATCGGCGCGGTCGACCCTCACGACGAGCGCCCTTCGCGTGATCGCTTCGCATGCGCCGCTCCGGGTCGCATTTACGGACGCGGCGGGGCACTCGCTCGACGAGGACGATCCCACAAATGGCATCGCGTATTCCGGCCGCGCCGTTCGCGTCTGGAAGCGACTCCAGGACGACGAGCACGTCTACGGGTTCGGAGAGAAGAATGGAAGGCTCGACAAACGAGGACGAAATTTGGGCGGCTACAGCTACGCGATGTGGAACAGCGACACGTATGCATACGAAGCCGACACCGATCCGATCTACGTTTCAGTTCCGTTCTTCATCGTGCTCAGAAATGGCATCGCGCACGGCATCTTTTTGGACAACACGTTCCGCAGCAGCTTCGACATCGGCCACCAGTCGCAGGGGCTGCTGTCCTTCGGCGCCGATGGAGGCGAGCTGAACTACTACTTCATCTACGGCCCGACGCCGAAGGATGTCATCGCCCACTACACGTCGCTGACCGGACGCATGCCGATGCCGCCGCGCTGGGCGCTCGGCTATCACCAATGCCGGTACAGCTATTTCCCGGATTCGAAGGTGCGCTTCATTGCCGATAACTTCCGGGAGCGCCACATACCGGCCGACGTCATCTGGCTCGACATCCACTATCTCCAGGATTACGTGCCGTTCACATGGGATAAAGATCGGTTCCCCGATCCGGCGGGGTTGACCTCCTATCTTCGCCGACGCGGCTTCCGCACGGTGACGATCCTCGATCCGCATCCGAAGAAGCAGGTCGGCTACGCGCCGTACGACTCGGGTCTTGCCGGTGATCACTTCGTGAAAAACGCGGATGGGTCGATTTTCGAGGCGCCGGTCTGGCCGTCGAAGGCGGAACGCAACCCGGGGCCGAGCGTCTTCCCCGATTTTTCACGACCGGCGACACGCGCATGGTGGGGACGGTTGTACGAGTCGCTCGTGAACGTTGGTGTCGCCGGTATCTGGAACGACATGAACGAGCCGGCCGTGTTCAATGCGCCGACCTGGACGATGCCACTTGACGTACGGCACGACAACGAGGGCGCCCCGACCGATCACCGCGAGATTCACAACGTCTACGGCATGCTGATGTCGCGTTCCACCTACGAGGCGATGCTCGCGCTCAGGCCAAACGAGCGTCCCTTCGTGTTGACACGCGCCTCGTTCGCCGGCGGTCAGCGGTATGCCGCCTTGTGGCCGGGCGACAACGTGAGCGACTGGACGCAGCTCCGCTCGACGATTCCGCTGCTGACCGGCATGGGCCTGTCGGGGCTGCCGTTTGTCGGCAGTGACATCGGTGGATTCGCCGAGTCACCGTCGGCGGAGTTGTACACGCGCTGGCTGCAGTGCGGCGTGTTCTATCCGTTCATGCGCACGCACACGACGTTCGGCACCCCCGATCAGGAACCGTGGTCGTACGGCACCCTGCACGAAGAGCTCAATCGGCGTGCGATCGAGTTGCGCTACGAACTGCTGCCGCACATCTACAACGTGATGCACGAGGCGAGCACGACCGGCATCCCGGCCATGCGTCCGCTCGTGCTCGAATTTCCGACTGACGAGAACACCTATGGTCTGGACGACGAGTTCATGTTCGGCTCGGATCTCCTGGTGGCGCCGGTCGTCCGCGAGGGGGTGCGCGAACGCGCGGTCTATCTGCCCGCGGGCACGTGGTACGACTACTGGACGGCGAAGGCGTATGCAGGACCGACAACCGTCACGATGCCGGTCACGCTCGCGTCGATTCCCATCTTCGTCCGCGGCGGCGCCTTCGTTTTCCGGCAGCCGGTCGTTCAGCACACCGGCGACATGCCGGGGAAGCCGCTGCAGGTCGCGATCTATCCGGTCACGGAGTCGAGCACGTGGCTCTATGAAGATGACGGAGAGACGCTGGATTACTCGCGAGGCATCTCTCTGCGTCGTCGGTTCGATGTGCGCCGAGCGTCATCGGATCGTGGTGTGACGACGAGGGTCGACATCAGCGCGGCGGAAGGAACGTACCGGCCGGCGGGTCGCGATCTAGTCGTCACCGTCCGATCTGACGGCGAGGCGAAAAACGTGACGGTCAACGCCGCCGCGCTCTCTCGCCGGAATCAGACCGAGCTTGAGACCGCGCGCGACGGCTGGACCGTCGACCAGAACGGATCGATCGTGGTGAAGCAGCCGGATCGGTTCGAGGCGATGACGATCGAAATCACGGTTGCACG
>WNGB01051536.1_pt1 | contig 10702 bp, 14 predicted proteins | sample 5400681 | NCBI WGS metagenome assembly WNGB01 (sample SAMN13153367, study PRJNA577476) | soil metagenome | isolation source: 115 cm soil or saprolite under grassland replicate 2 | place: USA:California | collected 2016-06-15 | reverse complement strand
CGCGATCGGGCACTCGGCCGGGGGGCATCTCGCGATGTGGCTGGCGGCGCGTCAGAAGCTGGCGAAGACGAGCGATCTGTACACCGGCGACCCGCTGCGGTTGATCGGCGTCGTGGATCTCGACGGACCGGCGGATCTGAAAGCGACGCTGCCGCTTCAGCAGCCGGTGTGCGGAAGCCCTGTCATCACCAACTTGATCGGCGGATCGCCCGAGCAGCGGCCGGAGCGGTATCGCGACGCATCGCCGATCGAGCTGCTGCCCCTCGGCGTCCCTCAGGCGTTTTTTGCGGGCCGGATGTTCGGGGCACAGGTTGCGCCGTACGAAGCGGCGGTGAAGCGCGCCGGCGATGTCCTGCAGACGACGGTGAATCCGGAGGCCACACATTTCGTGTTCATCGACCCGCAGTCCGACATCTGGCCACAAGTGATGGCGAACATACGTCGCCTCCTCTCCATTCCTCAGTAGCTTGCGAATTCCGCCGTATCACTGGTGGCGCACGGTGTTCTTCCTGATTCCCGCGATCAGTGTGTACACCGTCGTGCTCGGCGTGGCCTCGATCGTGTCGAGCGTGTTCGACCACCGCGGCTACTTCGCACACGGGTGCGCGCGCGCCTGGTCGTGGCTGATTTTGAAGACGACGGGTGTCAGCGTGACGATTGAAGGACTCGAACGGATTACGCCGGGAACGACCTACGTGTTCGTGTCGAACCATCAGAGCATCTACGACATTCCGGTGCTGTTCGCCTCGCTGCCGTACCAGCTGCGAATCATCGCGAAGGAATCGCTGGCGAGGTTCCCGGTTCTCGGATGGCACCTGCGGCGTGGTGGCCACCTGTTCGTCGATCGGAGGCATCCCGATCGCGCGGGCATCCTGACGCGCTGGCGCGCGCTCGTATCGGAAGGGCTGTCGCTCATCATCTTCGCGGAAGGCACGCGAAGCCGGGACGGTCGCGTGGCGCGCTTCAAGGGCGGCAGCTTTCTACTCGCCATCGAAGCGGCGCTGCCGATCGTGCCGCTCGCGGTGATTGGCACGCGGCAGGTGATGCCGAAGGGGCGGTTGCGCACCGAGCCCGCCCACGTCATGCTGATCGTTCACGATCCGATTCGACCACCCGAGACCGAAACGCCGACCGCGCGCGACGCGAAGGCGCTCGCCAATCGCGTGCACGACGTCGTGGCCGCCACAGTCGAAGCGCGCCAGTTCGCCACGCTATAATTCCCGTTTGGCTTCAGCAGCTCTCAGCTCTCAGCCTTCCGTTATCGGCTGAAGCCGTGGCTCAGAGCTGACTACTGACGGCTGAACACAGCACAATGTTTGTCACAGCAATCATCGCGGCCGGCGGACGCGGACGGCGGCTCGGCGGCGAGCTCAAGCAGCTGCGCACGATTGGCGGTCGCGCGATCCTCGATCGCAGCATCTCGATGTTCCTGATGCACCCGGCGATCGCCGAGGTCGTCGTCGCCCTGCCGCAGGAGCTCGTGGAGAGCCCGCCGGAATACCTCCGCTCAATTGCCCCTGAAGCCTTCGCGCTCCAAACGCCCGTGAAGCCGGTGCGCATTGTCGCCGGCGGCGGCCGGCGGCAGGACTCCGTGGCGAACGCGTTTCGCGCTGCAGCCGCGGCGAGCGATGTGATCGTGATTCACGATGCGGCGCGGCCGTTTGCGAGCGCCGATCTCATTTCGCGGACGATCGCGGCGGCCGTGGAGGCTGGCGCCGCGCTGGCCGCGCTGCCCGCGCGGGATACGGTGAAGCGCGCGGCCGCGGAGGAGGCGGAGGATCCGGCTGAAACCGGGAGCCAGGGGCCGCGCGGACACCTGCGCAGACGCCGCAGGCGTTCCGACGGGACGTGCTGGAAGCCGCCCTCGCGCTCGCGGAACGAGACGGCGGCGAGGCGACCGACGAAGCCGCGCTCGCCGAACGCGCCGGCAAGACAGTGAGGCTCGTGGACGGCGAAGCGACAAACATCAAAATCACGACGTCGGACGATCTGCTGCTGGCCGAGGCGATCGCGGCGGATCGCTCGCGTGAAGCCTCCGCGCGTCAACGCATCGGCACCGGTTACGATTTACACCGGCTCGTGCCGGGACGACCGCTGATCCTCGGTGGGGTGACGATCCCGTCCGATCGCGGCGCGCTCGGGCACTCCGACGCCGATGTCGTGTGCCATGCCGTGACCGACGCGATTCTCGGCGCGGCGTGCCTCGGCGACATCGGACGGCACTTCCCGGACTCGGACGAGCGCTGGAGCGGCGCCTCGAGCCTCGATCTGCTCGCGCGGGCCGTCGCGCTCGCGCGGCACCGCGACCTTCAGGTCGGGAATGTCGACGTGACAATCGTCCTCGAACAGCCGAAGATCGCCGATCACGTCGGCGCCATGCGTGCCGCCGTCGCCGCGGCGATCGGCATCGGCGTCGAGCGCGTCAGCATCAAAGGCAAGACGAATGAGGGCGTCGACGCGATCGGTCGCGGCGAGGCCGTTGCCGCCCATGCGATCGCCCTGCTGAAATGAGAGTCCGCTTCGCTCCGAGCCCTACCGGGCAGCTCCACGTTGGAAACGCGCGCACCGCGCTCTTCAACTGGCTGCTCGCGCGCGGGTCCGGAGGCACCTTCATCCTCCGCGTCGAGGACACCGACGTCGAGCGTTCAACACGCGACTCGGAAACGGCCATCATGCGCGACCTGCGATGGCTTGGGCTCGACTGGGACGAAGGTCCGGACGCTGGAGGCGCTCACGGCCCCTACCGTCAGTCCGAGCGGCTTCACCTGTATCAGTCGTATGCGAAGGAACTGCTCGGCGCCGATGCCGCGTACTACTGCTTCTGTTCGATGGCTCAGCTCGAGGCCGATCGACAGGAGGCACTGTCGGCCGGGCGTCCCGCCCAGTACGCCGGCACCTGCCGTCGTCTGTCGCGTGAGCAGGCGGCGGAGCGCATTGCGGCGGGTGAACGCCCGGCCGTCCGGTTTCGCGTGCCCGAACAGCGCGACGTCATCTTCACCGATGCCGTGCGCGGCGAAGTGCGCTTTCACACCGATGTCATCGGCGATCCCGTGATCGTCCGCGCGGACGGGCATCCGGCGTACAACTTCGCAGTGGTGGTGGACGATGCGCTGATGGAAGTCACGCACGTGATTCGCGGCGAGGATCACATTTCGAACACGCCGCGCCAGCTTCTCTTGTACGAGGCGCTCGGGTTCACGCCGCCGATCTTCGCGCATCTCGCGCTCGTGATGGGCCCCGATCACAGCCCGCTGTCGAAGCGTCACGGCGCGACGTCGGTTGCCGAGTTCAGAGCGAAAGGCTACCTGCCCGAGTCGCTCGTCAACTATCTCGCGCTCATCGGGTGGTCGCCGGGAGGTGGAGAGGAGCTGCTTCCGGTCGACGAGCTGGCGCGCCGGTTTTCGCTCGAGTCGGTCGGTCACAGCGCCGGCGTCTTCGACGAGGAGAAGCTGGCGTGGGTGAACCGCCATTACTTGAAGGTCGCCGATGCCGAACGGATCGCCGAGCTGGCCGTTCCATACTTCGCGGAGGCCGGTCTCCGCATGACACCCAGCGCAGGCGGCATCGAGTTTCTGGCCTCGGCGATGACGATGGCGAGCGCGTCGGTCGATCGCCTCAATCAGGTGCCCGCGCGGCTGGCGTTTCTGTTCGACTACGATGCCGAGGCGGCACTTCGTGCACCGGCGGTCGCCGACGAAATGCGAGAGGTCAGTGCGCGGGCGGTCGTGGGCGTGCTGGCGGAGGAACTGGCGTCGGCGCCGCGCCTCGATCGCGAACGCTTTCGCGCGGTGGCCAACCAGGTGAAAGCGCGAACCGGACAAAAGGGCAAAGCGCTGTTTCATCCGATCCGGATTGCGCTGACGGGTCGCGCGGAAGGGCCGGAGCTCGATCTGGCCGTGCCCGCGATCGATCGCGGCGCCGAGCTCCCGGCGTCTGCGGGAATCCCGAAGATTGTCGGGAACCGCGAGCGCGCGTCGGCGTTTGCGCTCGCCTTGGAGCGGTTGCGCACATGATCGGATGCTGGGTGCTTGGTGCTTGGTGCTGGGTGCTGGGTGCTGGGTGCGCACGCAGGGACCAGGTACCCGCGCACCCGGCATTCAGTCCGCAGCACTCAGCACCCAGCACTCAGCACCCAGCACCCAGCACTCAGCACCCAGCACCCAGCACCTCGTAGTCGCATGCGCATTTACGGCATCAACCCGGTTCTGGAAGCGCTGCGCGCGGGACGCGTGACGGCGATTCGAGTGTCGCCGCGCGCCGACGATCGCCTCACGGAAATCGTCAAGCTCGCCAAGCAGCAAGGCGTCGACCTGCATCGCGTCAACAGCACCGACCTCGATCGCGCGGCCGGCGGTGCGGCGTCGCGGCACCAGGGCGTCGTAGCGGACGTGAGGGAGCCGGAAGCGGTCAGCGTCGAGGATCTCGTGATCGGCGCGCGCGGCGCGCCGTTGATCGTCGTCCTCGACGGCGTCGAGGATCCGCACAACGTTGGCGCAATTCTGCGGACCGTGGATGCGGCCGGGGCGGATGGCGTCGTCCGGCAATCGCGGCACGCCGCCCGCCTGGACGGTGCGGCCGCGCGGGCGTCGGCCGGCGCGGTTTCGCACGTCAAGGTGGCTGAGGTGGTGAACATCGCGCGTGCCCTTGACCAGCTGAAGGCGGCCGGTGTCTGGACGGTCGGCCTCGCCAGCGACGTGGCTAAACGCTACAACAACATCGATTTGACGCTCCCCACGGCGATCGTCGTGGGCGCCGAGGGGGAGGGGTTGCGCCGCCTGGTCCGGGAGCGGTGCGACTGGCTGGTGTCGATTCCGATGGCGGGACACGTTCAAAGTCTGAACGTATCCGTCGCGACCGGTATCGCCTTGTTCGAGGCTGTCCGACAACGGTACAAAGCGACCGGATAAAGTGTGTACAATGGTGGGTTGCGACGAGGCCTCGGACTCGACCATGGCCAAGCCGCTCAGGGGGTTGCGCGTCTGGCACAAGACGTGCTAAAGTTCACCTTTTGTCTGGCTGGCGTAGCTCAGCCCGGTAGAGCAGCTGATTTGTAATCAGCCGGTCGGGGGTTCAAATCCCTTCGCCAGCTCCATCGACCGAGCGCACAGGTCAGGGTAAGCGTCGAAAACATCACGTTTCCACTAACACAGACAGCCGGCGAGGTAGCGAAGCGGTCAAACGCAGCAGACTGTAAATCTGTCGCCCCAGCGGCTTCGAAGGTTCGAGTCCTTCCCTCGCCACCAACCTTCGCCCGTCGCCGCGTGCACAGACGCGGCGGCGACGGGCTTCGGTTGGCAAGCCAACCTCGGCGACGGAAAGCACGCTTCGGCTCGGCGGCCGAAGCGCCGAAGGCGCGAAGGCTGCTGGGCAAGCCAATCCGAAGCGAAGGCCGGCTTCGGCTGGCAAGCCAACCGTCGGCGAACAGGAGTTGCAAGCCTCGATTGACCGATCGGTTGGGCAGGAACGCGAGCGCTCCAGCGGTTTACACGCCGTAGCGCGAAACAGCAAAAGCGGTGAGCGCGTTGGCGGGAGTAACTCAGTGGTAGAGTCACAGCCTTCCAAGCTGTTGGTCGCGGGTTCGATCCCCGTCTCCCGCTCCAGCCTTCGCTCGCATGAGAGCGCGAGCGAGCTTCGGCTGGCAAGCCAGCGTTCACGAATCGGGCGGCGACGACTCCGGCCGACTTGTCGGCCGAAGCTGCGAGCGAAGCGAGCGCATAGCGCAGGCCGATGTAGCTCAGTTGGCAGAGCGCGTCCTTGGTAAGGACGAGGTCACCAGTTCAATCCTGGTCATCGGCTCCAGCCTTCGCGCGCCTGATACGCGAGCGCGCTTCGGCTTGGCGAGCCAGGTGTGAAGCGGAGGCGGACCACCTGGCCAGCAGCGGCAAAGGACGATTCGATAGCAAACAGAGGACGTAGACGACATGGCCAAAGAAAAATTCGACCGGAGCAAACCGCACGTGAACGTCGGCACCATCGGGCACATCGATCACGGCAAGACCACCCTCACCGCGGCGCTCACCAAAGTGTCCGCCGACAAGGGTTGGGCGAAATTCGTCTCGTACGACGAAGTCGCCAAGGCGTCCGAGTCGCAGGGCCGCCGCGACGACACGAAGGTGATGACGATCGCTACGAGCCACGTCGAGTACTCGACGGCGAACCGGCATTACGCGCACGTCGACTGCCCGGGCCACGCGGATTACATCAAGAACATGATTACTGGCGCCGCCCAGATGGACGGCGCCATCCTCGTCGTCAGCGCCGTCTGGACGCGATCGACGACCCGGAGCTGCTCGACCTCGTCGAGCTCGAGGTGCGCGAGCTGCTGAAGGGCTACGGCTTCCCCGGCGATGACATCCCGGTGATCCGGCTGTCGGCGCTCAAGGCGATGCAGGGCGACGCCGACGGCGTGGCCGGCGTGCAGAAGCTGATGGAAGCGCTCGACAGCTACATCCCGCTCCCGCAGCGCGACGTGGACAAGCCGTTCATGATGCCGATCGAAGACGTGTTCTCGATCTCGGGCCGCGGCACCGTCGTCACCGGTCGCGTCGAGCGCGGGCGCGTGAAGGTCGGCGAGGAAATCGAGATCGTCGGGTTCAAGCCGACCGAGAAGAAGGTGGTCACCGGCGTCGAGATGTTCAGAAAGCTGCTCGACTCGGGCGAAGCGGGCGACAACATCGGCGTCCTGCTCCGCGGCGTGGAAAAGGACGACGTGGAGCGCGGCCAGGTGCTGGCCAAGCCCGGCTCGATCAAGCCGCACACGAAGTTCCAGGGCAAGGTCTACATCCTGTCGAAGGAAGAGGGGGGCCGTCACACGCCGTTCTTCAACGGGTACCGCCCGCAGTTCTACATCCGCACCACCGACGTCACCGGCACGCTGAACCTGCCGGAAGGCGTCGAGATGGTGATGCCGGGCGACAACACGGAGATCAGCGGAGAGCTGATGGCGCCGGTCGCGCTCGAAGAGGGCGCGCGCTTCGCCATCCGCGAGGGCGGCCGCACCGTCGGCGCGGGAACCGTCACGAAGATCGTCGAGTAGGCGTCAGAGCGCTGACGGCTGAAAGCTGAAAGCTGGTATGAGAGACATCATCTCGCTCGCGTGCACCGAATGTAAGCGGCGCAACTACAACACGACGAAGAACAAGAAGAAGACGACGGAGCGGCTCGAGATGAGCAAGTACTGCCGCTTCTGCCGGAAGCATACGTCGCACAAAGAGGGCAAGTAATCCGCAATGACATAGGCCAGTAGCTCAATTGGCAGAGCACCGGTCTCCAAAACCGGGGGTTGGGGGTTCGATTCCCTCCTGGCCTGCCAGCCTTCGCCCGCATGAAACGCGAGCGGGCTTCGGCCAGGCGAGCCAGGTGTCGACGCGAAGGCTGTCTCGCCGTAGCTCGGCGAAGCCGAGCGCAGGCGGACGTCAGGGCCAGGAGTAGTGGAAGTCAGGAACGATGGCTGAAGAACCAGGACGATTCGAGACGGTGAAGGAAGCGGCCGGCGGCCGGTTCGAACGCATGCGCTTGTTCCTCAGCGAAGTGCGCAACGAGCTCAAGCGCGTCACCTGGCCGTCGCAGAAGGAAGTGTACGCGACGACGGTGGTCGTCATCGTGACCTCGGTGTTCTTCGGAATCTATCTGTTCACGCTCGATCAGATTCTGCTGAGCGCCGTGCAATGGATCTTCCGGAAGTTCGGTGCGGCGTAAATGACCGACGACGCTCAGAAGAATTGGTACATCGTCCACACCTACTCCGGCTTCGAGAAAAAGGTCGCCGAGTCGCTCACCGAACGCGTGAAGGCGTACGGCCTGCAGCACGACATCGGCGAGGTGCTGATTCCGACCGAAGACGTTGTGGAGCTGCGTGGCGGCAAGAAAGTGGTGACCTCGAAGCGCTTCTTTCCCGGCTACATCCTGGTCGAGATGAACATGTCCGACCATGCGTGGCACGTGGTGAAGAACACGCCGAAGGTCACCGGGTTCGTCGGGGCGGGCGCGAAGCCGACGCCGCTCACCAAGGACGAAGTCGAGCAGATTCTCCAGCAGGTCCGGACGGCGGCCGAGAAGCCGAAGCCGAAGTACATGTTCGAGAAGGGCGAGCAGGTGCGCATCAACGAAGGACCGTTCACCAGCTTCAACGGCGTCGTCGACGAGGTGAACCTCGACAAGAACACGTTGAAGGTGATGGTGACGATCTTCGGTCGATCGACGCCCGTGGAATTGGACTTCTTGCAGGTCGAGAAAATCTGAGCTCTCCACCGTGGTGAAAGGTTTTTAGACGATGGCGAAGAAAGTTCAAGCAATGGTGAAGCTCCAGATCGCGGCGGGGAAAGCAACCCCGGCGCCGCCTGTGGGGACCGCGCTCGGTCCGCAGGGCGTCAACATCATGGACTTCTGCAAGAACTTCAACGCGAAGACGGCGAAGGACGAAGGGCTGATCATCCCGGTCGTCGTCACCGTGTACGCGGATCGGTCCTACAGCTTCATCACGAAGACGCCGCCGGCGGCCGTCCTCCTGAAGCGCGCGGCGAACATCGCCAAGGGATCGGCGGAGCCGAACAAGAACAAGGTCGGCACCGTCACCGCGAAGCAGGTTGAAGAGATCGCGAAGCTGAAGATGCCCGATTTGAACGCCGAGTCGCTCGAAGCGGCGGTGAAGACCGTCGCCGGCACGGCGCGGTCGATGGGTTTGGATGTTGTTGGGTAAGGACGAAGCGTGGGAGAGCCCACCGGGCTCGGTTGAACCACAAAGGTGCTGCACATGAAGAAACACGGCAAGAAATTTACGGCGGCCCGCGCGCAGGTCGCCGCGGATCGGACCTACACGATCGAAGATGCGATGCCGCTCGTGCAGAAGGTGAAGTTCGCGAAGTTCGACGAGACCGTCGAGCTGTCCCTGCGACTGGGTGTCGACCCGAAGCACGCGGATCAGATGGTCCGCGGCACCGTCGTGCTCCCGCACGGCCTCGGCAAGAGCAAGCGCGTGCTCGCGATTGCCGGCGGCGAAAAACAGAAGGAAGCGCAGGAGGCCGGCGCCGACGTGATCGGCGGCGAGGAAATGGTGGAGAAGATCCAGGGTGGCTTCATGGACTTCGACGCCGTCGTCGCCACGCCCGACATGATGCGCGCCGTCGGCCGGCTCGGCAAAGTCCTCGGCCCGCGCGGGCTGATGCCGAACCCGAAAACCGGCACCGTCACGACCGACATCGCGAAAGCGGTGAAGGAAATCAAGGCCGGCAAGGTGGAATTCCGCGTCGACAAGACCGGCATCATCCATGCGCCGCTCGGCAAGACGTCGTTCGCGACCGACTCGCTCGTCGCCAACGCGCACGCCCTCGTCGACAGCATCGTGAAGGCGAAGCCGGCGGCGGCGAAAGGCAAGTACCTGAAGAGCGTCACCGTGTCGTCGACGATGGGTCCGGGGATCAGGATCGACACGACGCACATCGACGTCGTCGTGAAGCACTAGAGCGGTTCGACGTTCGACGTGCGACGTGCGTCGTTCAGAACGAAGAACGGCGAACGAAGAGCGTCGAACGACGCCGAAGGACAAAGAGATGGCGGTTACACGAGCGGACAAGCAGGCCGAGCTCGATCAACTGGAGGCGGCCTTCAAGGGATCGGACAGCGCGATCCTCGTCGACTACAAGGGGATGAATGTCCCGCAGGTCACGGAGCTGCGCCGGCAGCTCCGCACGGCGAAGGCGAGCTACAGAGTCGTCAAGAACACGCTCGCCAAGCGCGCGCTGAAGGGCACGGCGTTCGAGGCGCTCGAAAAGCACTTCGAGGGCACCACCGCGGTGGCGTACACGAAGACCGACCCGGTCGCGCTCGCGAAAACGCTGACCGCGTTCGTCAAGACGGCGCCGACACTGACCATCAAGGCGGCCGTCGTGCAGGGCCGCGCGATCAAACCCTCGGAAGTGACCGACCTGGCGTCCCTGCCCGGCAAGCCGGAGCTGTACGCCAAGCTGCTGTTCGTCCTGCAGGCGCCGATGGTTCAGATTGTCAGCGTCCTGAGCGCGGCGCCGCGCGATCTGATGAATGTGCTGGCAGCGGCGGAGAAGAAACGATCGGAATCATGAAGTGGACAGTGATCGGTGGTCAGTGGCCGGTAAAGCCACGGCCGCCCGCTGTTGATTCTGGCCACTGGCAACTGACCACTGGCTACTACGAGGAGCAAAAGACATGGCCGAAGTGACGCAGCAGCAGGTCGTCGAGTACATCAAGGGAATCAGCGTCCTGGAGCTCTCGCAGCTCGTGAAGACGCTCGAATCGGAGCTCGGCGTGTCGGCCGCGGCCGCGATGCCGATGGCCATGCCGATGGGCGGCGGCGCCGCCGCGGCTCCGGCCGAAGAGAAAACCGAATTCACCGTGTCGCTCACCGAGATCGGCACGAACAAGATCAACGTCATCAAGGTCGTCCGCGAGATCACCGCACTGGGTCTCAAGGAAGCCAAGGATCTCGTCGAGAGCGCCCCGAAGCCGATCAAGGAAGGCATTCCGAAGGACGAGGCCGAGGCGATCAAGAAGAAATTCGAGGACGTCGGCGCCAAGGCTGAGATCAAGTAGGGATTTGGGGTTAGGGGTAAGGGATTAGCCGCGCGTTCGCTAATCCCTAATCCCGACGCCCTAAGCCCTACGCCTTTCAGCAAGACGCCGTTTCGCGAGCCAGCGAAGCGAGCGAGCGCTCCGATTTCTCTCGAGGTCA
>WNGB01048937.1_pt1 | contig 10703 bp, 11 predicted proteins | sample 5400681 | NCBI WGS metagenome assembly WNGB01 (sample SAMN13153367, study PRJNA577476) | soil metagenome | isolation source: 115 cm soil or saprolite under grassland replicate 2 | place: USA:California | collected 2016-06-15 | reverse complement strand
CGCTTCCTTCGCCGTCTGCGTCGTCGGCGAGGATGGCTATCTTGAAGCGATCGTGGAGAAGCCGGATGAGAAGACGCTCGCCGATCTCGGACCGGACCCGCCGGTGAGCATGAACTGCTGGCGGTTCTCCTCCGGCATCTTCGCCGCCTGCCGCCGCGTTTCTCTCTCACCGCGCGGCGAGCTGGAGCTGCCGACGGCCGTGCGCGAGGCCATCGCGGCGGGCATGCGCTTCAAGGTGGTCCGGTGCGCCGAGGGGGTCCTCGATCTCTCGCGCCGCGCTGATATCGCGGCCGTCGCGGAGCGCCTGCGCGGAATCTCCGCGGAGCCCTAGGAACGGATGAGTCTCCTTGTCATCGTGAGCGGAGCGAAGGATCTGCTCCTTCCTCCTGCCTGGAAGAGATGAGTTGTGAGTTCGACAACTCGAGCCGCGGAGAGACTCCTCGCGGCGGGACTGAATGCCGCGGAAGCCGAGCGCAAGGCCCGGCTCTTCGACGCAGCGGAGAAACGGTTGGAAGGCGCTTCCCGCGGCGAACCCGACCTGGCTCAGTGGTTCGTCCCAGGCCGTATCGAGGTGCTCGGCAAACACACCGATTACGCGGGAGGGCGGAGCCTCCTCTGTGCGGTTGAGCGCGGGTTCTGTGTCGCTGCGCGGCCGCGCCCGGATCGCGTCGTGCGGGTCACCGACGCTGTCCTCGACGTCGAAGCCCGGCTCTCCCTCACCGACGATGCCAGCGCCCCGGAGGAGGGAAGCTGGACCGCGTATCCGGCGGGTGTCGTCCGCCGTGTCGCGCGCGACTTTCCGGGCCTTCTGCGCGGCGCCGACATCGCCATCGCCTCAGACCTGCCGCGCTCGGCCGGCCTATCCAGCGGGAGCGCGCTCGTCGTCGCAATCTTTTCGGTCCTCGCGCACGTCAGCGCTCTCGAAGAACATGCCGCCTACCGAGCGAATATCCACGGCGCCGTGGACCTTGCCGGCTATCTCGGTGCCGTCGAGAACGGCCTGTCCTTTGGCTCTCTGGCTGGTGACCGCGGTGTCGGGACCTTCGGAGGGAGCGAAGACCACACGGCGATGCTCTGCTGCCGCGCCGGGATGCTCTCTCAGCACTCCTTCCGCCCGGTACGGCTCGAGAGGGAGGTCGTCCTGCCGGCCGATTGGACGTTCGTCGTCGCCTCGAGCGGCGTGACGGCGGAGAAGTCCGGGGCCGCGCGCGACCGCTACAACCGACTGTCTCTTGCCGCCTCCGCGATCTTCAAATTCTGGCGCGGCGCCGGCGGGCCGGGAGAGACGCTCGGCCAGGCCGCGCGCCAGCCCGGTGCGCCGGATCGAATTCGTGAAGTTCTGAGCGAATCCACGCATCCGCTCTTTACGCCGCAGGAGCTACTCGACCGCTTCGAGCAATTCCTACTGGAGAGCGAAACGGTTGTTCCGGCCGCCGCCGAAGCCGTGGCGGCGGCCGACGCCTACGCGCTCGGCGACATCGCCGCCCAGTCCCAGATGGGCGCCGAGCGTTATCTCGGTAACCAGATCCCGGAGACGATTGGCCTCGTCGCCTCCGGCCGCGCGCTCGGCGCCCTCGCCGCCTCCGCTTTCGGAGCGGGCTTCGGAGGCAGCGTCTGGGCACTCGTCGAGGGAGAGCAGGCCGAGAGCTTTCGCGTCGCCTGGCAGGACGATTACCGCCGGAGCTTTCCAAACGCCGCGGCCTCGAGCGAGTTCTTCATGACCAGCGCGGGGCCGGGTCGGCTTCGCCTGTAAACTCGGGCTTAGCTTAGAAATGGGAGGAAGAATGGAGCAGCCACGCCGGAAAACCGCCGTCTCCATGATCGTGATTTCCCTCGTCGCCGGGATCATCGGCCTGACGACCGTAACCGGCCGTCCCCGTTTCTCCAGTTACGCCACCGTGGACGTGCTCGAGCTCCTGGCCTCCGGAATGTGCTTCGGCATCGCGCTCGTGGCGATCGTGCGGACTCTCCGGGAAATTGGCGGCGCCTAACCGTATTTGCGCAACGGGTGCCTGCCGCGGGAGCGCCGCCTGTTGCGTCTCTGGGGGGAACAGGATGGCCGAATCGGATCTTGGGAGAAGACCCGGAATCGGATGGAGCGGGACGCAGAGGCGTCAGAGGACTAACGCGTTGGGACGATTTCTAGAGCCGAATCGAAGGCGCCGGCAGCGAGCGTGTGAAGACCGCGATCGAATGTGGCCAAGACGCCCTTGCGGCGGCCGGCCAGCGCCAACAAGTATGCGTCCGTGAGTTGCCGGTAGCCATGCGACCCGGGTTCCATTCCCTTGATGGCGGCCGGAACCTGGAGGCTCTCTGTCCAGAACTCGTGAGCCGCGTGCGTCAGGTTCGCGGCCAGCAAGGCGACCGCTGCAAGCGGCGCCAGGGCGTCGCGTGAGAAGGCAGGGTTGGAAACAATCCGCACGAACCCAAGCTGCGTCAGCGAGCACGTCGCCCAGCCCGCATTCGCGGAGGATTCCTGCGACTCCGGCCGCCGCTCCGATCTTTTCCGCCGATACTGCGTCAGCGCTCCTCTGCGATGCGCGCCGGCATCGCCGTCGTCGCGCTTCCTTGTCTCGACAAAAAATCTCTGTCGCGGACAAGGTGTTCCTGACCGCAGTCATCGGTTTTCTGTCGCAATGTTCCTTGTCGCAAGGGTTGCCCGTGTAGGCGTTCGTCTCGGTGGACGCGCCGGTCGTCGGGCTGACCCACGCTCGGGTGATTGACGGAACGGGAGGGCCGGTTGCGGCCGGGTGACCATGAATAATCCGGGCTCGCCCTCGAGGTTGTACTGTTCCCACCCATCGGTCATCCAGGAAGAGATGATATTCGGTCTGAACAATCGGTCTCGGTCTTCACCGGTCGGTTCGCCGGAGGCATCCGTGGGAGAGTCTGCTCGAGGCCGGACGAGGTGGCCGTTCTGGGGGACGGCGGGCCTGCTGCTGCTCGGCGCCGGGATCTGGGCGCTCGTCGAAGACGTGCCGGTCGCCAACGTTGTCTGGTACCTGCCGGCCTGGTATGGCTACCTCTTCCTGCTGGACGCGGCCATTTTCGCGCGCCGAGGCCGCTCCTTCTTGAGCCACCGGCGCCCCGAGCTCGTCGCGATGCTCTTCTGGTCGCTTCCATTCTGGTTCTTCTTCGAGGCGTGCAACCTCGTTCTCGAGAACTGGTATTACGTTTTCGGTCTGAGAAGCCGGTGGGCGAGCGCCGGCATGTCCGCGCTGGCCTTCGCGACGGTCCTGCCCGCGTGCCTCTTCCATGCCGACTTGCTCGAGGCGTTTGGAGTCTGGCGTGGGAAGACCTGCCGGCCTCTCCGCTTCGGGCGCGGTCTGCGGCGGGCGGTGGGCCTGGGTGGTCTCGTGTGCGTCGCTGCTCCCCTTCTTGCGCCTCGCATCGCCTTTCCCTTGATCTGGTTCGCTCCGCTCGGCCTGGACGCGGCAAACGCCCGGATGGGCGCGCCGTCGATCATCGCCGATCTCGAGCGAGGCTATTGCGGGCGTCTCCTGCGACTGCTCGCGGGAGGTCTGTTGGCCGGTATCGTCTGGGAAACGATCAACTCCTCGGCACGCTGCAAATGGATCTATACGGTGCCCGGCTTCGAAGGTTCGAAGATCTACGAGATGCCGGCCGCGGGCTTTCTCGGCTTTCCGGTGCTGGCGGCCGGAGCGTTTGCTTTCTTCTCGTTCGTTCGCGCCTTTTTTCCAGCCAGGGGGCCCTGGCGACAGGCCGCCGCGGTTCTGGCACTGGCCTTCTGCGCGGTGGTCGAGACGATGGTGGAGCGACAGACCGTCCGGTCTCGTCGGCCGCTGTTGATGGAGCTTCCGGCGCTCGATGCTCACGCCGCGCAGCGGCTCCACGCCGCCGGCATCCTGACGCCGGAGCGGCTCTCCCGCGCGGCGCGCAAGAAGGGGATCGCGGCCCTGTCGGTCGAGACGGCTCTTCCCGCGGGGACACTTGCCCGCGCCGCGAGCGAGGCGGATCTGGCGATCCACAAAGGCATGGGGGCGCCGCGAGCCACGCTGCTCGAGGCGGCGGGCGTTCACAATCTGGCCGATCTGGCCGGCCAGGATCCGGACGCTCTCTCGAGGCGCCTGGCTCTGCTCGCGATCAGGCGGGGTCAGGATCCTCCCCGGCCCGGCGAAGTGCGCGTCTGGCTCAATGCGGCTCGGGCCTCCTCGGGACGGCCCGTGCGTTAGCCCGTCGCTTCCGCTTGCTCGGGACCTGCGCCCTGCGGGCGCACCGGCGAGCGACTCGGCCGGATGCGGCCTCGATCGCTCGCCTGATCCCGAGCCGCGCTCTCGCTCCCGTGGCGCGAGGCTCCTCCCCTCAGGGAGACTCCTCGCGCCGCGACCGGGGTCGAGGAGACGTTTACTCGGACAGGCTCTTAGCGGACCGCGAACGGCTTGGACCGGCGCGGTATCCTGACTCCCGTTGGACTTGACCGCACGGATCGATTCGGCATGAGTCTCGCCTCCGGTAGGCCTGATCCACGTTTCACCGACCTTCTGCGGCGGCTCCGTCTCGCCTCCTGAGGACGAAGGAGAATCGCTCCTCCTCAGGTCGCGTCGGGGGCGGAAACATGCAGGTCCGGGATGTCGTCGAAGTCTTCGGTGTTGAGTGTCCAGAGCTTCGCGTTGCGAACGAGGGCGCAGGCCGCGATCGCGAGGTCGATCTCCCGCCCGCGGGCCTTGCGAAGCCGGGCGTAGAGCCCGGCTGCCAGAGCGGCTTCGGCGGCCGCAAAGGGGATCGCCGACTCTCGTGGAAAGAGTGCCTCCTGCGCGGCCAGCTCTTCGGGCCGCCGCGGTCCGCGCAGCCACTCGTAGAGAACGAGCGTGGAGAGGAGAATCCGCTCGCCGTCCGCGATGGCGCGCCGCAAGGCCGCCGTCGAGCGACCAGGGCTCGTCAAGGCGTCGATGAGAACCGACGTGTCGAGCAGGATCATCCGGCAGGCCGGCGTCGTCCTCCGCGCCCGCCGGCGCGTCGGGCCTGACGGACCTGCTCGATCTCGCGTCGGACCTGGGCCGCGGGCCGGGCGGCGATGCGAGGCACGACCTCGTCGAAGAGCTGGAGAAGTCGCAGCCGCTCTCGTTCGCTCAAGCGCCCCACTCTCTCGCTGAAGTCGTGGATGGCCTCGCGCACCACGGCGCTCTGCGGCTTGACCAGGCGCTCGGAAGCCTGCCGCAGGCGGCCGATCGTGTCGGCATCCAGAGTGAACGTTACCTTCCTGCTTGCCATACCACTACCATATTACCATACCTAACCTGAGCCCGCGAAAGCTCATGTCATCCTCCCGATGATCTCGGACGCGCCGCGATCACGTGATCTGGGAATTCTGCCGCCGACGTCTCCTCGTGACAGAGCGGTGGGCGGCGCCACATGACATAGGCCTCGTACCTCGACACTCTGGCTCCTGGCGCTGGAAGATTCGTTGAGACGGCCATGATCCTCTCGCCCGGTTCACGGCTCGGACCTTACGAAGTCGTCTCCGCCGTGGGCGCGGGAGGGATGGGTGAGGTCTAGAAGGCGCGGGACACCCGTCTGGAGAGGACGGTGGCGGTCAAGGTCCTTCCGCCGCATCTCTCTTCCTCGGCCGAGGTGCGGCAGCGCTTCGAACGCGAGGCGAAAACGATCTCGCAGCTCTCGCACCCCCACATCTGCGCGCTCTACGACGTCGGCAACCAGGGCGGCGTCGAATACCTCGTCATGGAGCTTCGAGCCAGACTTCCGGAATTGGGTTCACGAAATTGAAAAACATGTGAGCGTCTCTTCTGGCTCCAGGCTCGGCCTCCACGCGATTCTCTCGCCGCTCGGCGCGGGTGCATGGACGAGATGAATAAGGAAATGGCAACTATAATGGTAATATCAATCCCATGAAAACAACCATTGATCACTCTGGAAGGCTCGTCGTGCCCAAGAAGATCCGCGAGGCCGCCGGGATCCTGCCGGGTTCGGAACTGACGATCCACGTCGTGGACGGCCGCATCGAGATCGAGCCGGCGCCGCTGGAGGTGCGGCTCGTCAAGCGAGGCTCGTTGACGGTCGCCGTTCCGCGCGAGCATGTCGCGCCCCTCACGCAGGAAACCGTCCGCCATACACTCGACAGGCTCCGCCGGCGTGGCGAAGGGGAGGATAGCGAACGCGAGTGAAATCCTACCTCCTCGACACAACCTGTCTCGTCGCGGCCGTATGTGTCTGGCACCGCCATCACGATGCCACCCGTCGGGAGATCGAACGGCGAGACGCGGCCGGAGAGAAGGTCGTTTTGGCGGCACACTCCCTGGCCGAGGCCTTCTCGGTCCTGACGCGTTTGCCGAAACCTCATCGGCTGCGTCCCGGCGACGCGCTGGCGCTGATCGAAGCGAACTGGGGAAAGACGCGGCTGGTCGCGCTGGCAGCCCACGACTATCGCGTCACCTTGCGCCGCTGCCGGGACGCCGGAATCGGCGGCGGTGCTGTCTACGATGCGCTCATCGCGGCGTGCGCCCGCAAGGCACGGGCAGCCACGCTGGTGACTTGGGACCTCGACGGCTTCGAGCGATTCCTGGAAGATGGGCCGGCCGTCCGTGCACCGGAGGTTTCATGACTGGGCGGGATGGGAGAGGTCCATCAGGTGATCCGCGATCGGGTGATCGCGTGAAGTGAAGATGGCGCTTTCCGCTGGCAGCCGACTCGGGCCATACGAAGTGATAGCCCCTCTGGGAGCCGGAGGGATGGGAGAAGTCTACGGACGCGCTGGAGAAGGCGCACCGGCAGGGGATCGTGCACCGGGACCTGAAGCCCGGCAACGTCATGCTGACGAAGTCGGGGGTCAAACTGCTCGACTTCGGCCTCGCGAAGGTTCTTCTTCCCTCGCCTGCCGGGAGAGCGGGCAGGGGTCAGGGGTTGACTTCCCTGCCGACGATGGCGAACGCACCGCTGACGCAGGAAGGAACAATCCTGGGGACCTTTCAGTACATGTCCCCGGAGCAGCTCGAGGGGAGGGAAGCCGATGCCCGGTCGGACATCTTCGCTCTGGGGGCCATCCTCTACGAGATGGCGACGGGCCGCAAGGCGTTTTCGGGGACGAGTCAGGCATCCCTGATCACGGCGATCATGTCGAGCGAGCCCGCGCCGATCTCCGCGGTTCATCCGCCAGCGCCCCCCGCGCTCGACAGGGTCGTGCGGACGTGTCTCGCGAAGGATCCGGAAGACCGCTGGCAGGCGGCGGGGGACGTTGCCAAAGAACTCAAGTGGGTCGGCGAGGGCCCGCACGCTGGAGCCCCTGTGGCTGTGAGGGAGGGAAGGGACGTCCGGCGTGAAAGGATCGCCTGGGTGGCCGCCGGGCTGCTGCTCCTTGCGGGACTGTATCTGGCCTACGACCTGCGCCGGTTGAAGGGGAGCGCGCCCCGGGCGTTGCATTCGTTTCTCATCGCCCCGGAGAATACGACGTTTCATTCGACGGGCGACGATTCCGCTCCGATCGCCCTGTCTCCCGACGGGGACCGCGTCGTCTTCGGCGCGGGCGACAAGCTGTGGACGCAATCTCTCCGAACAGGCACCGCAGTGCCGCTGGCGGGGACGGATGCGGGGGCCTTCCCGTTCTGGTCCCCCGACAGCCGCTGGATCGGGTTCTTCTCTGAAGGGAAGTTGAAGACCATCGAGGCGACCGGCGGGCCGGCTCAGACGATCTGCGATGCCCCCAACTCGCGCGGCGGCACCTGGGGCTCGAGCGGCGTCATCGTTTTCACGCCCGATGTCCGCACCGGCCTCGTTCGGGTGCCGGCGGCGGGCGGCGCGCCTGCGCCCGTGACGACCGTTGACTTGAAGCTGCACACGACGCATCGCTGGCCTTACTTCCTTCCGGATGGCAGGCACGTCCTCTACCTCGCGGCCAATCACGCCAAACCGCTGTCCGATCAATCCGGGATCTATGTCGCCTCTCTCGACGGGAAGGACAACCGCCGCCTTCTCTCGGGTTTCGGGAGCGCGCAATACGCCTCGGGCTGGCTCCTCTCGGTCCGGGACACGAGTCTCATGGGCCTGCGCTTCGACCCTGACCGGCTCTCCTCCTCGGGCCAGCCCGTTCGAATCGCGGAAAACGTGAATTTCGATTCCGGCGTCTGGCGGGGAAACTTCACGGTCTCCGGACACGGCGTGCTCGCCTACCAGCTCGCTCAGGAGGCTGGGCGTGGTCAGCTCACCTGGTTCGATTTCTCCGGCCGGCGCCTCGGAACCATCGGCGAGCGCAGCCAGGCTTACTCGCCGCGCATCTCTCCGGACGGCCGACGCGCCTCCGTCATTCTCGGCGACCCCAACAACGACATCTGGGTCTACGAGCTGGATCGGGGGGTTCGGGCGCGCTTGACGACGGGAGGTCTCGTCATCATGTCGCCCCTCTGGTCGCATGACGGTACGCAGATTCTCTTCGCCTCTCAGGCCGGGACGGAAGACTTCGTCCTCTCCACGATGCCCGCGGACGGATCGGGCCAGCGGCAGGTCCTCTACCGCTCGCGCGAGAGGATCGAGCCGACCGATTGGTCGCCCGACGGACGCGCCGTGCTCTGCGCGAAGGGCAACATCGGCGCCGCCCAGATCTGGGTCATTCCGCTCACGGAGCCGGGCAAGGCGTTCGCCCTCGTTCCAACCTCCGCGCCGCAGAACGGCGGGCAGTTCTCGCCGGACGGACGCTGGGTGGCGTACATGTCGCGGGAGACCGGCTGAAACGAGATCTCGGTCACGGCGTTCCCGGCGGGCGGCGCTCGCTGGCAGGTGTCGGGCAGCGGGGGCGACCAGCCCCACTGGAGTCCCGACGGGAACGAGCTCTACTTTGTCTCGGAGGCCGGCGAAATGATGGCCGCAACCGTCGATGGCCGTGGGCCCCGCTTCGAGGTCAAGCAGGTCCGCCCTCTCTTCCACGTCAACATCTACGCGTGGCCGCGCACCGCCGTCCTGGGCTACGACGTCGCTCACGACGGCAAGCGGTTTCTCGTCAACAGCGCCGGAGAAGCGGGAGCTCCGCGCGTCGCGCTGGTCGTCAACTGGACCGCGGATATCCCGAAATGACACTGCTCCGCGCGGTGCAGCCGGCCCTCCCGGTCGGTTCGGTCCCTACGGATGCACGAGTGGATCCGGAGTGAGCGGTGATCGCCATCGACATGAACATCCTGATTTACGAACTCCGAACCGTTGACGTGGTTTTCCGGCGCATGAAAGACTGATATGGTTACGACTGCTGTTTCCTCGGAGCGGGCTCGGCGGCCGTGGCCGGCTTACGAGGAGGACCGAGCAATGCAGAGACTGAATCGGACGATCGGCGCACTGGCGGCGGCGGTCGCGTTGCTGATGCCGGCGGCGGGGCAGGCCGAAGGAGAGCCGTCGCTCGCGTTCACGCCCTCGACGAACGGCGCCTACGACTATGGGACGGTCGTCGTTTGCCAGACTGCATCGCAGACATTCACGCTCACGAACTCGGGCGGCTCGGCCACGGCCGCGCTGACGGTCGCGCTGACAGGGTCAGCGGCGTTCACGAAGACCGCCGACGCCTGCACCGCGACCAGCCTGGGCCCCGGGAAGTCATGCAGTGTCACCGTCGTGTACAGCCCCACCGCGGCCGGCCAGAGTGACACAGCGACGCTCGCCGCCAGCGGCAGGAAGGCCGCCGCAAGCACGAGCCTCACGCTCACCGGAACCGGCGGGGGGCCCCTCCATATCTACTGGGGTCATTCACCGTTTATGCCGGAGATCGGCCGTGCCGACATAGACGGGCAGAACGTGGACCAGAGCTTCATCGACATCGTCGGCCCATCCGAACCCGTCTGGGTGGCTGTCGATTCCAGCCACATCTACTGGACGAACTTCGGCACCGGGGAGATCGGCCGTGCCGACCTGAACGGGGGGGGCGTGAACCAGAGCTTCATCACCGGCGCGTCCGGCCCCCTCGGCCTGGCTGTCGATTCCGGCCACATCTACTGGGCAAACTTCGGCCCCGACACGATCGGCCGTGCCGACCTGAACGGGGGGGGCGTGAACCAGAGCTTCATCACCGGCGCGTCCAGCCCCAGCGGCGTAGCGGTCGATTCCGGCCACATCTACTGGACCAACTCTGGCTTCAATGGGACGATCGGCCGTGCCGACCTGAACGGGGGGGACGTGAACCAGACCTTCATCATCCCGCCCGCATCCTTCCCCTACGGCGTGACGGTCGATTCCGGCCACATCTACTGGACCAATGGCCTTGTCGTCGGGACGATCGGCCGTGCCGACCTGGACGGGCAGAACGCGGATCCGAGCTTCATCCCTGCATTCAGCCCCAGAGGAGTAGCGGTCGATTCCTGCCACATCTACTGGGCCAACGAAAACTTCAACGGAGACATCCACGGGACGATCGGCCGCGCCGACCTGAACGGGCAGAACGTGAACCAGAGCTTCATCACCGGCGCGATCGTTCCCGAGGGCGTGGCGGTCGATCCGAACTGAGCCCCGGCTCCCTTCGACGGCGGCGGGCTTCACGGGCTCGCCGCTCCCCGAATCAACCGGAAAGCCGTGCGGCCCTTCGACGCCGGAGCATGCGAGCGGCTTCCTGCGTCCGCTGATCTCGGAAGCGGGCGCGAGGCTCTGGATGCCCTGCCGAGAATTGGGACGAATTGACGACCTCCTTCCTCGCCTCCATAATGGAGGAGTTATGGAGGAATCATGGCGACGCTCAACGTGAAGAACCTCCCGGATTC
>WNGB01014119.1_pt1 | contig 10704 bp, 9 predicted proteins | sample 5400681 | NCBI WGS metagenome assembly WNGB01 (sample SAMN13153367, study PRJNA577476) | soil metagenome | isolation source: 115 cm soil or saprolite under grassland replicate 2 | place: USA:California | collected 2016-06-15 | reverse complement strand
CGCGCCGCCTGGCGCAAGGAGCTGGCCGAAGTCGAAGGGAGCGCGGAGGATGTTGCCGAACGCCTTGCAGACCAGCGCGACTGACCACGTCCCCGTCCTCGCCGAGGAGGTGCGCGAGCTCCTCTCTGTGAAGCCGGGCGAAACGGTCGTCGACGCCACCTTCGGCGCAGGCGGTCACGCCGCAGTGCTTGCTGCCGATCTCGCCGGCCGCGGCAAGCTGATCGCGATCGACCGCGACCCGGGCGCACGCACGTACTTCGAGCGCCTAGCGAAACGGGCGACCGTGCAGACGCGGTTCCTGCGCGGCGACTTCGCGGTCGTGCTCGAGCAGCTGGCGCAGAACGGCGTCGAGGCCGATGCCGTGCTGCTCGACCTCGGTGTCTCGTCAATGCAGATCGACCGTCCCGAGCGAGGCTTCTCCTACGCCGTCGACGCGCCGCTCGACATGCGGATGGACCCATCCGCGGACGTCACGGCTGCCGGCATCGTCAACGAGGCCGCCGAGCGCGACCTGGCGACGATCTTCAAGCGCTACGGCGAGGAGCGGTACGCGCGCCAGATTGCCCGCGCGATCGTGCGGCGCCGAAAGGAGCAGCCCTTCGAGCGCACGAACGACCTCGTCGAGACGATCAAGGCCGCAATCCCTGCACCTGCGCGCTTCGGGGACGGCCATCCGGCCAAGCGCGTCTTCCAGGCGCTGCGCATCGCGGTGAACGACGAGCTCGGCTCGCTCGAGGCCGCGCTGCCGCCGGCGTTCTCCATGCTGCGCCCCGGTGGCCGGCTCGCCGTGATCAGCTTCCACTCGCTCGAGGATCGGATCGTCAAGAAATTCATGCGCGACCTGGAGCGCGGCTGTGAGTGCCCGCCCGACTTTCCGGTCTGTGTCTGCGGGAAGGAGCCTCAGCTCCGCTCGCTCTCCCGGAAGGCAATTCGTCCCAGCACGCGGGAGACCGCGGTTAACCCACGTGCCTCCTCGGCGCGACTCCGGGTGGGAGTGAAGGTCTGAGTGGCGACGTGGGCTGCCGAAGCCGAGCGGCCGCAGCCGCGCCCGCGCCCACGTCCTGCACCACGGCGTGCGCCACGCCAGCGGCGGGTCGCGGGCGGCGTCTTCTGGATCGGCATCGCCGCCGTGCTGCTCGCCGGCGTCGTCGCGACTAACGTCGCTCTCCTGCGCCAGAACATGAAGCTCGACCAGCTCGGCCGCGAGCGCGCCGACCTGCGCGCACAGAACGCCGCGCTGTCGGTACAGCTCTCGAGTGCCGCATCAGCGCCGCGCATCCAGGGGCTCGCGGCGAAGCGCTTGGGGCTCGTCCAGGCGACCCCGGATCAGACCTCCTACGTGACGCTGCCGCACTAGGGAGCGCCTGTCCGTGAACCGCCTCGTGAATCGGCGGATCCGGCTGCTGCTGGCGGCGCTCACGCTCGCATTCGGCGGCCTGCTCCTGAGGGCGACGTGGCTGCAGGGCGTTCGTGCGGAATCGCTCTCGCGTCTCGGCCAGACGCAACACCGGGAGGCCGTCACGCTGCCCGCAGGGCGAGGAACAATCTACGACCGGACGGGAGTCGAACTCGGCCTCGGCGAGAGTGCGACGACCGTGTACGCAAATCCGAGGCAGGTCGTGAACCCGCGCGCCGCCGCCGTCGCGGTCGAGCGGACGCTGGGGCTCGACGCGGACAGCGTGTATCCGCAGCTCGCCGACCGCACGCGCGGATTCGTCTACGTCGAGCGGCAGGCCGATCCCGCGCAGGCTGCTGCGCTCAAGCGGCTGAAGCTCGCGGGCTTCGGGTTCTATCCGGAGGAGCGGCGGAGCTATCCGCAGCGATCCGTGGCGGCACAGGTGCTGGGGTATGTCGGGATCGACGGCAACGGACTCTCAGGTCTCGAGCTCGAATTCGATCGCGCGCTGGCGGGCCGCGCCGGCAAGGAGACGGTGGTCAAGGATCCGAGCGGCCGTGTGATCGACGTCCAGCAGCAGCGGGCCGAGACGCCCGGGCGCAATGTTTTTCTCACCGTCGACCACAGCATCCAGGCGAACGCGGAAGAGGTGCTGCGCCAGACGGTGCACAAGTGGCATGCAAAGAGCGCCAGCGCGATCGTGCTCGATCCGCGCACGGGCGCGGTGCTGGCCATGGCCCAGCAGCCGGGCTACGACGCAAACCGCTTCCCGTCGGCTCCGCGCGACCTGCAGCGAAACCGCACCGTCACCGACACCTACGAGCCGGGGTCGACGTTCAAGCTGATCACCGTGGCGGCCGCCCTGTCCGAGCGGCTCGTCGCACCCTCCACGCGCTTCACGCTGCCGTACTCGCTACATGTGGCGGATCGCGTCATCCACGACGCCGAGGAGCGAGGGACGGTCAACTATTCGGTCGCCCAGATCCTCGCGCACTCGTCGAACATCGGTGCGATCGAGCTCGCCGAGATGCTCCGACGCACGCGGCTGTCGTCGTGGATCACCCGCTTCGGCTTCGGGCGCACGACCGGCATCGACTTTCCGGGCGAGAGCCCCGGGATCGTCCTGCCGCCCGAGAAGTGGTCCGGCTCGACGATCGGGAACGTCCCCATCGGCCAGGGAATCGCGGTGACGCCGGTGCAAATGGCGGCCGCCTACGCTGCGATCGCCAACGGGGGGATCTGGTCGCGGCCGCACCTGGTCGATCACGTCGCGGGCGGCGGACGGCCCTCCCTGTACCGGCGCCGCCTCGTCTCGAGGCAGATCGCGGACGAGCTGATGCTGATGTTGAAGGACGTCGTCGCCGAGGGCACGGGCCAGTACGCGGCGATGCCTGGATACCAGGTGGCCGGGAAGACCGGGACGGCGCAGAAGCCGGACTCCCACGGCGGTTATGCCACCGGTCGGTACGTGGCGTCGTTCGTAGGCATCGTCCCTGCGTCGCGGCCGCGCCTCGTCGTTCTGGTGACCGTCGACGAGCCGCACGGGGCGATCTGGGGCGGAGTTGTCGCGGCGCCCGCGTTCCAGCAGATCGCGCGCTTCGACTTGCAGTACCTCGAAGTGCCGCCCGACGGCCCCACCGGCTAGCCGTCACACTTCCGCTACGTCCGCGCCCCAGACACGTCACAGCTTTCGCCATAGGTTGTCGGTGGGCGGGAGTGGTGGGACCCGGTTTCGCGCGTGTACAGGTAACGGTAACGCCCTCGGGACCCGTCACTAGACTTGATCGGCGATATGCAGCTGGAGCGGCTCATTGCTGCGCTCGCTCCGACCGACGTCGTTGGAGGCGCTGCCGTCGAGATCCGCGAGCTGGCGTACGACGCACGGGAGGTGCCGCGTGGCGCTCTCTTCTTCTGCGTCTCGGGCGCGGTCGCCGACGGCCACGACTTTGCCGCCGACGCCATCGACCGGGGTGCGGCCGCGCTGGTCGTGGAGCGACCGCTGGGTGTCGGCGTGCCGCAGCTCGTCGTACCCGACGTTCGCAGGGCGATGCCGCGCGCCGCCGTCGAGTTCTTCGGCGACCCCACCGCGCGTCTGCCTGTTGCCGCGATCACCGGTACGAACGGCAAGACCACGACGGCCTACCTGCTCTGGTCGATCCTCGCGGCCGCCGGCGAGCAACCGGGCCTGCTCACGAACGTCGAGCGGCGCGTCGGCGACGAGGTGCGCACGGTCGGGCTCAACACGCCAGAGTCGATCGACCTCCAGCGCCTCTTCGCCGAGATGCTCGGGGCCGGGAATCGAATCTGCGTGATGGAGGCGACCTCGATGGCATCCGTGAAAAGCCGCCTCGACGGGACGCGGTTCGCGGTGCTCGTGTTCACGAACCTAACACAGGACCACCTCGACTTTCACGGCACGATGGACGAGTACTTCGAAGCAAAGCGCCGCCTCTTCGCGCAGGCTGCGAGAGCCGTGCTCAACGTCGGCGACGACTACGGCGCGCGGCTTGCGGCGGAGATTCCCGATGCGATCACGTTCCGCCCCGACGACCCGCTTACGGGAATCGAGCTGAAGCTGCAGGGTCGGTTCAACGTCGAAAACGCACTTGCGGCAGTCGCTGCGGCACGCGCCCTGGGAGTTGAGGACGCTGCAATCAAGCAGGGCATCGAGGCTGTCGAACGCGTGCCCGGCCGCTTCGACCCGGTCGACGAGGGCCAGCCGTTCACGGTACTCGTCGACTACGCGCACACTCCAGGCGCGCTCGAGTCCGCGCTCGAGTCGGCACGGGAGCTCGCCAGGGGACGCCTCATCTGCGTCTTCGGCGCGGGCGGCGATCGCGACCGCGACAAGCGTCCTCTGATGGGGCAGGTCGTCGCGGAGCTCGCCGACGTCGCCATGGTCACATCGGACAATCCGCGCAGCGAGGACCCGGCCGCGATCGCGGCGGACGTCGTCGACGGCCTCGACCTCGACGTCGAGCTCGACCGGCGCCGGGCGATCGAGCGCGCGCTCGAGTCGGCCCGCGAGGGCGACGTTGTCCTGATCGCCGGGAAAGGACACGAACAGGGCCAGGAGATCGCCGGCCGCAAGCTTCCCTTCGATGACCGCGAGGTCGTGCGCGAAGCGTTGCGGCGGCTCAGGGCGCCGGCATGATCGCGTTGCAGACAGCGGAGCTCTCGGAGCTCGGTCGCGTCGACCGTCACGCCGACCAGTTCACCGGCGTGCAGGTCGATTCGCGCCGGATCGTGCCGGGCGACCTCTTCGTCGCGGTCGGCCGCGGCTCGGACTTCGTCGGCGAAGCCCTGGAACGCGGGGCCGCGGCGACGCTCATTCCCGACGATGCGTTCGCGGCGCTGGCGCGGATAGCCGGGGCGGTTCGCGACCGGAGCTCCGCCCGGGTCGTCGGCATCACGGGCTCTGTGGGAAAGACGTCGACCAAGGACATCCTCGCTGCGCTCTGCATGCCGTCTGCGCGGACGATCGCCGCCGAAGCGAGTTACAACAACGAGATCGGCGTCCCGCTGACGCTCTGCCGGCTCGAGGCGGACACCGAGGTCTGCATCCTCGAGCTCGCCATGCGCGGCTTCGGCCAGATCGCGGCGCTCAGCGAGATCGCGCGGCCGGACATCGGAGTTATCACGAACGTCGGTCCGGTGCACCTCGAGCTGGTCGACTCGCTCGACGGCGTCCGCCGCGCCAAGGGAGAGCTGCTCGCGGCGCTTCCGCCGGGAGGGACGGCGATCGTCCCGGCGGACTTCCCGGTGGACCGCGACGACATCGACGTCGTCCGTCTCGGCGATCCAGCGGCCCTCATTGCCGACGGCCGCACCGAGTTCGGCGGCGTCAGCTTCAACTTCACGGCGCGCCACCAGGTGCAAAACGCCGCTGCAGCGCTCGCCGCACTCGCTGCGCTCGGCCTGCCACGGCCGGCGTCGGTCGACGTCGACTTCTCACGCTGGCGCGGAGACGAGGACGAGCTCCCGGGCGGAGGTCTCCTGATCAACGACGCGTACAACGCGAATCCGGTCTCGATGCGCGCCGCGCTCGCCTATCTCGTCGAGCGTGCCGGCGACCGGCGGCGCGTAGCCATCCTCGGTGAGATGGCGGAGCTCGGACGCACGGGCCCTGATTACCACCGCCAGGTCGGCGCCGTCGCGGCAGAGCTCGGTATCGACGAGCTGCTCGCGGTCGGCGAGCTCGCGCGCGGCTACCTCGAGCACGGCGTCCCAGGGCGGTGGGTTGCGAACGTGCACGAGGCCGTCCGCGAGCTCGACGAAGTCGTGCGCCCGGGCGACGCCGTGCTCGTCAAGGCTTCGCGCGCGGTCGGCCTCGAGGCCGTGGCCGCAGCCCTCACGGAGCTCGCGACCGCTTGATCCGCGTCCTCGCCGCCGGGGTGATCGCGATGATCGTCTCGATCGTCATCGGTCCGAAGTTCATCGCGTTCCTGCGCCGCAACGAGTTCGGGCAGCACATCCGCGAGGAAATGCCGGAAGGCCACCGGGTCAAACAGGGAACACCGACGATGGGCGGCCTCTTGATCCTGGTCGTCGCGACGATCGCGTTCCTCGCCGTCTCGAAGTACAAGGTGCCCGCCCTCACCGTGCTGTTCGTCACGCTCGCGTGCGGCGCGGTCGGCTTCCTCGACGACTTCATCAAGCTCACGCACCGCCGCTCGCTCGGCCTGCGCGGCCGCTGGAAGCTGTTCCTGCTAGCGCTGATCACGGTCGGCGTCGGCTTCGCCGCCGACCACCAGCACCTGCCGACGAGCGTGTTCATCCCCGTCGTGCATTGGAACGTGCAGTTGTCGTACGGCTGGTACGTCCTCCTCTTCCTCGTCATCGCGGGAACGGTGAACGGCGTCAACCTGACGGACGGGCTCGACGGGCTGGCGGCCGGGACCGGGATCATCGCCCTGATCACCTTCACTGCGATCTCCGTCGTCACGTACATCCGCTCCGGCAATCCGGGTGGGCGCTTCGATAGCCGGCTCGACCTGGCGATCGTCGGCGCGGCGCTGATCGGGGCCGCAATCGGATTCCTCTGGTACAACGCGTTCCCCGCCGAGGTGATCATGGGGGACACGGGATCGTTCGCGATCGGCGGCGCGCTCGCGGCGATGGCGATCTTCACGAAGACCATCTCGCTGTTGTTGCTGATCGGCGGGATCTTCCTGATCGAGGCGTTGTCGGTGATCGTGCAGGTGATCTCGTTCAAGTACTTCCAGCGGCGCGTGTTCCTGATGGCCCCGATCCACTACCACTTCGAGATGAAGGCGTGGTCCGAGACGAAGATCATGGTGCGCTTCTGGATCGTCACGGCGATCCTGTGCGCCGTCGGCTTCGCGCTCTTCTACCGCGACTTCACCTTCTTCCGGCGCTGAGCGGTCAGCTCGACCAGTGGGCGGAGTGGCTCGTCCGCACGCGCTTCGCGGGTTGGCCGGCCGACGAGGTCGCCGAGGCGCTCGAGGAGCTGGGACGCAAACGCGACCGTGTGCTCGAAGGCGCTGCGATCGAACAGGGAGATGTCGTCGCCGACGTGGGAGCGGGAACTGGGCTCCTGACGCTGGGCGCCGTCGGGCGCGTCGGTCCCGACGGCGACGTGATCGCAATCGACGTATCAGTGGACGCGCTCGAGGAGCTGCGCGCAAACTGCGCCGCGGCCAACGCCTCCTACCTGGTCGGTCAGGCCGACGTCCTGCCGCTCCGCGACGAAAGTGTCGACGCGGTTGTCACCCGGTCGGTCTTGATCTACGTCGCGGACAAGGCCGAAGCCGCGAGAGAATTCTCGCGAGTGCTACGCAGCGGCGGACACGTCTCGCTGTTCGAACCGATCAACAGCCGCAACCTGCTCCTGACCCAGGCCGTCGACTTCTCGCCGCTCGGGGAGCTAGGGGATCGCGTGCGCGCGTGGAACGAGGACTTCTACGCGAGCACCGACGATCCGATGCTGAACTTCGACGACTCCGACCTCGAGCGTTTCTTTGTCGACGCAGGGCTTGCCGAGGTCCAGGTCGACTCCGGCGCCGACGAGCATCAGATTCCCGGTGAGCGCTATCTCAACCAGGTCGGCGCACCCGGCCGGCCGACCTTGCTCGAGCGCTGGCGTGCCGAGTTCGCGCCGGACGAGGTCGAGCGGCTGACCGACTTCCTCGCGCCCCGCACGATCCCTACGCGGTTCCCGCACGTCTTCGTCACCGGCCGTAAACCGTGAGGCTCCCGAAGCGTGCGCTCGTCGTGGGTCTCGCGCGGTCCGGGCAAGCCGCCGCACTGGCTCTTGCGCGCCGGGGTGTGCCGACCATCGCCGCCGACCGGTCGGCTGACGTCGACATCGGGAGGCTTGCCGAATCAGGTGTCGAAGTCCACCTCGGGACGGAGGAGGAAAGCTTGCTCGAGGGAGTCGACTTGCTCGTCAAGAGCCCCGGCGTGCCGGGAGAGTCGCCGCTGCCCGCCGCCGCGCGCACCCGCGGCATCCCCGTCTGGAGCGAGATCGAGCTGGGCTTCCGCCTGCTCCGCAACCCCTTCATCGGCGTCACCGGCACGAACGGAAAGACGACCACCAGCGAGTTGCTCGGCGCGATCTTCCGGGCCGCGGAGAAGCCGGTCGCCGTTGCGGGCAACGTCGGCCGCCCGCTCACCGGTCTCGACGAGACCCTCGCCGACGACACGTGGATCGTCTGCGAGCTCTCGAGCTTTCAGCTCGAGGACGTGCACCGCTTCCGGCCACGCGTCGCGGTGCTGCTCAACCTCGAGCCGGACCACCTCGACCGTCACGGCACCTACGACGAGTACCGAGCGGTAAAGCTGCGCCTGTTCGAGAACCAGACAGAGGCGGACGTCGCAGTCGTGCCGCGGGACTTCGGCCCGATCCCCGGCGGCGCCGTGCACGTCGAGTTCGCGGCCGACGACGAGCTGCCGGCCGAGCCGCTGTTGCCGGGCACCCACAACCGCGAGAACGCCGCCGCCGCGACCGCGGCCGCACGGGCCGCCGGTATCGAGGACGACGCGATCGCAGACGCGCTCCGCACGTTTCCCGGCGTCGAGCATCGTCTGGAGCTCGTCGCCGAGGTCGACGGCGTGCGGTTCGTCAACGACTCGAAGGCGACGAACACGACGGCGGCGCGGCGCGGGATCGACGCCTACGCCGGACAGCCGCTGCGCCTGATTCTCGGCGGCTCGCTCAAAGGCGAGTCGTTCGAGGAGCTGGCCGAGTCGATGCCGCCGAGCGTGCGCTCGATCGACCTGATCGGCGAGGCGAGTGACGAGCTCGCCGCCGCGCTCGGCCGCGCCGGTCGTCCGTACCGCCGCTCGGGCGATCTCGCCACGGCCGTCGGAGCCGCCGCCGGTGAGGCCGAGCCGGGGGACGTCGTCCTGCTCTCGCCGGCATGCGCCAGCTACGACCAGTTCCGCGACTACGAGGAACGCGGCGAGACGTTCCGTCGGCTCGTCGGAGACCTCTGGTGAAGAAGGGGCAGATCGAGTCGCATCTGTTGGTGCTGATCACCCTCGGGCTCGTCGCGTTCGGCCTGGTGATGGTGTACAGCGCAACCTCCGCGCCCGCGGCGCTCGCACGGACGGATCCGATGTCGTACCTGAAGAAACAGGGCGGGTATGCCCTCTTCGGTGTCGCCCTGATGATGGCGGCCTCTCGATTCGACTACCGAAGGCTGCGACTGCTGGCGCCGGCTCTCGTCCTGACTGCGCTTGTCGGTTGTCTCGCGGTGCTCGCGGTGGGCGCGCAGATCAACGGTGCACGTCGCTGGATCGAGGTCGGCCCGGCGACCTTCCAGCCGTCCGAGCTCGCCAAGCTCGCCCTCGCAGTGTGGGCCGCCGCGTACCTCAGCCGCCGGCCGGCGCCGCGGACGCTCCGTGAGCTCTGGCGCCCGATCGGCCTGCTGCTCGGGCTCTTCTGCCTTCTGATCCTCGTCGAGCCCGATCTCGGCACCGCGATCTCGCTCGTCGTCGTCCTGTTCGCGATCTTGCTCGTCTCGGGAACGCCCGGTTCGACGCTCGCCTCGGCGACCGGGATCGCCGTCGCGCTCGGCCTGCTCGCGATCTGGTTCGAGCCGTACCGGCGGGCGCGCATCTTCAGCTTCCTCGATCCCTGGAAGGACCCGCAGGGCGCCGGTTTCCAGACGGTGCAGGCACTGATCAGCCTCGGCTCGGGCGGCGCGTTCGGCGTCGGGCTCGGCCACGGCGTCGCCAAGATCAACTACCTCCCGGAGGCGCACACGGACATGATCCTCGGCGTGATCGGCGAGGAGCTCGGGCTCGTCGGCGTCGCGGCGGTGCTCGCCGCCTTCGTCACGTTCGCCTGGGCGGGTCTCCGTGTCGCGCTCGCCTGCAAGGATCCCTTCGGCAAGCGCCTCGCCGTTGGGGTGGTCGCCCTCGTCAGCGGCCAGGCCCTGATCAACCTGGCGGCCGTGCTGGGCCTCGCCCCGCTCACCGGAATCCCGCTGCCGTTCATCTCCTACGGGGGCTCGAGCCTCGTGGTCACGCTGCTGGCGGTGGGAGTCCTCCTTAACATCGCCGGGAGTGGAGCACGGGCGGCAGCTGCGGTGCCTGATCGCGGCCGGCGGGACGGCGGGACACGTCGCGCCGTCGCTCGCGGTCGCGGAGGCTCTGCAACGGCGCGGAGTACACGTGACCTTCGCCGGGTCGCCGGACCGCATCGAGGCGCGGCTCGTTCCTGAAGCGGGCTACGAGCTCGACACGTTTCGCATCTCGGGCCTGCCGCGGCGGCCGTCGCCTGCACTCCTGCGCGCACTGCTGCTCGCCGGGCGGGCGCCGTGGGCGTGCGCGCGCATCCTCCGCCTACGGCAACCCGACGTGGTGCTGGGCGGCGGCGGCTACGTCGCGGGACCGATGGTCTACATGGCCTCGCGCCGGCGCATCTCAACGGCATTGCTGGAGGCGGACGCGCACCTGGGGCTTGCCAACCGCCTTGCCGCGCCCTTCGCGCGGCGCGTGTTCCTGTCGTTCCCGATCGAGGGGCGCGACGGCCCGAAGTACCGCGTCACGGGCCGTCCGATTCCCGCCCGCTCACGGGTCCGGCCACAGGCCGATGCGCGGCGCCTGTTCGGGCTGCCCGAGGTCGGCCCCGTGCTGCTCGTCTTCGGTGGCTCGCTCGGCGCACGGTTGCTGAACGAGCTCGCGCTGGAGGCATTCGGCGCCGCGGGCCCGGCCGTCCTGCACCTGTGCGGCACGCGCGACTACGACGCACTCGCGCCCCGCGTGATCAAGCCCGACTACCGGCTGTTCGCCTTCACCGAGGAGTTCGGCGCGGCGCTCGGCGCGAGCGATCTTGTGCT
>WNGB01014116.1_pt1 | contig 10705 bp, 10 predicted proteins | sample 5400681 | NCBI WGS metagenome assembly WNGB01 (sample SAMN13153367, study PRJNA577476) | soil metagenome | isolation source: 115 cm soil or saprolite under grassland replicate 2 | place: USA:California | collected 2016-06-15 | reverse complement strand
AGAAGCCGTGAAGCAGGTGATCGAGACATCGCGTCCGATCGCTCAGGTGGCCAAGGAGCTCGGTATCAATGAGGGCACTCTTGGCAACTGGGTTAATGTTTACCGGCGAGAGCACGCCGGCGAGGAGCCGCCGCTTGCCATGTCAGAGCGGGTGGAGCTGGCAGAGTTGCGGCGCCGTACTCGTGAGCTCGAACAGGAGAATCTGTTCGTGAAAAAAGCCGCAGCGTACTTTGCCAAGGATCATCGGTGAGCGACAAGTTCGAGTTCATCGATGCAGAGCACGCAGCCAACACCTCGAACGCCGAAACCGCGCTGTCCATCGTCAAGATGTGCGCACTCATGGAGGTTTCCCGCTCCGGATTCTACGAGTGGAGAGACCGGCCGGCGTCTGCCACCGCGGAAAGACGCGAAGAACTCAAGCTGTTCAGTGGTCGCGCACATGCTGAGAACGAACGGGAGTCATTTGCCTTGAAAGCATGAGCGGAATATGGAGCGTTGAAGTGGGGCCGTGACGTCGACGAGCAGGGGCGAGGGATCGCCGAACATCTCAAGCTCACATCCGCCGCCCAGCTCGCTGAGTGTGTTGAGCATTCCGCCCATGGTCGTGATGTGTGCGAGCAGGGCTTCTGAGTCCTGGTACGTCTCCCGCACGACGCACACTGTCTGGGTGTCATCGAAGAACCAGTCGTATTGCAGCACTCCCGGCTCGCTCTTGGCGATCTCCAAGGCATGGGTCGCCACCTTCTTGAACTCTGCGAGGTTGGAGCTCGAGACGTTGGCGAACTTGGCGTTGACTTGGATTCTGTTCATGACGCGCGTCCTACCTGTCTGCTCGACACGGCTGGTTGAAGGGGATGTCGAAGGGGAAATTGCGAGTTCGCTGGCCCGCGCTCGTGGAAGTGTCGGTTGCGCACTCGGCGACCTCAGGGAGTAAGCACGACCTTGCCGGTCATGTGGCCGCCTTCGACGTAGCGATGTGCCTCGGCGATGTCGTCGAAGGCGAAGGTGCGTTCAAGATGGACGCGGAGGCGTCCGTCGTCCACGAGGTCGGCGAGAGACTCGAGGGCGACATGGTCGGGCTCTACCATGATCCCCGCGAAGCGGACGCCGGCCTCCTCTGCCTTGTCTGCGAGGTGCCGATTCATCGGATCGGTCGGCGTCACCAGCACGCCGCCGGCGCGCAGGGTAGGCAGCGAGCGCTCACCGTAGTCCCCACCGACCAGATCCAGGACGACGTCGAGATCACCGACTTCGCTCGCGAAGTCCACGGCTCGGTAGTCGAGTACTTGGTCGGCCCCGAGCCCGCGAACGAAGTCGCGCTTGGAGCGACTGATAGTGGCAGCCACGTGCGCGCCTCGCGCCTTGGCGATCTGAACCGCGAGGTGTCCGACGCCACCATCGCCGCCGTGGATCAGCACTCGCTGTCCCTCCTCCAGTTGAGCCGCGTCGACGAGCCCCTGCCAGGCGGTGATACCAGCCAGCGGCAGCGCCGCGGAGTGAGGGTGGTCGAGACGCGCCGGCTTGTAGGCCAGCTGGCGCGAGGATGCCACCACGAACTCGGCATAAGCACCGGCCGCGCGCGGGAAGTACGGCATCCCGTACACGTCGTCACCGGGACGAAACCTCGTGACCCCGGCCCCGGTCTGCTCCACGACCCCCGAGATGTCCCAGCCGAGCACGAACGGCGGGTTCCCGAGCAGGGGCCACGCGCCGGACCGGATGGAGGTATCGACCGGGTTGACACCGACCGCGTGGACGCGGACGAGCACCTCGGTCGGCAGCGGTTGTGGCCGCTCCACCTCGGCGATGCCGAGAACTTCGGGAGCTCCGAAGGTCTGTTGAGTGATGGCTCGCATGTGGTCTCCTTGGCTCGCTGTGTCGACTCGCAGGTTGGGAGTCGGAAGGGCCGAAGAGGTATCCGCTCGGGCCGAGAACAGCATGCGGAGAGTTGGTCTCCTTTCGCAAGAAGGCACTCTTCTGGTATATAGGTACCTCATGGATACTAGCGAACTTGTGGTGCCGCCCAACGTCTACCTCAGGGGCTGCGCCTCGCGAACCGTGCTTGACGTGATCGCCAACAAATGGACCAACCTCGTCGTATGCGCGCTACGCGACGGACCCATGCGCTTCGGACAGCTGCGTCGCCAGCTCGAGGGCATCACCCAGAAGATGCTCACGCAGACGCTGCGGACGCTCGAGCGCGACGGGCTCGTGACCCGGACGCTGTACCCGACGATCCCCCCACGCGTTGACTACGAACTCACCGATCTCGGTCGCGACGCCGCCGGCCTCTTCGACGGTCTCATCGAATGGGCAGAGCAGCATGTCGCCGAGATCACCACCGCCCGGCATCGCTATGACCAGCGCGCCAACGATGAGCCGGTCGCCGCACCCTGACCCCTCGCCGGCGACAGCTGTCCCGCTGCTTGGCGTGAGCTCCACAGCCGAGCCTCACTCCGGGAGACCCACGCGCCTTCCAGCGAGCACCTCGTGCCCACGGTGACCCGACTGCGGCGGGTGATGGGAGGGCGACTACAGCCGGCCTATGAACCGCTCGGCGTCGACGACGACAGGCAAGTCGACGTCACCCCGCGTCATTTCGCCGCGAGCGTGCCACAGGCACCGCTCATACCGCGGTGAGGACGACGATGGACGGCGCTGATGCCCAGCCATCGTGCCCGGTCACCAATCAAGACGTCGATGACTTCATGAGCAGCGCAAACGTCAAGGACGCGCGTTCCGTCGCTATCCGAACCCGGCTGGTCTCGGGCATCGCGGCTGGCGGCGGCTGGCGATCTCGGGGCGCTGACGCGACCGCGTCGGAAGCCCTTCAAGCATCATGGTGAGCTGCGTGGCTGTCGGCTAGATCTTTGTGCGACGGGGAGCCGGTCAGATCAACGCCAGGGGGCGCCTCGTGGCATCGACTACGTCGACGTCAGGAGTCGGGTGCAGAACTCGGCGAGGTCCGTGTTGCCGTCGGTGAGGTCGGTTTCGGTCATGTCGTAGCGTTCGTCGCCGGTGACGCCGATGTCCTCAACGGCGAGGCCGGCTGATTCGCCGGAGCGAGTCATGCGTCGGACGGAGACGGTGAAGCTGATGCCGGGCGGGATGGGCGGAAGTGGGCGTCTGGCGGCGTGGTAGGCGTACCCGATGTCGTCGCTCGTCCAGACGTTGGCGCCGCCTGCACCGGTGCCTTCGCCGACGGAGACAATTTGCCCGATGCCGAAGTCGGCGATGCCGGCGGCGAACAGGTCTCCACACGAGAACGTGTTGGCGTTGACGACAGCGACAACTGGGCCGCGGTATACGCGTGAGTTGTCGTTGAAGTTGTCGGAGTTGCTGATCGGCAGGTGTTGGGAGAACTCCTCGCCGAGCTCGTATGCGAGTCGTGTCGACGTGGCCCAGTCCGCGAGGTCGGCGCCGTTGCCATCTGCTTCGGCGATCTGCACCATGGCGGATGTTGCTCGAAGCGCGAAGCGGGCCGGTGAGATCGCTTTGGCGACGAACAGCTGGAGGAGCTGTTCGGTGGCGTCGATCACACCGCCCGGGTTGGAACGCAGGTCGATGATGAGGCCCTTGCGGGGGAGCTGGCGCAGGACGTCGCCGACAGCTTCGACGTACCGGTTGGTGTTGTCCACGTCGAAGGTCCACAGCCGGAGGTAGCCGAAGGTTCCGTGGCTGGTCTTGATACGGCGCGCGGAGATCGCGTCGGCGAAGGTGGTGGCGATCCAGTCGTCGGCCTTGGCGGCGCGTCGGTTGGTCGCATCCTCGTCCCAGAGCGCGGTGGCGAACAGGAGCTTGCGGGCTCGGCGGGCGGCTTCGCTGGTGGCGTCGATCGCGCGTCTGGTGCGGAGCACGATGAGGTTGTCGGCTGTGATGGCCTTCGCGGGCGCGATGGCCCGCCACTCGAACCGGATGCTGCGGTCGGGTTGGTCCGGTGGGTCGGCGAGGAGGCGGTAGCCGATGTCGACCCAGAGCTCGTCGGGTGGCGGCAGGTACTGCAGCGGTCGTTGAGTGAGGGTCTCGAGGGCGCGTGCGCGTCGGGCGTCTGGTCGTCCGCCGGTGAGTGTCTCGGCGTACAGGTCGACGGTTCGGCCGAAGGGGACACCGTTCCAGGTGGTGAGCCGCGCGCTGACGGCGAAGTCGGCGTTGATGACGTCGTCGGTGACCTTCGTGACGACGTAGGTGGGTGTGCGGTACGGGCCGCAGACCTCGACGAGGAAGGGCAGAGCGGCGACGTACGGCGTGAGGTCGGCGGCGGCGGCGTCGACGTAGAGCTGCGTGTGCTGGTCGCGGAGCCGGTTGATGAGCAACGTGAGCTCACGAAGGAACTCGGCGGAGTCCAGGTAGGGGATCTGGCGGCGTAGTGCAAGCAGGGCCCGGAGCGGGTCGAATCCGTAGAGCGCGCGTTTCTGTGTGTAGTGGACGTACACGTCGCTGAACATCGCGATCCACACGTCGATCAGGTCATGGCGCTGGGTGACGTTCAGGCTCGCTGGCTCCCACGTCGCGTCGACTGTGGCCGGCGTCAGGACGTCGGCCAGCGCGACACCTCGACGGGCGTCGATCGCCTGAGTCGAAAGGGTGGCCATGATCAGAACCGTCCCCGGAGCGGGGCAAGGACGCCGCCCTTGGATCGGGCAGCCGTCGAGCCGGTCGAAGTACGCCTTGTCATGGACGAGGGTCGGCACCGGCGGGATCTTCACGGTGGCGGGGTTCTTGGGTGGGCCGGCACGGCCTCCGCGACGCGTGTCGGGCATGTCCAAAAACAGCTCGAGGGCGGCATCGTCTGCGAATCGTGGCCCGGCCGCGGCGCGGGCCTGCGCGTCGTTGATCGCCTTCTGCGGGTTCTGTTGAACGGCACCGAGCGTGTCCTCTATGGCGGACCATGACCATGCGATCGCATCGTCGGCGGGATCGGGCAGGGCGACGGCACGTACGCGTCCGGCGAGCGTCATCGTGAAGGTCGGTGGCCCCGCTGCCTGCTGCATGAGGGAGGCATAGCCGTAGCAGGGAGCTCCGTCGATAACGACCAGGGAGACGTCGCGTTCGGTCGCGGCGACAATCCGCTTCCACGCCGAGCCGGTGCCGCGTCCGCTCAGGACCGTGATGTCAGCGAATGCTCCTTCGACGAGCTGGCCGACTGGTCGATGCCAGCAGCGCTCCAGCAGGACCCCTGGATTGGTCGTGACCATCTCGACGATCTCGCGATCGGTGATCGTGTAGCCGAGCTGGTCGGCGACGATCCTGGCGACCTTCATCTCGCCGAGCAGGTTCTTGGTGCCGGACGGCCCCCAGTCCGATCCGAGGCAGACCCGTACGCCTTGAGCTCGGGCGTCATCGATCATGGTCGTCTGGGCGTACAGCACGAGGTTGGACAGCGGCGACCACACGACGCCGCCGGCGTCCTGTGTGGCCCACTTCGCCCAGTTCCCGGGGTCGACAGCACAGCAGTGAATGGCGATCAGCGTGCGGAGGAGCCCTTCGGCGGTATCGAGGTCGGTGTAGTCGCGTAGCACGCGTGAGTCGCGCTGACCTTCGGCGCAGTGGTAGATGAACCCGGCGCCGCCTCCCATGCGGCGTACCGCCGCCGCGAGTGCTTCTCCGGTCTTGGTGACCACCGAGGTGTAGATCAGGTCGTCGTGGCCGGAGTCGACCGGCTCTGAGTCGACGTTTCGCATCACGGTTCGGTAGCCGCGGTTGGCGGTCGGCCAGCCCTGGATCGCGGTTGCGCCTCCGGCCATGGCTCGCAGCTGCACATAGGCGAGCAGCGCTTCGGGACAGGCCTTCGCGTACACCCACGCCGGCTCCGTGATCGACTCGGTGTACGTGGTCGCGTCGGGCCAGTGCTTGTTGTGGAGCCATGGCTCGGTGCGTCCGGGTTCCGACCACAACGGCAAGGCGTTGTAGGCGAGATGGTTGTGCATGTCGATGAACCCGGGCAGCACGTATCGGTTCCCAACGTCCACCACGGGCGCTTGGGTGAACCCAGGCACCGTCGCCCCGGTGCCGGTCACCGCCACGATCCGGTCGTCACGAATCCACACCCGGCCCGGAGCGGGCTCACTCGCGTCACCATCGACCATCGGGGCGACGACTCCGCTGATGACCAGCTCGCTCATGGGTGGGCCTTGAGTGCGGCCACTGCGGCCGCTTCCGCTGCGGTCAGCGCCGTCGGCGAGCTGTTCGCCGCCCACGAGGGCATGCGCAGCTTGTAGTAGTTCGGTGTGTTCGTGCCGCCGATCCGGCCCCGCTGCGCGCGGTCGCCGGTCGTGGCCTGCCAGCGAAGGGTCCCGAAGGGCAGGTCACCCCGCGGGATGGGTTCACGGCCACCGAGGTACGGACCCGGGGACACATCACGCGGGAAGGCGTGCGCGGCCAACGCATCCAGTCCCGGCTGCCATCCCTCCGAGGGATGTGCCTTGTCGAAAGCCGCGAGGTGGACGACCGGCGTTCCTGGCAGCGCCTCAGCGGTGGCGACTCGTTCGGCGTGCTGGCCGAGGGTGACGATGACACCGGGTTGGGCCAGCCGCATGACCTCGCGCAGGATCGACCGTGTGCCCGGGTCGTCGACCGATCGGGTGACCGCTGCGACTGGATCGCCGAGTGAGTCGACCGGCAGCGTTCGCAAGATGGCGTACTGCTTGGTCACTCCTGCGGACCGTAGGAACGCCTGCAGATGCTGCCCGACGTTCCCTGTCAACGCTCGACCGGTGAACAGGTCGTCCTGCGACTCCTGGTCAGCCAGCACCAGAATCGAGGGGCGGGCGAGGCGACCCCGATAGCCCGGCCCATGACCGAGCGACGGGTTGGCGCTGAGACCGAGGCTCGCGAAGTCCGGCCACGGTCGGCCCGGGCTCCCGCCTTGAAGCAGTCGAGCCATCGTCGTCGTCGGGCCGGCATCGAAGTCGAGGTACGTCGTCCGTGCCGGCTCGTACGGCAGGTCACCGGGTGCCGTCACATACGAGCTGTCGGGTGTCGTCGACGCGGGCAGGTTCATGTAGATGGCGCTGGTGTCGCCGTACTCGCCACCTTTCGCGAACAGCTGGATCGACTTCTGGTCGACTGCACGGTTGCTCGACGTGCTGCCGCGGCCGAGCCGCCAGTTGGTCCCGTACGGGAAGTCCCGGAACGGGATCGGCGCCGCAGAGTACGTGTAGGCATCAGCAGGGAGGCGGGTCGCCCCCGGATCGACAGGAAGCCAGCCCGGCGCATCCAGCTCCCACTGCTCGAGCTGACGGATCGCTCGCTTGAAGTCGGCAATGATCTTGGCCGTCGCCCCACCCTTCGAGGCTCCGCCCGGGTGCAGGACACCGATCGTCTTGACCTGTGCCCCGAGTCGGCGCGAGTCGGCCTCGTGCAGTCTTTCAGGATCCGCGCTGCCACCGTGCGCCTCGATCCAGTTGGCGACCGACTGCTTGGCCGCGAGGCCGACCGCGATCACCAGGCGGACGTCGTTGCGTTCCAGCACGTAGTCGAACAGCTCGCCACGATGGCGAGCGATCGGCGACCGGGGATCTTGAGCGAGCTTCGGAAGCAGCCCGTTGTACTGGCCGAAGATCGGGTAGACGAACGTGTTCAGGAACAGGTACGAGCGCGTGACACCGAGGTGGTTCAAGACGTGCTGCATGCGAGCGCCGGTCCCGCCAGTGAACGAGCGATGCGACAACGATTCGTCCTGAGCGCCCTCCTGTCCGATGACCAGCACACGCACCGAGTTGTCCTGCAGCCGCCCTCGGTAGAACATCGGCCCGAAGTGCCAGCGGAACTCCTCGTCGCCGCTGATCGCGACTCCGATGGCCCGATAGTTCGGCGTGGTGACGAACAGGCGCGCCCAGCGGCGGTTCTTCGGCGGCCCCGAATCGAACTCCCACGGGTCGCCGCGCCCGTCTGTGAACTCGTCAGTCATGCCTGACCCCCTACTCGGGTGGGTCCTAAAAACCCCGACACGGGGTGAGAGACGTCCCCTGCCCAAGCCACCTACTCACCGCGCCGAATGCCACCTTTCTCCCCTGTGACGCGGTTAGTCAATGACTGGTTCGTGCCGGTCAAGGTGCCCCGGAGGGGTCATTTACGTGGGACTCGGTCGACGTGGTCATCCCGCCTCGCAGAGGTTCCGCCCGATGGGCTGCCTCCAGGCGCGGACAGTGGCCCTGAACAGCCAGGGTCGACGCCGACCGGAGCCGAGCCAAACTTGACTGTCAGGAGTGTCCGCCACGCCGGGAGAGTCGGGATGCACTCAGCAGGAAATGTTCTCGCCCCACATCATCATTTGCCGATTCATTGAACGAGTCGGACCGGCTCCTCGGACAGTTCCCGCGCCCGCCGGCGCCAGCAGCGTCATCCGCCGCGATAGTGATTCGCCACCGCTTGGGTGACTGGTCAGGTACGGATGATTCCAAGACTGCGGCTGCGGGCATCTCGAGGATGCTTCGGCAGCTTCGTCCTTGGACCAAAGACCAGACAAGCACTGGAGGATGGAAGTCATGTCACACATCAGGTAGTTCGACCACGTGGGAATCACCGTCGCCGACCTCGACTCGGTGACGGCGTTCTTCGCCGACCTGGGTCTCGAGGTCGAGGGCCGCACGGTAGTGGAGGGCGAGTTCATCGACACGGTCATCGGCATCCCGGACTCGCGGACCGGGATCGTCATGCTACGGCCGCCCGACGGAGGAGCCGGGGTCGAGCTCGCGAGCTTCGTCAGACCCGCCCACGAGCCCGGATCGCCCACCGCGATGGCCAACGAGCTGGGTCTGCGCAGCATCTGTTTCGAGGTCGACGACCTCCAGGCGGCCGTCGACGGCCTGGCTGCGAACGGATACGGACTGGTCGGCGGGATCGGTCAGCACGAGAACACCTGGCGGATGGCCCATGTGCGCGGGCTGGAGGGAATCGTCGTCTCGCTGACCGAGCGGATCGACTGACGCCGAGTGGTTGCCCGCTACCTATGCGTCATTCCGCCGCGGGTGCATGCATATGGCGGTTCAAACAGGCGGCTCGCTCGAGGAGCACCGGCCGTCAAGCAATCGGAGGAGGAGGTCGGCTAAGAGAACCGCCTCAGCAGCGAGGATGGGATCGTCGTAGTTCACAGTTCGATGGCTAATCGGGTTCTTGAAGGTCCCAATGGCTCCTGAGAACAGTGAGCCCATCGCCTCGCGCTCGCCTCGCTCGGCCCCACGATCTGTCAGCGGTCCATTGTCCGGGTGAAACGCCGAGCGCATCACGCGCACACCAAGGTCCCCGTTGTCTGCGCCAGCAAGAGCGCGAACCTTCTCCTCAACAAGGCGGAACGCCGCGAAGACCGCCTCCTCGTAGTCGCCGGCCAGGAACTGTCGCCTTGCCTTCGTCAACTCATCCCGAAGCTCGACCTCGAGACGTGCGGCTGCATGCAGACGCGCAAGGCCCCAGTTCAGCGCTCGCTCGCCCTCTTCGGTGATGCGCCGACTGTCAGGCGTGTCCTGATCGACCCGGCGAGACACGAACGCGTGGGCGTCGAGCCAAGCCCATGCCTCCCACAAGCGGTTGCCGACGTTTGCGTGGGCGAAGTGTTGCTGCTGGTACTGCCTAGCCGCGTTCATCCAGTTGCCCTTGTGCCATCCACTGCCGTCCCGAAAGTCCGCAAGGACGAGAAGAGCGAGGTCCGGGATCGGAATGGTCGTTAACTCCTCAGGAGTGTGCTCCCACAGCCGCATGTCACCGATGCTAGGGCTGCACCGGAGGCGCGATGTCGGAAGGGCGAGAGTCCTGTGTGATTCCGCCGATCTCTTCAGCGTCTTTCCGCCGCGATTGACGCGGATCTCGAGCTGGGAGACAGCGAAGAACGCCCTCATCTGCCGCGATCGGTGTGTGGCAGCGTTCAGACCCGGATCCGTTTGACAGCCTGCGGTGCGGCTTCAACGCTGGATGCGTGCGCCCGAACCCGCATCTGCACAACTCCGGCTTTCGGTTCGGCGAGGCGCCTTCACGCCTCATGGCCTTCCAGGGGCGACTTTCCGTTGATGACTACGGCTGCGTGTTCGCCAGTCCCCTCACGAGCGGGGGCGCTGACTTGGGGCTGGTGTTGCCCGATAACTACGCGGTGCGACTCGGACCAGACGACGATGTGGAGATCATCGACCCCGGCGGCAGCGTGATACTCCGAGAGGGAGACGGCTTCCATGCCAGCGGAGGCATGGGCATGGTCAACTACCCCCACCGTGTTCTGAGCGATACCCCGAGGTCGTGATCATCGGCTCTGCAGTGCATCCACTCGAAACGCCCTGACACGCCGCGATCCGCGCGGACATGCCGGTGTGACGACGCATCCCTCGCCTACCCAGCCATCGCTAATCGTCCGCAGTGGCGATGAGCCAAGAACCTCCTGCACGGCGGCACGCCAAGCCGAACAGGTCATGTGGTCCCCAGGCGTCCGATAGTCGCATAGTGCGACCCCAAGGCCCGGGCATCGTCCTGCGACGAACATCCTTGGCGAGCCCTGGCGAGTTCCTGAGCAGCTGACCCGCAGCGACCCTCATGTTGTGCTGGTGCCTTCCGATCCTGGTCGGCGGAGGAGCGGTCATCTCTGGGAGCGGAGGTGGGCGGTCGTCTCGCGTAGCGCGTCGTCGAGCGGTGCCGGACGGATTCCGAACGCCTCGGTGGCGGCGGTGGAGTCCAGCACGAACGGCTTGCGGAACTGGTACTGGGTCTCGCGGACGGCGCGGGC
>WNGB01014112.1_pt1 | contig 10707 bp, 10 predicted proteins | sample 5400681 | NCBI WGS metagenome assembly WNGB01 (sample SAMN13153367, study PRJNA577476) | soil metagenome | isolation source: 115 cm soil or saprolite under grassland replicate 2 | place: USA:California | collected 2016-06-15 | reverse complement strand
AGGACTCAGGACTCAGGACTCAGGACTCAGGACTCAGGACTCAGGACTCAGCACTCAGGACTCAGGTCTCAGGACTCAGGACTCAGGACTCAGGACTCAGGACTCAGGACTCAGGACTCAGGACTTTTTTGCCACGGCAACTCCCACCGCTCCTGATCCTCATCGAGTTTCGGCAGCGGGACAGGTTTTCCGAGGCGCTTGAGCTGAGTCAGCTCCCATAATTTCGCGTACTTCCAGAACGTGTAGTACGCGTGCATTCCGACGGAGATCACGCCGCGGGTGCCATCGAGGAATCCGAGATTGATCACATAGTCGCGAAAGAATTTGCCGATGGTGTGACCGAGGATTCCGGCGGCGGAGGTCGTCTTCCCTTCCATGAACATTTGTGCGGCGCCCCATTCGGCGTAGCGCGTCATCTTTTTGATCATGTGATCGAAGTTGCGGATGTAGAAGTGATCCATCTTGTGCCGGAGACGCCCGGTCTCGCCGTCGACGAGCAGATCGGCGTGCACGCGGCGGTTCGGGTAGCGCGCATGCTTGCGATGAAAGAGTCGCGTGACGCGGTCGCGCTGCAATCCGCTGAAGCGGACGCGCATGCCCAGCATGTAGTTGAGGCGGCCGACCGAGTACGCCCAGAACGGCAGATCGCCCTCCAGCGTGCTCAAAATCTCTTCACGAAGCTTCGGAGTGATTCGCTCGTCCGCGTCGATGTAGAAGATCCAGTCATGCTGCGTGCGATCGATCGCGTAGTTTTTTTGCGATGCAGCGCCGAGGTATTCGCGTTGTTCGATGCGGACGCGGGGAAACTTTTCGCGCACGAATTCCACCGTGCCGTCGGTGGAGAACGAGTCGACGAGATAAATCTCATCCGCCCAGTCGACCGAGCGGAGGCAATCTTCGATGTAATGGCGCTCGTTGAAGGTATGAATGAGGGCGGAGACTGGGGGACGCATAAGTCGACGCTTGGCGCTCAGCGATTGGCGATTCTAACGCCGAGCGCTCGCGCGCTACAGCGTGTAATTCTTCTCCAGCAGCACCCGCGCGCGCCGATTGTGACCGTGTCATCCTGAGCGGAGCGAAGGATCTCAAAATACGAGGCTCTTGGATCTTGAGATCCTTCGCCGTCTGCGCGGCTCAGGATGACACGCTTGGGCGGTCCGGCTTGGGATTTACAGCGTGTAATTCTTCTCCAGCAGCACGCGCGCGCGCCGGTCCCGCAAATTTCTGATCTGCGACTCGATGTCGCGCTCGAACGGAATCTTGCGATGGCTCGCGTAGATCGGCACGTCGACGGCGATCTTCTTCAGCTCGTCGCCGAATGTCTGCGGAGTCAGGTGCCCCGAGTCGTCCGCCAGCCCCTGCTGATCGTTCGGGAACGACGCCTCGGTCACCACCGCCACGATGTTCGGCGTTTTATTCGTGCGCTTCCAAATCTCATCGGTCGGACCGGTGTCGCCGGTGAACGCGATCGCCTGACCGGCCATCTCCAGGATCACGCCGTACGCGGGGATCTGATGCTCGACCGGAATGGCGGTCATTCCGACATCGGCGACCATCACTTTTTTTCCCGGCGCCAGCGCTCGGTAGTGGACGGCAGGCTTTCCGGTGAATGGTGATATCAGGGTGGAGAAATCAGGCCAGACGATGCCGTTGAAAAGACTGTCGGCGAGCAACTGCATTACTTCTTTTGCAGCATAAACGGTGAGGGCTCCAACGTTCTGACTGAAACGATTGTGGATCAGATGGGGCAGATCGCGAATGTGATCGGCGTGGGTATGCGTGATGTAGACGGACTGAATCCGCGATTGCTGTGCCAGAGAAAGTTTTGAAGTGAGAGTTCCGGCGTCGACAGCCAGCCAATCATCGATGAGATAGCCGGTCAGATTATGTTCCGCATCGGATGCGCCATACGCGCCCAGCACCTTGAGCCGCATTTTCGTCGTCTTCGCCTGTCGCCGATGGAGGACTGATGAGTATTCTTGCAGTGGACAGGGTATATGTCCAGCGACTTGAAATTGAATGACGTGACCGCGCTCACGCTTTTTCATCCGGCAGTTCGCGACTGGTTTCAGAACGCGTTCCGCGAACCGACCCGCGCGCAGCAGCTCGGATGGCCGCCGATCGCGAACGGCGATTGGACGCTGATCTTCGCGCCGACCGGCAGCGGCAAGACGCTCGCCGCGTTTTTGTGGTGCCTCGAGCGGCTGATGTTCGCGCCGCAGCCGCCGAAGGAGCGGCGCTGCCGCGTCGTGTACATTTCGCCGCTGAAAGCGCTTGCGGTGGATGTGGAGCGCAACCTGCGAGCGCCGCTCGCCGGAATCGCGAATCTCGCGTCCGAACGCGGCGAAGCGTTCACTGTCCCTTCAATCGCCATCCGCACCGGTGACACGCCAAGCTCCGAACGGAGCCGTTTCCTTCGCGATCCGACGGACATTCTCATCACCACTCCCGAATCAATTTACCTGATGCTCACCTCGAACGTGCGCGAGCTCCTCCGCGGCGTGGACACGGTGATCATCGACGAGATTCACGCGCTCGTTCCGAACAAGCGCGGCGCGCACCTGGCGCTCTCGCTGGAGCGCCTCTCGCGTCTGACGGGAAAACCTCCGCAGCGCATTGGCCTTTCGGCGACACAGCGGCCGCTCGAAGAGGTGGCGCGATTCCTGGGAGGTGTAGGGCCGCCGCCCTCGGCGGCCGCCGCGGAGGGCCGCGGCGCTACACGAGCTATAGTAATCATTAATACAGATGAGAAGAAGCAACTCTCGCTGCGCGTCGAAGTTCCGGTCGAAGAGATGGCCAGGATCGGCGAAGTCGCCGGACTCCCGAGCGGGCCCGCGCAGGGAGAGTCGCGTAACTCGATCTGGCCGGCGATTCATCCGCGCCTGCTCGAACTGATTCGCGCGCATCGATCGACGCTGCTGTTCGTCAATTCGCGGCGGCTCGCGGAGCGTATGGCTGCGGCCCTCAATGAGCTTGCCGGAGAAACGCTCGTGCAGGCGCATCATGGCTCGATTGCGCGCGCGCAGCGGATCAAAATCGAGGACAACCTCAAATCGGGCAAGCTGCCGGCGCTGGTCGCCACGTCGTCGCTGGAGTTGGGCATCGACATGGGCGCGATTGATCTGGTGATTCAGATCGAAGCACCGCCGTCAATCGCCAGCGGCATGCAGCGCATCGGACGCGCGTCGCATCAGGTCGGCGCCGTCAGCTCGGGCATCATCTTTCCGAAATATCGCGGCGACCTTCTCGCGTGCGCAGCGGTGACCGACGCGATGCATCGCGGGGCGATCGAGCCGACGCGCTATCCGAGGAACCCGTTGGATGTGCTGGCGCAGCAGATTGTGGCGATGATCTCGGTCGAGGATTGGCACGTCGACGAGCTGTTCAACACCATTCGCGGAGCAGCGCCGTTCGCAGATGTCAGCCGCACGTCATTCGATGGTGTTCTCGACATGCTGTCCGGCCTCTATCCTTCCGACGAATTCGCGGAGTTGCGACCGAGGATTACGTGGGATCGGATGACGAATGGGATCACCGCACGGCCCGGCGCGAAACGCATTGCGATCACCAGCGGCGGAACGATTCCTGATCGTGGACTGTACGGAGTCTTTCTCGCCGGTGCGGAAAAGGGGAGCGCGCGCGTCGGCGAGCTCGACGAAGAGATGGTTTTCGAGTCGCATGTTGGCGAAACGTTTCTCCTCGGCGCTTCGACCTGGCGCATCGAGGAGATCACACACGATCGCGTGCTCGTCACGCCGGCGCCCGGCCAGCCGGGCAAGATGCCGTTCTGGCGCGCGGACGCTGCCGAGCGCACCGTGCCGTTCGGGATGGAGATTGGCCGCCTCATTCGGGAGATTCGGGCGATGAAACCGCGCGAGGCCGTCGATCGTCTGGTGAAGTCGCATGACCTCGATGAAACGGCCGCGCGCAATTTCCTGCAGTATCTCGACGATCAATACCTCGCGACCGCCGCGGTTCCCGACGACCGCACCTTCGTCATCGAACGCGTTCGCGATGACCTCGGCGACTGGCGCGTGTGCGTGCTGACGCCGTTCGGCGGAAAGATCCACGCTCCGTGGGCCATGGCAGTGACGGCGAAGGTTCGTCGCGAATTGGCGATCGACGTCGAGACCATGTGGAGCGATGATGGATTCATCGTCCGCTTTCCGGAGACCGACCTCCCGCCCGCGGCCGATCTCGTTTTGCCCGACGCCGATGAAGTGGAGCAGTTGGTGATCCGCCAGCTCGGCGCGAGCTCGCTCTTTGCGGCAAAGTTTCGCGAGGCCGCCGCACGCGCGCTGCTGCTTCCGCGACATCGCCCGCAAGGTCGCACACCGCTCTGGCAGCAGCGAAAGCGCGCGTACGATCTGCTGCAGGTCGCTTCGCAATTCGGATCGTTCCCGATGATGCTGGAGGCGTATCGCGAAGTTCTTCGCGACGTCTTTGATGTTCCGGCGCTCGTGGAAACGCTCCATCACGTCCGTGATCGGTCGATCCGTATCGTGGTGGCCGATACCGAGAAGCCATCGCCATTCGCCGGCTCGCTGCTGTTTCGCTACGTTGCGAATTTCCTGTACGACGGCGACGCGCCGCTGGCGGAGCGTCGGGCGCAGGCGCTGGCCATCGATCAGGCACAGCTTCGCGAGCTCCTCGGCGAACCCGAGCTTCGCGAGCTTCTCGACAACGACATCCTCGCCAAGGTCGAGCTCGAGCTGCAGCATCTCGATGATCGCCACAAGGCGAAATCGATCGATGCGCTGCACGATTTGCTGCTGCGCATCGGCGATTTGACGGGAGAGGAGATCGCAGCACGAATGAGTGTAGGGCCGCCGCCCTCGGCGGCCATCGCTGAATTATCGAAAGCGCGTCGAATCATCCAGATCACCGTCGCGAAAGAAAAACGGTGGGTCGCAGCCGAAGACGCGAGCCGCTATCGCGACGCGCTTGGCGTTCCGCTGCCGAGCGGAATCGCCGAGCGTTTTCTGCAGCCGGTCGCCGATCCGATCGGCGATCTCATCCTGCGCTACGCGCGCACGCATGGTCCGTTCACGCCGGTCGAAGCGTCGCGGCGCTATGGGATCGGAGCGGCGGTGGTGGCGCAGACGCTCGAGCGATTCGTCGAACGCGGACGGCTCGTTGAAGGAGAGTTTCGTCCCGGTGGCACGCAGCGCGAATGGTGCGACGACGAAGTGCTGCGCATCATTCGCCGCCGATCGCTGGCGAAGCTGCGCCACGAGATCGAGCCGGTCGAGAGGCCCGCCTTCGCGCGGTTGCTGACCTCATGGCAAAACGCGACGAAGAAACGAAAAGGAGTCGAGGCGCTGCTGGAATCAATCGAAACCCTTCAAGGATTCGCGATGCCGGCGTCGATTTTCGAAAGCGAGATTCTCACGGCGCGTATTGACGAATATCGATCATCGGATCTCGACATGCTCAGCGCCGCGGGCGAGATCGTGTGGGTCGGCGTCGAAGCCCTGGGCGAGCGCGATGGCCGGATCGCGTTGTATCTCACCGATCATCTGCCGCTGCTGCACACTCCCGCGGAAATTCCTGATCATCCGATCATCGACTATCTCGCGACGCACGGCGCATCGTTTTTCACGCAAATCCATGCGGCCGTCGGCGGGTTCGCCAACGAGGTCATCCAAGCGCTTTGGGATCTCGTGTGGAAAGGCGTGGTCACGAACGACACATTTCATGCGCTGCGCGCATTCACGAAGCGCGCGCGGGCGGGAGCGCGACAGCAGTTCCGATCGCGCCGCACCGCCTCTCCAACGACGCAGGGACGCTGGTCTCTCGTTCCGATGGGAAACGCAAACGCGACCGAGCGCGCGAAAGCGCTCGCGCAGCAACTGATCGCGCGTTACGGTGTGGTCGTGCGAGAAGCGGCGGCGGTGGAGGCGATCCCCGGCGGCTTCAGTGCCGTGTATCCCGTGCTCAAGGCGATGGAGGAGTCCGGCCGAATTCGCCGCGGCTACTTCATTGCCGGATTCGGCGCGACGCAATTCGCGACCGCCGGAGCGCTCGATCTGCTTCGCGCGTTTCGTGATGAGCCGGAGCAGCCGGAGACGGTGATGCTCGCTGCGACCGATCCCGCAAGTCCATACGGCGCGCTGGTGAAGTGGCCCGCCGCGGGGCTCACGCGCAGCGTCAGAGCGAGCGTGATCCTGGTCAACGGCATGCTGGCGTGCTACATCGCTCGAGGCGATAAAGAGTTGAAAGTTTTTCTGCCGGAGGATGAGCCATCGCGCAGCATGGTGGCGAAGGAGGTCTCGCGCGCGCTCGCGAACGTGGTGATGAGCGGATTGCGGCGCGCGCTGCTGATCACCGAAGTGAACGATGAGCTGGTGGCGCGAAGCGCGATCGCGCCGTTTCTCGCGGAAGCGGGATTCCGGCCAAGTGCCATGGGATATCAATTTCGTGTCATTCCAAGCCGCGGAGACGGCGAGGAATCCCCCGGCAAGCGCGTGGGGGGTCCCTCGCTCCGCTCGGGATGACAAAATGCGGCAATGCCTGAAGGCGACACGATCTTTCGAGCCGCGCGGACGCTCGACCGCGCCCTGGCCGGCAAAGTGGTCACGCGGTTCGAGACCGTCTTGCCGCGGCTCGCCCGTGTGGATGATCAGACGCCGATTCGCGGCAGGACCGTCGAGCGCGTGAGTGCCTCCGGCAAGCATCTGGTCATTGAATTTTCGGGAGAGCTGTTCCTCCGCACGCACCTGCGGATGAACGGCATCTGGCATTTGTATCGCGCCGGCGAGCGATGGCGGAAACGCCGCGATGACATGCGCCTGGTGATCGCCACGGAAGACTTCGAGGCCGTCGGCTTCAATATTCCAGTCGCGGAATTCGGGCATGTTCCTCTACAGGGTCCCGATCTCCTGGGCGAATCCTTCGACATCGACGAAGCTTTGCGCCGGACCGGCGATCACCACTCGGAAGAAGTCGCTGACGTGCTGCTCAATCAGCAGGTCGTGGCCGGAATCGGCAACATCTACAAATCGGAAGTGCTGTTCGCCTGCGGAGTGAATCCATTTCGAACTGTGGGTGATCTCGACGATGAATCATTGCGGCGCATCCTGACCAAATCGCGAGCGATGTTGCAGCGCGCCACGCGAGAACGCCCTCGATGGTCCGTGTACGAGCGCGGAGGGCAGCCCTGCCGGAAATGCGGGACGCGCATCGAGCGAGCGCGGCAAAAACTGCGCAGTACGTATTGGTGTCCGAAGTGCCAGAAATGAATGTTGTCGGACTGACGCTCCGCGTGGCGGCGATCAGTACGCTGATCGTTGCGCCGGTGGCGACGATCCTGGCCGCGATTTCGTGGCGCGCGCGCTCGAATGCCCGCACGATTCTCGACGCGATCGCCACGCTTCCTCTGGTGCTTCCGCCCACCGCGGTCGGATTTCTGCTGCTGGAAGTCTTGTCGCGCAACATTCTCTTCACCGTTGCGGCCGTGGTGATCGCTTGCGCCGTCATGTCGTTCCCGTTGATGTTTCTGGCCGCACGCGCGGCCATCGACGGCTCGGACATTCGCTATTTCGACGTCGCGCGAACGCTCGGCGCTTCGCCGCTGCGTGCCTTTGCAACGGTGACTCTTCCGCTCGCGTGGCGCGGTCTGCTCGCGGGCGTCATCCTCGCGTTTTGCCGCGCGATCGGTGAATTCGGAGCCACGATCATCATCGCCGGCAACATTCCCGGCCGGACGCAGACGCTCGCGCTGGCCATTTACGATCGCATCAACTCCGGACACGACAACGCGGCCATGCAGCTCGTCCTCTACGTTGTGATCATCGCCATCACCGCGATCATCGCCAGCGAATTGCTGATCCGCCGGCAGCGGAGGCGAGCATCGCGCTGATCGAGCTCGACGTACGGCTGCCGCTGGCGCGCTTCACGCTCGATGTGCAGTGCCGCAGCGACGCGAAAGTCACCGCCCTTGTCGGTCCGTCAGGGTCGGGAAAAACATCGCTGATCGAGAGCATCGCCGGATTGCGACCGGCATCAGGCAGCATCGTCATCGATTCCGTTTCGCTGCTCGACGTTGCGCCCGAGCGCCGGCGCATCGGATATGTTCCACAGGATCTCGCCCTCTTTCCCCATCTGAACGCGCACGACAACATCTGCTACGGCGGCCGCGATCGCGCGCGATTCGATTCCCTCTGCGTCACCCTCGAGCTCGCGCCGCTGCTCGACCGATCTCCAGCTACGCTTTCCGGAGGCGAGCGACAACGCGTGGCCATCGCCCGGGCGCTCATGACCGAGCCGCGCCTGCTGCTGCTCGACGAGCCGCTTGCATCCATCGATCAGCCGCTGCGCGAGCGCATCCTCATGTACCTCCGCCGCGTCCGCGATCTCGGCGTCCCGATGATCTACGTCACGCACCAGCCGTTCGAGGCGGTCGCGCTCGCATCATGGTGCATCGTTCTGGACCATGGACGTGTGACCGCGGAGGGCCGGCCGCGCGACATCTTGTTCGCCGATCCGGCTTCGGGCGGTCTGGAAAATGTCTTCGAGGTGTCCAATCCACGGCACGAGCCGGCCAAAGGGATCACGCACGTGGTCACGAGCGATGGCCTCGACCTCGTCTTGCCACACGATCGTGTCGGCGGCGTCGAGTTTCCGCTCATCGTGCGCATCAGCGCGGAGGAGATCGTCATCTTCGGTGAGCGACCCGGCGCGGTGTCGTCGAGAAATCTGACGGAAGGAACTGTGACAGCGATTCGTGAGACCGACGGCATCGTCGATCTGGTCGTCGCCGCGCCAGCGCCTGTCCGCGTTCGCATCACGCGCTCTGCTGCCGACGATCTGCGGCTGATGGAAGGTTCGCGCGTCTGGTTGGCGATGCGCAGCCGCGCATTCCGAATCGTCGGTTAGAATCGCCGCGCATGCTGATCAAAGGAATGACACCGCAGGAGATTCGCGTCCTGCAGGAGTTTCGCCGCCTCACGACCGAATCCCTTCCGATGACCGCAATCCAATCGATCAAACATCCGGTCAGCGGCGGCGAAGCTCCCGCGCTGTCGCTGGTGCAGAAGGGATACCTCGCGACTGACGACGGCCGCCAGAATTTCACCCTGACGACGAAAGCCAAGGATTTTCTTGCCTATGATCCGAAACCGGAGTTTGAGGAAGCGGCGGCCGAGGTCGCCAAGGAATCTGCGGAATGATGCACAAGAATTAGTGCAACTATAACCTACGCAATTTCAGTACTTTACGTTACTGAGTGCTGCCCGGCTGGAATTCTTTGGCGCGTAACGTGCGTTGACTCAGTCATTTAACGAGCGTAGCATGCTCGCTCGGGGACTGAGATGAAGCATGGCAACAAAAAAGGCAAAGCCAAAGCCGCGCCCCCACGCAAGAAAATCAAAGCCGCATCGCCAAGCAAAGCCAGCCAAAGCGGCCGCGGCAAAAAAGTCGTCGCCAAAGCGGCAGGTTCCCGTCCCGCCAGCAAGAGCAACGGTAAAGCGCGGGACCGAAACGGTGGCGAAGGCTTCTCGTTCAGCAACCCCGTCGTTGCTGCAGCGTTCAAGCGCGCCGTCAAGAAATATCCCACCGCTTTCCGGCGCCTCACCGACTGACGGCGGCGTTCGCTATCTCACCGTCCAGGATCTCGTCGATCTTCATCGCGCAGTGAGCATTGAATTCGGCGGCACGCAGGCACATCCCGGCGTGGTCGAGTCGCAGTTCGGATTGATCAACGCCGTCCAGCGCCCGCAGATCACGACCCTCGGCCGCGAAGCGTATCCGTCGTTTCCGGACAAAGTCGCCGCGTTTCTTTTCGCGCTGCTCACGCATGCGCCGTTTCAAGGTGGCAATCGGCGCGTTGCGCTGGCTTCCCTGTTCGCGTTTTGCGAGTTGAACAACCGAACGATCGACTCGCGTGTACTCGACGAGAAAACGGCCGAAACACTCTTCAAGCGCGCGGCCGGACATCGCGAGTTGGGAATCGCGCCGGAAAATGTTTTCCGCGAAATCCGCGAAATCCTTGGTCGGGCCATTGTTGTCCAGCAGTAGTCGCGCTGCGCTCCTTTGGCAGATCGCTCTCGCGGCATACATGCAATTGGTCTCCTGGGTTCCGCTCGGCAGGTGGAACTTCCAGCCGTGCTGCCCGACCGGTTTGCAACAACTCCAGGCCGGCACTCTATCGGGACTCGATGCGCTGGAGGCGCTTGCGTTTGTGATGCCGCTCGCATTGTTCTGGATCGGCGCGACTCATCGCTGGCGGTCGCTGATGTGGATTGCGCTGATTGGGTACGCGATTTGGTTCGCGCTGCAGCTCTTCACTTGGTGGCCGCCGTACCTGTTCGGCGCGTCGGCTCACTGGATGCGCGTTTACGAGCGCGCCTTCGCGCAGGCAACGCAGATTCTTCCTCGATGGGGAAACCATCTCCCGCCGGATGGAGTGCATATCGTCCTGCAGATTCTCCTCGCCGGTTCGCTGATCACCGGTTGGCGCGACGCAACGACCCGCCGCCGATGACGCAATCTCGCTTTTGAAGAAAGATCACCACAAAGTTCGCGGTCTGCTGAAGAAGCTGGAGAGCGCCGCTCTTCGCGACGATGGCGCTGCCGAAGAGTTGCTGGCCCAGGTCGACCGCGAAGTGAAGATTCACTCCCAGGTCGAAGAGGAGATTTTCTACCCGGCATTCCACGAAGCGGCGCGTACGAAAGAGGAGAACAAGCTCTTTTTCGAAGCGAAGGAAA
>WNGB01014111.1_pt1 | contig 10707 bp, 18 predicted proteins | sample 5400681 | NCBI WGS metagenome assembly WNGB01 (sample SAMN13153367, study PRJNA577476) | soil metagenome | isolation source: 115 cm soil or saprolite under grassland replicate 2 | place: USA:California | collected 2016-06-15 | reverse complement strand
GGCTTGCCGTGCCAAGCGGCATCCTGAGGCAGCACCCCCTTCCAGGTTACATTGTCACGGACGCGGGTAACGGCCCGCCGAGCCTCCGCGCTCATCGGTTCCAGCCCCATGTCACGTAACAACAGCAGCGTCTGCAGGGATACCCACTCGGGATTGGAAGTACCGGATCCCCAATAACCATCCGCGCCCTGGCCGGCAAGCAATTGGGCACCCCAGCCCGCCGTCGCGCCCTTTGCGCGCTCAGCTGCGACCTCCTCGTCGGGCGCATCGGTTAGATCTCGCATCGTCTGCCAGCAGATCGAAGGGTCTGAATTAAGCAGCCACTGTATGACCGATCTATTTGGCTTCGAGGCTTGCCGTTTGGATGGATTAATTGTCATCGGTTGGTTCTCCTTACTTCTAAATACGCTGTTGATGGCCCAAGCATATCTTGAGTGGAATGTTTCTGTATAAGACAAACTTCATGATAAAGATTGTTTCAAAAACTCGAGCGTTCGTTCCCAGGCCAGGGACGACGCGCTGGGATTGTATTCAGTACGATCCTCTTCCATGAACCAGTGCGCCGTCCCTGGATAGTTGTAAATCGTCACATCGACGCCAGCGGCTTTCAAGTTTTCCACCATGCCGTTCGTCCGCTGAGGAGACTGATACTCATCGCTTTCGGCATAATGTCCGAGAACTCTTGATTTCATATTGCTGAAATCCCCGATCCATCCGCCATAAAACAAAACGATCGCAGCAACATCCGGCTCGTTTGCCGCCGTGATCACTGCCCAATCCGTGCCCATCGAAAAGCCTACGATTGCGACAGGCTTGCCCCCTCGAAGGGATGCAAGATGATCTTTCGCAGTCTTGACCCTCGCACCCATGGCATCAAGATCACTTTCAACCTCCTCCTGTAACACTTGGGCTTCTTCAATAGTATTACCAATACGACCGTCGTAATAATCAAGCCCGAGAGCCGTATACCCTTGTTCTGCAAGCCGATCGCAAACCTGTTTGAAATAAGGTTTGAGCCCGAACCAGGAAGGCAATACTAATACACCCGGTCCACCGCGGGAGGGAGAGACTAGATAAGCCTTAAGCGGTTTCCCGTTTGCCTCAAGTTTGATTTCGGATTTTTGAAGAGACATGACATAAACTCCTTTCGGTTGGAGTATACCAGAACACATGTTCTGTTTTGCGACTATGATCCCGCAATATCCAAGTCCCACTCAGCAGCCGGCATGCCAACAACAAGTACAGAATAACAACTTATTTGTAAAGAGCTTTTGATATGAATGCTGATGCCTTTCGCTATTTATGTGATTATCACTTCACGGAAAACCGATAACCATCAAGTTCCAGTCTCTTCTTTTGACATTACAAAATCGATTGCACTTAATTCCAACAAGGGGTATTTGTCGAAAATCAGAATACGGTGTGGATTTATCAGTAGCGCTCCCCATTTTTTGCAAACGATTACATCCCTCTCAACGCCGTCTATCTTGGCTTTGGCAGTTTCCCATACTGGCAATCCGGCCTTCACTTCCTTTTTGATGATTATTTCTCTAGTTGCTTGGTCTAAATTCATGTAAGGAAGAAGCAGAAAGTTTACATGCAGAGGTCTCATGGGTGCAGTCTTTTTCTTCAATACTTCGCGCCAGAGATAAATTGCACTTGGACCCAAAAATACCTTATCGATTGTAATCATCAACTTCACAACCAGAGCCACAGCTTTACCGATTGTACGTACTGAGACAAGTATCTGCTCGTAGTCTGTCCACTTTTCTGGAAGTTGTTTGTGGCTGATAAATTGGTTTCGTTTGGCTTTAAATTTTTCCTGTTCAATGAAATTCTTGTATTCAAAAACCATAGGACTCAGGTCGGCTTTATCCTTGAGTTTCTGTTGTGCAAAATGGAAGGTAAGCCGACCAATTTCAATCTCGGCCAACTCCGATAGCCTGGATACGATTTCGTCTTCCAGCTTATCAATTATTATTTCAAGCAGAGATATATTTGGATCACTGAGATCTTTGTCAATGTCTGAAGTGTAAAGACGCCTAACATTCCTATTGAGTCTTACATAAAGTTTCCAGGTCAATAATATATCCCCAACCTCACCACGGAGATTCGAGATTAGATTATCAAGTTCGGTGTTGTGAAGTTTATGTTTATCGCTGCTCATTCAGACCTACTTATTGTGATCGACTTCAAAATGGGAGTATAACCGCGAAAAAAGGAAGTGAGACTACTCATCTACTCGCCTACCGCGATACCAATTTCTTTCCTCAACAGTAACCCTTCTGTGGTCGTTTGCACAGAGGACTTGGCATTTATCAATCTCTTCCTGAATCCTTCTTATAGACCAACCACCAGTTACCATCCTAGTAACTGTGTTGTCTTTCTCACCGACATGATGAAATTCCAAAACACGGGGATCAGTCTCACCACATACCTCGCAGGGATGTCTAAGAAGGTGCTGATAAACATATTCCCTAGCGGTTTCACGGGCTGCTTCCGTTCTTTCCTTTACCTGCTGTAAGTGCCGTTCTTTGGCATCACCCTCATAATAATCTTTATTGAAAGCGTGTTGACAGTCACGACAGCTATTATTTCTTACTCCCAAAGCTTGTAGTGACCCCATAAAATTGGACACTAAAGGGGCACTTTGCTATCAACATTAAGCATGGAGAGCCAGAGGCTCTCAAACTCTGTCGGGGTCAGGTAGTTCAAGGACGAATGGACACGCTTGCGCATGTAAACATCTTCCAGGAACCGCCCGATTTGGCAATAAGCGTCATGATAATCCTGGTAATCAGATAGATCCACCTCCTCTTCCTTGATGGTGCGCATGAGCCGTTCTGCATACCCGTTTTGGGTCGGTTCACCGACATCAGCCATGCTGATCTTGATATTGTACTGCTTGAGCAAGTCCGTGTAGTCGCTGGCGGCATATTGCAGACCTTGATCGGAGTGATGAATTTCCGGGCAGTGCGTTGGCAAGGCGTTCTGCAAAGCGGTGAGGGTCAGGTTCTGGTCCAACGAACGATCCAAGTGCCAACCCCGAATGGCACGGGTGAACACATCCATGAGAACTGCCAGGTAGACAAAGCCATGCTTCAGCCGAATATAGGTGATATCGGCCACCCAGACTTCATCTGGATGCTGCACCACCAGAGATTCCACTAGATTTGGACAGCGCGGAAACGAATGTTCACTGTTGGTGGTCCGGCGTTTACGCATCACTTTTTTCGCCTGCCAACCCATGATTTTCATCACCCGAGCAGTGCGTTTCCGGTTAATCTGCCAGCCGCGCCGCCAAAGTTCGGCCGTTACGCGCCGGTAGCCATAGCACGGAAACTCAGCACAGATCTCTTGCATGGCTGTCTCCAAGGCCTCGTTCTGCACGGAGTTCGGTTGATGATACAGACTGCTGCGCGCCACGCCCAGCACTCGGCACACCGCTGCTTTGGGGTACTGCTCACTCATTTGCCGGCTCAACTCTCGTTTTGTTTCTTTACTCGCGGCAAGAGCGTCAAGGCTTTTTTTGCAATTTCCAGCTCCAAGCTCAACTTACCAGCCAGGCGCTCCAGTTCTTCGATCCGAGCTTTTTGCGGGTCGACCTTCGTTCCACTCTCGAACATCTGGGCAGCATTGGCCAGAAATTCATTCTTCCAATGCGAGACCAAATCCGGTTTCAGGTTATACTCCCGACACACCTCTGCGGCACTCTTGCTTCCGCTGATGATTTCCAACACAACTTTTGCTTTGAACTCTGCACTAAAGTTCCTTCTTGTCCGTGCCATCTTGCACTCCTTCTCGAACACAGTTTATCTCGTTTTGACCCTGTGTCCAATTTAAGGGGTGCACTACAGACATTACACCTATCACTCGGGTTACATTGAAGTTTGGTCGTCATCAAATCCCAACCCCGAGTAAGATCATCCTTAATTGCTGCATTATTAATATATTTGTAGTATTGATCGATCGTTTGAATCGCGGGCGATAAAGCATTTTCAGCTGTGGGACTCATATCCACAATAAGAGTTGAAGTAGCCGGTAAGTCTGTAATTGTCGAAGTTGATACAGACACATTTGTAGGGGTGGGTGGCGTGAAAAACGTTAGAGGAATAACACGGGAGCCAAGCATCCAGATGATCATGCCGATAGCAATTAGGCCTAGAACAATTCCCCAAGGTCTAGCCAGACCGATTCCTAACCGAGGTTTCGCGGGCTGTATCTCTAACTGTTCAATTACGCTAATCAGTTTGTTGGCGTCATATTGAAAGCGCTGATCACTCAATTCGATCGCATTGCGCCAGGACAATTCCTTGAGATCATCGGGCAATTCGTCGGCGCCAGGCACGTTTGCACCCCGAACCAGAACCGGGATGACACGAACCCGCGGGTTGGCAAGTGCACTGGCGATTTCCACACGCACCCAATCGCGTGGATTATCTAGGCGTCGTCCCCGTGAATCTGTCGCACTCAGCCATTGCTTTCCAATCATCACGAGCACAACATCGCATGTACCTACCGCGTTCTCAACCACTTTTCGGAAATCTTCGCCCGGCTCAATCGTGTCGATATCCATAAAGACGTTCTTTGCGCCGAACCGGCCGGTCAGATAGTCGAACAGACGCCCGGCGTATCCGGCAGTATCATCCCGTCGGTAGCTAATGAAGATTTTCATTGTATAGAGTCTCCCTAAAAGTTATCTCTTGAACGCCTTATCCAATATTGATGGTATTAACATCCGCCTACCGCGCAGTTCCGTTCCGGCAACGCGTTGACCTTTGCCAACATGTCATTGCGAGCGATAGCGAAGCAATCTCCTCTTGTAACAGGGGATTGCCACGTCGGGCCGCTTCGCGGCGCTCCTCGCAATGACACGATACTCATAATTCTCCCTTAAACGCCTTATCCAAAATGGATGGCATCAACGTCCGCCCAAAAAGCGGGCGCAACTCCTCCCCGCTCGCGGATTGGGAACCATCCCCGAGGTGTAACGGAGGGGACTGCAACTCCCGCAGCGTGTTGACCTTCGCCTGCAAGCCATACAGATTGGCGACAATGCGCCGCTGTTCCTCGAGCGAAGGAGAATCCTTCAATCTATAGTAAAAATTCACTTTACGAACCGCACATTCTTAATGCGAACCTGGTGATCACCAGTGAGAGATTTCGTTTCCGAAAACAAGACAATTTCCTTGACTGCATTGAAGTTCACATTACTGAAATTGGCAAATTCATATCGCAAGAACATTTCATTTGTGCTGCTCGCAGCGATATGGACATTACCTTCGGCCTTGCTTATGTCCTTGATATACATATCAACCTCATCATTTGACCGACCAAAGATGATTGTCAACTCTATGGCATGATAGGTCGATAGGTTTTGACTTTCTGTAAACTGAAAGGCGAGCCCTGCATAACCATATTTACCGGCAGGTAGTGAAAAGTCCAGTCTATAGATAGGAGTTGCATCATCATAAATAAGCCAGAATTGGCCCGATCCCCCATCTGGATTATTATTGCCCGCGAAAGCAAAAACTTGTTGAGGAATTTGCTCAATTGCTAATGAACCTGGACTTGGTGTAGGGCTAGGCCGATTTGCCAGTTTTGTTGCAAAGGGACTCAAAATCGCGATTAGAAGTCCGCCAACCAATCCAATGATGGCGATCCAAATTCCCGATCTGCTACTGATTAGTGCGGCTTTGACTTCAGGTTCTTGAGCCATAATACATCCCTTCCAAAATTACGAATCTTGAGATTTGTGAACTCCTCACAACTATTCCTTAAACGCCTTGTCAAGAATTGACGGCATCAACGTCCGCCCAGAAAGCGGGCGCAATTCCTCCCCGCTCGCGGACTGTGGTTTCGATACGCCCCTCAAAAAGCATTCGGGGCTACTCAACCACCGCTCCCGCAACGTGTTGACCCTTTGCCATCCTGTCAACCATCACATGGACTCTGTCAGCTTGAAGAACCATCCACTTTTGCCCAAAAGGTTTTCCAATGAGCGATCCATTGCCCTTCGTCAATCCAGTACCTTGTTATTACATCATTCGCTGACTTGAGCCTGGGATGATGATAGCCCTGGAACCATTCCTTGAATGCCTTCAATGACCTGTCTCGTGGTTTTGAATAGAATTTGAAGACCATCTTCACTCCTTTCTACAATTCACCTTTAAACGCCCTATCCAACACGGACGGCATCCCACTCGCGGAGTTTATCCTGAGCTTGTCGATGGGCTCGGGGACAACTCCTCCTCACTAGCGGATTGCACACGCCGCGCAAAGCAGCGGCAGTCCCCGAAGTGTAACGGAGGGGACTGTAGCTCCCGCAGCGTGTTGACTTTCGCTATTACAGTTCTCCTAGAAACCTTATTCATCAATCTTCTGCTCTGACATCATAGGCTTGAATGCTAAATGGTTTGATTCCTGGTCCACGCTTGAAAATCACACGCTGATTTGGTCGCAGTGTGTTTACGCCCCGTCCAATATCATTTAGATGCACAAACACATCTGGACCGCCATTATCTGGAAGAATGAACCCGTGTGAATCAAAAAACTTCTTGAGTACTCCACGCTCATATCCGGAAGGCAATTCTTGTTGTGCATCTGTTTGCTGAGATGCAGTAGAGCTTTGAGTTTGATTGTTTTGATTCTTTATCATAGCTGTCCCTTAAACGCCTTATCCAAAATGGAGGGCATCAACGTCCGCCCAAAAAGTAGGCGCAACTCTTCCCCGCTCGCGGATTGGGAACCATCCCCGAGGTGAAACGGAGGGGACTGTAACTCCCGCAGCACGTTGACCTTCGCCTGCAAGCCATCTAGATAGGCGACAATGCGCCTCTGTTCGTCAATCCTAATTTGTAGATTGGGAATTTTCATTGTAAACCAAGCTATATTCTCCATTAATCAAAAACTGCCTCTCTATGTGGAGAGAGGCAGTTACAAGAACCTGGTCTTAGCTTGTTTGAGCTAATAAAACATAATCATCTTGATAGTTTTCGTTTTGTTTTTGAAGCTTTTTACCTTGAGCAACAAACGTAAACACGCCTTGAGTAGAGGTTCCAATAGTCGGAGACACTTTTGTGGGTTCAGGCACGGGTAAATCATCTTCAAGAAGGCTTTCGATAAAATCGACCATCGCTGACCTCAAATCGTCAATAGCTTGGTCACGAGTTACGCCTTGCCCGAAACAGCCATCCATTTCAAGAACGCGGGCAAAATGAATTGGCTGATCGTCTGTTGTCTCCTCAATGGAGGTCATAATTAAATATGGACGCTTTGCCAGTTCTTCAGCTTTTGCGCGTAGATCCATCGTTATCCTTCGCTTTCTTTTTGAAGTTCCAATAATCTATCAATCAATTTTACCGCAAATTCCACGTAACCCTTTGCTAGTTCTCGATGACGTGGAAGAGTTGCCCGTAAATGTGGAAAAGCTGGATGTTTAACAATATCATGACTCCCACCGTGTGAAATGATAAAACCAAATCCTTCATAAAGCTTGTCGAGATCTGCCCTTTTCCAATTTGATTTGGAGTTCCGCATTCGCTCCAAAAGTTTCTCAGCTTTGGAAGGCATAGAACTACTCCGCGACTGATTTGGGCAATTCCAATTGATTCACGTATAGGCTTAGTTCACCTTTATGATCTCTATCAACAAGGATGACGAACTGATATGCGCCAGGTTTAGGGAAAACTACATCTTTCAATTCGAGAATTATGTTTACCTCTGGTTTCCTGCCGCGCTCGCCCCTCGGCACTTGAAATTGTCCCGTAACATCCATGATTTGGTTGCCATCTTCATCCAGAAGTTTGACCGTGAAATCTCGAGTTTGACCGTATTCGCCAAGCGCAGCACCTAATTTGGCAACTAGGTGCATGGAAGAATGCCGAGCGGGAAAATTGTGAGCGTAAATATCATTGAATATGCCCATCACGTTGAGTTTTCCTTCGCGCGTAATGTTTGCATAATCGGCAACAAGAAATAACAGCGGTCTCATGTTTTCTCCTTTTTGGCAATTATAAACAAGAAGCTCGGAAGAGGGTCATTTTATTTCCTTTCACATCACAACTCTCCCTTAAACGCCCTATCCAAAATTGACGGCATCAACGTCCGCCCAAAGAGCGGGCGCAACTCTTCCCCGCTCGCGGATTGCGTACGCCGCGCACACCTGCCCTGCACCTGTCCCTCATGGGAAGGTGTCAGGGAGCGGGCGGTGCCAGGGAAGCAGCGGCAGTCCCCGAAGTGAAACGAAGGGGACTGTAACTCCCGCAGCGCGTTGACCTTCGCCCTTATGTCATTGCGAGTGGCAGCGATTGCGAAGCATCCTGAAAGGAAGCAACACCTGCCTGCACACATCCCGGCTGCACGATCTGGTACTGTGCGTCACTACGCTTTGCGCGTGCCAGTGTCATTCCCCGCGCGCTGCAATATTTTGTTATCCAAGCCTTCTGCGATTCGATAGGATGCTACTCTCCTGCCCATGCGTTGAATCAGGGCAGGAGGATTGCATTAGGATCGCAGCAATTACATGCCGAGCTGGTGCATAAAATCTTGCATATCGTAGTCTATGACAAAGCGGACCACCTTGCCAGCATCGTCGAATTCCTGTTCGATCCGGTACTCGATATCCACGGGATTGCCATTACCAGGCATACTCCCCTGTGGAGTCACCATGGTGCCCGTAAAATGACCCTGTCCGCGTACGCGGCTTGTGACCTTGTTACCGCTCGCCTTGTTTTCGATCACCGTGCCTTTGAGATCGGGTATAGCATTGACAAACCCGTCGGAGTATTGCACATACCCGTCAGGTCCGCGCATCTCCTGGTTTGTCGGTTTATCGAGTATGAGGACGTTGGGGTCCATCACGTCTTTGGCCTTCTCGCGATAACTGCGGTCATTGAACGAATCAGCAGTAGCCTGAGCAAGTTCTTGGAGATCCATGTCTCTGTCCTTTCTAACTGTTTAAGGGGAAGTCGCTCGTATGAGCCGACGAAGATAATCCCATATTACATCACATTGCAGACGGATACAACCTGATCACAAACTTCCGCCTTGAGAGGATGATGGGGAATAGATCCATCATAACTCCTCCCCACTCGCGGACTGTAATTCCCGCAGCGCGTTGACCTTCGCGGTTGTTTTCATCATTGGTTTGCCGATAAGTTGTATTCCATGAATACTAGAAATGGCTTTAGCGTATCTGGAATATCATCGGGGGTACTTACTCTCCTAAAACCAAGACCTTCATAAATTGCCTGCGCCTTCTTCATTGAGATATGAGTATCCAACACGATCCGCTGATAGCCTGATTGACGCGCCTCATCAATGAGTGCGTTGACTAATTGCTTACCGATGTTTTGTCCACGGAAGGCAGGACGGACATAGAGCCGCTTGAGTTCAGCGGTGGTCGAGTCATGACTTTTCAAACATACACACCCCGCTGCTTGACCATCTTGCATAGCCAGGAGCAATCGTCCTGCTGGCGGCACGTAGATACCAGGCAGCGTATTAATATCCTTCTCCCAATCAAGGAAAGTGGGTGCCTGGGCAAAGTCTTCAGGTTCTACTTCCGCCCACCAAGCGATGTACTCACGTAGGAGTTCCTGAGTAGCAGTAATTTCTTCTTCCGATTGGACTTGAGAAATGGTCAGCATCGCAAGAATCCTTTCATTACTATGACCTTCGCCATCATAGTTCACTTTTGAACGCCTTATCTAAAATTGACGGCATCCGCGTCCGCCCAAAGAGTGGGCGCAATTCCTCCCCACTCGCGGATTGCAACCGCCCCAACGAACATGGGGCAGGCAGCGCGTTGACCTTCGCCTGTCGAAGATGCCTGTCAGGGTATAAGCCATCCAGATAGGCGACAATGGGGTGTTGTTCAAGATGAGCGGATTTTCTTGCTGCCATTACTTCCTTGAGTATATTCTTTATCTGCAATCAAAGCTCAGGGGAAACTTATTGCTTTGATTTCCTGACTTATCGAGAATTTTAGCATTGAGTGTGACCACATATCCTTTTCCTAGGCAATCCCATTTCACTGCTATCACTGTGCCTGAAATCTGATCATTTGCAGATGCCATGATTGGGTCATTCTCCACATTTATACCCTTAGTTGTCGAATTGACCACCTCGTAAGTCACAAGATACGAATTACCGTCTTTGTCTTGGAAATGAATGTCTGCAAATATTGTTGTGCCCTTTAGTGTCAATGATTTTCGAGTTTGAATATCCATAATAACAGGAACATAATTTATGGCAAGAGTAGGCGTAAGGGTAGATGTCATGGTAGAAGTTGTAGTTGGTGTTGTAGATGCAGTAATTATGGGCATAGGTGTATCAGTCGGAGGAATAGGAGAAGATGTTATTGTGGGAATATAGACAGATGGAGTGGGCGTAGTCACTGGTGTTGATGTCTTGAAAACAAGCGCAGTAAGTGGATCTTTGAAAGTCGTGACCAGAGCCACAATAATAGTAGCCAGAGCACTAATTATTGCAACAATAATTGTTGTATTTGACAATGCCGTTTCTTTCGGCTCAATATTATGGGACATCTTCAATACCTCCTATTAATTACAACTCTTCCTTTTAGTATAGAAGAATTTTAGATCAATTACAACTTAATTCTTTGAGCCTTTACGACTCTCCCTTAAACGCCCTATCCAACACGGATGGCATCCCACTCGCGGAGTTTATCCTGAGCTTGTCGAA
>WNGB01014110.1_pt1 | contig 10707 bp, 9 predicted proteins | sample 5400681 | NCBI WGS metagenome assembly WNGB01 (sample SAMN13153367, study PRJNA577476) | soil metagenome | isolation source: 115 cm soil or saprolite under grassland replicate 2 | place: USA:California | collected 2016-06-15 | reverse complement strand
CGCTGGATGAAGCAGGTCGACTCAGCGGCGCGATGTGGGCGCGGAGATTGTTTCGAATTTCCATTCCGCTCTCAACAAGGACGCTCGTTTGCGCGTGGCTCGCTGCATACATTTTGTGTCTGCGTGACGTTCCCATTGCTCTCATGACCGCGCCGCCCGGCGGCGATCCGTTGCCCGCACGCATTCTAACCCTGATGGCCAATGCCGCTCCGCCTATGATTGCTTCCCTTTGCCTAATCATGGCGCTTGCGTCGCTGATTCCGCTGGTCATCCTGGCACGAGTGATTCCGTCCCGAGGCATAACAGGGTGAGCTACATCGACGTTGATCGCGTATCGAAGAGTTTCGGCACACGCGTCGCAATGAATGAGCTATCGCTTCACATTGAGAGATCGGAGCGTCTCGTGCTCTTCGGGCCATCGGGTTGCGGAAAGACCACGGTCCTGCGGCTTCTCGCCGGATTGGAAATTCCAGAGCAAGGATCAATCCGAATCGATGGTCGAGTCGTTGCAAGCGCAGGAAAGAACCTCGTTCCCCCGGAGAAACGGGACCTGGGAATGGTGTTTCAAGATCTTGCCCTCTGGCCTCATATGACCGTGCAGCAAAACCTGATGTTCGGTCTCAATGCTCGAAGAGTCCAAAAACGTGAGGCTGACGCTCGCGTCCGCGAGATGCTACACCGTGTTGGCCTCGAGCACCGGATCGACGCCAAGCCTCACCAGCTTTCTGGAGGCGAGCAGCAGCGAGTCGCGCTGGCGCGCGCCCTGGTGTCGCGGCCGTCCATACTCCTCATGGACGAGCCGCTCTCCAGTCTCGATGACGAACGCAAGCGCGCGATCGCCTCCGACTTGTTAGGCCTACAGAGCCAGTTTGGCTTTACATTAATCTACGTGACGCATGACCGCAGCGAAGCCGACATGCTGGTGTCAAGAGTGTGCCAGTTGCGCGATGGCCGTGTCGCATAGTTAAGGTGTGCGATACACTGAAAGTTCATTGCACCGTATTCGGCGCTGGATGGTTACTGGCGATTGGTTTGGCACAAGCCGGGCCGCCATTTGTTACTGACGATCCGGAGCCGCCTCCGCCGGGCGGCTGGGAAATCAATGTCCCGTTCATCCTCGAGCGTACCCCGGGCACGACCGACATGGACGCACCGTTGTTCGACTTCAACTACGGATTGCCCGACATACAACTTAAGTTGGAGTTTCCAATCAAAATCGTCCACGAAGATGGCGATGACACGGCCGCGGGCGCGGGCGATCTGCTGCTCGGAGTGAAGTGGCGTTTTTTCAATAATGAGCAGGCGCAATTTCAACTCGGCGTTTACCCGCAGTTGTTGTTGCCGACAGGAGATCGGGCGCGCGGCCTAGGCGATGGCGGGTCTGCGTTCGTATTCCCGCTACTCGCACAGAAAAATTGGGAGAAGTGGACGCTTTACGGCAACGTCGGTTTTTGGTGGCAAACCGGCGCCGAAACGCGCGATTATGTTTACGCAGGCGCAGTGCTCGAACGTGAGATTACCGAGCGACTGACGCTTGGTGTCGAGTTGTTCGGCAATTCGCCGAAAGAGCGTGGCGGCCATTCCGAGCTGGCGTTCAACGTCGGCGGGGTGTGGAAGCTGGGCACGCACCTCAACCTGCTCTTCTCCGGTGGACGCGACATTGTCGGCGATACAACCGCGATGGGTTACATCGGATTGCAACTTCTTACAAAGTGAACGTTGCGCCCTAATCGGATGTTCATGACGGAGCTTTCGTGGAGCGCGATTGCCTCCCGTATTGACTTCGCCAGGCGAGTGGGCACTATCGTGCAGTGGTGAAGCGCAGAACAGAGATTGCCAAGTGGTGCAAGCTGATTGCGGCAATCGGCGTCTGCGCTTCGATAGCTTGCAGCGAACAAATCTTGCCACAGCTCATTGCGCAACTTGCTTTAGTTGATCATGACCACGGCATTTCGCTTCACGCGACCAGCGACGGAGTAGATTTAGTTCTTACTCACGATCATCGCTCTTTCCCGGAAAATGACGAAGCGCAGGCTTTGGCATTATCAACGCCAGAACCAGCGCACGTAGTTCATATAATGTTTGGACCCGCGACCGCGAAACAATCGGCGTCGCTGATGGTCAGCACTGCGCGAGATCTGGTTCCTTATTTTTCGACAGCCATCGTTAGGGAGTGGCGGACATTCGTTCCGCCGCTGCCGCTCGTTTATTCGCGCCCGCCGCCCGACGAGTTGTCGATCCCGTTAGTCCGGCGCAGCACGCTGTTGCTGATCTGATCCCGTTTCGCGAACCCCGAAAGCGTTCGGGGTTCTGTCGTTGAGCCACACACGCGTTTGGCGTGCGAAGTCATTTTTTCTTAAGCAATTCATTTGGAATTTTGAAAACATTAGTTCACATCACAGTCGCAGCGTTGCTTGTTTCGGCGAGCTGCGGCGCGTCTGAGGCGACAATCGACGCGCTTGTCGCCGAAGCGTTAGCGCGCAATCCGGAATTGAATTTTTTCGCAGCCGAAATCGCGGCCGCGCGCGGGGAACGTCGCACTGCCGCGCAATGGGCTTACCCTGAGCTGAGCACAAACGTTGGAGGAATACATTACAACGATCTCAATGGTAATTCGCTCGGGACGGGACCGGCGTGGTCGTTGTCGGCGACGCAGCGGTTTGAGTATCCCGGACGGATCGCGTTGCGCAAAGCAATTGCCAACCGGCAGATTGCACTGGCGGAGCTCGGCCTGGAGAATTTTCGGATTGCCCTAACGAACAAGGTACGGACTTCGGCGCATCGCGTTTTGATCGCGCAGCAAAAAGCCGAAGCGGCACGCGAAGTTTCTGCACGGCTCGGCGATTTGTTTTCCGTGCTCGAGCAGCGGCCGCCGGCGGGAGTCGTGCCGATGATCGACATGCGCGTCATCCAGGCGAGCGCGATTGTGCAGGAACGCCGCGGCGCCGAGGCCGTACGCGATGCGGCAGCCGCAACATACGAACTGAATCAGCTGCGCGGAGCGAACATGAATGCGTCGCTGACATTGGTTCGGCAGTCGCCGGATAAAGATGTCGATCTTGCGCCGATTCCGGAAACGCCGGTTTTGCTGACCTGGGCGCGCGCGAGAAATTTCGAATTTCGCGGACGGATCGTCGAGCTGGAGCAACATGGCTTCAAGGTGCGCCTCGCGCTGAACGAACGCTGGCCCAGTTTCACAATCGGTCCTTACACGAACGGCGAGCGCGCGGTCGACCAGCAAGTTGAAGGCGGGATCGCGTTCGCCATGCCGCTGCCATTCTGGAATGCGAATCGCGGAAACATTGCGACGGCGAAGGCGCGCGAGGAACAGGCGCGAATTTCGTTAACGGTGACCTGGCGCGAAATCGAACGAAAAATCGTCGCCGCGGTCAACAGTTACCGAATTCAACGCGAGCAAATCCAGAAGCGACGACCGGAAGCATTACACGAACTGCGCGACGCGGCCGCCCTGGCTGACGAAAACTACCGCGTCGGCGCGCTCCCCATCACCACTTATATCGAGCTGCAAAAGGAATACCTCGACGCGACCGATGCGCTGCTCTCCGCGCAAGCCGATGCGCTCGCGAGCCTCGACGAACTGCAATTGCTGACCGGCACTCGACTGCCGCGCGCGAGTCGCTCAACGGAGTAATGCCATGATCGATTACATTCTCGATTTTTCTCTGCGCCAGCGCGCCATTATTTTGCTTGGGACATTTGCGCTGCTGGGCGGCGGCATTTGGTCGGCGGTAAATTTGCCGATCGACGCGGTGCCGGACATCACCGGGGTGCAAGTGCAGATCAACACCGAGATTCCGGCGCTCGCGGCGGAGGAATCAGAAAAGCTGGTGACGCGCCGCATTGAAGTCGAAATGGCCGGACTTCCCGGGATGGAGGAAATGCGTTCTCTGACCAAGTTCGGCTTGTCGCAGGTAACGCTGAACTTCAAAGACGGCACCGATATTTTTCGCGCGCGTCAGCTCGTGGCCGAGCGTTTGCAGGGATTGGTCGAAGAATTGCCCGCGGGCGCGCGACCGAAGTTGTCGCCGATCAGCACCGGCTTGGGCGAAATTTTTTATTACAACGTTCAATATCGCCCCGACGCGAAAAAGAAGCCTGCGACGGAGCTGGAGCAGTTGATCGAGCTGAGTGAAATCCAGGAATACACGATCAAGCCATTGCTGCGCACCGTGCCGGGCATCGCCGAGATCAACGAGAGCGGCGGCTACGAAAAGCAATTCGTCATTCACCCGAACCCGGAAAAGCTGGCGCGCGTAAACATGACCTTCAGCGAACTGGCTGATCTGGTCGCGCAGAATGTGCAGAACGCGGGCGGCGGCATCATTAGCCGCGATGGGCAACAGCTCACCATCCGCGCGGTCAGTCGCGTGGCGACGACAGCGGAAATTGAGAATCTTCCATTAAAATTCGGCGCGGCGGTAAAGCCGTTGCTGGTGAAAGACGTGGCGATTGTCGATGTTGGCACAAAGTTTCGCACAGGCGCGGCGACGTTGAACGGCCACGAAACGGTCATCGGCACAACGATGATGCTCCTTGGCCAGAACAGCCGCGAAGTGGCCGAGCGCGTGAAAACACGCATCGCGGAGATTCAGACGAAGCTGCCGGACGGCGTCGAGATCCGGATTCAGTACGATCGCTCGGAGCTCATTAACCGAACCATTCACACGGTGCGGAATAACTTGTTCGAGGGCGCGATCCTAGTCGTCGCGGTGCTGTTGCTTTTGCTCGGCAACTGGCGCGCGGCCTTAATCGTAGCGCTGGCCATTCCGTTGTCATTTCTCTTTGCGCTCATGGGTATGGAGCGGCTCGGTATTTCCGGAAATCTCATGAGCCTCGGCGCGATCGATTTCGGCCTGATCGTCGATGGCGCTGTTGTGATCGTGGAAAACATCGTTCGCCAGCTCGCTGAGAAACAACATCATTTGGGACGCAAGCTGACGACAGCGGAACGGGCCCACGTCGTTCTCGCCGCCAGCAAACAAGTTGGCAGCCCGATGTTCTTTGGCGTTGTCATCATCACGATGGTTTACGTCCCGATCCTGGCGCTCACCGGCATTGAAGGAAAAATGTTTCACCCGATGGCGCTGGCAGTAATGCTCGCGCTGACCGGCGCGTTGTTGCTCACACTCACGCTCATGCCGGTGCTCTGCTCGTTGTTGCTGCGCGGGCGAATGGGGGAAACCGACAATTTCATCATCCGCGGGCTGAAAGCGATTTATCGTCCGGTGCTGCAGGCCGCGCTAATGTTGCGTTGGGTGGTAGTGGTCGCGGCGCTGGCCGTCTTCGCCGGTTCGATCTGGCTGTTCAATCAACTCGGCGCTGAATTCATTCCGAAACTCGACGAAGGCTCCATCACCTCGATGCTCTACAAACCGGTCGGCATGAGTCTGGAGGAATCTCTCCGCACGGACATGGAAGTCGAGAACACGCTCCTGCGCGATTTTCCGGAAATCACCCGCGTCTTCACCCGCATCGGCACAAGCGATATCGCGACCGATCCGATGCCGCCGAACGAGAGCGACGTTTACATCTTTTACAAGCCGCTGAACGAATGGCCGAAGACGGCTGGGCGGCCGCAGACAAAGGCCGAGCTCAATGCTCAGATCGGCGAGGCACTTAAGAAGCTGAATCCCAACTACGACATCCTCTCGGCCCAGCCGATCGAGATGCGTTTCAATGAGCTGCTCGAAGGCACGAAGGCCGAACTGGCGGTGAAAATTTTCGGGAACGATTACGACGTGCTCGAAAAACTCGCCGAACAGATCAAAGGCATTCTCGAGAAAATGCCTGACGCCGCGCAGGTGGAATTCGAGACCGAAGGGCGCACCCCACAATTGCAGATGAACGTGAAACGCGACCTGCTCCAGCGCTACAGCCTGCAAGCGAGCGAAGTGAACAAAGCCGTCAACGCGGCGCTCGCTGGCCAGGAGGCGGGTCAGATCATCGAAGGCAATCGCCGCTACGACATTGTCGTGCGAATGCCGGAGGAACTGCGGATTGACGATGAACAGATAAAGAAGGTGCCGTTGCGCGTAGGCGAAGCGGGGCTGTTGCCGCTCGGCGATGTCGTGGAATTTCAAACTCTCAAAACGGTCGAGCCGATTCGCCGTGACGAAGGCCAGCGCCGCGCCGCTTTGATGGTCAATCTCAAGACGCGCGACATCGAAGGTTTCGTGCGCGAAGCGGAACGGCAAATTAAGGAACAGGTGAAGATGCCTGAAGGCTATCTCGTCGAGTTCGGTGGCCAATTCCAACATTTGCAGGAAGCGCGGATGCGACTGGCCGTTGTCGTGCCCGCGACACTGGCACTGATTTTTGTTCTCGTTTTCATGTCATTTCGCAGCGTGCGACAAACATTGATCATCTATACCGGCGTCCCGCTCGCCGCGACCGGTGGAGTGCTCGCGCTGTGGATTTGCGGGATGCCATTCAGCATTTCCGCCGCGGTCGGTTTCATCGCGCTTAGCGGCGTAGCCGTGCTCGACGGTTTGGTGATGCTCAGTTACTTCAACGAACTGCGCGAAGAAGGAAAAAGCATTCGCGACGCCGTCATCGAAGGTTCGCTCACGCGATTGCGTCCCGTGCTCATGACCGCGCTCGTGGCCAGCTTCGGTTTCGTCCCAATGGCGCTCGCCACTGGCGCCGGGGCGGAAGTGCAAAAGCCGCTCGCTATTGTCGTCATCGGCGGGTTGCTCAGCTCCATGTTCCTGAAACTAATCCTGCTGCCGGTACTCTACGCCTGGTTTGAACGGGAACGGAAAAAGAAGGAGACAGGCGTTGCGGAGCCGGCGCGTGAGTTAGTCAAAGTATAAAGGACTATGAACGGCTTGGTATTTCCGCTGCATCGCCGTCAGAAAATCGTGCGCGGTCGTACCAGACCCGCCCTGCTTCCAACACGCGATCGCAGGGGGCTGCTAAAGCGCCTCGGCGAACTTTTGCTGTTAGTCCTGCTTCACTACAAGTGGGTGTTACTGGTGATTTGGATCGCGGCAATTATTTTTTGGTTCGTTTTCGAAGTATTGTTGATCGAACTAGAAATTCTCAAGGCCGACCTAGAAGAGACGAGGTAGGCGCTCCGAATACATCATTGTGCTGGAAATTTCGCCACTGCCGGTCGGCGCAAACTGCGGTTCATGCCGCTCTCGTCGGCGGTAAATTGCCGCAGTAAACGTCGCTGGTTTTTTATGGTTCGCCGGTTTGCGTTCTTCTTGGCATTAGTCGTCTGCGCCGTTAGCGCCGACGCGAAGATGAAGCGCAGGTCAGCGGCGCGCATTTCCGTGTCATCCGGACCGTTCTCGACCGTTGTGATTGATCCTGGTCACGGCGGATTCGATCGTGGCGGGATCCGGCAAAACATCATACCGGAAAAAGGCGTTGCCCTTGATGTATCATTGCGCCTGAGTCGAGCACTTCAGCAGGCGGGCATCCGAACGGTTCTCACGCGTGACAGCGACACCTTTGTAACGCTCGGGCAACGTGTGTCGGTTGCGAACGCACATCCTGACGCAGTTTTTGTCTCGGTGCATTTCAATTCGGGGCGTCGAGTCGGCGCGCGTGGAATCGAGACCTTTTACTCTTCTGCAGCTTCTGCGTCACTGGCGACGCGAATTCATCGCTACGCGATCAGGACGACCCCCGGCGACAATCGCGGCGTAAAGCGCGCATCTTTTTATGTGTTGCGCAAACCACGAATTCGGGCCGTGCTAGTTGAATGCGGTTTCCTCACGAATCCGCAGGATGCCGCCTTAGCGAACAATGCAGCCTATCAACAAAAGCTTTCCGAACGGATCGCCGCTGCCGTCGTCGCCTACCGCGACAGCTTTCGCTAATCGGTGTTAACGCCGCAGCAGAAGCAACCCGATAATCGGAAGCGTGATTCCAAGGATACGCTGCCAAGATGCTGGTTCGCGGAAAAATAGGATGCCTGCGATCGCCATGAGTGCCGCACCGCCGGCTAACATCGCTGGAGCGGTCGGCAGGTCCCACGAGCGCACCCGTAATCCTTCCAATGTTACTAAATTCTTCATGGACAATTCTTGGGCTGCCTCAGTCCGATCCACTGAGATAGGGCTGGACAACTAACGTTCAACGCAGATGCGCGTAGCCTGCAAGTGCCACATAAATGCCCATGCAGATGAGGATCGCGCTCGAAAAATACGGCGCGCGGTACGCGAGAGTGGAGAATCCTTTAAAGCGTTTCGCGGCGTGGCCGACGCCCCACGCGGCCAGCGAGCCCGCCGCGATGAGCGTGAGCGCGAGGCCGATACTGAATGAAAGCACGAGGATGAAGCCGAGAACGTAGCGTTTGAGTTGCAGGCAGAGCAACAGCACTGTCACCGCCGCGGGACAGGGAAGCAGCCCTCCGGTCAATCCGAACAGCGCGAGCTGGCCGGTGGTGACATTGCGATTGGCGAAACGCTTTTGAATTTCCAGCGCGTGCGCTCGCTGGTGCGCGTCTTCGAAGTCCTCATCCGCGTCAATGTCGTCGCGATGATGATGATGCTCATCTTCGGCGAACTGCGTCTGATACCTATGCGCGTGGTCGCCGTGCGAAAGCGTGAGCGTGACGGCAAACTCGTGCGGCTCCGGGATGTCCGTCGTCGATTCGAGGAACTCGCCTTTTTCGACGAACGCGAAGAGCTGCGTCGAGCCGTCGGGCCGCAGCGTCTCGATCGAAACTTCGTTTGCCGCGAAAAGCGCCGCCGTCCGCCCCGCGCAATCGTAGAAATAAAGCCGGAAGCATGGCGGCACACCCGTCTCAAAAATCGAGATTTCACAGCGGCCATGGCCGGTATCTATCATGATGCCGCCATGCGGACCGTCCCCCGTGGGGGCATGATGATGGTCTGCCGCCGCGCGGCGTTCACGATGCGTGCGAACGATCATCCACACGGCGATGCCGGTGATGATCGCTCCGGATGCGATTTGAAAATACGGCTCCGTCGCCTCGGCCTGGAACGACTGTCCGAACTTCAAGGCAAAAGGCGCGAGAATCCAAATCACCGCCGTATGCGAGATCGTCGCGCAGATTGCGAGCAGCGCCGCCTGGGGGATCGTGCCGCGGACCGCGACGATAAACGCCGCCATCATCGTCTTTGAGTGTCCCGGTTCCAGCCCGTGCAACGCACCGAGCAGGAGCGCCGATGGAATGAACAACCACCCGTGGGCTGCGCTATGCTGGACGAGATCAGGTAACGACGTGAGTGCGAACCTCATTATCCTGGGCCTTAAGATTCAACTCCCCTTTTGGCTTTCGCCTCACCGCTTGAAGCAGTTTCGGCGGCATTCCCCCGACGAACAAAGGCAGCCAAGGAGGCCGGCTGAAGCGCGACCGAAACCATTCTGCCGATCGATACGACGATTAGTAAGGCGCCAAATGTGCAAACAATCGCCGCGCCCGAGGGCAAGTCCCACCAAAAGGAAAAAAACAAGCCGGCGACTCCACCGAGGAGCGCGACGATCCAGCCGATCAGGAGCCGGTGGGAGATGCGCCGGGCGAGGTTGATTCCGCAGACTGCCGGCACAATCAAATAACTAAAGACCAGCAACACGCCGGCGATGCGGACGAAGCTCGTGACGACGAGACCGAACACGGCGTAAAATAAAAAATCCCACCAGCGGACGCGTAGGCCTTGTTCATACGCTTTGTCGCGGTCGAATGAAACAAGCAGGAAGTTCCGGCGCAACACGAAATGCACAATGCCGACAGCAACGAAGAGGGCGAAGCATTTCCAAACTTCCAAAGGCGTCACGAGCAGAATATTACCGACAAGCATTTGCTTGATTTGCTCGTCTCCTTCCGCAGCGCGGCTAAGGAGCAACACAGCGGCGGCCGCGGCGACGACATACGAGATTCCGATGACCGCTTCCTGGGGGATCTGACTCGTGCGTTTCCCGGTTATGGAAAAAACAGCCGCACCGAGCAGAGTGAAGCCGAGCGCGATCGCGAACGTCGCCCAACTGGCGAGATCGAGATGAAAAAGCACCGCGAGACAAATCCCAAGCGACGCCATTTGCGCCATGGCGATGTCGATGAAAATGATTCCGCGTTGAACGACATGCAGGCCGAGGTAAACAAGGAGCCACGGCAATAGAACGCAGGCCGCTATCGGCCAGAACATCACTTCCCACATAATTATTTCATCGCCGCGGCGATTCGTGAGACGAGTGCGTCGATTAGGGCCACGTAAGTGTCGGTGTTCGGCAGTGCGCCAGGAAATTGCGCTACGTCTACAACCTTCGCGCCGGTCGATGCAGCGACTTTCTCGGCGATTTTGCGGTTGTGATACGGCTCGACCAGAACCGCTTTCACGTGCGCCGCTTTCATTTTTTCAATGATCTCCACGAGATGCGATGGCGACGGCGGAATGCCCGGCTTCGGTTCGAGGAAGATGTCGATGTTGAATCCGAATCGGTGCGCGAAGTAAACCCACGATTCGTGATATGCGGCGGCTGGCTGGCCTTTGAACGGCAGCAAGGTTGTGCCCCACTCCTGGAGCTTCGAATTGATCGTCGCTTCAAATTTCTTGTAGTTCGCTTCGTAGGTCGCTGCGTTCGTCGAATCGACCGCAGAAAATGCTTGCGCGATATGCTGCGCGACCGCCTTGGCGATGATCGGGTCAATCATGAAATGCGGATTGCCGAGAGCGTGCACGTCGCCCGCGGCGCGCGTGAGCGTCGTCGGCA
>WNGB01014108.1_pt1 | contig 10708 bp, 9 predicted proteins | sample 5400681 | NCBI WGS metagenome assembly WNGB01 (sample SAMN13153367, study PRJNA577476) | soil metagenome | isolation source: 115 cm soil or saprolite under grassland replicate 2 | place: USA:California | collected 2016-06-15 | reverse complement strand
GAAGGATCTTTCTTAGTTCTGGTGAGATCCTTCGAAGCTCAGGATGCGCGAGGCGCGCACTTTGAACCTGGAACCTTGAACTTTGAACTCTCGATTTAGACCCTTAGTTATCTGGGAAATGATCTAGCCGCAAGGGTTGTTAAGTGCTCGTTCAGAAGGATTGAGTAATTGTTATGGGCTTGATTCCACTGGTATTGGGCGAATATGTGGTTTGAGCATGTTGAGATCTCTGATCGAGCCATTGGCTATAAGAACGGATTTACGATTTTCACCGTGCCGTAAAGACGATCATGTTGAAAGTCCTCAGAGATCAATTCCGCGAGGCCGAAGTGCTCGGCATACGCCCAGAGATGTGCGTCGAACCAACTGAGTTGATAGGCGGCGGCGCCCCGCAATGCAAGCCGCAATAATGCCTCGTTAGGGTAGAGTACGGTAAACTGCGCCAAAAATTCTTCAGCCTCGCGTCTAGCTTCCTCGAGGGTCAGCAGAGATTGATTGTCAGCGATCGGGCGCGTGACCGCGGCAACAAATTCGACGACCGCCTGATGCGGAATTCGAATCGAGTCATTCTGAATGCCACGGCGCAACAACTCAGCAGCAACACGCTGTTTATTCGGGAATCGGCCGTCAAATCTGTAAACGAGAATATTGGTATCGATTAGCGCAGGCAAAGCCTCGGTCCCTCGACACGGATGCTGATTGTCCGAAGATCATAAGCTGCATTTGGGAAGATCATTTTTTGCTTCCGAGAAGCGCCACGTCCCTATCTCGATTTTTTGCCACGACTGTAAAGTTCCTCCCGTATCCAGCCACGTCCCGATGACGTTGCGCGTATTAGTGCCGGATGGATATTCATATCGCGCTTTCGCTGGCGCCGCGTCGCTTGATCAAACAAGCGGAGTCGCTCTTTCCGGTCGTCCACGTTTTCACGTGATTTCTTGACGTGGGGGCTCACACGTAACTGGTCGCCAGCAATTTCCCAATCGATTTCGTCACCCGGCTTGATTCCCAGTTGTTTCGCAACAGCTTTCGGAACCGTGACTTGAAGTTTGCTTGTGACCTTACTCATGTCCTTACTATAGCAAGGAAGAAATCCTTGTCAAGAATGACATACGGATCTTGGATCGCGATGCAACTATATTCCCGAATTGACCGACCGGCCGGGTCCTACTCGGGGTGGCGTTCCTTTGACATTGTCGCGCAAATGTCAAAGGCCGAGATACGCCTGCCGGACTCGGTCATATTGGAGAAGCTCTGAGCCAGATCCCGATATCACGATACGGCCGTTCTCCAGCACATAGGCATATTGGGAGAGCTTGAGCGAGACGGCAACGTTTTGTTCGACCAACAAAATAGTCAAGCCCTTATGGTTCAGTACGCGAATGGCATGGAGCAGCTGCTGCACCATCTTCGGCGCGAGCCCCAAAGAAGGTTCGTCGAACATAACGAGCTCCGGACAGCTCATTAAACAGCGGCCGATAGCGAGCATTTGCTGTTCACCGCCGGAGAGAGTTCCGGCGAGTTGTTTTTTGCGTTCGCTGAGGCGGGGAAAAAGCGCGAACACTTCATCGAGCGTTTGTTTCGTCCTCCCCCGGGCGCGCGGCACCATCGCGCCCATCTCCAGATTTTCAATGGCGGTCAGAGTGGGGAAGAGCTGACGACCCTCGGCAACTTGGCCGATGCCCAAATCACAGATTTGATGCGCGTCGAGTCCGGTGATGTCGCGGCCTCCGAACACAATCTTGCCGCTCCGAATCTGTTCGATGCCGGCGATCGCGTGGATGAGCGAGGATTTGCCTGCGCCGTTGGCGCCGACGATGCTGATGATGCCGCTTTTCGGGATTTCCAGCGAAACGCCTGCGAGCGCCTGCGCATCGCCGTAAAAAAGGTCGAGATCTTTGACTTCCAGCAGCGCGCTCATATCTCGGAATCCTCGCCCAGATAGGATTCAAGCACCGCCGGGTCGCGGACGACTTGCGTCGCAGAGCCCTGCGCGATGACTTCGCCATGGTGCAAGACAATGATCTTGTGCGCGAGCGCCATTACCGCGCGCATAACGTGCTCGATCAAAACGATCGTAACGTTTTCGCGCCGGTTGATCTCGCGGAACAGCGCAACCAGTCGGTCGTACTCCATCGGGCGCAGGCCGGCCATAACCTCGTCGAGGAGCAGAAGCTTCGGCCGGGTAGCGAGAGCCCGCGCGACTTCGAGAAGCTTGCGGTCGGGCATCGTCAGAGCGACTGCCGGCAAGTCTCGCTTCTCAGCGAGGCCGAGTTTTTCGAGAATGCTTTCGCCATTCCGGCGCGCTTCGGCAACGCTGGCAGCGCACTTGAGCGCGCCGACGACCACGTTGTCGAGCACCGAGAGTCCGAAAAACGGCTTGACAATCTGGAAGGTGCGGCCGATGCCAAGGGCGCAGACTTGATCCGGCCGTAGGCCGTTGATGGGATTGTCCGCGAACAATATCTCGCCTGCGTCCGGCGTCAGAGCGCCGGCCACGAGGTTGAAAATCGTCGTTTTGCCGGCGCCGTTGGGACCGATCAGCGCGACGATTGAATCGGGTTCGACCATGAATGACACATCAGCGACCGCGCGCAGGCCGAGGAATGATTTGCTCACGCCGTGAACCTCCAGCAGCACGCTCATCGCGACACTTTCAGCTTGCGCGCAAGGACCGGCCAGACGCCGTGGGGCAATAACGTCACAACTGCGAACAGAATCACACCATAGATCAACTGTTTCACGCCGGCGACTTCCCAACCGAGCGCAGCGACAAGCTCGGTGACGCCATCGGCAAGCAGCGTCAAAAGCGCCGCGCCGAGAATCGGGCCGATGAGGGTGCCGATCCCGCCGATAATCGGACCAAGGATGGTTTCGATGGAACGGTTGATACTAAAAATCTGCTCCGCAAAAAGGTTGCTGTAGTAGAAGGCGGAGAACACGCCCGCCAGCGACGTCATTGCGGCGCTAGTCACCACTGCAAGCATCTTCCAGCGAAAAGTGTTGATGCCAAGGGCCTGCGCCGCTTCTTCATTTTCACGGATGGCCTGCCAGTAGTAGCCGGCCCGGCTGCGCAAAAGCCAAGCGTTCAGAACCAGCGCCGTTGCCGCGAGCGCAAGAATTACGTAATAGAACATGGCCGGCGTGCCGCGCAGGTTGAGCAGATCGCTCTGGTCGCGACGGGTCACCTTAAGAAACAAGCCGCCGGAACCACCCAGCCAATTCCAATGATCAAAGCCGATGCGCGTGAACTCGGCGAAAGCAATTGTCAGCAACGTGAAATAGACACCTGAGATGCCGTAGCGAAAAGCGAGCGCGCCAACGACGGCGCCGACTAACCCACAGAGAACAATGGATAACCACAAACCCGCCCACGGACCGACGCCGAAGTGGAAATAGAGCGCCGCGCTGGCGTAAGCGCCAATGCCGAGATAGAGCGAGTGGCCGAGAGAGAGCTGGCCCGCGAAGCCTGTCATGATGTTCCAGGCTTGGCCCGTATAGGCGAAGAACAAAAACAGAGTGGCGACGGACAATACGTAATTGTTGGCGATTGACGGAAGCCACAGTAAGACGCCGCCCAAGGCTGCGAACAGGAAAATCACGCGCCGGTTCACAACTTATTGCCTACCAGACCGCGCGGCCGAATGAGCAGCACCAGGATTAACAGCGCGAAACTAAACATGCCCTTCGCCGAAGGCGTGATGAATAAACCCGCGAGAGCTTCAGAGACGCCGATGAGCACGCCGCCGATGAGCGCGCCAGACATGGAACCGAGGCCGCCGACGATCACGATCACAAAAGCGAGGAGCGTGTAGGCCGGCCCAAGAGCGGGAGTGACGTCCACTAGCAAGCTCATCATGCAGCCGGCAACGGCGACGCAAGCCGCGCCCAGCCCAAAAGCCAGAGCATAGAATCGCTTGACATCGAGCCCCACGACTTTTGCGCCGAGCCAATTATCGGCGCAGGCACGAATCGCCGCGCCCGTGAGAGTGAAACGGAAGAAACCGAACAACGTTATGGATGTGCCGAATGCGACGAGCGCGGCGTAGAGCTTGCCTCGATCAATCAGTAGTGGACCCAATTCGATCGATTCCAGGAGGTAATCGAGCCGAATGCTGCGCGCGTCCGGCCCGAAGACGATCAACAGCGCGTTCGTCATGATCACCGCGATCGCCAGGAGCAGCATGAACTGTGAGTGTTCGGGACGCGTAACGAAAGGATTTATCACGGTTGCTTGCAATGCATAACCGAAGACTAAAAAGACCGCGGCAACGGGCAACACGGCGAGGAATGGGTCGAGGTTAAGCCCAGCGAATAGCGCTGCGGTTAAGTACATCGCGATCGTCATCATTTCGCCATGGGCAAAATTCACAACTCGAGCCACGCCGAAGATGACCGACAGACCGAGCGCCATGAGGCCGTAGACCAGGCCGGTAAGCACTCCCGAGATAATGACGTTGGCGAGATTGAGAAGGTTGAAGGACATTCGATGATGAATTAGAAGGGGTACCTAAAACTCGGATGAATAATTCCGACGTCATTCCGAGCAATTCAGCCTGGGGCTGAGGGTAGGGGCGGGTTTTAAACCCGCCCCTAGTCGATTCGTGCTTTCGAGGGAATGACAGCAACGCGCTCGCTCAATTCCTTCGCTAACATCTGAGACAGGACACAGGTGATCAATGAGTCGCAATACACAGTCTACTTAGGTTTCTTGTAGTCACCCCAAGGAAACACCGGCTTCGCTTCGGCGGCTGCGGCCGGCAATACCACTACCGGTTTTTGACCCTGATTTTGGATACACGCTGAAAGGTTCCCTTCGACCTGCCCCTTGGCATTGAACTTAATCGGCCCGCCAAACATCATACGATTCTTGATCTCGGTCTGGCGAATGGCCTGCGTGAGCGCTTGGGCGTCGGTCGATTTTGCGCGCTTGTACGCGTCGGCCACGATAAGGATAGCTTCGAAAGTGTAGCCGACGTTGAGCGCGTGAAATCTCAATTGGTCCTGCGGATTTTGTTTCTTGAATGCCGCATCGACGGCCTTGGTCAATGCCGCATGGGGCTCATACCAGGGCACATTGGAAATGCAATGCTCGGAGAGTTTGCCGAGAGTCCGGAAAAATTGGTTTTCATACATACCCGGAGAGCCGGGGCTGATAATACCCATGACGTTCCAGCGCTGCTTGACGATCTCACGGCGCAGCACGATGGCGTCGTTGAGCCGGCACACGAGCAGGAGAAAATCCGCTTTGCTCGCCTTCGCTTTGGCAATCTCGATGGTCAAGTCTTTCGCGGCCGGATCGTAGGCGATGGTATCAACGAGCTTAAATGGCAAATTGAGCTGCGGCAGAATCGCGCCGACGGCTTTGGCGTTTGCCTGACCGAAGGTATCGTTTACATGCATGAACACGGCAGTGCGAGGAGTTGATCCGGTCGCGCGAAACAGGTCATCGGTTAGCGCCAAGCCGTTTTTCACTAGCTCGGAGGCGATCGGAAAATTTCGGAAAACGTATTTGTAGCCCTGTTCGGTAATTTGCGGGGCGGCCGCGATGTTGATCACGAAGGGCACACCGCGCTGCTCGGCCACCTGCGCGATCGCCCCGGCGGCGCCGGAGTCGAACGGTCCGACCAGACAATGCGCGCCCTCTTGAATGAGCCGCTCGGCGCGGGTGCGCGCGGTATCAACGTTGGTTTCCGTGTCGGCGTTCATCAGTTCGATTTCGACGCCGAGCAACTCTCTGATGACCGCCGGAGCGAGGTCGGCGCCTTTTTGGCACGATTGGCCGATCAAGCCCTGCACGCCCGACTTCGGCAGCAGCACGGCGATCTTTAGCTTGGAAGATTGCCCGCGCGCGATGCTGAACGGTGCCACTACGGAGGCACCTGCCGCTAAAAGAAATCTATTGAATCGTCTGCGATTCATTAACCCGGGCTGAGGCAGCATCGTCGTCGTCAACCAAAGTCGTTTCTGCACGATCTGGACTGCGAAGTTCGGTCCTGCGCTGAGTAAAGTAGCCGACGGTGTAGACTTATGTCAATTGAACGCGTCTAGGCAGGATTCCGCTTTAGAGAACCCGTTGGCGATTGAGCTGATACCAGCTATTGATTCGTCACCGATAAAGAAAGTCGATCGCCGGAGCCGCTGCGTTCGGATTACGCAGTTTATGCGATCGATGATTCTGCCGGTCTGAGAGATAGACGATCAGGCGGGCAACGGCAGCCGTTAAGCGCGCGTGCCAAAAGACTAATTTGAATGACGTAAACCGGCCGAGGGTTTCACCGTCTAATCACGGTAGAATCGGTGTAGAGGAGGTTAGTCATGAAAATATCGAAAAATGTTGTCTTTGGAGCTCTAGTTCTCAGTGGTGCACTCGCCATAGCGGCGCCGGCGTCGGCGGATTACAGACGCGGTAATTATCGCAATGATCGTCGGGAACTTTATCAGGACCGACTTGAGCTGACGAGGGATCGTAGAGAGTTACAACGGGATCTGCACAACGGCGCGAGTCGCGGTGAAATAGCGCAGGACCGACGCGAGATCCGCCAGGACCTCGGCGAGATTTGGCAGGATCGACGGGAGCTACGCTATGACCGTTGGGATTATCGTCCTTATTATCGGCACTGGTGGTGGTAACCGGTAAATACCAGATCGGAGCCAAGCTAGGCTTCATGCGTGCCTGAAGATTTGCTCTGCAATTCGCGCCAGGGTGTGGATGGACGAATTCACACCTTGGCCAGAGCCGTGTAAATTTCGTCGCGATCACCAACCGCTGTCCGTTCCGACGATTAGACCTCCGCTAATTCTCCAGTATTTTCTTGACAGGATCCGACACGTCTTAGTTCGATTAGAAGATTCCGGTCTCGCATCGCTCGGAGAAAGGCATCTCGAGAATCTTGTTCGAAGTTGTCACGAGGCCGTTACTTTGATTTGAACTCCTTCACGGCCTCTTCATTGAGCTCAAGTCCAAGTCCTGGTTTCTCGTTCAGAGTAACCCAGCCGTCGGCCAGCTCAGGCAAATTTTTGTAAACTGCATTCGCGGTTAGCCAGTTGTTGACGTGAATTTCAGCGCGCCAGCCGTTTGGCACGGCGGCATGTAAATGAAGATCGAAGTGATCGCCGTTGCCGACCGGAAGATTGAAGGCGTGCGCCAGTCCCGCCGCTTTCATACCCATGGTGAACCCGCCGACGGAAAGGACGTGGATGTTCAGGAAGTCGACCGAATTTTCTTTGACGAGATCGGCGAGCTTAAAAAAGTTTTCCCATTGGCCCGCGGCAATCGGAATGCTGGTTTGCTTGCGCAGTTGGGCCAACAAGCGCGGATCGTTGTGCACGATCGGCTCTTCGAACCACATTAAATTGTAGGGCTCGAAGCGCTTGCACCACCTGACAGCGGCATCGTACTTCATCAGACAGTTAGCATCCGCCATCAACTCGACATCGTCGCCGACCGCTTCGCGGACCGCGTGGACACGCGCCTCGTCTTCCGCCGGGTTGTCTTCGCGATGCTCGCCGCTTGCTCCCGCGGGATCCACTGCGCCGCGGATATTCGAACGCCCAACCTGAATTTTGAGCCGGTGTTGACCATTGGCAACCCAGTGTTTAGCTGCAGCGGCGAGTTCGTCTCGACCGTAGGCTCTGAGTCCGAAGGTGATATAAGCAGGGATGGATTTTTGCGCGGCGCCGAGCAGGCGCCAAACCGGCGCGTTATAAAATTTTCCCTTGATGTCCCACAACGCCACGTCGATCGCGCTAACGGCAAAATTCCACACTCCGGCGTGAGCGCGGGTGTTGAACTTCCACAGCATCTGGTGCATCAAGCGCTCGTTCTCGAGCGGGTCTTTTCCCTTCAAGAAAGGCGCGAGGTCGTGCTGGATGAAAGCCGCAGTGGCCGAGTGCATGAAACCCCCGAATTGTGAAATCCCGACGAGGCCATCTTCGGTCTTGACTTTCAGCAAGCGCACCGACGTGCGCAGCGGTTGTTTGAATAGCGGCGGCGTAACCGGAATGTTCTGCAGTTCGAGCAGCTCAGTTTCGGCAATCTTCAAGGCGATTCTCCTTCCGGGAAGTGTTACGTTTAGGACGGTTCACCAACGCTGTGCTGCTCGTCATGCCGGCGAACGCCGGCATCCAGGTTCGTTTTCAGTTCAGGATAAAAAATCGCCTGGATTCCGCGCGAATGACGGCAATAAGAGTCGACTTCCAGTCGATCAATTCAGCACCCCTTGGGCTTTATCATCCAAAATACTTTTGCAGCAAGAGCGCACAAAGGTTTTCAATTTTTCGGCGCTATATTGTCGGGGTTTCGCCCGTACGGTCAAGATACACCATAGTGATCGAATCAGTGATTCACGTTCAGCCACAAGTGCATGAAGAACAAGCTGTACTTTTGCACTGCGGTTCCATCAGGACTGAAAAAAATTTCGCTAAAAGTCTTGTCACTATCAATTTGACAAGTTACAGTCGGGGCTACAACAGAATAACAAGGAGGCGACACGATGAGCAAAGCAAAATGGCTTCGATTAGGCGTGGCTCTGCTACCGCTATGCGCGACGGACGTTTGGGCGGTTAATCCGGACAACGGACCTGGTTGCGGCCTCGGAAAATTGGCTTGGTCGGATTACAACCATCCGAAAAGCATCGCGCCGCAGGTTATGATGGCGACGACCAACGGCACTTTTGGCAGCCAGACCTTCGGAATCAGCTCGGGAACATCGGGCTGCACGAACGATGGCACGATCATGGCCGAACACAAGGTCAACGTTTTCGCCGCCGCCAACTATGATAGTCTGTCCCAGGAAATGGCCCGGGGCGGAGGCGAGCACCTCGCATCCCTGGCTGAGCTCATGGGAGTTTCGGAAGAGAGCCGCCCGGCGTTTTTCGCTCTGGCCCAAGCGCACTACGCGACCTTGGTTGAATCCGGCGATAGCACTCCCGCCGCGCTGATTCAGACATTACAAAGTGGGATGGAAACACACCCCAGTTTCGCTAAACCTATCTCGCATTAACCCGAATGGTCCCGGCCTCGACTGGCCGGGACCAATTTTTTTCCTTTGTCCGCGCTCGTCGGCCTTGCGTTTGCGGTTTTGTGTTTCCTGGGAAGCACGTCTCAGAGTCACGCCACCGATACGTCATATCTTCAAGAGTTGCTGGCGCGCGCCGACCGAGCGGCGTTGCACGAACAGCGCTATTGGCACCTGTTGCTTCACTATCGCCAGACGATTGGCGGTGGATATAAGAGCGAGGCCGATGAAGCCGGGTTCTTTCTTGCAGCGAACGGCAAGGACGATCCCAAAGCCGAGCTCGAAGCTACCATTTCGCAATTTTTTTCCACCGAACTCGTCGGGCGATCCCGTCAGCCGGCGCGCTGCGCCTTCATCGCCCGTTATCATTGGCTGAAAAACGCACTTGCCATCGACGAAACGCGCCTGCCGCCGCAGTCCTGCGAACGCTTTCAGTTGTGGCTCAAAGAGCTCAATCCCGCATCGATTACGCTGATCTTTCCTTCCGCCTTCATGAACAATCCTTCGTCGATGTTCGGTCATCTGCTGTTGCGTGTTGACCAAAGGGGTCAAACCGAGCACACGCGGCTGCTTGCCTATACGATCAATTATTCCGCGGACGTGACTACGGATAACGGTTTCGTTTTTGCTGTTCTGGGCATTGCCGGAGGCTTTAAAGGCTATTTTTCGACGCACCCTTATTACATCAAGGCCAAGGAGTACGGCGACTTCGAGAACCGCGACATCTGGGAATACCGGCTCAATTTCACGCAGGATCAGATCGAGCGTTTGTTGATGCACACCTGGGAAATGGGCAACGCTTCTTTCGATTACTTTTTTTTCAAAGAGAATTGCGCCTATCAGATCTTGTCTTTGCTTGACGTCGCCGATCCGGACATTCATCTCACCGATCGATTTTGGTTTTATACCTTTCCTTCGGATGGAGTCCGCATGATCGCCGAGAAACCGGGACTGGTTAAGGAATTCACCTTTCGCCCGTCGCGGGCCACTCAGATCCGCCGCGGTCGTGAAGCTCTTTCCGGCGATGAGCAGTTGTGGCTTGCAAGAATTGTTAGCGACCCCTCTCTGGCTCAATCCGAGTTGTTTACCGCCCAGCCGCCGCAACGCCAGGCTTTGATCCTTGACGTGGCGTCCGATTACCTGTTTTACAAAATCGCCACGGAAAAAAACGATACGGCTGCTTACCAGGAGCGGAATAAGGCTGTACTGATTGCGCGCAGCAAGCTCAAAGTGGTCCCTGTTCCCGTCGCATTCACGCCGGTCACCGGTCCTCCCGAGCAGGGACACAAAATTATGAGAGGAGGTTTAGGCGTCGGATGGCGCAACGGCGAGGTCTTCAATGATGTGAACTTCCGACTTGCGTTTCACGATCTGCTCGATCCGGAATACGGCTATACGCCTGACGCCCAGATCGAAGCGTTGGGCATCACGTTACGCCACTATGCGCGCCGCGACCATACGCGGATCGAACGATTCACCTTGGTCAATATCGTTTCGCTGTCGCCGATCAATGCTCTTTTCCAAACCCCGTCCTGGAAGATCGGCACCGGATTGGAAACCATTGAGCACAACCGGTGTCGCTTCTGCCGCATCGGTGACCTCAACGGCGGGATCGGCGTTTCCGCAGAAAGTTCTTGGTTAAAACGCGAAATTTATTTCGCCTTCGCCGAATTCGCCGCCGAGTTCGG
>WNGB01015506.1_pt1 | contig 10710 bp, 11 predicted proteins | sample 5400681 | NCBI WGS metagenome assembly WNGB01 (sample SAMN13153367, study PRJNA577476) | soil metagenome | isolation source: 115 cm soil or saprolite under grassland replicate 2 | place: USA:California | collected 2016-06-15 | reverse complement strand
CGGACGACATTGACGAGGCCGGGCTTGGGATCGTCGAGCGCGAACACGCCGTCGACGTACGGAGGTCGCCCGAAGGCAGGGGACTGGCCGTGCATCACGCTGATCGACCAGCGTTTGCTGCAACCCTTCGTCGTCTTCGGCGGCCTGCGCTCGCCGACGAGGTCCCAGTAGGCGGCGAGCGTGATATCGGCGCCGCACGCTCCGGCCAGCCCGTGCCACTGCCACAGCCTCGGATTGACCTCGATCAGCTTCAGGCGGCCGTCGCGCGGATCGCGCTTCCACTCGACCTGCGCGATCCCGTGGAAGTCGAGCGCCTTCAGCAGCTCGAGCCCGGCGGTCACCACCTCCTCTTCCCAGCGAGTCTCCCCCACGCGCGCGCTGCCCATGTTCTCGCGCGTCTGTCGGAGCTTGCGGCCGGAGAACGTCGCCAGCACCTCGCCGTCGGCGGCGATGTACGTCCCGAGCGTCCATAGGAGGTCGTCTCCGCCGGGGATGAACTCCTGCAGCATCGGCTCGTACTCGGCCGAGAGCTCGTACGCGCGGTCGAGCTGGTCGGGGCGCTCACACAGGAACGCCTGGCGGCGATACAGGCGCTTGAACACGATGTTCTCCGACGGCTTGACGAGCACCGGGGCGGCACTCCTCGAGCGAGCGTGGATGGAGCGTCTTCGGAGCTGCGAGGCCGATCGACTCGGCGGTGTCGATCTGGTGCCGTTTGCTCTGGAGCGGCTCGAGCACGTCCCAGCCGGGGAACGGGTAGCGGAAGCGGTCTCCCAGCTCGGCCTTGTGGCGCGCGAGCGAGTTCAGGTGCTCGTCGTGGGTCGGGAAGACCGGCGCCGGGCGGCCGATCGCATCGCCGAGCTCGAGCATCGCCGCGATGAAGCCCTCCTCGTCGGCGACCGGATCGGGCGTGCGCACCGGGAACGCGTAGGACGAGCGGAACCCGATTGCGAAGTCTCGGTGATCCGTCGCGATCACGGGCACGCCCACCCGTCCCAGCGAGCGGATCGCGCCGAGCCCGTTCACCCAGCCGACCTCGCACACGACTGCCGGCGGCAGCTCCCGGCCGGCGACGTGCTCGCCGGCCGCACTCGGCGCGTTGGGTTTGACCCGCAGGAACGCGGGCGCGCGAAAGCCGTCCTGCGAGGTCACCGTCCTGATTGTAGAAGTGCGTCGACTTGGGACGACGCTAGCCAGTCGGCGGCACGGCGGTACGTCTCCCGGCGGCCTGCGGGGAAGACGTAGGCGCGCAGGCGGAGCCCCGCGAGCAGCAGTCGGCGCGTCCGCTCGGCCGTCTTCATCCCATGGTGCTTGGCCATGAACCGGAGATGGCCGCGAACCTGCTCGAGGAACATCGGGTCGAAGTCCTTCTTCCAGCTCGCCCCGCCGACGTGCACGACCTCGGCCTCCGGGTAGAAGACGACGTTCCATCCAGCCTGGTGGAACCGGTAGCACCAGTCCGTCTCCTCGCTGAACATGAAGAAGCTCTCGTCGAAGAGCCCGACCTCGTCGGCCGCCTCACGCCGGACGAGCAGGCAGGCTGCCATCAGGAAATCCGCCTCGCGCACACGGTCGTGGTCGAAGCCGCCCGCGTAGAAGGCGTTCAGGGCGCGGGAGCGCGGCGCCAGCTTGCGGAGGAACAGGTACTCGGTCGCCAGGCGCCACAGCGTCGGGAACCCGCGGACGGAGCGCTGCAGCGAGCCGTCGGGATTGAGGAGGCGCGGCCCGAGCACCGCGGCTCTCGGATGCTCGTCCGCGAACTCGGCCATCCGCTCGACCGCGTCGGCGACGACCCAGGCGTCGGAGTTGAGCAGGAGGTAGTAGTCGCCCGTCGCGGCGCGCATGCCCGCGTTCCAGCCAGCCCCGAGGCCTCGGTTCTCCTGCTCGATCAGGCGGGCTCGAGGGAAGCGCTCGCGGACGAGCTCGAGCGTCCCGTCGCTCGAGCCGTGGTCGACGACGATCGTCTCGTGGGCGGCCACGCTCTCGAGGCAGCGCTCGATCCACGGCATCGCGTTGTAGGTGACGGCGATCGCCGCCACGTCGGTGCGGGTCACCGCGGTGCTTCTCGGGGGATCTTCGGATGTCTCGAGGCCCCGTGGACGGCCTCCCAGGCCCAGATCGCCACTCCCGGCAGCGACATCGTCAGCGTCACGACGAAGAACAGGAAGCCGGCCGCGAACGCCGGGTCGGCTCCGATCCCGAGCTTGCCGAGGAAGCTGACGAAGAAGGACTCGCGCACGGCGAGCCCGCTGATCGTGAACGGCACGAGCATCACGAGGAAGAGCAACGGGCCCATCACGTAGTACGGGCGCGGCGACAGGTCGACCCCCACCGCCTTGGCGCCCGCCCAGATCGCGAGCACGCGTACCGCCTGGATGATCAGCGTCACGAAGGCGACGAAGAACAGCAGGCGCACGTTCTCGCGGTAGGAGTGGATCCCCTCGTACACGGATCGCACGTGGCGCTCGATCCAGACCTTCTTCAGGATCGGCACCGTCCGGCGGAGCAGCGGGCGCGCGCGCTTCGAGAACAGCACGACCCCGAGCACGATCGTGGCCAGGACGAAGGCGAGCTCGATCCAGACGTATGCCCCGATGTCGTAGCGGCCGATCGCGAGCGCGAAGCCGACCGCGGCCAGGGCCAGCGTGGCGGCCCCGCCGAGGGCACGCTCGAGCAGGATCGAGCCGGCAACGGGGCCTCCGCGGCCCGGGTGGCGCTTGGCCGTCTCGTAGATCCTCACCGCGTCTCCGCCGACCGACGTCGGCAGCACCTGGCCCGCCATGTACGAGACGAAGTACGCCCGCGTCAGCCAGCCGAGGCCGTCGTCGATCCCCTTTGCGCGGAGCAGCAGCTTCCACCGCCATGCCATCGGCGGGATCGTGAAGACCATGATCGCGACCGCGAGCAGGAAGTAGCCGATGCGCGCGCTGGCGAGGATGTGCGCGGTCCGGCCGATGTCGATCTTCCAGAGGATGTAGGCGGTGCAGAGGCCGGTGACGGCCAGCGTCAGCACGATGCGCAGGGCCCGCTTCCAATTCATCCAGCGAACCTCGCGTGCACGGTGCGGAGCGCTGCGATCGCGTCCTCGACGTCCTCCGCCGAGTGGGCCGGCGAGAGCGGAAGCGACAGGACCTCGTCTCCGGCTCGCTCGGCGACCGGCAGCGGTGCCTGGTCCGGAAACTGCTCGCGGTACCAGGACAGCCGGTGTACGGGGAGAAAATGGATGCTCGTGCCGATGTTCTCCTCGGCGAGCGCGTGCTGGTACTCGTCGCGGCTCGCGCCGGCGTGCTCCGGATCGATCCGGACGACGTAGAGGTGGAGGGCGTGCGTGTCGCGCGGGTCGCGCGCGAGCGGCTCGATGCCGTCCAGCTCGGCGACGGCGGCGTCGTAGGCGGCGACGTGCCGCTCACGGATCGCCCGGTGCGTGTCGATCTTGTCCAGCTGGCAGAGCGCGATCGAGGCGAGCACGTCGGACAGGTTCGCCTTGTAGCCCGGGACGCCGACGTCGTAGATCGAGCCGTCGCCCCGGCGCATCAGGCAGAGCTCGCGCACGCGCTCGGCGACGTCCGCGCGGTTGGTTGCGATCAGGCCGCCTTCCCCGGCGGCGACGTTCTTGGTCGCGTACAGCGAGAAGCAGGTGGCATCGGAGAGGCCGCCGAGCTTGCGACCGCGGTAGGCGGTCTCAACGGCGTGCGCCGCGTCCTCCACGACCGGCAGCCCGAGCGCCCAGATCGGGTCCATGTCACAGGCCTGGCCGGCCAGATGGACGGGCAGGATCGCCTTCGTCCGCTCGGTGACGAGAGCGGCGACGTGGCCGGCGTCGATGGTGAGGTCGGAGTCGCGGACATCCGCGAAGACCGGTCTCGCGCCGGTGTGGACGATCACGTTCGCCGTCGCGGGCCAGGTGATCGGGCTCGTGATCACCTCGGCTCCGGGGCCGATCCCGAGAGCAACGAGTGAGAGGTGCATCGCGGCAGTCCCCGAGGCCACGGCGACGGCGTGCTCGGCCTCCAGGTAGTCCGTCATGCGGCGCTCGAGCTCGGCCGTGCGGGGGCCGCTCGTCAGCCAGCCGGAGCGCAGGGTCTCGGCAACGGCGGCGATCTCCTCGTCGCCGATCGCGGGCGGCTGAAAGCCCAGAAACGTCTTACGTCTTGGAGGCGAGAGCTTCGACATCGGCGGTGTCGAAGCGTATGCATTCGGCTGCGCGGTCGGCCCGCTCCAACGCCTTTTCGCGGCTCTCGCCGACGGCGATCACCGCACCCGCACGGTCCGAGCCCCGGCGCAGCTCTCCGAACCGGTGTCCAGGCCGCCGGTAGAGGCGGACGTCCAGCACGCCGTCGACCGCCTGGGCATCCTCGACGCCCTCCACGCCGCGCAGCTCGCCCGGCGGCGCGACGAGGAAGCGCACGCAGGCGCCGCCGGCGCGCTCGACCGGAACGAGAGCGCGTTCCGGGATCTCCTCGCCGAGCACGGCGGCCAGCGCGAGGCCGTTCAGGTCGATGCCGAGCGCCGCCTGGCAGAGCTCGGCGTCGTGGCCTCCGCCGAGGCGGGCCGCCAGCTCGCCGACGCGCGGGCCACCCGCGCCGATCCGCAGCTGCGTGTACGTCGGACCGTCCCCGATTCCCAGCGCGGCGGCCGCGGCGGCGGCAGTCTCGACGGCCGCGCCCACGGTCTCCGGCTCGAGCGAGCTCCGCCAGACATGGGCCAGAGCGACTCCGAACGCGGGCGGCTCCGCAAGCACCCGGTCGGTCACGGTGAGCGGATGGAAGCGGCCGCCGACGGAGAAACCGTTGACCGTCACTTCCGGCCCGTTCACCAGCTCCTCCACCAGCAGGACGCCGCTGCGGGACTCGCGCAACGCGTCCTCGATTGCCTCCTCGAGGCCCTCGCGCTGCTCCACGATCGCCAGGCCGCGCTGGCCCTGACGGTCGGTGGGCTTCAGCACGCACGGATAGCCGACCTGCTCCGCCGCGGCCACGACCTCCTCGGCCGTGCTGCAGACGACGTGCGCGGGCTGAGCGACCGCGGTGGCGGCGAACCGCTCGCGCTGGCGGAGCTTCGAGGTCGCGAGCAGCGCGGACTCCGGGCTGACCGGATGTGGGATCCCGAGCCGGTCGGCCACACGCGCGGCGATCGCGACGGGCCAGTCGATGCCCGGCGCGATCACGCCGTCGACGGGATCCGCGGTCGCGAGGTGCTCGATCGCCTGCTCGTCCTCCGCCGAGATGATCGCCCTCCGGTCGGCGTACTTGAAGCCGGGCGCCGCCGGGTCACGGTCGACGGCGATCACGAACAGGCCGCGCTTACGGGCGGCCGCAAGCAGCCCGAGCTGCGCCGGCCCTGCGCCTAAGACGAGAAGACGCGCGCTTCCTTGCGCCCGATTGCCCTCCACCAGGCCTCATTGTCGCGATACCACGCGACGGTACGCTCGAGCCCGTCCTCGAACGACGTTCGGGCCGACCAGCCGAGCAGCTCCCTCGCCTTCTCGGTTGACCCCACATGGCGGTCGACCTGGCCGGGTCGCTCGGGGACGTTCGTCCGCATTGAGGAGGGCTTGCCGAGCACCTCCAGCACCACCTCCGCGATCCGGGAGACCGAGATGTCGACACCCGTCGCGACGTTGATCACCTCGCCGGCGACCGTGTCGAGATCAGCCTCGATCACCGCCTCGATCGCCTCGGCGTCGTCGTCGACGTAGAGCCAGTCGCGGGTCGCGTGCCCGTCGCCGTGGATTGTGAGCGGCTCGCCCGAGAGCGCCTGGGTGATGAAGCGCGGGACGAGCTTCTCGGGATGCTGGCGCGGGCCGTAGTTGTTGAACGGGCGCACGATCACGATCGGCAGCCCGTAGGTGACGAAGTACGAGTAGGCGAGGCGGTCGGCCCCGGCCTTCGTAGCCGCGTAGGGGCTGCGCGGGTTGAGCGGGTGCTCCTCGTCCATCGGCGCCGTGAGCGCCGTTCCGTACACCTCGCTCGACGAGATCAGGATGAAGCGCTCGACCGGTGCCTCGCGGATCGCGTCGAGGAGGATCTGCGTGCCCTCGACGTTCGTGGTCACGAACTCGCGTCCGCCCTCGGCGATCGACTTCTCGACGTGCGACTCGGCCGCGGCGTTGACGATCACGTCGACCGCTCCGACCACCTCCCGCACGAGCTCCGCGTCGCGGACGTCGCCGTGGACGAACGAAAGACGCTCGTGGGAGATCAGGTCTGCGAGATTCTCGAGGTTGCCCGCATAGGTGAGCGCGTCGAGGGAGACGACCTCGTGGGGCGTCGCCTCCAGCAGATAGCGGATGAAGTTGGAGGAGATGAAGCCGGCGCCGCCCGTTACCAGCACGCGCTTGGGTCTTTGGGGCCGGGGCCAGGCTGAAGCCTGGCCCCGGGCAGAGGCTCTCGGGCGTGCAGCAGCGGAGGTTTGGGACCGGGGCCAGGCTGAAGCCTGGCCCCGGGCAGAGGCGCTTGGGCGTGCGGCAGCGGAGGTTTGGGACCGGGGCCAGGCTGAAGCCTGGCCCCGGGCAGAGGCGCTTAGGAGGGCAGCCGCGTTCATCCGAGCTCCCGCTCAACGGTGTAGATGGGGCGCCCCTCGACGTCGCGCTGGATCCGCGCCAGGTACTCCCCGACAAGCGCGAGGATGAACCCTTGGATCCCGAGCACGAACAGGACCGCCACTCCGCCGAACAGCGGGCCCGGGAAGTTCGAGCGGTCGATCCAGTACCAGATGCCGTAGGTGCCGAGCGCGGCGGCGAGCAGCGTGCAGACGATGCCGAGGATCATCCCGATCCACTGGATCGGCTGCGGCCAGAACCCCGCCAGGACGTGCAGCGCGAGCCTGGTCAGCCGGAAGGGTGAGTAGCGCGATGCACCTCGCCGGGCGGCATGGGAGACGTCGACCTCGACGACGCTCGCGCCGCCGGAGAGGATCAGCGCCTTCGTGAACTTCTGCTTCCCGATCGAGCCGAGCATCGGCTCGACCGCGCTCCGGTGATACGCGTTGAACGCGCAGCCGAAGTCCGAGATCGCAACGCCGGTGAAGCGCCGCAGCATTCCGTTGATCAGGCGCGAGGGCAGCGTCCGTCCCCACGAGTCGTGCCGAGCGCCGCGCCGCCCGCTCGCCACGTCCGAGCCGGCCTCGACGGCGGCGACGAGCCGCGGGATGTCCTCCGGCGAGTTCTGGAGATCTCCGTCCATCGTCACGAGGATCTCGCCACGCGCCCGCGAGAGGCCCGCGTGCATTGCCGGGTGCTGCCCGAAGTTGCGCTTCAGGCGAACGGCGCGCACGCGGTGGTCGCGGGCGTGCAGCTGCTCGAGCTTCGCGAACGTCCCGTCCGTGGAGCCGTCGTCGACGAACAGGAGCTCGAAGCCGTCGCCGCCCTCGAGCACCGCGACCGCCCGCCGGTACAGCTCGTCGACGTTCTGGGCCTCGTTGTACGCCGTCACGACGACGGAGAGCGAAGGGGTTGCCGTCGCCTCGGGATCGATGGTTTCGAGCGGGGTCTCGAAGGCTTCTCGTTGCGCCATTTCCGGAGATTTGAGCCTACACTCAGCCGTCGTGAAACCGGGGATTCGTGCGATGCGGTCTCGCGGCGACACCGCCCTCCTTCGCTTCGTCCGCTACGGACAGGTGCGCCGAGCGACGCCGCACGTCGTCGTCGAGGACTCGGACGAGCTCGTCGCGCTCTACGCACCGGTCGGCTCGCCCTGCAAGACGGCCGTTTGGGACGGGTCCCCGATCCGCGGCCAGGCCGACCGCACGTGGAGGCTCCGTGACCACGTCTGGGACACCTACAGAGTGCTCCGGCTGATGCGGTGGGGCCAAGCGCACTCGCTCGAGCTCTTCTGGGAGGACGCGACCGGAGCCTTCGCCTGCTGGTACGTGAACCTCCAGGAGCCCCTCCGCCGCTCACCGGTCGGCTTCGACACAGACGACCTCGTCCTCGACATCTGGGTCGAGCCGGATGGGACCTGGCGCTGGAAGGACGAGGACGAGCTCGAGGAGGCGATCCGCTTGGGCCGGTTCACGGCGGGCGAAGCGGCGGCGATCCGCGCCGAAGGCGAGCGGGTGATTGCGGACTGGCCGTTCCCGACCGGCTCGGAGGACTGGCAGCCGGATCCGGACTGGCCGACGCCAGAGCTGCCGTCGGATTGGGATGAGGTCTACTAGCCCGGCGGCGAGCGACGATCGGCGCCCTCCGCGACGAGCCCGTGCAGCCGTCGCGCCTCAGGCGACATCTCGAGCTCATCGATGCTCGAAACTCCTGCGCGCGCCTTGACCTCAGCCATCCCCTTGGCGTAGAGCTCTCGCAGCCGGCGCGCGGTCGGCGGGACTTCCCGGGGGTTCTTACCACTCCTCTTCTTCGCCATCTTCCACAAGCTCCTCACGAATCGCGTGGAGATCAACCACGATGTCAGCCAATGCGCCGATGATACTGAGCACCTCGGTGCGATAGATCAGGGCTTCCGGTCCATCTTCCACGGCAGGTCAGGATGCACACCAAGCGCGAGATGCGCAAGATGGCCGATAGAGCCACGTCCGATGTGGTCTAGGGGCGACACCGTCGCGCTGCGCGAGCTCTGGAAGGGCCGCGGCGGATTCGACTATTTCGACCAGAAACTCGACATCGTGATCGAGCCGGATGGAACCGTCCGCTGGAAGGACCAGGACGAGCTTGCCGAGGCTGCGAGTCTCGGCTTGGTCGATGCGGAAGAGGTCTGGGCCGAAGCGAGGCGCGTCATCGCGAACCCGCCCTTCCCGACCGGCTGGGAGGACTGGCGTCCCGATCCCCGCTGGGAGCCGCGGCGGCTCCCAGCAGGGGGGACGTCGTGAACTAGGCGGCTTCCTCGAGCGCCGCGGCCGGCTCGAGCACCTCGACCTCGACCGGCCGGCGCCGGGCCGGAATCGTGATCGCCACGATCGCGCCCACGGCGACGAGGATCGCGCCGACCCAGACGGCTGGGCCGAGGCCGTTCACGAAGCTCGTGCCCGAGCCGTAACCACCGTAGCTGGCGAAGATCGATGCCAGGACGGCGACGCCGAACACGCCGCCAAGCTCACGGATCGCGTTGTTCGCGCCCGACGCCTGTCCCTCCTCGCGCGGGCGAACGGCTCCCAGGATTACGTTCGCGACCGGGGCGAAGAAGAGCGCCATCCCGATCCCCGAGAGGACGAACGGGCCGACCAGATCCGCATACGGAACGGTCGGCGTCGAGACGGCCGCGATCCAGCCGAGCCCGATCGCCTGCAGCGCGAGCCCGACGCCCATGATCCGCGGCCCAGGGATGCGATCCGAGAGCGCGCCTGCGATCGGCGCGATGAAGATCGGCATCGCCGTCCAGGGGAGGATGCGGAGGCCGGCGCCGAAGGGCGAGTAACCCTGCACGGTCTGGAAGAACTGCGCGAGCAGGAAGATCGAGCCGAACATGCCGAAGAACATGAACAGCGAGGCGACGTTCGCCTGCGTGAACGTCCGGTTGCGGAAGAAGCGCATCGGCAGCATCGGCGCCTTCGTGCGCAGCTCCCAGAGGACGAACAGGGCGACCAGCACCGCGCCGGCGCCGATCGAGCCCACGATCTCGAGACTTCCCCAGCCGACGCTGTTACCGCGGACGAGCCCCCAGACGATCCCGAGCAGACCCGCGCTCGCGAGCCCGAGGCCGGGCAGGTCGAGCTTCGAGCTCGGCCCCCGGCTCTCGTCCAGGCGGCGCCAGGCGAGCGGGATCAACAGCAGCCCGATCGGGACGTTGAGCCAGAAGATCCACTGCCACGACATCCCCTGGACGACGGCGCCGCCGACGAGCGGGCCGAGCGCGACCGCGAGGCCGCCGATGCCGCCCCATGCGCCGAGCGCGAGCCCGCGCCGCTCCGGGCGGACGGCTGCGCTCAGCAGGGTCAGCGTGAGCGGCGTCACGATCGCGCCGCCGACGCCCTGCAGCGCGCGCGCCAGGTTGAGCGCGTCGATGCTCGGGGCGAGCGCCGCAAACGCGGAAGCTGCGGTGAAGATTCCGAGCCCGATCACGAACAGGCGCCGGCGCCCGAAGCGGTCGCCGAGCGCGGCACCGGTCAGGAGCAGGACGGCGAAGGTGAGCGTGTAGGCGTTGACCGTCCACTCGAGCCCCTGGAGGGTCGCGTGGAGGTCGCGGCGGATCACCGGCAGCGCCGTCGTCACGACCAGGTTGTCCAGGGTGACCATCACGAGCGCGATCGAGGTGATCACGAACGTCCACAGAGTCTTGGTTCCGATCTTGTCAGTCATTGGGCCCTCCTTCCAGGCTAGTGAGTGATTACTTTCTTTGTTGCGAAAAAAGAGAGAGGTCGTTTTCACTTGTGCTTCAACCCCTCCAGCAGACGCGCAGCCCACTTCTCCTTCGCGCCCATCAGCTGCATCGACGCGATCACGTTCAGGAGCATCCCGATCGCAAAGAACGACCTCACCTCTTCCGAAGGGAAGCCAGAGACCGCCTCGACGTGCTCGACGAGCCGGCCGTAGCCGCGGCGGACGACTTCGCGAACGTCGGGATCGTCGCAGGTCGCATATGCCTGCATCTGCCCCTGCAGGCGACGCGGGTCACCGAGAACCGCCTCGTGGTATGCCTTGGAGATCGCGTCGAGGGCCTCCTGTCCGGTGAGCCGGGCGGACGCCTCCTGGAACATCTCGAGCGTCTCGTCGAAACACCGCTCGACGCTTGCGAGGTACAGCTCCTTCTTCGTCCCGAAGAG
>WNGB01015235.1_pt1 | contig 10711 bp, 15 predicted proteins | sample 5400681 | NCBI WGS metagenome assembly WNGB01 (sample SAMN13153367, study PRJNA577476) | soil metagenome | isolation source: 115 cm soil or saprolite under grassland replicate 2 | place: USA:California | collected 2016-06-15 | reverse complement strand
CTGAGCCCGCACTGCCTCTCGGCGGCGCCGCCGAGTCGGCGCCTTATGCTCGCGGGCACCGATGAGAGCCAGTCGTGGCGTCAGACGGCCGACGGCGCTCCTCGGGCTGGGAGCGGTGCTCGCAGTCGTCGCCTTCCAGCTCTGGGTGACGCCGACGAATCCGCCCGGCTACCACCGCGACGAGGCCGCCCTCTCCTACAACGCCTACTCGATCGCGACAAGCGGCCGTGACGAGGACGGGGCCGTCATGCCGCTTTTCTTCAGGTCGTACGGCGACTACAAGAGCCCGCTGTATCCCTACCTGCTCGCCGGCCTCTTCACGATCACGGGACCGCACAAGGAAGTCGCCCGAGCGTTCTCCGCAGTCCTCGGGGCCCTCGCCGTCCTGCTGCTCGGGCTCCTGGCGAAACAGGTCACGGGACGCACGGTCGTCGGCGTTGCGGTCGTCGTCATCGCCGGTCTCACGCCGTGGCTCTTCGAGCTCGGACGCGTGGCGTTCGAGGTTGCGACCCAGCCGCTCTTGACCACGCTGCTGCTGCTCGCGCTGCACCGCGCGTGGCGGAGACGAGCCTGGACGGTGCCGGAGGGGGCAATCGTCGGGCTGGTGCTCGGGCTCCTGCTCTACTCGTACACGGGCAGCCGTCTGCTCGCTCCGTTGTTTGCGGCTGCGCTCGCGGTGTTCGCGGGACGCGGCCGCTGGCGCTGGCTCATCGCCGCGTGGGGGACGTTCGCCGCGTTTCTCGTCCCGCTCGGGGTCTACGCGCTCCGCAATCCCGGGGCGATCACGGCCCGCTACGGCGCCACCACGATCGCCCGGGAAGGCCACTCGCACGCGTGGGTGGTGGTGCAGGCGATCGCGAACTGGTTCCACGACATCGATCCGTGGTTCTGGGCAACGTCAGGCGACCCGGCGCCGTACGTGCACAACGGCGGGTACGGCTCGCTATTCGGCGCGGTCGTCGCCATGGCGATCATCGGGTTCGTCGTCGTGCTCTGGCGCAGGCGCGACGACCTCTGGTGGCGCTACGTCGCCGCGGCGACCCTGCTCGCACCGATTCCGGCGGCGCTCACCGTCGACCGGCACAACGCGATCCGCCTCGCGGCGCTCCCCGTGCTCTGCATCGTGCTCGCAATCCCCCTGCTCGACGCGCTGCTCGTAGCGTCGAGGCTCTTGCTCGTTCTGGCCGTTGTCGCGGCGACGATCGGATGGCAGTTCGTGGACTTCCTCGACGCGTACCGGCTGCGCGGCCCGGCACGCCTGGTCCTGTTCGACGCCGGCGTCGACCCGCTGCTGCAGAAGGCGTTCGTGACCGGCAAGACGATCTACATCGACTACGACGACCGCGGCGCGCAGACGCAGGCTCGCTGGCATGCAGCGGAGGACGGCGTACCGATCAACCGGATCCAGGTCCTACCGGACGGCGGCATTCCGCCCAAGGGGAGCACCGTCTTCGGCCTGTTCCAGGAGTGCGACTACGTCTGCAACAAGTTCGCGACCTGGGAGAAGTACTGGCTGGCGACGGCGGTCGGGCCTCGCCCCGGCTAACTGAACTCTTTCAGCTCCCGGAGGAGCTTCTTCGCCTGCGGCGTCGAGCTTCCGCGCATCCGCAGGTAGCCGAGGGCCTGTCTCAGACACTGCCTGATCTCCTCCTCCCAGGTACCGAGCAACTGGTTCGTGAAGAGATGGACGTGCCGCTGCCAGTAGTAGTCCAGCGTGTGCGGCAGGCGCTTGGCTCGATCGAGCCGGATCAGCATGAGGGCAAGCTCGCTTCCGTTCATCCAGTCCTTTTGCAGGCGGGACCACACCTCTTCCCCGTAGTGCTCGGCCTCCCCGACGTACGTCTTGCCCCGCTCTCCGTGCGCACCCTCGTACCAGTCCTTGATCTGGCGGCGAGCCTTCCAGCCGTCGAGCACCGCAGCGAGCGCCGCGCGATGCTCGGCTACTCGGCCGGGCTCGCGCCAGCGAATCCGTAGACGGAGCTCTGGCTCCCAGAAGAAGAACCACGTCGCGATCCGCTCACCGAACTCCTCGTGGACAAGCGCGTCGACAAGCTCGAGCAACGTCTCGTCGAGCGCCCGCACGGGCGTGAGATTCACCTCGGTCCAGGCTTCCACTCTGAGACTCCTTCTGTAGCTTGGGCTCTTCCCGGCGGTCTCGAGCGTAAAGGGGGTAGATGCTCACTCGCAAGACCTTTCTGCAGGGCGCGGCGACAGTGGCCGCGGCGAGGCTGGCGCCGCAGATCGACGCGTCGGCGGCGGCCTTCGATCCGCACAGCTGGGCGAGCGTGCGCGCGCAGTTTCGGCTCGAGCCGAAGGTGACGAACTTCGCGACGTTCCTGCTCGCCTCTCACCCGCGGCCCGTGCGCGAGGCCATCGCCCGCTACGCCCACGCGCTCGACCGCGACGCGAAGCGCTTCCTCGACCGGCAGGAGGAGATGAACGCGGCCGACCAGCGCGTCCGCAAGGCCGCCGCGCGGTACCTCGCCGTCCACGCCGACGAGATCGCGTTGACGGACAGCACCACGATGGGTCTCGCGCTCCTCTACGGCGGCTTGCGCCTGCAGGAAGACGACGAAGTGCTCACGACCACGCACGACTTCTACTCCACGCACGAGTCGCTTCGGCTGCGAGCGTTGCGAACGGGCGCGCGCGTGCGCAAGATCAGGCTCTACCAGAACGCACGTGCAGCGTCTGTCGACGAGATCGTCTCCGCAGTCCGCCGAGGCATCACGCCCAAGACGAAGGTTCTGGCCCTCACGTGGGTGCACTCGAGCACCGGCGTCAAGCTGCCGATCCGCGCCATTGCGGAAGCGCTGCGCTCGACGCGCGTGCTGCTCTGCGTCGACGGGGTGCACGGCTTCGGCGTCGAGGCCGCGACACCGCAACAGCTCGGCTGCGGCTTCCTCGTCTCCGGCTGCCACAAGTGGCTGTTCGGCCCGCGCGGCACCGGCGTGATCTGGGGACGAGCGGACGCCTGGAGCGCGGTCACGCCGACGATCCCCACCTTCGACGTCCGCGCGTTTCGCCCGTGGCTCGAAGGTGTCGATCCGCCGCCGAGCGGGATCCCCGGCCTGCCGCGCGCCGCAGCGATGACGCCGGGCGGCTTCCACTCCTTCGAGCATCGTTGAGCTCTCGCGGACGCGTTCGCCTTCGCGCACAGGATCGGCCGCGGCCGGATCGCCGCGCGCACCCACGCCCTGGGGCAGCGCCTCAAGGCCGGGCTCGCGGACGTCAAAGGCGTGCGCCTGGTCACGCCGCAGAGCTCCACCCTCTCCGCCGGCATCGTCTGCTTCGAGGTCGACGGCCGCGACCCGTTCGACTTCGTCGAGAGCCTCTATGCGCGGAGGCGGATCGTCGCCTCCGTCACCCCGTATGCGGCGCCCTACGTCCGCTTCGGCCCGAGCATCCTCAACACGCCGAGCGAGGTCGACCGGGCCGTCCGCGCCGTGGCGTCAGTCCGGTGAGTTCTTGCCGAAGTACTCCCGGATGCGCGAGCGCTTCTCCTCGGCGCGCTCCTGCAGGTCTTTGGCGAGATCACCGTCGCTCTGAGCGACCGGCACCTCGTCGGCTTCAGGTGACTCCACGATTCGCCACTTGGTCGCGCCGACCAGGGCCTGCCACCAGCCGTTGAGCTCGTCCTGCTCCTCTTTCAACGCCGTCGCCAGCTCGCCAACGCGCGCGTCGTCGGCACCGAACGCTTCGCCCATCTCCTCGAGGAGTTGCCGCAAGCGGACGACGTCGCCGTCGTAGGCCTCGAGCTCCTCCAGGAAGGAGCGGGCGGCACCCGCGACGCGCGTCCGCCCCTCTCGGTACTCAGCGAGATCCCGGTCGTAGTCCTCCAGCCGCTCGAGCCGCTTGGCTGCAGCAAGCTCCAGCTGTTTCTCCGAGAGGCGCAACTCGTGCTTGCGCACGGTGTCGCGCGTCTCGGTCAGCCGGTCACGCAGCTCGCCGATCTGGCGCTCGAGCGACGAGAACGAGGAGTCATCCTCGTCGAGGCGAGTCCGCATGGTCGACAGCTCCTGCTCGAGCTCCTCGATCTCATGAGTGATGTCCCCACTCCTCATGGTGCCATTGTGAACGGTACTGCCACGCTTTTCCATTGGGGTTCCTTCACTCTCGACCTTGGTCGGAGGTGCGCCCAGCCCTTCGTCCGAGTCCACGCGGTAGCTTGCGCCGATGGAGACCGGGCGGGTCGAGGCATTCAGCGACGGCGTGTTCGCGATCGCCGTCACGCTCCTGATCCTCGCCGTCGGGATCGAGCAGGGCATCGCGAAAGGCGACGTCCAGCACCAGCTGCTGCACGAGCTCTGGCCGGCCTACATCGCATACGCGGTCAGCTTCCTGACCGTCGGGATCATGTGGGTCAACCACCATCAGGTGTTCCGTCATTTCGAGCGGGTCGACCGTCCTCTGTTGCTGCTGAACATCCTGCTGCTCATGTGCATCTCGTTCACGCCGTTTCCCACACGCGTCGTCGCCGAGCATGCGAAGAGCGGCGGCGACCGCGAGGCCGCGGCGTTCCTCTACGGGCTGACGATGACGCTGACTGCGATCTGCTTCTTCTCGGTCTGGATGTACGGGTCACGGCGGCTGCTGCGGCCCGACGCGGACCTGCGTGAGGTCAGCGGCATCACCCGGAGCTATCTCCCGGGCGCGCCGATGTACGCTCTTGCGACGGCGATCGCCTTCGTCAGCCCGATCGCGAGCCTCATCATCTTCGGCGTGCTGGCGGTCTTCTACGCGATCTCGAGCTCCTTCTTCGGACGCGAACCGTCGTAGGCCGCGGAACCGAACAACGCCATCACGCCCGACCCGACTCCCGCGCGTTCGAGCTGCTCGGCCGCGTTGTCCGGGCCGACGCCTCCACCGAGTACCGCGACGGCCCTGCGGATTCCCTCGAGCGGCCGATGGCAGGCGTCGATCTGGGCGCGGACGTCCTCGGCCGAGTCGTAGACCGTGCCGCTGAAGGAACCAACCTGCACATAGTCGGCTCCGCACAGCCGCGTGAGCTCTGCGATGACCGCGGGCGCGACACCGAACGCCGGCTGCCGGGCCCAGAGTGCTGCCCCGACGCGGTGCGCGAAGATCGGGACGCCGAGCCCGGCGGCGCGCAGAGCACGCAGCGCGTCGAGGCCTTGCGCGAACGCATTGATCATCAGCGCGCCGGCGCCGAGCTCGACGACACGGTGCGCGCGTTCGAGCAGCGACTCCGTCGGACCGGTGACGTTCGCGGCGTAGTTCACACCTGCAGCCGCGACCGCGCGGACGCGCTCCTCGAGCGGACACCAATCCGGGTCGCCGAGCAGTTCGTCATCCTTCACGAGCTCGGCGCCGCCGGCAGCGAGCTGGGCCGCGATGTCGGCGACCTGTTGCGGCGACAGCCCGAGCGACGGCTTGACGATCGCGCCGACGAGGACGCCATCGGGAGCGTCGAACGCCGGACCGGGCAGAAAGCTCGCAGGCCACTCGACGTGAACGAGACGACAGTGTTCGAGGGCGGCGCTGTCCGCCCACTCACCGGCGAACAACGACGACACGAGCAGAGCGACGTCGTTCGTGGCTGCGGGAAAGTCGAGCACCGCGCGATCGCCCTCGACTGACACGACGCGGCCGCGCACATGCTCCGGCCCGTCGGCACGGCCCACGGACTCGATGAGCGCCAGCGTTTCGGCCGCCTCGGGCGGCTCGAGCTCGTAGGTGACGCGAAGCACACAGCGAACGCTATGTGACCTCGCGCAGCCTCCCGGTCTCGACCTCGTAGACGAAACCGCGCACCTTGTCCTTGTTCGGGATGAACGGGCTCGCCTTGATGCGCGCGATCGACTGCCGGACGTCCTCGTCCAGATCGTCGAACGCCTCAGCCGCCCATTCGGGTCGGATCCCCGTGTCCTGTTGCACCTGGCGGCGGAACTCGTCGTCGCTGAACGTCAGCATGCCGCAGTCGCTGTGGTGGATCAGCATGATCTCCTCGGTTCCAAGCAGCCGCTGCGAGATGGCCAGCGAGCGGATCTCGTCGTCGGTAACGACGCCGCCCGCGTTGCGAATCACGTGTGCGTCGCCTTCGTGCAGCCCGAGCAAGCCGTACGGATTCAGCCGCGCGTCCATGCAGGCGACGATCGCGACGCGCTTGGCCGGTGGCAGCGGAAGCTCGGATTTGTCGAATTCGTCCGCGTAGGACTCGGCGTTGTGAACGAGCTCGTCGATGATGCTCATGTCCGGCTCCTCTCACTTCAACTTTTGAAGTGAGAGACTATAGAAAGTAAAGCCGACTCGGCAAGCTAACCGGAGAAGAGGGTCAGCTCCGGTTCGCGCTCGCCGCGCAGGATCTCCAGGTCGACCTCGACGCAGCGGATGCCCCGCGCCTCCGCGAGCGTGCGGGCCTGCGGCTTGATCGTCTGCGCCGCCAGCACGCCCCGACACGAGTCGAGCTCGATCCGCTCGAGGTAGCGGCCGAGCTGCTCGACCGCGTCGATCGTGCCGACGCGCTTGATCTCGACGGCGACCCAGTTGCCTTCCTCGTCGCGGCACATCAGGTCGACGGGCCCGATGTCCGTGGGCCACTCCCGGCGGACGAGCTGCAGTGGCTCGCCGAGCGCATGCGGTTGCGCGGCGAGCTCCTCCTGCAAGTGCCGCTCGACACCGTCCTTCTCGAGCGGGGTCGCGTCGAGCTCGTGCGTGACGTCCGAGAGAACCTCGACCAGCCGCACCTCGAGCCGGTCCTCGCTCTTGCCGGCGCGCTTGCGCACGACGACCAGGCCGGGCTCTTCCTCGATCACGGTCGGAGGCGTCATCCAGTTCGACGGCCTATAACCCCCCGCATCGTCATGCACTAGAAAGGAGCCGTCTGCCTTGAACATGAGCAGCCGAACGGCTTCGGGGAGTCTGGCTGTGAGACGACCTGTGTAGAGAACCTCGCAGCGGGCGACGAGGAGGCGCATGCCGCCGAACCGTACTGTCCCTTTCGGACAGGCCAACTAATGAGCCCGACAATCCTTGCCGATTCCGGAAGAGATGAACTTGCCTGACCCACCCCCGTCACTACCTGACGCGCCGCGAGCGTTTTACAACAACCTCCGAACCATGCTCGGGGTCGTGAGTCCCACGCAGATCGACTCCGATGCCAGCTCGGTGCGCTTCGAAGACGACGGTGTTGACGTTCAGCTTGCCCATAGCGAGCAGCGCGATTGGTTGATCTGGGCGACCGTAGGCGACCAGACCGCAATTGTTGCCGCCCTCGGCGCGCACGAGCACTTCTTCGCAGCGCCGGGCGACGACGAATCCGAGCGACCGTGGACGATCGAGATCGTGGACTTCATCGCCGAGGTCCTGAGAGGCGACATCGCGGTGGAGACCACATTTCGAGGCAACGCCGCGCTATCCGTCAGGCACTTCAACCTGGACGAGCGCGGCCAACGCCGCCAGGGTTACACCGCCTTCTTGACTCCGGCCAGGCTCCTTATCTGGCGACCAAAGCGAGTCGAGATGGTGACCGCTTCCTGGCGCTAACTGGATGTCACGAGCGGGCGGAACTCCGTCCGACTCCAGTTCAAAGGGCGAAATCCGCCCGCGTCGTCGTGGACAAGAAACGAGCCGTCGGCCTTGAACATTAGGAGCCGAACGGCTTCTGGGAGCCGAGCGGTCAGGCGACCGGTGTAAAGCACTTCGCAACGGACGACGAGGAGGCGCATTGCCGCCGGACCCTACCGTCCGTTTCGGACATGGCCATCGATGTGACCTGACGTGAGCCGGCTCGCATGCGCCAGCGATCGGGAATATCCCTAGGGCGCCGCGATAGGGCGTTCGTGAGCGGGCAAGCGAGTCCATCCCTCGCGCTCGAACAGGTAGATCATCGGTTCGTTGCTCGACGGCGTGTCGCAGTAAATCCGCCAGACCCCGTGACTGACGAGCAGCCGCGTGGCGTGGCGAAGCAACAGCCGTCCGAGACCGGTGCCTCGATGGTGGGGCGCAACACCCATGTGGTAGATCGTCGCCTCGTCAAGGCCGTCGCGAGAGCAGCCGTCGTAGGTGACCGGGAGCACGAAACCTGCCGCCTGCTCTCGCACTGACAATACGTGCCAACGGTCGGCGAGGTAGCTGAACCCGGGAACGAGAGCAAGGGTCCGTCGAGCGGCTTCCTCGGTTCCTAGCACCGCTACTGCGTAGCGGTCCTCAGGTCCGGGCGAGCTTGCCAGTACATCGGCAACGAGCCGCATCGGCTCCGGCTCGGATCGCCCGGTCAGCCATGACCAATCTTGTGGGAGCGGGTCATCCCGTGGCGGCACGGTGCTGGTCCACTCGAACGGGACCTTCCAATATGTCTGGCCGATCACGCCGGGAAACGTAGTCGGCGAGCGCCAGCGTCGCCCGCGCGCGAGTGCCGTCACTCGACGATGAAGATCACCGGATTGGAGTACGTCCAGTCTCCTCGGGTAACGAATAGCGGCGCTTTCTACCTCGACGAACGTGCGCGTCTTCGCCTGGTTTCGTGGACGGCTAGCCGTTTTTCGGGCGGAACACCCTCCGAATGCAGTTCAGCGGGCGGTAGCCGCCCGCGTCGTCATGGACAAGGAACGAACCGTCCGGCTTGAACATGAGCAGCCTGATTGCTTCGGGCAGCCGCGCGGTCAGCCGACCGGTGTAGAGAACCTCGCAACGGGCGACGAGCAGGCGCATGACCGGCGGACCGTACTGTCCGCTTCGGACATGCAGTCGGTCAGGCCCAGGGGAGGCGGTCCCAGTACGACGGGCGCCCGATCCGCGAGGGCTCGTACCCCACGTACGCCTCGTCAGGAACGGTCGTCTCCTTCTCCGCACTCGCGCCGTACCGCGCCGCTAGCTCGGAGACCGGATAGACGACGTTCCAGTGCTCCGACCGGCCGCCGACCATGAAGATCACGCACGGTCCGTCGCCGGCGCCCACGAAGATGTGCTCGGTCCCGGCTGGACTGTGGAAAAAGTCCCATGTCCGCAGGATCCGCTCCTCGCCCTCGACGAGGAGCCGGCACTCGCCGGAAAGGACGAGGAAATCCTCCTGCTCCGACTCTCGATGGTAGAGGCCGTTCGACTCGCCCGGCTCGAGGACGTGCAGCCTGACGCCGAGTCGCGGGAACGAGACGTGCCGGGTTTCGAATGCGCACTCCGCACCTGATGGCCTCTTGGGCCCCGACGTCTCGGAGGTCAACCACTCGGCGTCGCGCACGTTCACGACGAACCACCCTTCGCTCAGACGAGCGAGGCCGGCGCCGCGGTCTTCGAACCTTGCCTGCTCGATCGCGCGAATCTACAGAGTCAAGTCCTGGTTCGAGTCAGCCGCGTAGCATCTGCGCCCGCAATGGAGCGACTGAGCTTTTCCCCCGACGCCGCCCTTACGCCGCGTGAACGTCTCCTTGACCGTGTCACGATCGCTCCGTTGACCGCGCAGCCCGAAAGCGGGTGCCCAGTGAAAGCCGCGATCTTCCGGGTGGCGCCTGGTGGAGGCCTCGGTCGTCACCCGGCAACGTTCCCGCAGATCCTCGCGGTCCTTGAGGGTTCAGGTCACGTAAGTGGCGCCGACGGCGAATTTCATCCCATCACCGCCGGCGAGGCAGTCTTCTGGTCGGAGGGTGAAGAGCACGAGACGCAGAGCGAGACAGGCCTGACGGCGCTGATCCTCGAAGGAGAGGAACTGCGCCCGTGGCGAAATCGGTCGTAATTAACCCTTGAGCAAGATGACCCGCGCCAAGCACAAGCTGGTCCATGCGGAGAAACCCCAGAAACCCCGCAGATATCGCTGGTAGCGGTCGGTTCGTCCGGCCAGACGCGCGCGGTACGCGAGCACCCCGACGAGAATCATCTCGGCGACGCCGATCGCCGTCATGACGACCCAGAACGTGTAGGAGCCGTGATGCGCACTGGCTAACGCCATAGCGTTCGGTGCCCCGGCTCTCTGTCTGCCCTGCGAGGCATCGCCTAGTGACCGGACCGTACTGACCCATCCGGACGTGTCCGAGGGACAGTCCCTGAGACATGTGTTCGCCCTCACCGCGCCTTATCTGTTGGCGATCCTCGGCGTCTTCGCGATCTTGGCGATCGACTGGAAACACCAAATCTTTAGGTTTGGAGGCCGTGTCCGGAGAACGCGTCCTTACGCCCCGCCAACTCAACCGCGCACTGCTCGCGCGCCAGCTGCTGCTCGAGCGACGCAAGCTCGGCGTGCAGCAGGCGGTCGAGCGCCTCTGCGCGATCCAGGCGCAGTGGCCGCAGTCTCCGTACCTCGCGCTCTGGTCAAGGCTGGTCGACTTCCGTAAGGAGCAGCTCACGCGCGCTCTCGCGCACCACCGCGTCGTCAAGGCGCAGCTCTTCCGGATCACGCTTCACATCACGAGCGCGCGCGACTATCCCTACTTCGTCGCCGTGTGGGGACCTGCGGCGCGAGACGGAACGCCGGGAGTCAGCAAGGCGAAGCTGCAGGAGCTCAGTCAGCGTGTTCGGGCAGCCGCGCTGAAAGGCCCGATCACACAGGAGCAAGTCGAGGAGCTCGCCTCGGCGGAGATGGGAGGAATGCGCTGGCGGACGCGCACGCTCACCCCGCTCATCCAGCTTCCTCCCGGCGGGACGTGGAGCCACTACGGCCGAACTCAGCTGGGCGCGATGGAGACGGTCCTCGGCGTAGAGCCGCCCGTGCGGGAGGCCGCCGCCGAGCGCCTCGTCCGCAGCTACCTCACGGCGTTCG